>Ga0207684_10006521_pt1 | contig 10634 bp, 6 predicted proteins | sample KBSK5501metaG_FD_184342 | JGI IMG/M metagenome (GOLD analysis project Ga0207684, IMG submission 184342) | Corn, switchgrass and miscanthus rhizosphere microbial communities from Kellogg Biological Station, Michigan, USA - KBS K5-50-1 metaG... | ecosystem: Host-associated > Plants > Roots >... | reverse complement strand
TGAACGTACTATTGACCTCGGGAAACCTTTCGAGCGCCAGGGCGCAGGCTTTCACAATCAAATCGTTGACGGTGACCTTCACCCCATCTTCGCCAACGTCCGCGTTGAGTACCTGGCGCATGGCCAGCGCATCGGTCATATCCACCTCGCTGCTGACATAAAAGTGCGGGATGGTCTGTTTCGACTCGGTCAAACGGCGCGCGATGAGCATCTGCACACGTGAGAGCTTGCTGATCTCCACATCCGAAGGTGGCGCGGCCAATTGCGCCGCCGGCCCAGGAACTTCCTGTGGAGGAGCTGCAGGATGGGATGCCGGTGCAGGCGGGGTTGGAGCAGGCGCGGCATGTTGCTGCTCGAGCACATCCTCGATATCATCGCGCACAATGCGCCCACCGGGGCCGGTGCCCCGCACCTGGCTGAGGTCGATGTTGTGCTCTTCAGCCATCCGGCGTGCCAGCGGTGACGCTTTGACCAACGCGCCATTGTCCCTCTTCTCTACTGCCTCCTGGCTTCCTGTCGTACTTTCTGCCTGGACTGGGGCGGTGGCTGGTGCCTCCTCTACACCGGTCCTGTCTGCTGCAGGCGCCGGCGCAGGCTGCTCAGGCTTCTGGGCCACCGCGCCGGTTCCAATCAGAGCCACCGCCTGGCCGATGGGCACCGTTTCACCCTCCTGCACCAGGATCTGCTGCAGGGTGCCCGCCTCGTAGGCCTCCAGGTCCATGGTGGCCTTGTCTGTCTCGACCTCGGCCAGGATATCGCCTTTCTTGACCGCATCACCAGCCTTCTTGAGCCAATGAGCAATGGTGCCCTCTTGCATAGTATCGCTGAGCCGGGGCATAGTTACTTCACTCATCGCTTATCTCCTCCTTCGACGCAGTGCAAGTTCGTTGATCGATTCTAACAACTGCTTGGCACCCGTGAGCGTCGCCACCTCCAGCGGTTTGGAGTAAGGCAGCGGCACTTCCAGGCTTGCCACACGTTTGACCGGCGCATCCAGGTCGTCGAACGCTTCTTCCTGCACGAGCGCAGCAATCTCGGCACCAATACCGAACGAGCGCCAGTCTTCTTCAAAGACAATCGCCCGGTTTGTTTTCCTGACCGAGTTGAGGATGGTCTCGTGATCGAGTGGTCGCAGCGAGCGCAGATCCACCACCTCGACGCTCAAATTGTTTTCCTGTTCCAGGCGCTGGGCGACATCCAGCGCCACAGCTGCCATGCGCGAGTAGCTGATCACGGTCAAATCAGTGCCCTCTTTGGTCACCTTCGCCTGGCCAATGGGTACCATATAGTCACTACCTGGCTCTTCCCCCTTGACGTTATAGAGGGCGAGATTCTCGAGAAAGATCACCGGGTTGTTGTCACGCACAGAAGTACGCAGCAAGCCCTTGGCGTCGGCTGGGGTCGACGGGGCTACCACTTTGAGACCGGGCACATGGGCGAACCAGACTTCCAGGTTCTGCGAATGGGTGGCTGCAAGCTGCTGGCCTCCTCCCCCCGGGGTGCGTATCACCAGCGGGACCGGGCACTGTCCACCAAACATGGCATAGATTTTGGCGGCATGATTGACAATTTGATCCATGGCCAGCACGATGAAATTGATGGTCATGATCTCCACGATCGGGCGCAGTCCCAGCATGGCAGCACCGGTGGCCATCCCGACAAACCCATTTTCGACAATAGGCGTGTCCACCACGCGTTTGGGGCCGAACTCCTTCAAGAGCCCGGCCGTGATTTTATACGATCCCTCGAAGGTGCCGATCTCTTCACCCAGTAAGAACACGTTTTCATCACGCAGTAGTTCTTCGCGCAGCGTGTCATGCAGCGCCTGTCGATAGGTGATATCAGCCATATTTAGTCCCCTTTCCCTGCTGCTTCGCCAGGCGCATAGACATACTCCTCCAGTCCACGCATAAATTCCTCCACCGAAGGAAACGGGCTCTCCTCGGCAAACTTGACCGCCTCCTCTACCTCTTGCTGTGCCTGCTCATCAATCTGGCTTGCTTGCTGCTCATCGAGCAGACCTGCCGCCATGAGGCGTGCCGCAAACGCGGCAATGGGGTCATGCTCTCGACCTTGCTGCACTTCCTCTTTATCCCGGTAGCGATCAGGGTCCACCACGGAGTGCCCGCGGAAGCGATAACTGACAGCTTCAATCAGGCTGGGTTCATGCTGTTCGCGCGCAATCGCTGCTGCGTTACGCATTGCATCACGCACGGCCAGGACATCGTTGCCGTCCACACGCCAGCTCTGCATATCGTAGGCGCATGCTTTGCGGTACAGTTCACTCACGGCAGATCCTTGCTCCACACGCAGGCCCATGCCATAGAGATTGTTCACCACGAAGTAGACGATGGGCAGATGATAGATCTTGGCGAGGTTGAGCGATTCATGGAAGGCTCCTGTATTGGTTGTGCCATCACCCATCTGGCAAGCCACAACCTCCTTGGAGCCCCGATAGGCGACGGCGAAGGCGGCGCCGGTGGCCAGGGGAAGCTGCCCCCCGACGATAGCATAGCCACCCATAAAGCGGCGTTCGAGGTCAAAGATATGCATGGACCCACCACGCCCATGCGAGCTGCCTGTTTCCTTCCCAAAGAGCTCGGCCATGACCGCCTTAGGCGAAATACCACGGCCGATCGCATACCCATGCTCGCGGTAGTTGGTATACACGTAGTCTGTCGGTTCGAGGCCAACAGAAAAGCCGACCACCGTGGCCTCCTCGCCGAGATTGAGATGGCAATAGCCGCCTATGCGGGCTTTGTTGTACATTTCCTGGGATTTTTCTTCAAAGTGGCGGATAAGTGACATCTGGTGATAATAGTCAAGCAGGGTATCACGATTTTCTCCCTCAGGAAGTGGAGGAAGCGCCTGCTCACGCACAGGTGTCGCGCCCTGTGCATCCGCTTGCTGCTTGCTTTTCGTATTCAAAATATACCTGGTCCTTTCTAGTTAGGGGCGGAGGTGCTTGCGGTAATGAAGCCCAGCCCCTACAGCCGGCGTGAGATGTAGTAGCACCCCTTGCGGGTGCCAGGCCCGGCACCAGCTTTTTATGACCCCGGAGGCACCAACTCAGACGAAGCAAGCACTTTTCTCGCCCCGCAGCGCGGGCAACTCTCCGGCTGTTCCTCGTTATAAATCACTTCCCCACACACAGGACATATCCAGCGCATAGCCATCTCCCTGACCAGGTCGGCACGGCTTACGATGCCAAGCAATCGACCTTGATCAAGCACAGGCAAACGCTTGATACGCTCATGTACGAGGATGTGGCGCACCTCTTCCAGGTCAGTATCTGGAGCAATGCTGATGACACCATGGGTCATAATTTCACCTACCGTCCCTCCCTCTTTGCTAATAACATCATACTCGGTCACGACACCCACCACCACATTGTCGTCATTAACGACGGGCAAGCCACTAATGCGATGCTGTGCAAGCAGGAGCGCCGCTTGCTTTTTGGTCTGGTTTTCCGTCACCGAAATAACCTTAGTGGTCATTACATCTTCAGCTTTCACGTTCTGGTTCCTCCTCCAGTATAGATCTCCTTGCTCTGTGTTTCTTCCAGGGAAGGAACCGGAGTCATGAGACCTTCGTAGATGAAATCATGGCAATACTGGGCGACGAGTTGGGGATCGACACACAGGCGTGCCACCCCGCTATCCATTGCCGCTTGTGCTACGGCAGCGGCCAGCGCAGGCGCCACCTCGTAGCTCATTGCCTGGGGAATGATCTGGCCTTCCTGCAACTCGCGCTCACTGACCAGCGCCGCTAATCGTTCCGCCGCCGCTATCTTCATGGCCTCATTGACATGGCGGGCGCGCACATCCAGCGCGCCCCGGAACAGCCCCGGAAAGACCAGCGAGTTGTTCACCTGGTTAGGATAGTCCGAACGACCCGTCGCCACCACCCGTGCTCCTGCCGCCAGCGCCTCCGCAGGTAGTATCTCCGGATCGGGATTTGCCAGGGCAAAGACAATGGGTTGCGGTCCCATGGATTGTACCATAGCTGGCGAGAGGATGCCAGGCGCGGACACGCCGACGAAGATATCTGCCCCCGCCAGCGCCTCGGCGAGCCCACCACTTCTTTGCTCAAGGTTGGTGAGAGCCGCCAACTCTTCCTGGATAGCCGTCATGCCAGCCAAACCTGGGTGCAGGATACCAATGCGATCTACCAGCAAGAGTTTGCCCAATCCCCACCCCAGCAGCAGCTTAGCTGTCGCGGTGCCTGCGGCCCCGGCTCCCACGAGGACAGCTGTCACCTCCTCTTTCGCTTTGTTCACCAGGCGCAGTGCGTTCATGACGCCGGCAAGGATCACGATGGCGGTCCCGTGCTGGTCATCATGGACCACCGGGATATCCAGCAGCTCGCGCAGCCGTTCTTCCACCTCGAAGCAGCGGGGGGCGGCGATATCTTCCAGGTTGATCCCACCAAAGGCAGGGGCAATCCGCTCCACCGCAGCGACAATCTCATCCACATCTTGCGTCTGTAAGACGATGGGATACGCTTCGATCCCGGCAAAGGTCTGAAACAGGATCGCCTTCCCCTCCATCACCGGCAGTGCTGCACGCGGGCCGATGTTCCCGAGCCCCAGCACCGCGCTGCCGTCGCTAATCACTGCTACGCGGTTGCTCTTGCCTGTATAGTCGAAAACCGCCTCTGGTCGCAAGAGGATCTGCCGTGCGGCTTCGGGCAGCCCGGGGTGTAGGTAGAGGGAATTGAGCATAAGGGAATCGCGAACGGGGATCTTGGGCTGAATTTCCAGCACGCCTTGATAGCGCTTGTGGAGCTCGAGCGAGTGCTCCTGCAGGTTGGCATAATGATGCGATGGTGGTGGCACGGGGCGGTGACCTTCATAAATGGTTGCCCAGACCTGCTTTTCGATCTCGGACGGATCTTTGTCGAGCCGCGCCACGCCACCGTGTAGTGCTGCTTCGGCGACAGCACGCGCGACGCAAGGAGCTACCGCGTACTCCATAACCGATGGCACAAGGCGTTGGGGGGAGAGTTGCTCTGGCGGCACCAGCTCGGCGACGGCGTATGCAGCCGCGAGCAGCATCTCCAGGGTGATGGCAGTGGCTCGTACATCTAGTGCCCCGCGGAAGATGCCGGGTAACACCAGCGCGTTCGTGATCGGATAAGCGGCATCTGTGCGCGCCGTCACCACGACGGCGGCTCCGGCGTCCAGTGCGGCTTCTGGAGTGATGCCGGGATCAGGCAATGCAAGCGTGAAGAGAATGGGGCGTTCAGCCATCGAGCTGACCATAGCTGGCGTGATCGAGCTCCAGGAGGAGAGCCCGATGAACACGTCTGCGTCCCGTATAGCATCGACCAGGGTGCCGGTGCGGTTTTCGGGATTCGTCTGGCGCGCGATTTCCAGTTTGGCCCAGTTCATGTTCTGCAGCCGGTAGCGCTCAAGGATACCGAGGCGATCACAGACCAGGATGTGCCGGAAGCCTGCCTGCAAAAGGAGATGGGCCGTGCCGATGCCTCCAGGACCAGTGCCACTAATTACCACGCGCACAGTCTCTTTCGCCTTGCCTACCAGCTTGAGGGCATTGGACAATGCGCCCAGAATCGTGGCCGCGTTCGCATGCTGTTCGGCGTGCAGCACTGGGATATTCACCGCCCGTGCCAGGTGGTCCGCGACGGTAAAGCAGCGGGGGGAAGCGATACCGCTGAGGCAGAAGCCACCAAAGGTCGGCCAGATGGCCGTGCCAGTAGAGATGATCTGCTCAAGGTCCTGGGTGTTCAGACAGATAGGAAAAGCATTCACGCCCCCAAAAGTTTTAAATAGAATGCAGGCGTCTTCAAGCATGGGCAGGGCCGCCATTGGACCGATGTTGCCGAAGCCAAAGGCTGCCGAGCCATCGGAGACTAGAGCGATGGTGTTGCCGCGAATCGTGTAGTCAAAGGAGGTAAGAGGCTCCTTCGCAATCTCCAGGCAGGGAGCAGCTACTCCCGGAGTGTAGAGCAAGCTCAGAACGGAGTGGTCCTTGAGTGGAATCTTACTGGACACGCCGATCAAGCCGCGAAAGCGCTTGCGATAGGCCAGCGTCTCCTGCAGCCCCAGGCCGAAAGGAGAAAAGGCAGAATTCGGGGACCGGTTGCTTGTCCCTGCAGGAAATATCGATAGCCGGCTGTCGATTGACTCGCCCATTCCCGGTCTCCTTTGGTTCTCTCACGGCAAATAGACTTATTGAACGAGCTGAGCTATGTGTACCAATCCATAAACCCGGACTTCACACAACATAGTACAAGTACGATAGAGGTGGAATGGACGGAGCGCCAAGCATAGGAGATGCATCTCTCGCAAGATTTCTCGCATGCAGGACACACTATTCTAAAGTACAATCTATTGCCTTGGCTTGTCAAGCAGAAGTATTCCAATCCAGCTTGACACTATGTCACCTTCTACCCTGCTAAGCCGTGTTGTGTCTACTCCAATCCATTTACCCTGCTACTGGGCGCAAAAGTGACGGCGGGGTACATACGGCCAGGGGATCCAGTGGGTCGATTTGATGCTGCTTTGCCATATCCCCAGCAAGTACATGAAGTGCAATCTGTCCTGGCGCTGACGGACTTTCTCGGAGCGCCTGCGCAAGGGGAGTACATAGAATTTCCACTGTGGCCGCGAGACCATGAAGCTGCCGCAGCATTGTTGGAGGGGACTGAATCGCCTCTTATAGGGCTGCACCCCGCAGCGAGGGACGCGACAAGGAGGTGGGCGCTGGATCGCTTCGCAGCAGCCGGAACCGAACTACGTGGGCGATATGGTGGGACGCTGGTGCTGCTCGGTGAAAAAGATGAGCAAGCCACAATCGATGTGCTGGCCCAGCGGGTGGGTAAACCCTGCCTGAACCTCGTTGGAAAAACGTCGTTAACCATACTGGGCGCGGTCATTGCACAACTGTCAGTGCTGGTGACAAATGACACAGGACCGGCGCACGTGGCTTATACATTACGGACACCAACAGTGACCGTGTTTGGTGCGAGTAACCCGGAAAGGTATGGTCCATGTAACTACGTCGCATGTCCAATAGGATATGCATGCCTGCAAAGTGTGACAGTATCACAGGTCGTGGAAGCTGCGGCGGAGATCATAAAGCTGGCACCACCGGGGCAAGCCTCTCATCTCCCTACACAATTTCAGGAGCACCGGTAAGCTCGGTCAAATCCACGTGCTGCCATGAACTGCCGCTCCTGAACATCAGCGATTGAATATGAGGATTCTCTTTCTTATCCAGGTAGACGACGTGCTTTGCAAACTGGGCTGACCACTCATAACCAACAATTACATCATTACCGGCATCAGGTGCTCTTAGTAGGTGGGTTAGATCTATGTGGCTCCACGAGTCATTTGCATCCATCGTCAATTCATGCACATGGTGGTCTCGCCCCACGAAGACTACCTGCTTGGTATTCCCGGTCTCCCAGGCGTAAGCAGAGAGGGCCGAACCACCTGGCAGCGGAGCATTCGTAAGTTGCATTAAGTCCGCGTACCGCCATCGACCATCCATTCCCCCCTCCAGTTCATAAATATTTCCGTCGTTGCCAGTATAGACCACCTGCTTTGTTCCCCTGTTCTCCCAGGCATACCCTACAAGAGCAGAGCCGTCTGCCGGGGGAGCGTTCGTTACCTCCATCAGGTCGATATGATGCCAGGGGCCTCCCACTTCCATCATTAATTCATGGATGTGACCGTCACCGCTCGTATAGACCACCTGCTTGGTACGTTTTTTCTCAAAGGGATAGCCCGCAAGCAAAGAACCTTCGGCAATGGGCGCACCTGTCAATTGCGTTATGTCCGTATGATACCATTGACTTACTACCCCTCCGGCCAGTTCATGGATGTGACCGTCGCCGCTTATATAGACTACCTGCTTGGTGCGGCCAGCTTTCCAGGCGAAACCGGCAAGAGCATTACCATCAGATGGAGGAACAACTATAGTTTGCTTCGTTAAGTCTGCATAACTCCAGGTATTTCCTTGCCTGGTGACGAGTTCATGAATATGACCACTGGCATCAATCGGACTGATATAGGCAATTTGCTTCGTACGGCCATCAGGCCAGGCATAGCCGACTATTAGTGCTGATTCTAACTCGGGACCTCCTGCAACTCGTGTGACGTCATCATCTTTCCACCTCCTATCCCGTCCGCTCACCATTTCATGAATATGGTTATCACCGGTTTCATAGACAACCTGCGCTGTCCCCTCCAGTGCCCACTCATAGCCAACAATATTGCTGGGCATAACCATTCTCCTTTACCCTGTCGGTGTGTATCTTTTCCGTCAATCTACGCAGACTCTTGACCTTTTCCTCTCTGCGCCACTGAAGAATACCTACCATAATATAATATTACACGCCGGAGTATCTGTAAATGCTACATAGCCAGAGCCTTTTCGGAAGGTAAAGGCTTACTCCCTGAATTTCAAGCACCCTCTCATAGGAAGTTTCATGGTAGATGCGTAGGTTGTAGAGTGGGCTTACTCCCTGGCAGGCGTTCGTTCTGGAGGCGTGGTTGTCTGGAGAAGAATATGCTCCCGCTCGCTCACGTGATATACTTCAGCAGGGGAGTGTGCTTTGATAGTGAGACACCGGTAGGGCCCCTCAGGAGGAGTGGGCGATGGAGAAATCAGCCATGCAGAGCGTGACCTGGCATGCATCGGCTGCAGGCTACCAGATCAGTAAACAGACTGGCCGCGGAGCTGTCGCGACACCGGTGAACGACGAGAGCGCTGCGTGGAACGCGTGGCTGGAGCGCGTGTCGTCTTTCGCCTTCCAGAGCAGGGATGGCTGCCACCTCACCGTGCTCAAAGAGCAGCGGGGGCACGGACGCGCCTACTGGACCGCCTATCGCAGTGTCGGCGGCAAACTCAAGCGGAAGTACCTGGGCGCGTCAACCAGGGTCACGCTCGCACGGCTGGAGCAGGCGGCAGCCGCCCTGACCGCGAGCAAGACGGCGACTGCTGCTGCCTATCCACTGCCGCCGAAGGACTCCTCCTTCACTGTGGAGTGTGACCAGCACAGGACGCCTTGGCAGGCGTCCTTCGTGGCGACCAAGTTCTTCGTGCCGACTCCCTCGCACACACTCATCTCCCGCCCGCGCCTCGTGGCTCTGCTCATGGAAGGGTTCACGCAGAAGCTCACCCTGGTCTCAGCGCCAGCGGGCTTTGGCAAAACCACGCTGGTCTCGGCCTGGGTCCGCTCGCTGCCCAAAGACCATGCTCAGGTGGCCTGGGTCTCCCTGGACAGCAGGGACAATGAGCCCATCTGCTTCTGGACCGCGGTGCTCACCGCGCTGGAGCAGCGCGCTCCCGGCATCGGTCGGGCCGCCTTGACGCTTTTGCACGCCCAGCCTTCGCTCACGCTCGAGTACGTGCTCGCCACGCTCATCAATCGGCTTTCCGAGACTACGACGCCCTGGGTGCTGCTGCTGGACGACTATCAGGTGATCAGCAAGCCTGCCATCCATGCACAGCTCTTGTATCTCGTGGAGCATCAGCCCTCGCACGTGCATCTCCTCCTGCTCTCGCGCAGCGATCCACCTCTCTCCTTGCCCCGGCTGCGAGCGCGTGGAGAGGTCCTGGAAGTGGGCGCGGAGGAGCTGCGTGCTACCGTGGAGGAGACCGCAGCTTATCTCTCGGACGTGATGGGGATACGGCTGCCCGAGGCCGTGGTGTCCGAGCTCACCGCGCGCACGGAGGGCTGGTTGGTCGGCTTGCAGCTCGTGGGGCTTTCCTTACAGCGCTCCGCCAATCCGGCCACGATGCTGGAGGAGGTCCGTGGTAGTCAGCGCTATATCTTGGACTACCTGGTCGAGGAAGTGCTCCAGCAGCAGCCACCTGCTGTGCAAAGGTTTCTGTTGCGCACCTCGATCCTGGAGGAGTTCTGCGCCCCCCTCTGTGACGCCGTCGTCGGAAAGCCCCAGGGGCACCAGAGCAGTCAGCAGGTGCTGGAGGAACTGGAGCGCGCCAACGTGTTTGTAGTGCCGCTGGATGAGCATCGCCAGTGGTATCGCTACCATGTCTTATTTGCCGAGGCGTTGCGCTACCAACTGGAGCAGCAACATGCAGACGAACTCGACGCCCTGCATGTGCGGGCTAGCACCTGGTATGCCGAGCAGGGCAACACCTTTGAGGCGGTACAGCACGCGCTCTTGGCGCACGCCTGGCAGCTGGCGGCCGACCTGATCGAGCAGGTACCCTATTGGCTCATGTGGAACGAGGGGCAGGGCCAAGTGATGACGCTGCGCCAGTGGCTGCAAGCGCTCCCGGCAGACGTCTTGCTGGTACAGTCAGTGGCCTATTTTGCAGCCGGTGAAATGGGCGCGGCCTCCCAGAGCGCACTGGAGGCAGAGCGGCTGGCCCAGGCCGCGGGCAATGTCCCGGGGGCGATCTACTATCTGAGCGTAGCTGCCTTGTGGCTCATGGCGTGTGGGCACCTCCACGAGGCATGGCAGCTGCTGGAGCGAGCGGTTCGCCAGGCGACCGAGCTAGCAGGAGTCATGTCGCCGGGGATGGACTTAACCTACGCCTTACAAGCGGAGCTCTTGCGCGAGTGGAACCGCCTGGACGAGGCGCTCACGCTCGCCACACAGGCGATAGAGTGGGCCGAACGGCTGGGAACTCCTG
>Ga0207684_10006520_pt1 | contig 10634 bp, 11 predicted proteins | sample KBSK5501metaG_FD_184342 | JGI IMG/M metagenome (GOLD analysis project Ga0207684, IMG submission 184342) | Corn, switchgrass and miscanthus rhizosphere microbial communities from Kellogg Biological Station, Michigan, USA - KBS K5-50-1 metaG... | ecosystem: Host-associated > Plants > Roots >... | reverse complement strand
ACCGGCACGATCCTCGGGCACTGGATCGTGACGGTCGGATTCCTCCTCGCGCTCCCGACCGGTCTCTGGCAGTACCTAGGCGGCATCCTTTCGCAGGACGTTCCCGCGCCGGGAGGGCAGGTGCTGTTGGACATCTTCCATCCGGTCCCGCTCTATTGGTTCTACCGCCTGCACTACATCGGCGCGGCGCTCGTCCTCTTCTCGGTCGCCAATTTCGGCGCGTACTGGTGGGTGAATGGGGATCGCGCGCTCTGGGTCCCGCGGGGCGGGTGGCGCCTGCATCTCACCGGGTTCGCGGTCGAGCTGCCACGCATGCTTGGAGCGCGCCTCGCGGCGCCGCTCAAGCTCGACCTTACCCAGCGCCTGCCGCAACCACGGCAGTTCACCTACTACGAGACCGCGTTCTCCTTCCCGACCTGGACGTTCGCCCTCGCGCTTATCACGATCACCGGCCTCTTGAAGGCGATGCGCTACATCTATCCGATTCCGGGTCCGGTCCTCTATTGGGCGTCGACGCTGCATGTCGCGGCAATGGTCCTGCTCACGCTGAAAGTGCTGGACCATCTCCGGTACACGCTCGCGCGCTGGCCGCTGATGGTCGCGATGGCCAGAGGCTGGGTGAGTGAGAGCGCGCTCCGCCGTGTGCTCGACACCACGGCGCGACCCGGATCGCGGCACGTGGAGCCCACACTGCCGGCAAGCGCGCCGGTCGGCGTCGCTGGAGGGAGCGAGCGATGAAGCGACTGGTCGCGATCGTGGAGCTCCTGTGGGCCGCCGTGAACGTGGTGCTCGCGTACTTTTTCGTGACGAACGCCTTCGTGGCCAAGACGGCGATCAAGGAGGGCCTGCCTGCGCAGGCAGCGCTCTTGCTCGGTGGGGCACTCATTGCGGTATTCGCCGTCATTCTCGCCCGGCAGTCTCTCCAGGTCCTCCGCACGCCCCGGGCGACGGAGAGCTGAGATGGGGTCGAGCAAGCTCGTCCTGCTCAGAGCGGTCTACATCGCGGCATTCCTGGCGCTAATCACCGCGTACGTGAGCGAGGCCGCCTCCCCGATCCGGCAGCTCACCAACACGACCGCGTCGAACCTGCGCCCCGCATGGAGCCCGGACGGAAAACGGATCGCGTTCCAGAGCAACCGGAACGGTCCGTACCACATCTACTTGATGGATTCGGATGGCGCCAACGTGGTCCAGGTGACCAGCAGTGATGCGGACGACCGCCATCCGGCATGGAGCCCGGACGGAAAGTTCCTCGCGGTCGACTCCGGCGACGCCGCAAAGCGCGAGATCTGGACGATCGAGGTCTCATCCAAGCGGCGCAGCCAGGTGACCAAGCTCGGCGCCATCGCAAGCTTCCCGAGCTGGAGTCCCGACGGGAAGCGCATCGGCTTCTACCTCTACCAGGCCGCGAGCATGGACGTCTGGACCGTGACTCCCGAAGGGAGCAACCAGACTCGGCTGACGAGAGACCTCGCCACCGAGAGCAACAACCAGTGCACGTTCGCCTGCCACACCGTGGCCTGGTCCCCCGACGGCAGCCGCATCGCCGTCGCGGATGGCGATCAGGCGCGGGTGCTGCTGCTCTCGGCGATGAACGGCGCCGCGTCCGCCCCGATCACTCCGGCCGACGAGCGGAGCCACTTCCCGATCTATCTGCCCGACGGCAGCCTCGTCTACGTCTCGGAGCATGTGACCATCGATCAGAGCTGGACCGATCTCTGGATGGTCGATCCGAACGCCGCGAATACCGTCGAGGGGCGCACCGCAGTCGCCGGCCAGATCCAGGCGCAGGGTCCGTTCGAGCTCAGCACGGACGCCCGCCAGCTGCTCTTCGCGTCACCGCGCAGCGGGAACTTCGAGATCTACTCGGTCACGCTGGACGCCGCGGGCAAAGCGGCGCTCGCGACCAAGCCGGAGCGGATCAGTCCTGACCTGAGTTCCATCGCGAGCAAGCCAGAGGAAGACGGCTTCAAACTGCCGAGCACCGCCGAGCCGTACATCCTCGCGCTCGGTCTGCTCGCCTTCGCCGTGGTCGGCGTGGAATCGATCGTGCGCGCGCGGCGGCGCTCGCGGCCGAAAACGAAGCTCTAAGACTCCTCGTCGCGGCCCCGAAGAAGCTCGCGGCGCGACAAGGGCCGCGCCTTGCGCTCTTGTTCGGCGAGCCACTTCGCGCGCTTCGGGGATGCGGCGGCAGGATCGGCTGTGCTGTCGGCCTGTTGCACTCTCGGCTCCTCCGTCGAAGCGACCTCGGCCGCGATGTCGCTCAGCTCGTCGAGGATGATCTGCAGCTCGTTGGCGTGCAGCTCCTTGAACGCACGGATCTGCTGTTCCAGCCGCCGGAGGCGCTCAAGAAGGCGATCCTGCGTCACAGCTCCTCCGTCCCTCTCAGCGTGACCACCTTGGGATCGTTCGGTTTGGTCTCGTCCGCGTAGATCGAGCGTCCGCTCTGGAGCTCCCGGACGAGGTCGTCCGCGGCCGACGCGGCGAGCTCGCGTGTCGCGCTGACGATGCGAGCGCCCGTCCGTAGCGCCTCCGCCCGCTCGCGCAGCTCAGGCGAGACGACGAGCACCTCGAAGGTGTCCGGGAGGTCCTCCAGCGGGAGCAGTCGAACGCGCACGCGCAGGCGTGCCTTGGCGAGCGCGTGCTCGAAGCGCCGGAACACCTGAAGCCACGCCGCGGGAAGCTCCTCGGAATATCCGCACACGACCGTCCGTACCAAGCGGGCTCCGGTCTCACGCGATGCGGTCACGTTTGACCGCTCTACCGGCCCTGATTAGCGTCGGGCACGAGTGAGATCTCGGGGGCGGCGTGATGGATGATGGACAAGCGCTGGACATCGCTACGCGAGCCGCGTTCCGCGCCGGAAGGCTGGCGCTCGCACGAACGGGCAACCCCGGTTACCTGCAATGGAAAGGCCATCGCGACGTCGTCTCCGGAGCTTCGCTCGAAGTGCAGGAGGCCATCGTGTCGATCCTACAGAAAGAGGCTGCCGGCGATGCCATTCTCGTCGAAGAAGGTCCCGAGGACGACCCGCTGCCGGTCGGTGCCGAGCGCCTCTGGATCGTCGATCCGATCTGCGGAAGCCTGAACTTCGTTCAGGGCATCCCCTTCTTCGCCGTGTCGATCGCGCTACGGGTACAGGGACAGCTGCGCGTAGGAGTTGTCTACGACCCCACGCGCGACGAGACATTCGCGGCGAGATTCGGTGAGCCCGCGACCCTGAACAACCGGCCGATCACCGTTCTGAACACCGCGCTCGGTCCGGAGTTCTGGGAGCAGGCCTGGGTCGGAACGGACCTGCCGCACAGCGGCCCGCGCCGCGAAGAAGCCCTGCGCGTGTTCAATCTCTTTTCTAAAGAGGTGCTGGCCCAGAACATCCTGGGCTCCCCCGCGCTCGGCATGTGCTACGTGGCGGCGGGCCGGCTCCACGCGTACTGGACGCTCGACGCGAAGCCGTGGGACGTGGCCGCCGCCTGCGTGATCCTGGCGCAGGCCGGCGCGCTGATCACCGACGCCGAAGGCGGACCCTGGCTGCACTCCGACGGTGGATACCTCGCGGCGAACCCCGCGTCGCATCAGTGGGCGCTGCGCGGCCTCAAGTTCGTAGTGGAACAGGCTCGCCAGCCGCAATAAGCCAAGAAAAAGAGGCGGCAGCCTCGCGGCTGCCGCCTCGCGTTGGCCCATGCGAGCGCGGGATCAGTTCCCGAGTGCGTCCAGCACCGTCCGCTCGATCAAGCCCTGAGCGACGTCCACCTTGTAGGCGTTGAGGCTCATCGGGCGCGCGACCGTACGGATCTGAGCCGCTGCTTGCTTGATGGTGGCCTTGACGTCCTTGCCCTTGAGGGCGTCTTCGACCACCTTGGCGCGGTACGGCACCGGCGAGACGCCGCCGAGCGCGATGCGGCCGTCCTTCCAGTTGTTGCCGTCCATCGTGAAGGCCACCGCCACCGATGTGAGCGCGAAGTCGTAGACCTGCCGATCCTTGAGCTTGTTCCAGGCCATCTTCGTGCCCGACGCCGGGTTCGGGATCTCCACGTGGGTCATGAACTCGTTCGGCTTGAGCACGTTCTCGCGGAGCACATCTTCGCGGGGACCGATGAAGTAACTGTCGAAGGCGACGTCGCGGTTTCCCGAGACGCCCGCGATCTTCGCCTTGGCGTTGAGGGCGAGGAGCGCGGTGGCAGTGTCCGACGGGTGAACGATGTAGCAGAGCTCGCCGCCGATGATGGCGTGATAGCGGTTGTCACCCGTCACCGCGTAGCAGAAGTCACCGCCCTTCTTGTAGCAGTTGAAGTCCTCGCCGCGGAAGAACCAGCAGCGCGGACGCTGGTTGACGTTCCCTCCCAGGGTCCCGAAGTTCCGGATGAGCGGCGAGGCCACGCTCTGCGCGGCCGCGACGAGAAGCGGGAACTTGTCCTGGAGGCCTTTGTTATCGGTGAGGTCGCTGAGGGTGACCGCAGCTCCGATGGACGTGGTGTCCCCCACCGAAATGCTGGTCAGATCCTTGATGGTGGTGAGGTCGATGAGAACGTCCGGGAACGGCAATCCTTTCCCGTGGACCCAGTCCTTCATGATCCCGCCGATGAGATCGCTCCCGCCTCCCACCACCTTGACGGCCCGGTCGGAGTTCTTGCGGAGTAGCTCGACCGCACCCTCGACGGTCGTCGCGTCGTAGAGCTCGAATGCCCTCATTTCTTCCTCCCTCCTAACCGGCCTTGATCGCCGCGAGCAGCTTGTCGCGCGTGAGCGGCATCTCGGTCACCCACACGCCCACCGCGTTGTAGACGGCGTTGACGATCGCCGGCGCCGGTGGTGCCATCGGCGGCTCGCCAAGGCCGTGTGCGCCGAAGACCCCGTAGGCCTTCGGCTTCTCGACGATGATCACGTCGGCCAGCGGTGCGTCCTTGATGCTGAGCGGCTTGTAGTCGAGCAGGTTCGGGTTGAGAGGCAGCCCGGTGGCCTTGTCGACGAGCAGCTCCTCGGTGAGCACGGCTCCGGTGGCCATGACCACGCCGCCTTCGATCTGCTGCTTGGCGGCGAACGGGTTGATCGCTTTTCCGAGGTCGTGTACGGCGACGTACTTGGTGATCTTCACGCTTCCCGTGACGGTGTCTACCTCGACCTCGACGGCGTGCGCCGCCCAGGCCAGGCGCTCCCAGATGGTGTCCTGGATGTACTCGGACTTGCCGTGGATCGGCCCGCCCTTGAACTGGACTACGTCCGCCAGGCTCGCCTTCGTGGAGGGGGTGCTCTTCAGGAACACCATGCCATCCACGAGGTCGACGTCAGCGGCGGTGATGCTCAGGGCCTGGTTCTTCTTCTTCGCGTCGTCGATGAACTTGCGGGCGCCCCAGTCGAGCACCTGCTTCCGGGCGTCCTGACCGGCCTCGTACATGCCGCGGCCGCCGTTGTTGGTCTGCTGGCTCCCGGCCGTCGTGCCGGTGTCGGTGGTGTTGTCCGTGTCGACGTAGGCCGTGATGGTCATCGTGCTGAGCGGAACGCCGAGGGACTCGGCCGCGATCATGATCATCTCGGTGCGCTGCCCTCCGCCGACGTCGTTGGAGGCGGAGACAGCCTGCACGCTCCCGTCGTTGTTGATGATGATCTGGCCGGTCGAGGGGTTTCCGCCGGCGCCGTGGCTGCACGTGTGCGCCGCCAGGCCGATGCCGTGGAAGACGCCGGGGCGCACCTGCTTGGCCTTCGGCGCGTGCCACTTGTCCTTCCAGCCGATCCCGTCCCGTGCCGCCACGATGACGTCGCGGCTGCCGGGGTTGCTGAAGGGCTTCTTGGTGTCGGGGTTCCCGACCTCGTTCAGGTTCTTGAGGCGGAACTCCACAGGGTCCATGCCGATCGCGTACGCCGCCTTCTCCATCGTGACCTCGAGGGCGAAGGTGCCGTTGGGGTGGCTCACGCAGCGGTAAGGGCCGGACTTGTAGCTGTTGGTCATGACGTCGATCGCCTCGAGCCGCAGGTTCGGGATCTTGTAGTGGTCCTGCATGTTGATCCACGAGCCGTTGGCGGCGCCGGCACGCTGCGCGCCGACGTTGGCGATGACCTTGAACTGGCCGAATTGGATGGTCCCGTCCCTGTTGACGCCCATCTTCATCTCGTCCTGGAACTGCGGACGGTGCGTGCGGGTCACGAAGTCCTCGTACCGCGTGTAGTTGTTCTTGATCGGGCGTCCGGTCAGCTTGGACAGGATCGCGGCGTGGACCTCGGAGAGGTCGATTCCGCTTCGGTAGCCGTATCCGGAGCCCATGTAGCCCTGCTGCACCACGCGCACCTTGTTCTGCGGGATCTTGAGGGCCTGCGCCAGGCCCGACCGCGTGCCGTGCGCGTGCTGGGCGGTGTAATGCATGTTCAGCTTGTCGTTGTCCCACCAGGCGAGCGAGTTGGTCAGCTCGAGCGCGACGTGCTGCTCGGTGGACTTCTTAGCCAGGACGTCCACGGTCACATCCGCGGTCGTCTTGTTCGGGTCGCCACGAACCAGCGGCGGGGTCGTCGCGATGATCGTGCCGGCCTCGTTGCTCTGGAACTGCTTGGCCGTCGAGGACTTCATGCCCTCGATCATGTCGAGCACCGCCGGGAGTACCTGGTACTGGACGTCGATGAGGCGCAGGGCCTCGTCGGCGATGTGCTCGCTATCGGCCGCGACGACCGCGATGGGCGATCCCACCTCGAACACTTCCTCGTTGAAGAGGAAGCGCGTCGGCTGGGCCGACCCGAGGAACACGTCCTTGTATTCGTCCGGCAGGTTCCCGCGGTGGAGGATCTTTCGTACGCCGGCGAGCTTCTCGGCCTTGGATGTGTCGAGCGAGGTGATTTTTGCGTGCGGGTACTTGCTGCGCAGCGTGCGCATGAAGAGCATGCCCGGCATCCTCAAATTTTCGGTGTACTGACCGAGGTTCGTGACGACGCCGATGCCCTGCACGCGTGCGACGTCGGTGCCGACGACCTTGAGTGCCGCGGGTACCGCGGCCTCACGCGTCGCGGTCTCGGCCGCGCGAGCCGCGCCCGGGAGCTTGTGTCCGTGGACCGCGATGACCGAGGACACCAGCTCCGACTGCTCGGCGACGAGCTCCTGCCAGGTAGGGTCCTGTGCGAGCTGTTGCCAGTCCGCGTCGCTGAGACTCGCGGCGTACGCCGCATCCTGCGCGACACGGACCGCTTCGATTTGCGCCATCTCTTATCTCCCTCCCTACCGGACCGCGTGGCCCAGGCTCGCGAGGAGATCGCGGACCTGCTGCTCATTGAGCTTGCCTGGATCCCACGTGACGGTGATCGTCCGCTCGCTGCCGCTGATGTTGATGATGCCGTCGCGCTTCTTGAGCGGCTCCACGAACGTGTCGAAGTCCTCGATCGTCGCGAACGGTGATGCGAACGTGAACTCCTTGGCTGTGCCCGTGACCGCCGGCGCCGCCGCGGGTGCACTTACGGCACCCAGGACCGGCGCGATCGCGAGGTGGGTCACCTTTTCGCCGCGCATCTCAGCGGCGGCGGTCTGGACGGATGTGAAGACTTTCTTGTAGGCGCCGCACCGGCAAATGTTTCCGGCGAGGCCTTCCGCGATCTGAACGTCGGTCGGCTTCGGCACCGCGGCGAGGAGCGCGACCGTCGACATGATGAAGCCGCGCGTGCAAATGCCGCACTGGAAACCACCGTCCAGCCAGAAGGCGCGCTGCACCGGATGGAGGCCTGCGACGCCTGGTCCTGTGGCGAGGCCGGCGACCGTGGTGATCTTTTGTCCGCGGCCGAGCCGGGCACTCAAGACGGTGCAGCCATTCACTGCCTTTCCGTCGACGAGTACCGCGCACGCGCCGCACTGTGCTCGATCACATCCAAGGTTGGAATTGGAGAGACCAAGCTGGAAGTTCATGGTCTCCCAGAGACTTTCGCGGTTGTCCACGACGACATCGCGGCCGATGCCGTCGATGTTCAGCGTCACCCGGCGCATCGTCGCGGGCAGCGGACCTTGACCGACCGCGGTCGTCGTCGTCGTTGTGGTGGACGGGGAGACTGCCTTCGTAGCGACGGCTGCACCACCGAGGACTACGACGGCGGTTGCTGCGCCTGCGCCTGCTCCGATGAGGAAGTCACGTCTGGTGACTGCTAGCTTCGCGCGCTCGGCAAACGATTTCTGCTCGGCCTGGGACGGATTCTGCCCTCCCGCTTCCCCCATAGGTTCACCCCCTTGCTCCTGGTCGGAAAGCGCGCCCAGAGTAGCAGCCTAGGCAAAAGTGGGGCGCCAGCCAGCCCAAGGGAGGAACCAAACAACAGAGTTGTGGCTTGGTTCAAGTGGCCGTTGGGAGGGCGGCCAGGGCCTAGTCGGATGACGCGCTGGGTGGCAGTCTGTGCGGCGGCCAGGATGATGGACGAGGGCGTCGGCGACCGGGTGCGGCGGTTTCGAAGGCACCGCAAGCTTACGCAGCAGGCTCTGGCTGACCTCGCGGGTGTGGACAAGGGCTACATCAGTCGGCTCGAGGCGGGCGAGATCGCCGACCCCGGCATCGAGCTCGTCGAGCGGCTCTCGAACGCGCTCGAGGTCTCATTGCGGCATATCGCGGATCCACGCTGGTACGCAGGGGAAACGAAGTCCCTCCCCGACTGGGAGGCCGCGATCCTTGCCGTGCCAGCCAGCTGCCTATCGGATGAGGACAAGGACGCGATCGTGCGATTCGTGAGGACGATCATTGCCGCCAAGCAGGGCGTAACCACAGACTCGGTCACGCGGGCCGAAAAGGTAGTGCTGCTCTTCGGCGCCGCTGAGGCGGCCAGCCGCTTCGCACTCTGAGCCGCGTCCCGTCGCGACGGCGCAGTTCGGGGGGCGGTTCGACGTAAGGCGGATACTGGGTCCGTGCGGGAGATCTTCGCGCGGATGGCCGAGCTCGAGCGCGAAGGGCGCCGCTTTGCCGTCGCGACGGTCGTGCGAACGGTCGGCAGCACCCCCCAGGTCGTAGGCGCGAAGCTTCTCGTCGACGATCTCGGCCGCCTCGTCGGCACGCTCGGCGGGGGATGCGTCGAAGGCGATGCCTTCGTCGAGGCGAAGCGGGTCATCGAAACGAACGAGACGTCGCTGCGCGAGTACGAGCTGACCGAGGAGCTCGCGTGGGACACGGGACTCGTCTGCGGTGGGACGATGTGGATCTCGATCGAGCCGGGCGAGCGCGTGCTGCGCTTCGCGGGCCGAGACCTGCTCGGGGATGTCCTCGCCGCGTCCGCCGGCGGCAAGCCCGTCGCGGTCGCGACGCTCATGCGCAAGCGCGGCAAAGACGTGATCGCCGCGGGAAAGCTGTTCGTGGAGACCGACGCCAAGGGCGGCGGCACGCTCGGCGACGCGGCGCTCGACGCGCGGGCCCGCGCCGCCGCTAGGGATGCCCTCCGGCAGGGCACTGCGCGCACCGTCGCGCTCGATGACGAGACGGAGCTGCTCGTCGAGCCGGTCATGGCGAAGCCGCGTCTGGTCATCGTCGGCGGCGGTCACGTCGGCCTGGCGATCGCGAAGCTCGGAGCCCAGCTCGAGTACGACGTGACCGTTATCGATGACCGTCCCGAATTCGCGACACGCGAGCGCTTTCCCGGCGTGAGCGAGGTCGTGAACATGGACATGGTCAAGGCCCTCGAAACCATGCCGATCGGATGGAACAGCTTCGTCGTCATCTGCACGAGAGGTCACAAGCTCGACTCGCACTGCCTGCGAGCGGCTGTCAAGACCGGCGCGCGCTATGTGGGTCTCCTCGGCAGCAAACGGAAGACGATCCTCATCGCGCAGATGCTGCGCGATGAGGGCGTGAGCGAAGAGCGCATCCGCGCGGTGCACGCCCCGATCGGCCTCGACCTCGGTGGTCGCACGCCCGCGGAGATCGCGCTCTCGGTCCTCGCGGAGCTCTCGCTCGAGCGTTACGGCGGCTCGGGCAGACCGCTCCGCCTGTCGGACGAGCTCTTCGAAAGGACCGTCAGCCGGCGGCGCGACTAGTTTCCCCGGTCGCCGCGACCGCGCCCGACGTCGTCCGGAGCAGGAGACTCGATCTGGTGCTCATGCCGGTAGCGCTGCTCGACGCGATCATCGCGGGTGACCGCAAGAGCATCGAACAGCTCACGGACTACCGCGTTCCGCTGAGTTTCCCTGGGAGAGCGATTGACCTCGTGCGTTTCCGGCGCGAGCAGGTCGGCAAAGATCCAGCACGCATGCCCTGGCTTCTGCGCGCGATGGTCCTGCGCTCAAGGCGCGCGATGGTGGGCTTCGTGAACTTCCACGGACCACCGGGAGTCAACGACATCGGGGCGGCCGGAGCGGTCGAGCTCGGATGGACGGTGTTCCCGGCCCACCGCCGGAAGGGCTACGCGACGGAAACGGCGCGCGCGCTGATGGACTGGGCGACGGCGGTGCACGGCATCCGCTCATTCGTGTCGAGCACGACCCCCGACAACGTCGCCTCGCTCCGCGTGCACGAGAAGCTCGGATTCACCCGGACCGGCCAGATCGTGGACGGAGAGATCATCTTCCACCTTCGCGTCTAGGTCGTCTCACGTTCCGGGCATCGCGCCCGTTCTATCGTCGTGAGATCGATAGGCCGGTGACCTTCGGCGAACTGCTCGAGTGTTTTGAGCGCGAGATCTTCGCCTACGCGCTCCGG
>Ga0207684_10006519_pt1 | contig 10634 bp, 11 predicted proteins | sample KBSK5501metaG_FD_184342 | JGI IMG/M metagenome (GOLD analysis project Ga0207684, IMG submission 184342) | Corn, switchgrass and miscanthus rhizosphere microbial communities from Kellogg Biological Station, Michigan, USA - KBS K5-50-1 metaG... | ecosystem: Host-associated > Plants > Roots >... | reverse complement strand
GTGGCGGTGGGTCAAAGCAGGCAAGAGTGCAGCCATCCCCATCGGGCGAGAGGCGCGAACCGGACAGAAGACGATGACCTTGACCGATAGTGGCTCTGGCCTCGTGACTTCACGCAAGAACCTCCAAAGGTTGCTTGCCCTCGTGCAGGACTATCAGGTGGCCGAAGTCGTCGTCACCTTCTCCAATCGCTTAACCCGCTTTGGGCTCTCGTATCTGCGGGCACTGTTTTCGGGCTATGGAGTGACCTTGACGGTGTTGCATCCTGATGAGGAGAAGACCCCTGAACAGGAATTGACCGAAGATCTTTTAGCGATTCTTGCTTCCTTTGCTGCTCGCCTCTCTGGGCTGTGCGCGCGCACACAACAAGCCCTCTTAGCCTGTGCGAAACAGGTGCTCGCAGAACAGGAGGCGTGAAGTGGCCAAGACGCAAACGCTCTCGTTTCCGATTCGTCTGCCTGATGCGATGCAGGCCGAAGCGCTGCGTCACTTAGATGAAAGTACGCCCGCGATCAACGAAATCGTGCAAGAGCTGTGGCCTGATCTGGATCTGTTTGCCACCGAGCGCACCGGCCCAGCCTGGAAACAGGTGGAGCGCCATCTGCTCAAGAAGAGTGGGCATGGCAGCCGGCAAGAGCGGTGCGAAATGGAGCAAGCCGGGAGAATCTTACGAGCCCAGGCCAGCCGCAAACAAGTCTTTCTGGCCATCCTGCCTCTGCTCTCCCAGGGGCTCATCCGACCCGTCGAGGGGAAACGTCCGGCCAAAAAAGACTATCGGCTGATCAAGGAGAAGGTTCGAGCGCTGCGAGCCGAGTCGGAGGATGCCGATGCCTTCATGGCGATGACGAATGTGCTCGAGCAAGCCTGTAACAGGTTCCTGGAAACAGGTATTTTCCCTACCACCTATGAAGAGATGCAGCTTGTTCCTGTGCAAGAGGTGGGCCAACTCACCTTTGCGGGGGATGATGGCATGCAGGCAGGACAAACCTACCGGGCACGGATCGAGGTGGCGCATTTTTGTGATGTGCTCACGCGAGAAGAGCAGTGCCGCTCGGCACTCCAGCTCAAGCTCCGCGCCCCTACCCAGGAGGGGAAGTGGGCCTGGGGGAAATGGAGTGAGCCGATCGTGCTCCCAGAGACGGTGGCAAGTCATCTTGTCCAGGGAGCCCAAATGCAGGCCCCCACCTTGCGTGAGATCAGAAGTGACGTGGGCCTGCGGGCGGCCGTGCTGGATCTGATCCTGGAAGTCCCGGCGAAATACGTCTCTCCTCTCGAAGAGGAAACCCGCGTGTTAGGCTGGGATTGGGGCATTCGGTCGCTGATCACCGTTTCCATCTTGGAAAAACCAGAAGGCGACGAGCCGTACCGCCAGGTGAGCCATCCGGTCTTTCTCGACACAGGAGGTCTTGATGGGCGGCAAGCCCGCTTGCGCCGCGAAATTGACCGCCTCAAAGCGTGCCGCGAGCGCTATGACCAGCTAGTCAAACAAGCGCTCAAAGCACGTAAGGAGCAGCACCTCCCTCTGCCTGCTCATTTTGCCGGCTGGCAGCAGCGGATCAGCTCCTACAACCAGCGCATCCAGACCTGTTGGAAGAAGTATGAGCGACGCAACCGTGAACTGGCGCATCTGGCCGCGAATCTGCTGATCTTGTTGGCGTTGCTGTATGACTGTCGGCTGATCTGTGGCGAAAACCTGACCACGCTCAAAACCGAAGGGCGCGGGCGAGACGTTCGGGGGCGCTTTCGCAACTGGCGCAACAATACGACGGTGCGCGGCGAGCTGTGGCGCGTCCTCAAGTACAAGTGCCATCTGCTGGGCATCAGAGCCCGCCAGGTGGAGCCGCGTGGCACCACGCACACCTGTCCCCAGTGCGGCAAGCCTGCCAAAACCTATCTCTCCCCGGCAGCCTCTGATCGCAAGAAAGCCCTGAAGTGGGCACCCTGGCTCTGTTGTAGCAATCCTAAGTGCTTGTGGAACGGCGCACGCGATTACGCCGCCAGTCTCAATATCGCCAGGCTCGGCCTGGCCTTTCTCATCACCTATCACGACACCAAGCGGTATCAGGCATACCGCATGACTGATGCGTCAGTCAAGCCAGCTTCGTATAGCGGGGCTGGCGCGACGCTACTGTTGCCGTCGCAGGGGATCACACCCCGCCCTTATGAGGGCAAATACATCTGCTATGCTGGTTGGTCCTACTCGATTGCCTTACGCACGTCTCAACCTACAAGTCTGCTCGCTGTGCTTTCTACTTCCAGGCTCAGAAAGCGCCTCCTCGATAGTGCGTAATGTTCGCAGAGCAGGGTGTTTTTGCAACGGTATACCTGTGGTCATACTCTGTTTTCGACCTGCCCTGACCCTTAATCCTGCATGAATGAGAAACTCTCCACCCTAATAATTGAGCTTTCTTAAACCCTATAACTCTTTTTGGTCATCAGACGTATTTATATATAAGCAAGCAGATTTTATTTCTGTCTTAGAAGCAGGCATAAATTTACTCTGCTTTACGTTATAATTTATAAGAGTGGGGCTTGACTCACTTTGCCTGGTTTAGCGTGATCATTCGCTAACCGTCCTTTCGTGCCATCAAGAGCTAGAAAGGCTGCCAACTTCGATGTTGCAATTACAAAATATCAAGCTTGTTCATCTTTCAATGAAGCGAATCGTCTTTGGTGGTGTGAGCGGCGGCATTGGTGTATTAGGATTACTTTTTGCTCTAGCGGCCTATGTAGTCGAATCACTTATACGTCCGAAGAAATATAATGTCTTCGATCTCTATACCTTCAGTCCTTATGAACTTGATATCCCCGCTGAAGCAGTTGTCTTCCCATCGCTCGATGGGAGCCACAAAGTAAGTGGCTGGTACATTCCCCGTCTGGGAGCGACAAGCACTATCCTGGTATGCCCGGGCTATCGTTCAAGCGTGGCTGATACTCTGGGTATCAGCGCCCACCTCTGGAAAGCGGGTCATAATATCCTGGCTTTTGAGTATTATGGGCATGGAACAGAAGTCGGTATACCGGTGACTCTCGGTTACCGCGAGATCAACGATTTTCTCGGAGCTGTAGCCTATGCGAAGGAACGTGCCCCACAGGATCACCTGGGCGTTATGGGATATTCAATGGGCGCGGCAGTAGCTATTATGGCCTGCGCTCGCATCGAAGATGTTGAGGCGCTGGTAGTGGATAGCGCTTTTGCTACCACATTGGGGGTCATTGATTACAATTTCCGCCGCGCATTGCGTGTGCCATCTGCTCCCGTCGCCTGGGTAGCGGACCGCTTGTTGTACTGGCGTGCAGGCTACCATTTTAACCAGGTCGAGCCATTGCGGAATATCGCCCACATCGCACCCCGGCCCATCCTGATTATTCATGGCGGAAAGGACTCCGTTGTAGACCCAAAGGACGCGTATCTACTGTACGCGGCCGCACAGGAACCGAAAGAACTCTGGTTCCATCCTAATGCCGATCACTGTGGCGTCTACTTTGAGGACCGCCATGCCTACGTGAGGAAAGTTACTGATTTCTTTGATCTGCACCTGAAGAATGTGGGCCATTTACAGTTGGTTGAGCCAGCGCTTCCAGAAACATCAGAGCCGAACAACACAGAGGACACACCTCAAAACCTGTCCGAAGCCTCTTGAACCGCTGCAAGCGAAACTGGGATCGGGCCGGAGCATTAATTGGTCGCGTAGAGGCGGGGGAGGCGCTGAGAGGAACGGGGACGCTTGCGTCGCCCCAGTAGCGCATTAACTAGGTTGGATATTCCAGGGTCACAATCATCCCGTCCCTGGCGGCTCGAGCGTTTGCAAAAACGTGCTTTGCCGCCTTTTCCGCCCCCGACGGATCGGTAATTTTGGGACTGAAATGCGTCAGTAACAAGGAACGTGCACCCGCCGCTTGAGCTATACGCGCCGCTTCCTCCGCCAACATGTGCGCATGTGCTTTTGCTAATGGTAGGTCCCCTGGATCATCATACATACTCTCGCAGATCAGTAGATCAACGTCATGAGCAAACGCGCTGAGTTGCTGTGTTGGCCGCGTATCAGTGATAAATGCCAGTGAAATACCGCGTCGAGGAGGCCCCAGCACCTGCTCTGGCGTAATCGTTTGGCCGCTGTATTCCAGCGTCTCCCCGCGCTGCAGCCGAGACCAGAGCTGTACAGGCAATCCGAGGGCCTGCGCCTGCTCTGGCAGAAATGCTGGATTGCGCTCCAATTCCAGGCGGTAAGCCAGGCAGGGAACGCCATGTGCAGCAGCATTACTCGAACCCCGCAATCCTCCGGGCAGCGCGAAATGTTCGCCACTTTTCAGTTCGTGCATCTGTACCGCAAAGGGCAGTTCCGCAACAATGCGCCTCAGTCCTTCGACAACGTAAATAGTGCCAGGAGGTCCATAGATATCAAGTGGCTCAGTTCGTCCCGCGTGCGCTACCATGAAGAGCACGCCTGGTAAACCCGCCACGTGATCCGCGTGCATGTGCGTAAAGCAGATAGCTCCAAGCTGCCGGAAGCCCCACCCTAGTGATTTCCATGGTATCTGCGTTCCCTCGCCACAGTCCAGCAGCGTCAAGGTTGACCCACAACGAACCAGTGCGCACGACAGCCAGCGCCCCGGCAGTGGCATCATGCCGCACGTTCCTAACATACAGATGTCAATCACGATCTACTATTCCCCTGTTCCTCTTCACCAATTGTTCTGATACGCCCACGCAAGGGCAATGATCAGCATCGAGAGCAATAACACAGTGCTGAGTGCAATGCTAATTATGTAGAACGGAAAACCGGTAGCAATCAGCACAATAGCAAAAATCACCCAGAATACGGCAAATACACCAATCAAGTATTTCCAGGCAGGAACGCGCCGCATGGGTTTGTGACCCCCCTCTGTGAACTTTCGCTTAGAAATATAGTATAACAGCTATATACATTTTCTGCCTAACCGGCACATAGGTGAAGATAATGACCTTAACACTAATCGACCGCTTCCACCCGCGCCTGCGCAATCAGCGGCAGGAAGCCATCAACGCCGGATATCTGCATAAGCTTGAAGAAGTGGAACTGTTAGAACCACAACAATTGCGCCCTTTGGCCCTGTTAAGCCTGCTCATGTTGGTAATAGGCGGTGTGTTCTTTGCTCTACTGAACCTTGCCGCTTATGCCTGGCAGACTCACGCTGCCATCGCCGGCATAGGCGGCTGGGGACTGCTCCTCTGGATTATAATCAATGTTGTTGGCTATATCCTCATCCTGCCACTTCATGAATTGGTCCATGCGGCAGCCTTCTTGCTTTGGGGTGGCAGACCCTATTTTGGTACCAGGTTACCCTACGCGCTCTACTGTGGCGCAAAAAATCAGCTTTTTCGCCGCAACCAGTACCTCGTAGTTGGATTGGCTCCTCTTGTTGTAATCACGCTTGCCGGTATCATCTTCACACTCGTCTCACCTGCACTTGCCTCGTATACTATCTTCGCTACAGTAGGTAACATCTCCGGAGCTGCAGGTGATGTATGGGCCGCTCGTCGATTATTACGACTGCCGCCTTCCGTACTCGTGGAAGATACTGAAGCAGGATACAGAGCTTGGCAATTGACTCCACCCCTTTCTAGTGATAGAATGCCGGTATAATGATATATCGTATCAATAGACTCCCGGAAAGACTCTCTCACGGCGACCTTGACTGTCGACCTGCCAGATATGAGGTAATTATTAACCATGCCCGAATTGCCAGTAGTGGGAAGTCGGTTTTTGTGGTGTTCGCTGATGTTCGCTCTCGCTCGCGTTGTGCTTGTTAAGCGGCTTGAGTGTTCGCCGATGTTCGTCAGTGGTTACTATCAATCGTCGGCTTTGCTGTCAGTTTTGCTGTCACTGAATAAGAGCTTATGTGTTGTGAACAGCCTCGGGCCAAATCAGAAGCGAACGACAACTCTCTGTTGTTCGCTATCATCTCCAAGCGAGTGCCAAACAGACAACTTGGCATAGCCGGGGATGATACTATCTTTATCACTTATTTGCTCAAGCAGGTGACAACAACATACAGGTCATATTGCTTAATGATCTGTAGATTTCAGCCATCTCGAAAAACGGTGGTTTCTTGAGACTGGACAGCAGCAGAAGCAAAGCTCCCTGCTCAGCTATCTCCAACCGCTCATACAATAACTCCCTCATTTCTGTCTCAATACAACATAAAAATACTCGTAGAAGACCGTCACTCCTCGGACAGCCGCTTTTTTCAGAACACGCAGAGACCCTCTGTCGTTGGTGGATGGAGTCGCTCGTCCCCTGACACGCTTCTCACCGCGCCGATCAGCCAGGCATAGGAAAAATGTCTTACGTCACTCTCCCTCAAAAGTAGGGGAAGCAATCCATCGCACGGGTGATCTCAGGGGAATGCTCTCTGCATTATACTTCGAGCAACACCATGTTCTCATCAAGAAAAGCATTGCAGAGCGAACGTCCTTTACAAGGAGAGAGACGCATGGAAGAGCAAACAGTCGATCACGGCCAGGCAATTGTGATCGCTACCACCGGCCTGAGCAAAACATTCGCCCACCTCAAAGCGGTCAGCAATCTCAATATGGAGGTCAGGCGCGGCGATATCTTCGGATTCCTGGGTCCCAACGGCTCCGGCAAGACGACGACCATTCGCATACTGCTGGGCCTGTCGCGGCCAACAGCGGGTCGCGTTCAGATGTTTGGCCTGGACAACGCCACGCATCTCCCGGAGATCCTGCCGCGCGTCGGCGCGATTGTCGAGACACCGGTCTTTTATCCTTACCTGTCAGGCGTGGATAACCTGCGTATCGTGGCTGCGGCCTCCGGGATGCAGCTGGGCAAGGCCAACCAGGCACGTATCGATGAGGTGCTGGACCTGGTGGACCTGGGCGAGCGGGGAGGCGACGCCTATCGCAAGTACTCACTGGGCATGAAGCAGCGCCTGGCCATCGGCGCGGCCCTGTTGACCGATCCCGAGTTGATTCTGCTTGACGAGCCGACCAATGGACTCGATCCCGCCGGTGTGCACGAGGTACGCCAGTTGATCCTGCGCCTGGCGGCCATTGGCAAGACCATTTTCCTCTCCAGCCATATTCTTTACGAGATCCAGCAGGTCTGTAACCGCGTGGCCATTCTCCAGAAAGGCAACCTGCTCAAGCAGGGGACCGTGCAGGAGCTCTTGCGCGAGGGCGAACAACTGGTGGTGCGTCTGGGCACGCCGGAAGAGACCGAGCAGGCCCTGATGATACTCCAGCAGGCCAGCCAGCGCGAAATGAACTGGATGAGCAAGGTCAGCAGCGGCACCGATAAAAACCATCTGCCGGCGTTGTTTCTGGACGCGCCCCTCGCTCGTTCGCAGGAGATCACCGCGCTACTGGCTCGCCGCAATCTCTTTATCGCCGAGATGTACCAGGAACAGGCCAGCCTGGAAGACTTCTTCCTGGAGCTGACCGGTACTGCCTCCGGTGAGGGCTCGCGCGCCGGTATGGTTGCCTTTACTGGCGCTGTTCCTCCCGCGCCTAGGCGCTAAATGTGCTCCTGTTGTGAGGAGAGAAAGTGAGAGAGGGTTCATCATGGTTGATACCACACAGGCTCAGCCTGATATCCAACGCGTCGCGCCGATTGTTCAGGGATGCAAAGATTACCTGAGTGTGTTGCTTCGCCTGATCGGCATGGATCTGTATAAAGTGCGCCGCCGCCTGCTGTCGAAAGTATTGCTGTTCGTCGGGACGCTCGTAATCGCTGTTCTCTTTTTGGTGATTGGTATAGCGGCCTGGCATTTGGCTAGCCAGCCTGTCACCAGTTTTGTGCCAGCGAACTGCGCTGTACTCCCGCACAATGTAGGATGCATCAACCATCCGGCTACCCAGGCCGATATGCAGCACGAGAAGCAACGCATCTTGAATGGCGCAGCTCAGCTTCTGAATATATCGGGCGTCTGGAACGTGGAGGAGTTGTTTGTCATCCAGGTGTTCGCGGTGCTGGGGATCATCCTGGCCGGGGCGCTGGTGGGCGGCGAATCTAGTCTGGGCACGATACGCCTGATGTTCACGCGTGGTCCGACCCGCGTGCAGTTTCTCCTCGCGAAAATCGTCGTGCTGGCCATCTACGTCGTTCCCACGATTCTGTTCCTGATGCTGTTGGGTACGGTGATCGGGAGCGTGATGGCGCAGCTGGCAGGGATCGGCACCGGTTTGCGCTTCTTTACCTCCGTCCGCTTTGGCCATCTTGTGCTCTTCCTGCTGCTGGGGATGCTCTACTGGTTTAGCTATATGCTGATGGCGCTGTTCTTTGGCACCGTGGGCCGTTCGACGGTGGCCGCTATCGTCGGGCCGCTGGTCTGGCTCGCCATTGAGCCTCTGCTCGGCAACATCATTGCTGTTCTGACAAACAATGGTAGCGGTGGCCTGGCAGATTTTCTGAAGGCCATTCCGGACTACTTCCTGGGGAATAATCTCACGTCGCTGCTCCACAATCAGGGGAACGCGCTCTCGTTTGCCGATCCCGGTCGCTATGCTGATGGACATTCGCTCCTGGTTGTTGCCGTCTACCTGATAGTGTTCGTCGGCGTCGCAGGCTTCCTGACTGTGCGCCGGGATGTGACCCAGTAGTCCTCTGCCAGGCTTTCCGGGATCGCGCCACGCACTTCCGGCTTTTCCAGGGACGGGGAGCCTGAGTACAGAGAACTCTTTTCATCGTTATACGTAATAGTAAAGTGAAGGCGTGAAGAAGCGCTCATCCGCTCCTACAGAGATGGGGCAGATTTTTCTTTATTTTGGGTACGAAATGGTCGAATACACGAGCGAGGCAGAGCTACGCAAAGCAGGGCTATTCTTTTTCCGAAACGATTCCGCTTCTTGTTCCCGTTTAGCTGGCCCGGCTTGCGGGCGCGTATGACCATTTCGTATATGTTCGTAACCCTTGGTTCGGTTCTCACCTTTGTGATTCTGGTCGTGCTGGTAGGTGGCGTGCTTTCTGCTATTTCCCCCGCTAGCGGGGACAGAGCCTTTCTTGCAGCCATGCGACAACAAGCCCAATCTTATGCCCTGGACGCTGCCGTTCAGGCTCAGGGCGTGGCGCTTGATCCACAGACCAATTTTATCCCTGGGCAGGCTCATACACTTGCCTTACCTGTCCAGGAAAACCCGGATTATCATGTGTTCGCTCCCTATATCGCGACAGCTTCTTCTGACCCAACAGCGGCCTCTCTCGCTGAAACTGTTCAGATATACCCTTTTCTGATATACTCAGGACATGACAGCAGAAGAGCAGATAGCCTCCTTAGAAGCGCAACTCAAGCAGGCCTTAGAGCAGCTCAAGGAAGTCAGTGAGCAATTGCGAGCGGCCCAAGCACGCATTGAGGAATTGCAGAAGCTGAAAACGCCGCCGCCACCTTTCGTCAAAGCGAATAAGAAGCAAGCACAAGAGGAGCAGAAGAAGGCACGTAAAAAGCGTGAGGCAAGGCATAATCGAGCCAGACGGCGCTCGCAGCCAACCCAGATCGTGGAGCATCGGCTGCTGAATTGCCCAGCGTGTCAGGTGCGTTTGGGAGGCATAAGCCTGGCGCGATGCCGAGAGGTCATCGATGTGCCTCTCCCCCCGCCTGTCGAGGTCACCGAACATCGGATCTACAAGGGGTGGTGTGCCGGCTGCCAAAGATGGTATGAAGCTCCGATGGAGTTGCAGGAGCAGGTGCTAGGCCAAGGACGCATCGGAGTGCGACTGGCCAGTCTGATCGCCACGTTGCGCACGGTCATGCGGCTGCCGATGCGACAGATCCAGGCGTACCTGCTCACGCTGCACGGGGTCAGGATCAGCAGTGGAGAGATTGTTGAGCTGCTGCACCGGATCAAAGTACACCTGCAGCCCCACCTCGATGCGCTCAAAAGGGCGATCCGGGCCAGTCCGGCAGTCCAGGCTGATGAAACGGGGTGGCGAGAAGAGGGCATCAATGGCTACATCTGGGCGGTGAATACCCCGAGCATTCGCTATTACGAGTACCATCAGTCGCGTGGAGGAGAAGTGGTCAAAGAGCTGATCGGCGAGGACTACGATGGCGTGCTCGGCAGTGACTTCTATGGCGGCTACAACATCCATCAGGGCCTACATCAACGCTGCTGGGTGCATTTCTTACGTGATGGGCATGAGCTCAAAGAGAAGTATCCGCACGATGAGCAGCTCTTCGCCTGGGCTACCTCTGTCAAGGCCATCTATGAGCAAGCCGTGACCTGGGCCGAGCAGGGGCCTGACGCGCATCTTTCCCCGCGCCAGCAGCAGCAAGTTCGCGTGGCGCAGCAACATGCCTTCGAGCAGCAATTGCTCGCTGTCTGTCGTCCCTATGTCGGGACCGCCACGCCTCAGCATACCTTATGTGAACGGGTGGAACGCTTTTTGCCCGAACTGTTTGTCTTTGTCGCTGTGCCTGGGGTTCCTGCCCACAACAATCTGGCGGAGCGCAGTGTGCGCCCGCTCGTCGTCGCTCGTAAAATCAGTGGGGGAACCCGCAGTCCCAAAGGCTCAGAAACCCGCATGGGGCTTGCCAGTCTCTTCGGTACCTGGATGGCACAAGCCCTCAATCCTTTCTCCCAATGTCTGGCTACCTTGACTATGAAATCTTCTTTGGGTCAAGTCTGAACAGTTTC
>Ga0207684_10006518_pt1 | contig 10635 bp, 10 predicted proteins | sample KBSK5501metaG_FD_184342 | JGI IMG/M metagenome (GOLD analysis project Ga0207684, IMG submission 184342) | Corn, switchgrass and miscanthus rhizosphere microbial communities from Kellogg Biological Station, Michigan, USA - KBS K5-50-1 metaG... | ecosystem: Host-associated > Plants > Roots >... | reverse complement strand
GTTCTATGGCCCCCATGGCGGTGACCCGCCCGCCGTGCTCTGGATGCACATCATCATGGGGGTGGGCGTCGTCTACATTGTGGCGTGGGGCCTCCGGGCGTTCCTGCGGTTTCTCCGCAGCGCCCAGAGTCCGTACGAGCGTGGCATCGCGGGGGTGGTCCTCGTGTTGTATACCCTCACGGGTCTCAGTGGTCTCGGCACGATCATCGAGGCGGTGGGGCATCATTACGGGGTGGAGGTTGCGGTCGTGGAGCAGAGCAAAGCTATGCTCCGGATCGGCTTGCCTGTGGGGACGATGGCCGTTCCGTTTGGCCAGATCTGGCTCTGGCCCCTGTGGCGCCAGCGCCGCCAGCTGCTCGCACGCTATGTCGAGCCGGAGCTGATCCAAGTGCGCCATGATCTGCTCAACCTGACAGCGGCGCAGGCGGAACTGCATCTCGATATCTCGCATGTGGCCTACGCACACCGGGCCATTGTTGACGACGTGGTGGCCCGCTGTCGGGCGGCAGGGATCAGCCCTGCCCGGATCGCTCTCGCCCGCATGGCGACCAGCCTCCTCACCTTTCACCGCGAGAACCTCCTCCAGGACCCGAGCTATGGGCTGATCACCTCCTGGGAGGAGCTCATGGCGGAGGCGGCGGCGGAGCTCGATCAGGCGATGGCGCGGACGGCTTGGGAACAGGCCCTGCGCGATGGCACCCTGCTGCAGCAGGTGTATATCCTGATGTTCCTGGTGCTGGACAGTCGTGCCTTCCGAGAGATCCTGCTCGTGCCGCACCGCCCGCGGGTCCAGTCCTGGCACCAGCAGCTGGCGGACCTGATCGCGACGGTCATGCACGCGCACGGGCACGCGACACCGCGCTTTGGCACCGTGGCGCGGCAGGCCGTCCAGGAGCATGGAGTGTACCGGAGAGGCGGGTCACGAGCCGGAAGATGGGTCGAGGCGCTGCGTCGTCTGGGAAAGCCAGCCCACCAGGCCGGCGGCAGCCTGCGTGACCGTACGCCGTTCCACACGCACGACACGCCCCGTCCTGGTGAGGCGTCTCCCTGAGGGAGGTTTCTACATGAGGCGCACCGCCTGCCCGCGCAGGCCCGGCGTGGCACAGCCCGTGGTACCGCCCATCCCAGGAGATTGTCACGGGATCACGGCCGCATGGCTCACGAGCGCGTTGCGCAGTACGGGCACGATCGCCGAGGGCACGCGGGTACGTGCCTGTACATATCATCCCATGGTCGCCGTCAGCGCCTCGGGCGAGGCCCGCGACGATGGCGGGGGTCTCTCGGGCCCGCAGCTCGTGCGCGTAACGCTGAGCTACGAGGGTGGTGTAGGACCGGCACACCTGGTGGTCAAGTTTGGGAATTGGGAGGACAAAGCGCAGATGCCGGCCTGGCCCTGGAAGAGTCGACTGCTCCAGGTGATCGGGCACCTGCGGCTCGAGGACCAATTCCGGCAGGAAGTCGTGTTCTATCAGGACATGCACCCGCACCTGCAGGGCCTGCGGCTGCCGAAGGTCTATTATGCCGCCATGACCGACGCGCCCCCGGTCCCGGCCTGGGCGTATATGCTGTGTGATACCCGGACGCCCCTGCGATTCTGCATCCTGATGGAAGACCTGACGATCGCGCATTTCGCGCCGGTGCCACTCGGGGAAAGTCTCCCCTTTACACGAGCGAAACACGCGCTCCGCAATATCGCGCAGCTCCACGCGTTCGGCTGGCAGCAGCCGCGGCTGTGGGCACAGCTGCACCTGCACCCAACGCCGTGGCTCACGCTCCTGCGAGCAGACGAGGGCCTCCAGCGGCGGCAGCGCGACAAATTCCTTCACACCAACGTCATCCCCACCTTCCTCGACCGCTGGGCGCACCACCCGGGGCAGCCCGTGGACGTGCACAGCGTGTCGCTCCTCCAGGAGCCCGCGCTGGTGGCCATGTTGACCGCCTTCAACGCATCCTGTGCCACCTGGGCGGCTGGGGCGGCCCAGACCGCACGCCTGGCGCCCCAAACGATCGTCCATGGGGACTTTCACGGTGGGAATCATCTGTTTGATCCCCAGGAGGCCTGTCGTCTTGTGGACTTCCAGTTTGTCGGCACCGGCCGTGTGGCGGATGAACTGGCGTATTTCTTCACCATGTCCTTTGATCCCGACCCCGAGGCCGAGGCCGCGCTCCTGCACCTGTACCATCAGGCCCTGGTCGAGGCGGGCGTGCACGGCTATCCCTACGCGCACTTCCTGCACGAGTACCACGTCGCGACGCTCACCCTGCTCCTGGGCAACCTCATGCGGGCGACGAGCTGGCTCACGCGCTCGACCGCCGATAAATTGGCGCGGGATCCTAAACAGGCCGAGCTGCTGCGCGTGGGTGAGGTGGGGCGCGCCCGGATGCTGCGGCGGGCGTTGCAGTGGTATCACACACCCGACCTGCGACAGCGGTTTTTTTCGGTAGACCGGTGGTCGCCCTGAGCCGAGTGGTGGGGTTGCGCTATGGCCCCGCCCCTGTGCCACCCGACGCGTGGTGACCCCACACCCTCAGACGTACAGCACCTGTAGAGAAGGATGTGTTATGGTTTCCAGTCCGTCTCCCCCTGGCCCCCGGGCCCGCTTTCCTGGGGCGCATCTCCTGGCCTTCTATCGGGATATGTTGGGCTTTTTGTGCTGGCTCAGGCACGAGTACGGCGACGTGGTTGCCTTCCGGCTCGGCCCGGAACACACCGTGCTCCTCAGCGATCCGGCGTCTATTCATGAGGTGCTCGTCCGGCAGCACCGCGCCTTTATGAAAGGCCGACGCGGGGACGTGTCCAAGCAGTTTCTCGGTCAAGGCCTGCTCAGTAGCGAAGGCGCGCTGCATCAGCGCCAGCGTCACCTCATGCAACCGGCCTTTCATCGCCAACGCCTCGCGCAGTATGCTACGGTGATGACGACCGCCGCGGCGCGGCTGAGCCACTCGTGGCAGGACGGAGACACCGTGGATATCGCCCCTGCGATGATGCGGGTCTCACTGGCCATTGCAGCCAAAACCTTGTTGGATGCCGAGGTGGACGACGAGGCGCCTGCCATCGGCGAGGCCATCACCACGCTGCTGCGGCTCTCCCCCCGGTTTAATTTTCCCTTTGCTCCCCTCCTGCGTCGCTTGCCGCTCCCCAGTCATCGCCATCTGCGTCGCGCGCAGGACTATCTCGATACCCTGATCTATCGGCTGATTGACGAGCGCCGCGCCACGGGCGGGGAGACAGGCGATGTGCTCTCGATGCTCGTGCACGCCCAGGCGGACGACGGCAGTGCCATGAGCACGCGGCAAATCCACGATGAAGCCCTGACCCTCCTGCTGGCGGGACACGAAACCACCGCGCTGGCTCTCAGCTGGACCTGCTATCTACTCGCGCACCACCCCGACGTGGAGGCGACGATGCAGGCGGAGCTCCAGACGGTGCTCGGGGGACGGCTGCCGACGGCGGAGGATCTGCCCCAGCTGCAGTACACCCGCATGATCATCGCGGAAGCGCTCCGGCTGTATCCCCCGGCGTGGTTAATGACGCGGCGGGCGCTGGACGACGTCAGGCTGGGGGCCTATCGGTTCCCGCGCGGCACCTTCTTCCTCATCAGCCCGTACATCACCCACCGTGACCCGCGCTATTTTCCAGATCCAGAGGCGTTCGTCCCCACCAGGTGGGCGGCACCCCCCGACACCGCCTCGGCCCGCTATGCCTATATCCCCTTTGGCGGCGGTCCGCGCCAGTGTCTCGGCGAAGGGTTTGCCTGGATGGAAACGCTCCTGGTGCTGACGACCGTGGCCCAGACATGGCGCATGCAGCTGGTGCCCGGCCCGCCTGTGGTGCCCATGGCCCTGGTGACCCTGCGCCCGAAAGCGGGCATTCATGTGCGCCTCGCACGACGGTGACGGTGAGGCGCGTCCTCGCGTCCTGTGCCACCGCTGGCGGTGCCCTCCCGGCGCACGACTCGTGTCAGGGAGGACAGGGGCCACAGGCCCCTCCTCCCGCCCCCGGGCTGTGGAGCAACGGGAGGACCACAGGAGGCACGGGAGCACCGTCGTGGCGGTGAGATCTCCGTATCATGCAAACGCAAGGCAGCCATGCTGGACAAAGGATACCCAACGATGCGACGACTGCTGCTCTGCCTTATAGGAAGTGTGCTGTGCTGGGTGCCCATGGTCTGGGCTGATGACGCGCTGGTGCTCCCGCAGGGCCGGTGGCGCATCTCCGCAGAGGCCCGCTTCTCCCTCCCCATTACCAAGCGCTTTACCCCGGGCGGTGGGACGGAAGACCTCGCGTCCTGACTTACGGCTGGTGGAAGCCGCCTTTCGCCTGCCGGCGGGGTCGGCGACGTTTGGCCGCAGCGTGGTGGACTTTGAACGGCATATCCAGATCTACACATTGCAAGCGGCCTATGGGCTCACGGATCGGCTCTCCCTCGGGGTGCGCATTCCCTACTGGACCCAGGATATCCGGGTGAAGGCAACACTGGATAACCGCACGGCCACCGTGGGTTTCAATCCGGCGGTGCCGGGTGGGGTCGCCCCGCTGGCGGTGCCAGGCACACGGCCGCCGACGACCGAGGATATCCAGCAGATCTTAGAGCGTCAGGGTTCTCGCCGGGTGCAAAGCTGGTCGGATAGCAGCTTCAGTGATATCGTCGCAGGACTCAAGTATCAATACTATCGTTCCGAGCACTGGCGTCTCGCTGCCACGGGGAGCGTGCGTTTCCCCACCGGCCGCTGGGATGATCCCAATAACCTCGTGGACTATCCCACGGGGTACGCTGCCTGGGGGCTCGGCCTGCAGGTGCACCAGGATGTTGTCTGGCACACATCGGGGCTCGCGCAACGACTCGGCGTACTGACCACCGGAGACTTTTTTATCAACACGACGTTTGGCTATGAGGCCATTCTTCCGGACGAAAAGCCGTTTCGCGTGTGTGCTATCCATCAACCGATTTGTCCGGATTTCGACCGCCATGTCCAGCGCGAGGTGGGCGACATTGTAGAGGCAGAGATCGCTGGCACCGTGGGGCTGCTCCCAGGGCTGACCTTCACGCCGATGTATATCTCTATACCCACAAGTTTCAGGATCATTTCCATGGGCATGCAGGTTTCAACTATGGGCTGCTGAAGGCCGAAACAGACGCAGACTCGCACAGCCTGGATCTGCGCCTGGGCTATAGTACGGCTCTGCTCGTGGCCGAGAAACGCTTTCCCGTGCCACTGTCCCTGTCGTTGCGCTACGTGGAGCGCCTGGCCAGCAATAACAGTCGCTTGCAAACACGCTATCTCGGTTTTATCCTCGCCGGCTCGTTTTGAGGTGGGAACACGCTAGGGGCATACGCTCCTTGGGTGACACCACATGATGCCCGAGCCGTCCCGGCCCTGGACACCTGCGTCGTCGTTGAGCGCAGCTGCTTGGTCGCGCGACGTGCTTCGCGCTGGGCTTTCTGGTCCGCAGCCCAGGCTTTGTGGATAACACCGCTTGCACAGATGTCGCCAGTTGTTGCTCTGGTTCGTGCGCCACACGGGCCGCTTTGTGCAGACGGGACACGTACGCTCGGCCATCTAGACCTCCTCGCTCGTACGGGGGCCGGCGCTCGGCCCGATGATGACGCCGTTGTCTCCTGCGCGGTCACGCCAGGGAGCTGGCCAGAATGCCCAGAATCTGCGCCACATCGCGCTCGAGACTGTATTCATGCAGCTCGATGGCCACGTCATCACCGTCGAGCCGGAGAAACTGCCAGCGGGTGCCGGTTGTCACCGCACCGAGCACACGCGTGACACTCGTCTGTGCCCGCGTATTAAAGCACCGGGCGGCCACCATGGTTGCCAGGCACTGCCCCAGGCCGCTCAAGAGATTGTCATTTTTCGCTTCGACGACGACGGCGACCGGTGCGGTGAGCACGAGCTGCGAGGCATGCCGGCTGAGCAGAAAGTCCACGTACCCGGTGAGCCCGCGTGCGGACTCGACGTCAAAGAGTACGCCGGAAAACAGGCTCGCGTGCCCGGGGAAGTGCCGGCGCACCTCGAGGAGCACCGGCATGATCAGGAGTTCGGAGCGGGCTTTTTCCGTGTTCATCGCGATGGCGAGCGGGATGCCTTCGGCCAGAGTCTCCTCCAGCTTGGACGTCGGCACACAGGGTGGCACGTCCACGAAGAGCCTGGGCACTTCGGTGCGCCTGAGTTCGAACGCATGTTCAACACTGAGCAGCGTAAAATCACTGTACGGCATGGCGACTTCCTCCTGCGCCGTGGCTTCTGACAAGAGTTGTAACTGACGATGTCGCGAGAGTCAAGGCAGCCCCAGGCCCCCGGCGCTGTGAGGCGTCGCCCGTGCAGGAGCGCTGTGCACGCGCCACCCCGTGTGACCACGAGGACCCGCGCGCGTTGATGGGCAGCTGGCCCGGTGCCGGGCGCAGCCCCAGACGGTTGAACGTGGTACGCGTTGTGAGGTGTGGGGGAACGTCTTCCCACCGGTTATAGCGGGGGGTACGCGGGGACACGGTCCATAGATGCCTCACGAGGAGAGCGCCTTGCTGTTGACCGCCTTGCCATGCTGCACTGTGCAGTCAGGCTCTCCTCCAGACGACTCTGGCGCTGATCATCCCTCCGCGTCGTCGCAACATCACTCTCCCCCAGCCACTCCGCCACCTTGGCCATGTCGGCGTGATGCACGAGGGCGTTGGTGGCGGCCATGGCGCGGCGGTCGTGATGCGCACGCGTCCACGTGAGGCGGATGTACATGAGGAACAGTCCTTATGGTGAGGCCAGGAGCGCCCGCAGCGCCGTAAGCTGCTGCGCGTCGAGCATCTGCGGCGGGCTGACCACCTGTTCGTCAATTTCAAAGGCCTCCTCAAAACCCATGCCTGTGTGTGCGTCGCGCCAGTCAGTCCAGGTAGACAACGCTTCGTCAGCAGCGCCCTGCTCCAGATGCGTCAGGATCTCCTGTGCATACCGTATCGTCACAGCGTCAAAGGTGTCGAGGTTGTCTGCCAACCAGTCGAGCAGCAGACTACCGAGCTGCTGCAGCGCATCCTGTTCGCTGGCAAAGACATACGTCCCCTTGCCATGCTTGTGCTCGTGCATGACCGTCCAGACGTGCAACGGCGTGGTGGGCAGCTCGGGCGGGTAACAAAAGGCCCCGCAGGCTGGACAATCGCCCTGCGGGATGATCTCGCCTGGCTGGACACGGCTCCAGAAGTCGTGGTACGGGGCAAGTTGTTCTGCTGTCCACACGGCCCCACAATTCGCGCATTCGTACAGGTCGGTTGTCTCCGGGTTGTTGCTATGCGACATTGCTGGTCTCCTGCATGTCTGTGATGGTTTCAAACAGCCTGAGGGGTACATCCCAGGTGGTCAGGCACACATTGTCTCCCCACCAACACGTCCAGCGCACACTGTCTGCCGTCACCTCCATCCTGTGGCAGTCAGTCGCACTCCACGCGTCCTCAGCGATGGCTGCGCGTGCGGGGACCACGGCCATGCCCTCGTGGTCGAGGCTCTTCTCAGCATCGTCGCCGTCGATGGTCAGGAGGGGTGTGATGTCCTCCTCGTCTCCATCCGCCGAGGGCAACAGGGCGGAGGCGTGCAGATAACGGGCGTGGGCGTCCCAGTAGGCCATCTGCGCGAGCGGGTGCCATGCCCTCCTGGGTGGTGAGGTTGTGGACCATCGTGATGCGGGAGATGACCATGAGGCACAGGTCTTCTGTGCGTGTGATCGCGGCATAGTCGGGGGTATCGGCCCATTCGTTGCTCCTGTGGACTCTGACAATCAGATACATGGACTCCTCCTCTCTGAGGGGAGCGCAGGGGCTCCCCGGTGCGGCAGTGGTCAGCGCCACGGTGGTGTTGGGATCGTCTATGGCGATGGTGTCGGAGGGTCCTGTGCTGCGCAGGGGTGTGCTTCCTCCGCTGCCTGTTGCATCGCCTGCCGCCAGCCCGAGCGCACGCGGATGCGCGAAAAACGCTCAGGCTGCCCCGCTGCTTGCGGCGGGGGGGCATGAGGGCCTTTGGCGGGGGGCTCCATGCCCCCTGCCAAAGGCAGGTTGTGGGTGTACAATGGCGGTATGGTCCTGCGACGTACACCCCATGCCGTCTACGATACCCTGTACCACTTCGTCTGGTCGCCCAAGTACCGGCGAGACGTGTGACAAGGCGAGAGCCCACAGCGGGTCCGGGAACGCTTCGCCGATATGGCGGAGCAGTATGACATCACCCTTGCAGAGATGGAGGTGAGTCCGGACCATGGCCATATCTTGTGCTCCTTCCCGCCCCGGTACTCCATCGCGCACGTCGTCACCCGGGTCAAGAGTGTGCGTGCCCGGGCCATCTTTCGCGCGTTCCCACGGATCAAGCGGCGCCTGTGGGGCGGGGCACTCTGGGAAGATGGCTCTTGTGCTCGCACGGTGGGTGACAAGGTCACGGCGGACGTGATCCGCAGATACATCCAACAGCATCGCCTTGAGAAGACAGGAGACGCGCAATTGTCCTTGTTTGAATAGGTTTTGTCCCTAAAAGCCCCGCCGCTTGCGGCGGGGATCTTTTACTCCTCCGTGCACGGTAGGGTTTTACGCTCCTTGCCAGCTTGGAGGAAGTCCATGACCATTGCAATGCGGCCAACGAGTATTATTGGTTTGTAAGAGACTAACACCACTGGTTAATAGAGCAAGCCCACGATGCCCGGGTCAAAGCCGCCATAGTGATAGGCCAACACGTGGTGCTGGGCTGGATCGTAGAGGGCCATCATGTGCTCCAGGTGCGTGCAGGCGAGGGGGGGACTCCCCCGATAAAACCAACTGACCCCGAGTACATAATGTGCCATCAGGAGCAGCGTCGCGTCCTGGACACGGTGCGCGAGCCGGAGGCATTGCTCGCCCAGCTCCAGCGTCGTCTGATGTTCCGCACGGATGACAGAAGAGACCCACAGGTTGTACAGGACCAAGAAATGCTCGGGTGTCTCACCGACCTCTTGACACAGCTCGCGGGCACGCGTGTACGCCTGGACCACTTCCGGGGCCGCGTAGCCCTTCGTCGCCATCAAGGCTAGGCCCAAGGTGGTCTGCAGCACCAACTCGTGCTGCACGTGCTCAGGCGTGTGCGGCAGATTCTGGAGCAGGTCGAGCCCCTTGGTCAGATGGGCAATCGCTTCCACGTTGGCGGAGCGCTCGATGGCGCGTTGACCTGCCCGCTGCCAATAGGGGATGGCCAGCGCCAGCATGGTGGCCTCCGTATAGTGATGGGCGAGCAACTCGGGCTGCATGGTGCACATGTCAGGAAAGCGCGTCTCCAAGGCCTGGGCAATCTGCTGATGGTAGTGCTGCCGGGTGCTCGTGAGCAGCGACTGATAGGCGGTCTCCCGGATCAAGGCATGCTTGAACTGATAGGTAGGCTGGGGGGGCACACCTCGCTGATAGACCAGTTCCGCTGCGACGAGTTCGCGTAAGCCGTGTTGGAGCGCCGTCTCCTCCCAGGGGGACACCGCCTGGAGCACGGCATAGGGAAAGGTCCGTCCAATCACGGCACCCAGTTGCGCCACGGCTTTGCTCGACGCGAGGCGATCCAGTCGGGCCATCAACGTGTCATGGAGCGTGGCGGGAATGGCCAAGGCCGGTAGAGATCCTGGGAGCGCGTTGTGGTCCGCGTGTCCCTGGCGCAGGTCCGACTCCAGGACCAGTTTCGTCATCTCTTCGATGAACAGTGGCACGCCATCCGTGCGGGTGACCAGGTGCTGCTGTATCGTGGGCGGCAGCACCTGGCCGGTCATGCGCTGGACCATGATCGCAGCCTGACGCGGGGAGAGGTGGCCCAGGGTGAGAGGCATCAGATGGGCCCGAAAGCCCCAGGGGGGGTGAAACTCGGGCCGACAGGTGAGCACCAGCAGGAGTGGGGCCGTTGGGGCCTGGTCGATGAGGAGACTGAGGAACTCCAGGGTGGAGGGATCCATCCAGTGCAGGTCTTCGACGATGAAGAGCACCGGGTGCCGCGCTGCTTCGGCCAGCAGCCACGCCAGCAACGCTTCCAGGGTCTGCTGCCGCTGGTCCTGTGACGTGAGCATGCGTTGGGGATAGTGCGCAGGGAGTGGAAGCGCGAGCAACGCGGCAAAGAGTGGCACCACCTCGGGTAGGGCCAGGCCAGAGGAGGCTAGCACTGCCTCAAGCCGCTGGAGGAGGGCGGCCGGGGCCTCCTCAGGACGTCCCCGCAAGAGGCGATGCAGATGCATCATCACAGGCTGAAGAGCGCTCTGCTGGTTATAGGGCGCCCCGCGCCATACAATCTCGGTAGGCGACTCGGCAGCCAGATGCTCGTGCAGGACCCGCACCAGACGCGACTTGCCAATCCCGGCCTCCCCACGGATGACCGCGATGCGTCCGCGCCCTTCCTTGGCCTGCTCCCAGCACTCCTTCAGGAGGCCGAGTTCATGCTCCCGACCGACAAAGGGCGTGAAGCCGCTAGTGGGCACGACGTCCAGGCGATGCTGTGCCTCACTTTCCCGCACAACGCGATAGGCCTGGAGGGGGGGGCCATCCCTTGGTATGGCTGGACACCGAGCGGGTGACAGAGAAAATAGCCGTGGATCAGCCGCTGGGTCGCCTCGCTGATCACCACCGTGTCCGGCGCCGCACGCTCGTTGAGCCGGGC
>Ga0207684_10006513_pt1 | contig 10639 bp, 9 predicted proteins | sample KBSK5501metaG_FD_184342 | JGI IMG/M metagenome (GOLD analysis project Ga0207684, IMG submission 184342) | Corn, switchgrass and miscanthus rhizosphere microbial communities from Kellogg Biological Station, Michigan, USA - KBS K5-50-1 metaG... | ecosystem: Host-associated > Plants > Roots >... | reverse complement strand
GGCGCCGCACAGTTATTCACCGCTGCCGTCTGAGGCGGTGAGCTCTTGGTGGCTCTGCGCGTCAGCGGCTGAATAACTGTGGGAACCGTATCAGGCTGGTATGAGGCTGCGCCTTTGGCGCTAAACAGAGTAAAATCCCAGCGTTAAAACGCTGGGCTATTGCCAGATCAAATACCCGCTGGGCAGCGCGAAAGTCGTCGATCTCTTTACGAAACGAGTTCTAGCCACCCATCTTCAGGACCGATTCAAATTCCGATTTAGTCAGCGGCATGACCGATAAGCGGGATTGCCGGATCAATTGCATCTTTCGTAGTCGCGGCGCCTGTTTAATTTCCGCGAGCGTGACCGGCCGAGCCAACGCTTTTATCGGCACAAGATCGACCGCACTCCAATCTCCCTCCGAAGAGGTCGGATCGGGGTAGGCTGGTCGCTTCACTCTGGCTACGCCAACCGCAGACTTTTCCTCGCCGCTGTGATAGAAAAGGACTTCATCGCCCTGGCGCATCTTGCGAAGATTATTTCGTGCTGTGTAGTTGCGCACGCCGCTCCAGTTCGTTTTGCCTTCTTTCTTAAAATCTAACCATGAGTAGGAGGATGGTTCTTGCTTAACGAGCCAAAAATTTTTCATGGGCGAACAATAGTTTAACAAGGTCCCCCAACAAGGAAGGGCGATTTCAAATCGAAGGTAGCGGCGATTGACCTCAATCGCCATTCGACGATTTTTGCTTGCTCATGGTGCATGGAAATTAGGCCAAGGGGCTCGGGCACCACATATTCGACAATCAGCGCGCCTTGCTTCACAATCGTGCTTATGTCGCGGCCGCCATTTATTACCTTTGAAGGGACGGAAGGCTGCGGAAAATCGACCCAGGTGCAACGGCTCGTGGAGCGCTTCCAAGCAGAAGAGATCCCGTTTGTAGCCACGCGAGAGCCTGGCGGCACCCCGATCGGCGAAACGATTAGAGAACTTCTCCAGTTCTCACCGCAGGGAGTTCGGATGACAGCAGAAACGGAGTTGCTCTTATTTGAGGCCAGTCGCAGTCAGCTTGTGCGCGAAGTTATCAAACCGGCGCTGGCTCGCGGCCTCTGCGTAATCTCCGACCGGTTCTTTGATTCGACCACCGTTTATCAGGGGGTGGCGCGAAAGCTCGATCCGCAAATAATCGAGCGCTTGAATTCATTCGCGGTCGGCGATTGCATCCCTGATCTGACATTTGTCCTCGATGTGGATGCAAACACGGTGCAGGCGCGCATGCGAAAACCCCGTCGACCTGATCGTATGGAACAAGAGCCGGCTGAATTTTACGAGCAGGTGCGACAAGCGTACCGGCAGCTTGCTGTGCGCGAATCGCGACGCGTCGTGCTAATCGACGCATCGCACACTGCCGACACGGTCGAAGATCAAATTTGGACAACCTTGATATCGCGCTTCCCTGCGCTTATGAAAAAATCCGCAATCCGCAATCCGCAGTCCGCAATATAACGGATGGCTTTTTCGCCTGAGACAGCGTTGAAATATCTCCGGCGGGCGCATCAGCAGAGCCGGTTGGCCCACGCTTATCTTTTCTCCGGAGCGCCGGGCAGTGGCAAGCGAGCTCTGGCGGCCGATCTCGTCGGTCTTGTCAACGACATCGAGCCAGACCAGGTTTTTTCCACGGGCGCACGCGACGTCTTTATTGCAGAGCCTGAATCAAAATCACGGCGCATTGTGACAGAGCAAATCCGTAGTCTGGAGCACGCCTTGCAAATGCGGGCACCGCCCGGCCGCCGAAAGGTGGCCATTATTTCCGACGCGGACCGGCTGCAACCGCAGGCAGCCAACGCATTCCTGAAAACGCTGGAAGAACCGCCGCAGAATTCACTCCTGTTGTTATTGAGCGCTTTACCAGAGGTGTTGCCCGATACAGTCCTTTCACGCTGCATAGAGATTCCTCTGGCAGCGCCCGATAGCCAGTCTTCGCCGGAGCAAGGGAAGCTGATCGAATTGCTGCGCAGCACTGCGCAGGAGAAGACATGGAGCGTTCAACAAGCGTACCGGTTGGGGCAAGGTTTACAGCGTTTGCTCAACGGCATTCGTGATGAGATCAGAACGAAACACGCAGACGCATTAAAGAATGAAGAAGCTCGTTATAGGAACTCGACTGACGGCAGCTGGCTGGAGGAACGAGAAGATTATTATAAGGCGCTTACCGAAAGTCTTTATGTGCAACGCCGAGCGAGGCTGATCGAAACCTTATTCGTGTGGTGGTCGGATCTTTTGCGCGCAAAGAATGGCGTGGAGCGACGCGATCTGCCGGCCCTCAAGAAGGAGACAACCAGTGTGGCCGCGCGGTTCAGTACGGCTGAAATCTTGCGACGCCTTCGGCGTCTGGAAGAATTGCGCGACCATCTCGATCGCAATATTCAGGAAGCGCTGGCGATTGAAGTGGCGTTCCTGAAAATTTTCGGCTCTTGAAGTCGATTATGTTTTTGCTGGCATACCGTCGCCGGCGCATTCACCGGGTTACTCAGAACCGAGCAGCTATCGAGCTAAGGTGGATCGGCCTCTCCGAGCACGATGTTAAGTGGCCGGCGCCGTAGGCGCTCAATTGAGCGGCTCCGCCGATTGATTTAGCATCGTCCTCGGAGAGGCCGATCCACCTTAGAAGTTTTTATTCGCCGGACCACCGAACTCAATAGTCGACATGCATCCGCCTGATTTGTTTCCGCCGAGACGGAATGCGACCACGGTTACGGCAGGGAAGCGGTATTGGCGATCGAAAAGATTCGCCGCCCTCCACGCGCGCAAGGAAAAGGCTAGCACGAACCCGGTTCCCATCGCTACCATTGCGACGACCGCAATTTTCCAGCCTAACGGTATCGGTTTGGCCTGAGCAGGCTCGGACTGAGCCATTACACTCGGCGTGTCGTGAGTCGATTCCTGCGTCTGAGTGAATGCCACCGGCCCAGCTGCGAGAATAAGAATCGAGAAAAACAGCACGATTCTGACCGGCCGAGGCGGTGGCGGAGGAAATCGCTGAAGATTCATGGCGAGCCCGAGGCGGTGGTCGGCATCTCCTCCGTCGTTTTAGTCTCCTCCAACTTCTTCACGATCGCGCGCATACGACTGATCATGACCTCGACGCAAGCGCCAATTCCTCGCGCAAAATCGCCCTCGTGAAAGCCGCTTGCGGCTTGCGCTAACGCACGCTCTAAATCGCGCTCAGTAACATAAGTCTCGAGTCCGTAGCCGACGATGAGAGCGGCGGCACTTCTTTCCACGTCGATTGCCAGAAGCAGATCGTAATTATCGCCGCCTACCGCTTCTGCAAATCCAAACCGCGCACGATTCATCAACCAGAAGGCGTATTCGCCGATGGTACCGGCTGATAATTGATTCGTAACAAAAACAGAAAAGCGGGACTGCGGGAATTTTCTATTAAATAAGCGGAGAAGTCGGCGCAAGTCCGCGATATCGCGACGGGACAAACGCCCGCTGCAATCCGTCACGAATCGGGAATAACGCGGAACCGCGCCGAACTTCGCGTCGAGATGATGCAAGGTCAGTTTACACTTGGGACATTGCGGGCCGGGAGCAGAAAAGATCGTTTGGCACGAGGGGCATTTCATACCAAGACGACGGCGCATTGCTTGTAGTGATCGTCGCGACCGGAGCGAGCGAAGGGGCGCGACGCCCTCTGCTTGCCACGCCGAAGGTCGCCGCGGCGACCGAAGGCGAGCGGCGTCTTATTATTTTTAGACGAAACGGCTTCCGGCTCGTAGAGCTTTCCAGCTCGGAGAGAGCTCATTTTTCCAGGTGAACGACTGGAAACGCGGCGGCGTTTGGCCTTGAGTCGATCGTTCATGCGGACGTATATAGCGAGCCATTGCGTTTCGCACCTGCTCATGAGCATCAAACGTACTCTCGCGGTGTGCCTGATTGGTTACAAGTTCATGGGCAAAGCGCATTCCAATGGCTGGCGCCAGGTTCCGCATTTCTTTGATCTGCCGGCAGATCTTCGGCTAAAGACCATCTGCGGGCGAAACAAGGCCGCAGCCAGGAAAGCCGCGGCCCGTTTCGGTTGGGAGAACGCAGCCACCGATTGGAGGCAGCTAATTGATGATCCTGACATCGACATTGTCGACATCTGTACGCCTAACGACACCCACAGCGAGATGGCAATTGCCGCGGCCCGAGCTGGGAAAGCGATTTTGTGCGAGAAACCACTGGCGCGAAATGTCGGTGAAGCGGAAGCAATGTTCCGCGCAGTCAGGAAAGCCGGCGTCGTCAACATGGTGTGTCACAACTATCGGCGTATCCCGGCGATTGCCCTGGCCAAAGAAATGATCGAGCGCGGCGAGATCGGCGATCGTATCTTTCACTTTCGCGCGCGCTATGCCCAGGATTGGATTATCGATCCAAACTTTCCGCTGGTCTGGCGTCTACGATCTGATATCGCCGGCTCCGGTGCGCTCGGCGATATTTTCTCCCATATTGTCGATCTAGCGCGTTATCTCGTCGGCGAATTCCGTGAAGTCTGCGCCACAACCGAAACGTTTGTGAAGAAACGGCCGTTGATAGGGCGCGATGGCCGATCGCGCCGACGAATCGGTAAAGTCACGGTCGACGACGCTGTCACGATGATCGGCCGATTTCGCAACGGCGCACTCGCCAGTCTGGAGGCGACACGCTTCGCCTCGGGTCGCAAAAATTCAATCACGCTGGAGATCAATGGCAGCGACGGCTCCTTGTTTTTCGATCTCGAAGAAATGAATCGTCTGAAGTTTAACAGCAGGCGCGATCCGAAAGATCGACAAGGTTTCCGCGACATCATCGTGACAGAGCCATCTCACCCCTATATAGATAACTGGTGGCCGCCCGGCCACATTATCGGCTACGAACACACCTTCACTCACACCATCGCTGATTTCGTGAAAGCGGTCGTCGCCCGAAGGAGCGTCCACCCAAATTTTGCAGACGGTTTGCAAAATCAGCGCGTGCTCAATGCTGTTGGCCGAAGCGCTGAGAACGCGAAGTGGATCCGCCTGTAACCCCTGGCCGATTTCGACACAACAATAAGCGAAGCGTGGCTTAACTAGTGCTGCACCATTCCAGAAACACTCCCTTGGGGCGGAAGCGCCTTGGGATCAAACCTGAGTCTGCCTATGGCCATCAAACGCTTTAACCGCAGCATCGTTTCCAAAGGAGAAAAAAAAGAATACGCCTCGACTCGGGATCTGCGGCAGCCGTTGCAGGATCCTGCCTCGACCAGGGTGCTGATGATCGAAGACAATGCCGAATTCGCGGCGATCGTAGGCCAGCTTCTCGGAGAGTTGGAGGTCGAGTTCCAGATCGAATCCGCCGGCAAACTCGGGGAGGGACTCTCCTCGCTGGCGGGAGGCGATGTGGATGTCGTCCTGCTTGACCTATCATTGCCTGACTCCAAGGGACTGGAGGCGCTGGCGGCCGTCCGAGCCTGTGTGCCGCACTTGCCGGTGGTCGTGCTCACCGGCGCGGACGACGAGGAACTCGCCATCGAAGCGCTCCAGCGAGGCGCGCAAGATTATCTCGTCAAAACCGAGATCAACGGTCGCATCCTCTCCCGCGCGATCCGCTACTCCGTCGAGCGCAATGCGCTGCGCGCCGAGTTGCGCCATTACACGGCTGAGTTGGAAGAAAAAAATCAAGCGATCGAGGCAGAACTGAACCTGGCCCGCAGCATCCAGGAAGCATATCTCCCGGCTAGGCGGGTGACATTTCCGAGCAAGAGTCACGGCGACACCGAATCGCTTCGTTTTACGTGTCGATTTCAACCTGCAGCCAACCTCAGCGGCGACTTGTTCGACGTGTTCGAACTGTCCGAGACGCAGGCCGGGGTGCTGATCTGCGATGTGATGGGCCACGGCGTTTCGGCTGCGCTTGTCTCGGCTACGCTACATGGCCTGGTCGAGGAGCTCAGAAGATTCGCGATCGACCCAGCGCAGTTTCTCGGCGAGCTGAATCGCGGGTTATGCGCGGCTCTTCGCAAGGCGAACGGCCCGATCTTCGCGACGGCGTTCTACTCGGTGATGGACGTGGCTGCTGGAGAGATGTGCTACGCCAGTGCAGGTCATCCCGCTCCGCTCCTCGCGTGTCCGGCTAAAAAACACGTTGCACCTTTGCACGGGGCACAAGGGCCGGCTCTCGGACTGATGGAAAAGGCGAGTTACACTTCCAGGCGGCGCGCGATGGCGGCTGGCGATTTTCTTGTGCTCTTCACCGACGGTCTCTATGAAATCGATGGGCCACGCCACGAGCCGTATGGCCTGGAACGCTTGCCCAAAGCAATCTGCAACCGGTTGAAGATGTCGCCGCCGCTACTCTTCGATGAACTGCTTGGATCGATTCGCGATTTTTCGCTCAGTCACGAGTTCGAGGACGACGTTTGCCTGGTCGGCATGGAAGTGGTTCGACTCGGTTTTAGCGCCACGACTTGACTCGCAGTGCGCCTGCTGGTGCGCTCGGCGACATTTTTTCACACGTTGTCGATCTGGCGCGTTATCTCGTTGGCGAATTCCGAGAAGTCTGCGCCACAACCGAAACGTTTGTGAAGAAACGGCCGCTGGTAGGGGGCGATAAGCCAGCGGGGGCAATCGGGTTTGAGGCTCGGCGGGACCGGTTGGAACGGCCAATGCTTATATTGAAGTGAGATTAAACTCGTTTTGCTGAAAAACCATGTCCACTACAGTTACTGATAAAAACCCCTCGCAGAATCTGATTCGCGGGACAGTAATTTGGGGCACAACGATGAAAGCAGTGATCCAACTTGAAGAGCGGTTTCACTCCTGAACTGTTAGAAGAGACGCCTGACGCCATCATCGCCCTCGCACCCGACGGCAAAATCCTGCACTGGAATCGCGCCGCGGAAATCATGTTCGGCTTCGCGCGAGCCGAGGCTTTAGGAAAACTGCTAACGATCTCATTGTTCCGGCGGATCAGGTGGATGAAGAAGGCCGAATTCAAAAAGAGGCACTCAATGCTCGAATATTCCCTATGAGCACTCCTCCTCAGGGGCGGCCACAGTTTTTCCCGTTGAAGAGTCTTTCTAGGCAGGGAAACGCATCCGACGGGTCAGCCCAAGATTACACCGGCGATCTAAACGTGAAAACGATTCTCATCGTCGATGATCGCCCGACCAATCGCCAGGTTCTGGTGGCGATGCTGACCCATTGCGGCCACCGCTTGCTCGAGGCGGAGAACGGCGCGCAAGCGCTCAAAATCGCGGGCAAAGAAAAACCTGACCTGGTCATTGCCGACATTCTCATGCCGAAGATGGATGGCTATGAATTCGTGCGAAAATTGCGCCTTGATCGCAAGATCGCGCATACCACGGTAGTTTTTTGTACGGCCAGTTACATCGAGGAGGAGTCACGGAAGCTCGCGAAAGCGTGCGGCGTCCATCACATCATCATCAAGCCGGCCGAGCCGGAACAAGTGCTTAGAATCGTTCATGAGGCGCTGGCCATGCGATCTCGTATGAGCGGTTCGCTTGCCGCGCCGGAGTTCGCGCACAAACATCTACATCTGGTTACCGACAAGCTTGCCGAGAAAGTGTACGACTTGGAAGAACTCAATACAAAATTGGAGGCGGAAGTCGCCGAGCGTAAGCGGATTATGGCAAAATTGCGGTGCGCGCACGAAGAGGCGCGTCGCGCGCGACAAGATGCGGAACGGGCGAACCGCGCCAAAGATGATTTTCTGGCCAATCTCTCACATGAGTTGAGAACGCCTCTCACTCCGGTCCTTATGTGTGCCGCTGCTCTGGAACAAGAGCGTGCGATCGAACCTGAGTTTCGCCAGCAATTGGGGATGATGCGGCGCAATGTCGAACTCGAAGCTCGACTGATCGATGACTTGCTCGATCTGACCAGGATTGCTCGCGGTAAGCTTCAATTGGTCCAGTCCGGCCCGGTCGACGTTCATTCTTTGTTGTTACACACCCAACAGATTGTAGGTAGCGATGCCCGGCAGAAATCCATCCATTTACAGTTTGACTTGGTGGCGAGCGAACATCACGTCGGAGGCGATGCGGCTCGACTTCATCAAGTTTTTTGGAACCTGATAAAAAATGCGATCAAGTTCACACCTCCGGGTGGACAAGTTACGGTGCGGACTGCGAATCCGACACTGGGCCAATTTGTTCTTGCGGTGGAGGACACAGGCGCAGGGATCGATCCGGAAGTGTTACCAAATATTTTTCGCGCGTTTGAGCAGGGAAACACGGGAGAACTGCAACCGTGCGGTGGATTAGGGCTGGGGTTATCTATTTCAAAAGCGATCATGGAGCTGCACGGCGGAACCATTCACGCGGCTAGCGCCGGTCCAGGCCGCGGAGCGTTATTTTCGATCGGACTGGCAACGATCCTACCGTTTCCAAGTGCGCAGATATCAGACGCCAGGCCGGAGCAGTCCGGGACGAAAACACATTGTCTACGCTTGCTTGTGATTGAAGACCATGAACCTACGCTCGCGGTATTGACGCGCCTTCTCCGCCAAGAGGGTCATGAGGTGCTTACCGCGACTACCGTAAGCGGCGCTCTTCAGCTGGCGACCGCACACCGATTTGATTTTGTCATTAGCGACATCGGGCTGCCCGACGGCAGTGGGCTGGATCTAATGCGAGAATTGACTCGAAAATATGCGCTGCGAGGGATCGCCCTCAGCGGTTTCGGTATGTTGGAAGATCGGGTCAAGGCGCAACAAGCAGGGTTTCTGGCACATCTGGTAAAACCGATCAATTTTGCTCAACTTCATCACTTGCTCCAACAGAACGCTCCGGCCGCAGAAGCGAAAACACCTTCGAAGGCGTCGGGCTAGTTCTCCATCCCTGTCGTTCTTACTGACAGGAGCGCAGACAATGAGGGCCAGTATCACGACCGACCGAACGGCCCGCTCAGATATGAACACAATCGCTGGTTTTGTGAAAACATTTGTCGAAGGAAAGAGCATCGAGGTACCATTCGAGTAGCGGTCCCAGAAATTAACTGATTAAGCGAATCAGAAAACTTGAGCCAATCGTGCCGCGGTTATATGATTGGTGCGTGATGCAAACGGCAAGTCGCCTTCTATTTGCCGCCACCTTGTCAGCTTCGCTTCTCGCTGTCGTGATGCCGACAAGAACGCCCGCCGCGATGCCGCACAAAGTGGAGTGCTGCGCAAAAATGAACGTGGCAAATGACCACGATGGTTGCGGCGGCGGTCATGCGCCAACTAAATCTGCCCAGGATCGGCAATGTTGTTCCGCGTGTGCTATTTGTCTGTCACTTTATTTTGCAGTCTCGCAGCCGTTCCTGTTTCCGCCGTCGGCCGGTGAGACGCTAACGTCAAATTCTGTTCTGGAGTTCAAGCGCACCGATCGGCCGCTGATTCCGCCGCCGCGCTCCTGGCCGAGTTAAGCCAAACAGGTCGCTCCCGGTGAGGAGCGAGAAATAAGCTCAATTCAACAGGAGGATATATGAAATACCTTTTGGTCATCATTGCGGCGATGGCGCTGCTTGGCTCGGCGGATGCGAAAACATCGCGTTCGTCCGATTGCTGCCCGGGCGCCTGCTGTAAAGCTGGCGCTTGCTGCAAAAAATAAGCGCGCTTAGTTAACGAACCGCCGCCGGAGAAATCTGGCGGCGGTTTTGTTTTTTTGATTTCTCGCAACGTCAAAGGCGGGTAAGCCCAATCAATTGTTCTGCACTTGCAGAAACCTTCACGATCGCGTGCAATTGATGCTCAATGAGGTTCCAGGATCAGCGTGCGGTCGTGACCAGGGCGGGGCGTAGAAGATGATGATGGCCAAGTCTCGTTCACGATCCCGAAAGTCATCGTCGACGGCGAAAAGCATTCCGCCAAAAGTGCGAAAAGCCTATCGGCTAGCGGTCCGCAAATTCCTAGTCCCACGCCATCGGAAAACGACGGCTCGTTATGTCTCAGCCGAGCCAACGCACAATGTTATTGGAGTCGGCGTAGCCCGCAAACGCGTCGGGAAAATCGACAAGCCGAGTCTCTGCGTTGTCTTTTATGTGCGCAAAAAGCTGCCGTTGCGTCGATGTTTGAAACGTCAACGTCTTCCGAGTTCCATCAATGGTGTGCCAACCGATGTCATTGAGACTGGCACACCGCGGCTGACGGCACGGCCAGGGACTTTGCTCGTGGTGCCGGAGGATACAATGGATAATTCCGGGACGCTCGGCGCCGTGCTCCAAGACCAGAAAGGCCGGCGTTATCTCCTGAGCAACAATCATGTTCTGGCTAATATCAACCAGAACCCGATTGGCCATCCCATTCTGGGAGAAGATATGCAAACGCAGATCGCCACTCTCTCCGCCTTTGTTGCTCTGGATGTGAATGGGCCTAACGAAGTCGACGCAGCGCTGGCGGAATTGGATGATCCCAGCGCGGTCAGGACCGTGTTGCGAAGGCCAGCGGGACCACTATTGGACAGCACGCCGACAGCAGCAGTATTAGGAAACGAGGTTTGCAAACGCGGCGCCAGTAGCGGCTATACCACGGGGACAATTCACTCGCCGCTGGCCTCAAAGCGTATTGAGGATGAGCAAGGCGATTCGCTTCTGGTTGTGGACGCGATCGTGATCGAAGATTCAAATGAATTTTTCTCGGTGGGAGGCGATT
>Ga0207684_10006512_pt1 | contig 10640 bp, 16 predicted proteins | sample KBSK5501metaG_FD_184342 | JGI IMG/M metagenome (GOLD analysis project Ga0207684, IMG submission 184342) | Corn, switchgrass and miscanthus rhizosphere microbial communities from Kellogg Biological Station, Michigan, USA - KBS K5-50-1 metaG... | ecosystem: Host-associated > Plants > Roots >... | reverse complement strand
AGGATGCACCGCACCGCCGCGCAATTGAGCGGCCTGAACTCGGCAAGGTCATCTCGATTCGCGAAGTCGGTGGCCTCCACCATCGCTACGTCCGACGGGCGGCCTGCTCCAGCTTAATCGGTTCGCCACGATCGGGCCCGTCCTGCCGTCAGGCTGCTCGCCGCCCCACCCCCCAAAAGGTCCGGCGTCCTTCGGTGGCGGCCCGACGGACCCGCACTGCTGGCCTCCCCTCCGGTCTACAGTCTCCTAAACGTTCCTTTGCCTGTTGCGAGAGCATCGGCCGTCGGCCACTGAGGCGGGATGAGGTTTTGGCGAAGGACAAGCTGCCGGTACGTGCAAAATCTCGGATAGCCACCGGCCGCGTCACCGGCTTAGATCGCTTTCGACCCCGCATGCAATAGACGGCGCTGCGGTCGCCGTAGGCGACGGCTGGCCGAAAAACCACCCTAGCGCCTCATCTCGGCGACTCGTCGGTGATGATCCAATCGCGCGGTGCAACCTCTCCGTGTTCTCGCCGGTGGAGCGCGTCGCCGGCCGCGCGCTGCACTGCCTCCCAAGGGCTCGGCGCCCACGCGCTGCCGGCACGCGACGTGAGGGAGTGTTCGAAGCCGCTTTGGAAGAACATTGCCGGCCAGCCCTGGGCGTCATAGCGCCGCAGCTCGAGGTCGTACTCCTGGCGAGCCATCCCCACCACTATGTCGCCGATCCCGCGCCAGGTGGTCCGGCGTGACAGTCTCAACCGGCCTCTCTATCCGCGCGCCACACGCGATGCACATAATAGATTCGATGCGCCCGCGAGAAAGGTTGATGGGCCTCCGATACAGACCCAGTGCCTATCCAGCCAAGACCAAGAGGCAATTGGCTCCTCGCCCATCTCCTTGGTAGGGTCGTCGCGGGGGCTGGAGCTGGAGGACGCGATGAAACCATCAGGCCGGCTCCTCCACCGACGTCAAGGCGTACAACGGACGGAGCGGGATCTCCTTTCGGTTCTGATCGCCGAGGGTAGCCTTTCCAAAGACTGGCTGCGCTGCACTGCCTCCCATGGGCTCCGTGCCCCGAACCAGCGATCCAGCAGCCGCACCTCCAAGTCGCGCGGGGTCGAACGCGAGGAAACCGAGCGTCGCGCGGAGGAGTTGACGACGCGGGTTTAGTTCCACCAGCCGGCCCGCGCAATGTGGCGGCGAAGCTTCATCGCCTTTACGAACTCTTGCTTTATCACTGGCCACGGCCTCGGGAGCCCACGTCTCCGTCAGCATCGTGCGGATGAGGAGTTCGATGCGCGCGTAGGGGAGCAAAAAGGGCAGGCGGCCCGAGCGTCTATTCAATGACGTGATCCGCGCGCAGTAGGATTGACGTCATCCGGCCACGAACTGATGGTACGCGCTCTCCGCAATGTGATCCCACGGACTCACCAGCGCCTGGAGCTTCGTGAAGGACGCGTGCACCTTCCTGGCCATGGGCGTCTTCTCCGATTGCTCCCTCACGACCTCGACCGCTAGCTTCTTAAGATCGCGCAGCACCGGTACCGGCAACTGGAGGATCTCGACCTTGCCCTTGAACTCCGTCTTGAGTCGCTCGAGCGCAATCGCGTTCTTTATCTGGTAGTCCGTAAGGCCATAGACGTGGACCGCAGCGGCGGCTTGGTCAAGCATCCGTCGCAGATCGATCGGGAGCGCCTCGTAGGCCTTCTTGTTGAAAGTGAATTCCGACAAACTGCCGGGCTCGTGCCAGCCCGGGTAATAGTAGTAGCGCGCCGCATTATGCAGGCCCAGTTTCATGTCATCATGCGGCCCGATCCATTCGGCGGCGTCGATCACACCACGCTCGAGCGATGCGTAGATGTCGGCGCCCGGGGTCAGAACCGCCGTGCCGCCTGCCTTGGCGACGACCTTGCCGCCGAGGCCCGGAATGCGCATCTTGAGCCCCTTGTAGTCGCCGATCGTGCTGATCTTCTTCCGGAACCATCCAGCCATTTGCGGGGGAATCCCCGGGCCGGGGCGCGGCACGAGGTTGTAGGGAGCATATGCCTCCTCCCAGAGCCTCAGCCCATCCCCCTGGTAGCACCACGCGGCCATGCCCTCGCAGTTCATTCCGAACGGAACGGTGGCGAACCACTCGAACGCGGGCTCCTTCTCAGTCCAGTAGTACGGCACGCCCATGAACGCCTCGATCCTTCCCTGCGAGGTGGCGTCGAAGCAATCGAACGGCTTCATGATCTGACCGCCGGGGAAAACCTCGATCCGGAATCGGCCGCCGCTTGTCTCCTCAACGTCCTTCGCTAGCCGCTGAGCCGCCCCCTGAAGCACGTCGAGCGCCGGGGTCCAGGTCGTGGACATCCGCCACTGGATTTTCGGCTGAGCGATGACGTTCGGAGCGTCGATGATCGTGGCCGCCGCGGCCGTCACGACCGCACCGCTCGCCTTCGCGAGGAACCTACGTCGGTTGGTCATCACACACCTCCTCAGTTGGGCAGCGAGACGATGCGATCACGGCAGAAGGGCGAGGACTCGAGGACTCACTCAATGACTTGGTTGGCGCGCAGCAGCAGCGAGGGCGGGATGGTGAGGCCGAGGGCCTTGGCGGTCTTGAGGTTGATGACGAGCTCGAACGTCGTGGCCTGCTCGACTGGAAGATCAGCAGGCTTCGCGCCCTTGAGAATCTTGTCGACAAGCATGGCCGCACGCCGGTTCAAGTCGGCAGGATTCGCCCCATAAAACATGAGCCCGCCAGCCTCGGCATACTCTCTTATTCCATAGATGGCGGGCAGACGCGTCTTTTCTGCCAGACCGGCGATCCGAGTCCGATTATCGACGAGCATTCCATCGACGAGGACGACGACCCCACCAGCTCGTTCTCTAGTCATCGCGGCGAAGGCGCGGTCGAGGTCGTCGGGACCCCGCGCCTCCAGCGGTTGAAGGAGCAATTTCAATGCGCGGGCGGCCCTCTCGGCCTCGCGCAACTGGGGCATGCCGCTTGCGGTGGCCGGATTCCAAAGCACAGCCACCCGGGACACCTTGGGAACCAGCTCCTTGAGGAGCTGCAGCTGTTTCCCGACGACTTCGGGAGCCATCAAAGACAGGCCCGTGACATTTCCTGGCGGGTGGCCAAGCCCGGTCACAAGTCCAGTCGTCACAGGATCAACAACGCCTGTCATGACGATGGGGATCGACTTCGTCGCCTTCTGCGCGGCCCGAACGGCCACCGTCGAGTAAGCCACGATGATGTCCGCCTTCAGGCGAGCCAACTCGGCGGCGAGATCGGGGATCCGATCATAGTCTCCCTCAGCAAATCTGACCTCGATGAGGATGTTCTTGCCTTCGACGTAGCCAAGGCTACGCAGTCCTGCCTGAAAGGCGCCAAGCAGCGCTGCGCGTCGGGGGTCGGAGGCTGAGCCGATCGACAGATAGCCTACTTTTGGCAACGTCTGTGCTCCTGCGGAGCGCGGCGACGCGAGGAGCGCAATGCTGCCGGCCACGAAGGCGCGACGATTCACTGATGTCATGAGAACAGCCAGACCTCGCTGGTAGCCTCGGCCGAGCCGGGTACCAGGACGTCACACCAACGGAGGGCTGACTCATGATCTTGGTCGGATGCGACCTCCACACGCGGAAGCAACAGGTCGCTTTGCTCAACACGGACACCGGCGAGCTCTGGGACCAGGAACTCATCCACGTCGGCGACGCCGTCGAACACTTCTATGCCGCGTTGCCCCCACCGGTCACCGTCGGTATCGAAAGCACCGGCTACTCGTTGTGGTTTCACGCGCTCCTGCAGCGCCTGGGGCACACACTCCTCGTCGGCGAGGCCGCGAAGATCCGGGCGATGGTGGTGCGCAAAACCAAGACCGATCGGCGCGACGCTCGGCACCTTCGCGACCTCCTGAAGGACGAGCGCTTCCCCGTGGTCTGGATTCCGGATCCGACCACGCGCGATCTGCGCGCGCTCATCAAACATCGGCTCCGACTCGTCCGCATCCGGACGATGGTTAAAAATGGCTTGCACGCGATCGCCCTGAATCAGCGGCTGGCCCTCGGGCCGTCGCTGTGGTCGCGCCAAGGCCTGGCCCAATTGGAAGCTCTCGTGCTCCTGCCGCACACTCGCCGGCGCCGGGATGACAGCCTCGAGCTGTTGCGCTGGCTGAACGTCCATATCGACGCGCTCGATCTGCACGTGGCCACTGCTGCCGTCAGTGATCCAGACGCCCGCCGCCTCATGACTCACCCCGGCGTCGGGCCGCTCACCGCGCTGGCCACCGTGCTCGTACTCGGCCCCGTCGACCGATTCCCCGGCAGTAAGCACGTGGTCAGCTACATCGGGTTGGCGCCTACCGTCAACGCATCCGCGGACAAATGCCGGCTGGGGCACATCAGCAAGCAAGGCAGCGCGCTCCTGCGCTGGGTGCTCGGCCAAGCGGCTCCGCTCGCGACCCGAGGCGATGCCGATCTCAAGCGCATCTACTTCGCTGTCCTGCGGCGGCGCGGCCGGCCCAAAGCAAAGGTGGCGCTGGCTCGGCGCCTCCTCGTCCGCCTCTACGTCATGCTGCGCGATCAGATCGACTACGACGAGTTCTGTCGCCGAGGCCGAGCCCGATGCGATGGCCTCGAGCTGGCGCGGACTCCGGTGTAGCCGAGGGCGCAACGGCCGCGATCGACGCGTCGGCCTTACGGCTACCGTTCCAGTGCGGGCGTTCTCGGGGTCATTGATGGTCGTCCGTGACCGACTCACTGATTGGGACGCCCACCCTCGACGATCCCTCGATCGTCGACGATCGAAGACGACATCATGCGCCGCATCGCGTGCGCGAATGGATGGCTGGTGGACGGTGACCGCAGGCTGCACAGTCGTGGTCTGCCTTGACCCCACGGCCGTTCTCATGGATGGACGGTGACCGCAGGCTGCACAGTCGTGGTCTGCCTTGACCCCACGGCCGTTCTCATGGATCGATGACCTGATCTGCCCGCAGCAGCAGCGACGGCGGGATGGTGAGGCCGAGCGCCTTGGCGGTTTTCATGTTGATGACCAACTCGAATTTCGTCGGTTGCTCGACGGGGAGGTCGCCCGGTCTAGCTCCCTTAAGAATCCTCTACGTAGTCGGCCGCGCGACGCCACAGATCAGAAAAGCTCGGCCCGTACGACATGAGGCCCCCGACCTCGACCGGCAGCCTATTGGTGTATATGGTTGGCAAGCGGCTCTTTGCCGCGAGATCTGCAAGCCGTGTGCGGTGGACGCTGAACATTGAGTCTACCAGCACGAGGAGTGCGCCCACGCGCTCCTTCGCAATGGCGAACGCGTTGTCGAAGTCGTACGGACCTCGGACTTCCAGAACTTGAACCTGCAGTCCCAGCCCCCTGGCCGCGATCTTCACATCTCCGATCGCCGGCGCAAGGCCGGAAATGGCCGGATTCCACACGACCGCCACCCGGTGGACCTTGGGAACGGCCTCTTTGATCAGCGCTCGCCGCGTTTGGTGTTCGACGAGAAATTTATCGATACGTGGGCCGCCGCGGTGCCGTTCGGCCGGCCGGGCGCTCCTAATCGATACGGAGTCCGCCCGGCCGACATGCTGTCGCCAACCTGCGTCGGTACGGTTCGCTACGGTTGCTCAGCGCGGGATGGGACCGTTGAGATCGCACACACCAGTCACACCACGCCGATCAACGATCGGCCGGTTATGTGAGATCTTCCAGCCTTCATTCGTACGCTTGAAATCCGTCAGATACTCGCCTGTGATCGTTACGGATGCAGCGCCAGTGGCGTCATTGGTCGACACACCGAGCCATGCAGCGGTCATCGTCGCGGTATCACCATCCACCTTGATCAATTTACTGGTAACGATGTGATGGCTGTGGCCGGGGAATGGTGAAGGAAACCTCGCATTTCCTATTACCTCATCGCTGATGAACTTCGCGATCTGGTCGCGGCCTCGCAACACGCACCCCAGGCCACCAATCCCGAAGGTGGGTTCAAGCGTTCCGTAGTTGTCGTACACGTCCTCGAAGATCCCATCCGGGGTAAACAAGCTGGCAAGCCTCTCTCCGTCGAAAGTATCGTGATAGAAGACGTACGCGGAGAAGAGCTGATCGATTGCGACGATGTCTGCAGTATTACCTTTGCTCAGTAGCTGATCGGCATTCAGAAACGGGAGCGTAACTGGCCCCAACACAGGTCCCGCCAGAGGGCCCTTGCCCAGATCGGTGAGTGAGAATGGCTCGCCACCGAAAGCTGGAGCGATCGGGCCGGGAAACAACGTCGAGAGCGCAAGGATCAATACACCAGCCATCAGTCTCACGGGGGTCGTCATTGACAGTCCTCTCCTACCTTGATGCCGCTTCTGTTCACTCCTAGCCTTGTGTAGCTTCAACTGGCGCTGCGACTGCTTCCCGATGCTGCGACAGCAAGAATTCGTACACCTCCTTGGATTTCGCCTCGTCGGCTCACGTTAACTTCACGCGTCGGTGCTGTCCGACATACGGGCTTCCCGCACGCTTGTCAATCATTGCGTGGAAATGTTGTCTCGGTGGCGACTGCCGGCGCGCACGTGAATCTCTCGATGTGCATTTTTTCTTCTGATCCCACCTACAACGTTTCTCGCTCCGGTACGAATCGGCCCGCTGAGGAGGACATCAATGGCCATATTCAGTAGCAAACCGGATCAGCTTCGGCGGCTGACAAAAGAGCTGCTTGCGTCCGATGCGAGGAAAGTGACCGCTCGCCAGCTGAAACGTTGGAAGAGCCTGATGAATAGCACCGACGGCGAGCTACTGAAAGAGGTTCTGATGTTGGAGGAGCTTTCGGCGAATCCGAAAGTTGGATTGATGTTGCTTGGGGCACTACCGCAATGGCTTTCGGACGTCCACGCCGCTTACCTTGAGGCCTTGTGCCAGAACTCCGCAGAGGAAAGATGAAACAGGAGTTCCCTCCAAAGCGGCTTAAGTTACGCAGTAAGCCGAGCTGACACCGTCAGTGCCTTGCATCGCTAATTCCACCGCGCGAACAACGCCCTGTCGATCGCCGCATCATCGGGGAACACCCATCGCTCCAACACAACGCGGCAACGACAGGCCACTTCGAGTCGATAACCGTTCGGTGTAGGCTCGCTCGCCTTCGCTTGGAGTTCACCGTGTGGGCGATGGAGCATCACGAACTCGCGCAAATCCGCGAGCAGTGGCGGCTGCTCCATCACTCGATCACCTGATCCGCCCGGAGTAGCAGCGACCGCGGGATGGTTAACTTGAGGGTCTTCGCCGTTTTGAGGTTCACGACCAGCTCAAACTTGGTTGGCTGTTCGACGGGGAGTTCGCCAGGTTTCGCGCCATTTAAAATCTTCCCAACATAGATTCCTGATCGCCGAAAGACGTCGGGAAGGCTTGCCCCATAGCATATGAGACCCCCAGCCTCCACGGCTTCGCGGAACCAATAAATAGTTGGTAATCGATAACGGTTGGCCAGATCTACTAGTCGGCGATGCTCAACATAAAACATCGGGCTCGGCAGGATCAGGAGCGCGTCCGGTCGCACGTTCGCTATGGTTAGGAACGCCGAATCAAAGTCGGTGGGAGTCTTTGCCTCTACGAGATGAATATCAATTTGCCGCGCCGCTGCCCGTACCGCTCCCAGCATCTCGCGCATCGTCTGGTCGCTGTAAACTCGGGGATGCTGCAGCACAGCTAAGCGAGCCATTCTGGGGAAGATTTCGCGCAGCACCTCCAACCGTTTCGGGCCTAGCTCGGGGGCGAGGAAAGTCACTCCAGTGATGTTGCCTCCAGGTCGTCCTAAGCTAGCGACAAGTCCATCGGCAACAGGATCGGCCATCGCGGCCACAACAATCGGGATTGTGTTTGTCGCATTCTTCACGGCTAGCCAGCGGGGGTCCCGCCTGCGCAAATCGCATCGACGTTAAGATGAGTAAGTTCCTGTGCGAGATCAGGCAACGCGGCAAATTGTCCAAACCGATATTCGATCGCGACGTTCTGATGCTCCACGAAGCCGGAGTCGCGCAACCCCTGACGGACTGCCTCGGCAAACAGTAGCGCTATCGGAGCGCCCGGATCGGCTTGTCCGATCAGCCCCACAAGGGGCATTTTGCTCCGTGTCTTTTGTGCGTCGGCTACCAGTGGCGTCATGAGCACACCGAGCGATCCCGCAACGAATGTGCGTCGATTCATTATTCGATCACCAGATCCGCCCGCAGCAGCAGCGATGGCGGGATGGTGAGGCCGAGCGCCTTGGCGGTGCGTAGGTTAATCGCCAGATCGAATCAGGTCGGCTGCTGGATCGGCATCGATGATGGCCTGGCTCCTCGCAGAATCTTGTCAACATAGTCTGCGGCTTGACGAACGAGGTCGGGAAAGTTTGGACCGTAGGAGACCAACCCGCCAGCCTTCACAAAATCGTGAAATAGAGACGCCGTCGGCAAGTGTTGCCGCAAGGCGAAATCCGCGATCCTAGGCAATCCTAAATGAAAGGCGGGGTCTGACATCAGTAGTAGAGCGCGTACCGCGTCCGTAGGAATTCGTGTGATGTCCTCGACATTCCGCGCGTCTAATCGACGCAACTCCACCGACAGAGTGCGTGCCGCCGAACTGAGTTCAGTCCACGTGGCGTCGCTAAACGCCGGGTTTGACGGGTTCCACACCACGCCTAACCGGTTTAGGTGTGGCAAAATCTCCTTAAGGATCTGTATCTGCTTTGTGGTCAATTCCGTCGTCAATGTTGCGTTCCCAGTGATGTTCGCCTCGGGACGCGCAAGACTGCTGACGACACCGCTCTGAACAGGATCTAAAGCAGTGACCATAACTATCGGGATTCTTGTCGTCGCCCTTTTTGCGGCCAAAACCGCAGGCGTTGCAACCGTCACAATGAGATCAACACCGCTGGCTACCAACTCACGAGCCCCGCGGGCGAGGTCCTCCTGACGCTCCGCAAAACGCGCCTCTATCGAGACGTTCCGTCCTTCCATCCAGCCGAGGCGTTCGAGGCTTTGGCGGAATAGAGCCATTGGTGCTGAAGCCGTCTCCGGTGTGGCAGGCGCAAGGATGCCGACTCGATAGACCCTTCCCCCTTGCTGCGCCTCGGCGGCGAGCGGCGCGGCGAGAACTGCTCCGAGGCCAGTGACGAAGGCGCGACGGTCCATCCCTCGGACCTCCGACTGGCGGGATCGTAGCGCCCGCCGAGCGAGGCGGCAAGGCTCGTGTTGGTAGAGTCGCGCGCCCCTTCGTCGTGCTGAGGTTTTGGCCCTCGTCGCGCATCAACGCGACGCGGGGCTTCCGCCTCACTCGATCAGCTTGAACACCTTCACGCGAAGCGCAGCGGCGATCTTTTCGATTCGACTCAATGGCGGGTCATGCTTCCCGCTCTCAAGTCGCGCGATGTACTCGCGGCTGACGCTGTTGAACATCGCCGACAGCCAGTAGTGGTCAAGATGGGCCGCACCCACAAGGCACTTACCGGTCACTGGCCTTCGCCTTGCAATCCATTGCAGTCCGAACGACGGGCCGAGTCGGTCGCGCCCGCGCCAACGGGCCGGGATGAGCCGTCATTGGCGCGCCGGGTCGGACCCGTCGTTCAATTGCAAGTCAATGAGCCGAGTCCAGGCCGAGCGACTCCACGCCGAGTGGCTTCACGTCGGAGCAGGAGCAGTTCGTCACCGAGGTCGTCTCCCGCATCTGCCGGCGCTACGCGGACGTCATCGAAAAGCTGGCGACCGAGGTCCACGCGCTCACCCTGGTGCTGGTCGAGAAGCGCCTCGTCACGGTGGAGCGGCTGCAGGAAGCGCGGCGACAGCTCGACCTGGCGTACGACATGACTCAGGCGCTGCAGATTCGCTCACTCATCAAGGAGATCGACGACCTCGACGCGAGCTAGATCCGTCGGCCGCGCTAATCGAGCACGGAGCGAGTATAAAGCCAGGGCCGTTAATTTTAGGGACAAGGAGACTACCGGGCCCTCATTGCCGCACCCTCGGCACCTATCGCGATCATTCCGTGCTAAATCCAGGGATGTCGCGATGCTCGTGAGGTAACAATCCACCTCCGTCACTGCGAGTCCCGACTTCAACGCGATGCAGTCAAGACAAGTAGGCCGGTCGAGCAATAGCACAGCAATCAATGCTGCGTGCCGAGGCATAGTAAATCTCCAGCAGTAAAGAACGCCGGAGTCGGGCGCGAGTCGACGCGGTAGCCCGGTAAATTAGCCTCCGGCGAAACCTGTGTCAATCGATTCGACTGTCAATCCGTCGCCGCGCCCACAGCTCGCCCGCCCGCTCGGCCAGGTCTGGCGTCAGCTTGAGGCAAGTCACGCGCTCGACCCGCGGCTTGTCCCTGGACAGTATTCGGCGCCGCCTGATGTCAGCATGCCAGCGGGCGTGGCCAGCGACACTGTCAGCGGCGACACCGACGGCGGCGGCACCGACAGCGACGGCTTCGACCTCGATTCGGTAGCCGCGGTAGTCCGAGACGACGATCACTATGCTTTACTCCGTATGCTCACGTCGGCCAATCGCAGACCGCCTCACCTTCGGCGCGCAACATGTAAAACGAGTGCGCCGATCAGCACGACAAGCGACACCCCCCAACGCTGGCCACAGCCAGATGCCCGGTCATAGCGCCAAGAGCGACGAACGTGACGATCAGCAGCGCCA
>Ga0207684_10006511_pt1 | contig 10641 bp, 7 predicted proteins | sample KBSK5501metaG_FD_184342 | JGI IMG/M metagenome (GOLD analysis project Ga0207684, IMG submission 184342) | Corn, switchgrass and miscanthus rhizosphere microbial communities from Kellogg Biological Station, Michigan, USA - KBS K5-50-1 metaG... | ecosystem: Host-associated > Plants > Roots >... | reverse complement strand
GCGCTGCCTTCCCTCGTCGCTCGTCGCTCGTTCCTCGCTCCTCGCTCCTCAGTCCAGGCAGCGCCGCGCCCCTTCGGCGCGTCAGTCCAGGCAGCGCCGCGCCCCTTCGGCGCGTCAGTCCAGGCGGCACCGCGCCCCTCCGGCTCGCTCACTGAGCCACTCCTACCTGCCCGGTGACGGGCACCACGGCCTCGTAGACCTGGACCACGTCCCTGGCCACCACCGGCCAGTCGTAGGCCCGCACCGCCTCGGAGGCCGCCGCCGACAGCACGGCCCTCCGCTGCCGGTCGTCCAGCAGCCGCCCAGCGGCCGCGGCCAGCGCATACGGGTCGCCGGTCTCGAACAGCTCCCCGGCCCGGCCGCCGCGCAGCACCTGCCGGAACGCGTCGAGATCACTCGCTGCGATCGGCGCGCCCGCGGCCATGGCCTCGGCGAGGACGATGCCGAAGCTCTCACCGCCGGTGTTCGGCGCGCAGAACACATCGACCGAGTGATAGACGCGCGCCTTGTCGTCCTCACTGACCTGGCCGAGCAGGATCACCCGCTCGCGCAGCGACGCGGGCACCTTCTCGATGACGTCTTCGCGGTCCCCCGGGCCCGCGATCAGCAGCCGCAGCCCTGGCCGCTGCCCGCTCAGCGTCTCGAACGCCCGCAGCAGCACGTCCAGCCCCTTGCGCGGCTCGTCCATCCGGCCGAGAAACCCGAGGGCGCCGCCCTCACCGGGCCACCCGGGAAGTGGGCTCGCCTTCTCGTACCGGCGTACCGTCACCCCGTTCGGGATGAGCACCGCGTCCCCGCCGGTGCGCTCCACCATGGTGGTGCGCGCGGCCTCGGACACGGCTATCCAGCCGTTGACCTTCTCCAGCGCGGTCCGCAGGACCGGGTAAGAGGCGTGCATCACCCGCGACCTCGGCATGGCGGTGTGCACGGTGGCCACGATCGGCCCGTCCGCGACCCAGCAGGCCAGCAGCGACAGGCTCGGCGCGGCGGGCTCGTGCACGTGCAGCACATCGAACGCGCCCTCCTTGACCCAGCGCCGCACCCGGCTCGCCGACAGGAAGCCAAACGCGAGCCTGGCCACGGATCCGTTGTACGGCACAGGGACCGCCCGGCCCGCCGATACCACGTAGTCCGGCAGGGGGGTGTCGTCGTCCGCCGGGGAGATCACCGACACCTCGTGGCCGAGCCCGGTCAGCGCCTCGGCGAGGTCCCTGATGTGCTGCTGCACGCCACCGGGCACGTCCCAGGTGTAAGGGCAGACCAGGCCGACTCTCACGGGTGCTCCCCGTCCCTCTCGCCAGCGGCGTCGGCCGCGGCCAGCCGCTCGAGGTCGAGATCCGCGACGAACACCCGTTGCAGCATGTGCCAGTCCGCCGGGTGGGCGGCAATACCTTCCTCGAAGACCCGCGCGACCTGCTGGGTCATGGCCGCGACCCGCTCTCGCTTGTCTCCGCCGTCCGGCACCGGGATCTCCTGATGAATGTGGACTGCCCAGTTGTCCCCCTCGAACCACAGTGTGGCAGGCATCAGGGCGGCGCCTGTCTGCACGGCCAGCGCGGCGGCCCCGCCCATCATCCGGGCCTTCTCGCCGAAGAACTCCACCTCGATGCCGCTTCCGGTGACATCGCGGTCGGCGGGGAGGCAGACCAGATGGCCCGCGCGAAGCCGCTGGGCCAGGATGCCGAACCTGCTGTTGGCGCCGCTGGCGGGCAGCACCTCGAAACCGAGAGCCTCGCGGAAGGCGACGAACCGCTGGTACACGGACTCGGGCTTGAGCCGCTCGGCGACCGTGGTGAAGCGGCCCGCGCCGCGGGCGATGATCCAGGCGCCTGCGGCGTCGATATTCCCCATGTGCGGCAAGGGGATGACCACCCCGCGGCCCGATGCCAGGTGCGCATGGACAGTCTTCTCCTCGCCAATGCTGAGCGTGTTCCCGGCGATCCGCTCCTTGCTGATCACCGGGAGCCGGAACACCTCCATCCAGTACCGCGCGTAGGAGAGCATGGCCGCCCTGGACAGCGCGCGGAGTTCCGGGCCGGACGGGCCGGGGCCGACCACCCGGCGCAGGTTGGCCTCCAGGATCTGCACCCGGGGACCCTGGCGGCGCCACGCGATGCCGCCGGCCAGCTCGAATACCCAGCGGGCCCAGGATTCGGGCATCCGGCAGACCAGCGTCCAGCCCAGCCCGTACGCGGCCCCGATCAGCCGGTCTTTCACCGCGGACACTCCATGCCCTCCTCAGTCACCCGGGCCGCCGTCCCCGCCCGCCCGGTCCGTGCCGCTGCCCGGGCCGACCGCCCGGCGCACCACGAGCACCCGCTGCCCGAATGTGATCGTGCTCAGCACGGCCAGCGCCCACAGTCCCACCGCGAGCACGAACGGCACCCCGAGTCCGGTGAGGCCGGCTGAGACCAGGGCGATGAGCAGCCGCTCCGTCCGCTCGGCGACTCCGACGTCCGCACGCACCCCCAGCCCTTCCGCCCGGGCCCGGGCGTATGACACCATCACGCCGGCCACCAGGCAGTACAACGTCACCCCGGCCAGCACGGGCTGATGCCCGCCGCGGGCCAGCCAGACCGCCAGGCCCGCGAAGACGGCGGCGTCCGCTATCCGGTCCAGGGTTGAGTCGAGGAAGGCACCCCACGCCCCGGTTGTCCCCTTCACCCGCGCCAGCGCGCCGTCCAGCATGTCGGACAGCACGAAGATCGTGCAGACCACCGTGCCGGCGAACAGGTGGCCGGTGGGGAACAGCCAGAGCGCCCCTGCGGCCATGCCTACGGTACCGGTCACGGTGATCGCGTTCGGCGTTACCGGCGTGCGCGCGAGCGCCTCCACCACCGGGGTCAGCAGGCGGTTCAGCGCGGGCCGCAGGAGGTTCAGCATGGCCGTCCGATCTTACTGGCGGGTGGACAGGACGGGTGATTCCGGCTGGGGGCTTGTTATCCGGTGGCCGGCAGGTAAAGGCTGGCCGTGACGCAGCCGAACAGACCCGCAGGAGGCGACACTCATGACAGACAGGAGAGGATCGGCAGCCGCAGGCGGCACACCACCGGCCGGCCAGCCCGGCAGCGTGCGGAATGTCGCGCTGGTCGGCCATTCCGGGGCAGGCAAGACAACCCTGATAGAGGCGCTCCTGGTGGACACCGGGGCGATCCAGCGTGCCGGCCGGGTAGAGGACGGGACTACGGTCAGTGACTTCGACGAGGTCGAGGTCAGGCAGCAGCGCTCAGTGAACCTCACCCTCGCCCCCGTCACCCACGCCGGGGTCAAGGTGAACCTGCTCGACACCCCCGGCTACGCCGACTTCACCGGGGACCTGCGGGCCGGCCTGCGCGCCGCCGACGCCGCCCTGTTCACCGTCCCGGCGACCGAGGGCGTGGACGGCCTGACGCGGATGCTGTGGGAGGAATGCGCCCAGGTCGGCATGCCGCGCGCGGTGGTGATCACCAAACTCGATCATCAGCGGGCCGACTTCGACGAAGCCCTGCGGGCCTGCCGGGACGTGTTCGGCGACGCGGTGGCACCGCTGTATGTGCCAGTGGCGGGCGACCAGGGGGAGCTGCAAGGGCTCATCGGGCTGCTCTCCGGGCGGTTCTATGACTACGCGGGCGGCACCCGGACCGAGCGCGACCCTGATCCCGAGCAGTCCGGCCGCGTCGAGGAACTGCGCAGCTCGCTTATCGAGGGGATCATCCAGGAGAGCGAGGACGAGAGCCTCATGGACAGGTACCTGTCCGGTGAGGACATCGACACCAAGGTGCTCATCGAGGACCTGGAGAAGGCGGTGGCGCGGGGCAGCTTCTACCCGGTCCTGGCGGTGGCCAGCCCACTGGGCATCGGACTGGCCGAGTTGCTCGAGGTGATGACCCAGGCGTTCCCGGCCCCCGCCGAGCACCCGCTGCCCGCCGTGAGCACGCTGGACGGCAAGCCGGTTACCGGCCTGTCCAGCGACCCGAACGGCCCCCTGCTCGCAGAGGTCGTCAAGACCACCTCGGACCCCTACGTCGGGCGGGTCAGCCTGGTCCGGGTCTTCTCCGGCACCCTCCGCCCGGACGCCGTGGTGCACGTCTCCGGGCACGGCCTGGCCGGGCGCGGCCATGCCGACCATGACCAGGACGAGCGGATCGGCGCGCTCACCTCCCCGCTGGGCAAGCAGCAGCGCCCGGTCGCGCAGTGCGCCGCGGGAGACATCTGCGCCGTGGCCAAGCTGTCCAGCGCCGAGACCGGCGACACCCTGTCGGACAAGGAGCGGCCGCTGCTCATGGAGGCATGGTCGATGCCGGAGCCGCTGCTGCCGGTGGCGATCCACGCCAAGTCGAAGGCCGACGAGGACAAGATGTCGCACGCCCTCGGGCGGCTGGTGGCCGAGGACCCGACGCTGCGGCTTGAGATGAACGCCGAGACCCGCCAGCTGGTCCTCTGGTGCATGGGTGAGGCGCACTCCGACCTGATGCTCGACCGGCTGTCCAGCCGTCACGGCGTCGCGGTGGAGACCGGCGAGCTGCGCGTTCCGCTGCGGGAGACGGTCGGCGGGAAGGCCAGGGGCCTGGGCCGGAATGTCAAGCAGACCGGCGGCCACGGGGAGTTCGGGATCTGCCACATCGAGGTCGAGCCCCGGCCGTCCGGCGCGGGCCTGGAGTTCGTCGACAAGGTCGTCGGCGGGGTGGTGCCGCGGCAGTTCATCCCGTCCGTCGAGAAAGGCATCCGGGCCCAGATGGAGATGGGGGTGCTGGCCGGCTACCCGATGGTGGACATCAGGGTCACCCTGTTCGACGGCAAGGCGCACTCGGTCGACTCCTCGGACATGGCGTTCCAGAAGGCGGGCAAGGCCGCCTTGCGGGACGCGGCGGAAAAGGCGACCGTGCTGCTCCTGGAGCCGGTGGACGAACTGTCGGTGCTCGTCGTGGACGACTACGTCGGGGCGGTCATGTCCGACCTGTCGTCGCGGCGCGGGCGGGTACTGGGCACCGAGCCGGTGGCTGGCGGACGGACCCTGGTCAAGGCCGAGGTGCCCGAGCTCGAGATCACCCGGTACGCCATTGACCTGCGGTCGATGTCGCACGGGACCGGCTCGTTCACCCGCACCTACTTGCGGCACGAGCCGCTGCCGAGCCACCTGGCCGGCAAGGTGGCCGCCGCATCAGCGTCCGGGTAACCAGCGCCCCAGCGTCAGGGTGAACAGCGCCTCAACGCCCGGTTGACCAGGCGTCGGCGAGCAGCTTGCGGGTGTCGCGCAGCAATTGCGGGAGCACCTTGGTCTGCCCCACGACCGGCAGGAAGTTGGTATCCCCGCCCCACCGGGGCACTACGTGCTGGTGCAGGTGGGCGGCGATCCCGGCGCCCGAGACCGACCCCATGTTCATGCCGATGTTGAAACCCTGTGCCCCGCCCGTGCCGCGCAGCGCGGTCATGGCCCACTTGGTGTGCGCGGCGAGTTCCAGGGTCTCCGCCTCGTCAAGGCTGGTGTAGTCGGCCACGTGCCGGTAGGGGCAGATCATGAGGTGACCGGCGTTGTAGGGGTAGAGGTTGAGCACGGTGAACACGTGCTCGCCACGCGCGACGATCAGCCCGTCCTCGTCGTCGAGCTTCGGGATCCGGCAGAACGGGCACCCGTCGCCCTCGTCGTTGCCGACCGCCCGGTTCTCGCCCTTGATGTAGGCCATCCGGTGCGGCATCCACAGCCGCTGGAAGCCGTCGGGTACACCAACCCCGTCCTGCGCGTAAGGGCCGTCGTGCGCGGGGGGCTGATCCGAAGCAGGCATGGATGCCAGCATATGGCGCGCCGGGGCGGAACCCGGAGCCGGTTCGGCCAGGACACCCCGGATGGGCTGCCATCGTCGCCTTACGGCTACCCAGGACAGAGATCACGGCTAAATCTGCCCCACAATGAGATCTGTGCTAAATGGGGGCGAAAAGCGCAAAGGCGCCCAGCGTTCCCTTGCCCAACGGCAGCAGGAAGGCGACCGGCAATAATGAAGAAGGCAGCATTTTGCGGGCTGCTAATCATCGAAAGCGGCGGGCAGGCATCATCGCTGCCGGCTGCCTGCAAGGCAGCTGGCTAGCCGGGACTAGACCATAACAATGACATCCGCAACGAAAGCAACGTGTTATTTCCCGGCCAAGTTCTCACTTACCCGGCATTCCGGTCAGACCTGGATGCGGTTCGCGACCGCCGCGACGATCTGGGTCACCGCATCGTCCACGGGGACGCCGTTGCGCTGCTCGCCGCTGCGGTAGCGGAACGAGACCGCTCCCGCGGCCACGTCGTCATCCCCCGCGAGCAACATAAATGGGACCTTCTGGCGCTGCGCGGTCCTGATCTTCTTCTGCATGCGGTCGTCGCTCGCATCCACCTCCACCCGGATTCCGCGGCGCCGCAGGCGGGCGGCGACCTCATCCAGGTAGGGGACGTGCGCGTCGGCGATCGGGATGCCGACCACCTGAACCGGGGCGAGCCACGGCGGGAAGGCACCCGCGTAATGCTCGACGAGGATGCCGAAGAAGCGCTCGATGGACCCGAACAGCGCCCGGTGGATCATGTAGGGCCGCTGGCGCGAGCCGTCGGCAGCCTGGTATTCAATGCCGAACCGGCCCGGCTCCTGGAAGTCGACCTGCAGGGTGGACAGCTGCCAGCGGCGCCCGATCGCGTCCCGGACATGCACGTCGATCTTGGGTGCGTAGAACGCGCCCTCACCCTCAGCGATCACATACGGCAGGCCGGAAGCGTCCAGGGCATGCTTGAGCGCCGCCTCCGCCTCCGCCCACTCTTCCGGCTCCCCCACGAACTTCTCCGGCCGGGTGGACAGCTCGGCCTCGAACTCGGTCAGCCCGAAGTCCCGCAGCAGCCCGACGACGAAGTCCAGCAAGGAGGCCAGCTCGTCGGCCAGCTGCTCCGGGGTGCAGAAAATGTGCGCGTCATCCTGGGTGAAGCCGCGGGCCCTGGTCAGGCCGTGCACCACGCCGGACTTCTCGTACCGGTAGACGGTGCCGAACTCGAACAGCCGCAGCGGCAGCTCCCGGTAGGACCGCCCGCGGGAGGAGTAGATCAGGATGTGCATCGGGCAGTTCATCGGCTTCGGGTAGTACGTGGCTCCGTCCAGCTCCATGGGCGGGAACATGCCGTCGGAGTACCAGTCGAGGTGCCCGGAGGTCTCGAACAGCTCGGCCTTGGTGATGTGCGGGGTGTTGACGAATTCGTAGCCGGCTTCCTCGTGACGGCGGCGCGAGTAGTCCTCCATGACCCGCCGGATGGTCCCGCCCTTGGGATGGAAGACCGGGAGGCCGCTGCCGATCTGGGTGGGGAACGAGAACAGGTCAAGCTCGGCGCCCAGCTTGCGGTGGTCCCGCTTCTCGGCTTCCACCAGGAGCTTGAGGTATTCGTCCTGCGCGTCCCGTGACTCCCACGCGGTGCCGTAGATCCGCTGCAGCTGCGGGTTGCGCTCGCTGCCCCGCCAGTACGCGCCGCCGCTGCGCATCAGCTTGAACGCCGGGATGTTCCGGGTGGTGGGCAGGTGCGGCCCGCGGCACAGGTCCTTCCAGCACAGCTCCCCGGACGCGGGATCCAGGTTGTCGTAGATGGTCAGCTCGGCCCCGCCGACCTCCACTGATTCCTCGGCATCCGCGGCGCCGCCCTTCAGGCCGATCAGCTCCAGCTTGTACGGCTCGGCGGCCAGCTCGGCGCGGGCGGCCTCGTCGGTGACCGGGCGCCGGGAGAACAGCTGGCCCTGCTTGACGATCTTGCGCATCTGCTGCTCGATAGCTTTAAGATCCTCCGGGCCGAACGGTTCCTTGACATCAAAGTCGTAGTAAAAGCCGTTCTCGATCGGCGGGCCGATCCCCAGCTTCGCCTCAGGGAAAAGCTCCTGGACCGCCTGGGCCATGACGTGGGCGGACGAGTGCCGCAGGATGGACCGGCCGTCCGGGCTGGCGATCTCGACGGGCTCGACGATGTCCCCGTCAGCCAGCGGGGCGGCCAGGTCACGGAGCTCGCCATTGACCCGCGCCGCGATGACGGTGCTCGCTGCGGCACTGGCTGGCGAGGTTACGTTCGGTATATGCAGGGCTTCACCGGCGGTCGTGCCCGCTTCCACCACGTGCTCGCGTCCGGCGAGAGTGATGCGAAGCTGCTGGGCAGGCACGGTGACTCCTTTGGTCCGTGACGGTGAATGGGGCAGGCACCCCGCTACCTGATGCTACCGAGGCGGGACCGCGGGCGCGCACCGATAAACTCCGCGGCCGGGCTCAACCGGTGACGGTGACCAGGGTCCCGTAGGTGAGGTAGGGCCACACCTGCTCGGCCGAGGACAGCGGAAGCTCGAGGCAGCCCAGGCTCTGCGGATAGCCGTAGGACGGCCGGTAGTAGCTGTGCACCGCGTCGCCGCCGTTGAAATAGGAGACGTACTGAACCGGGTCGGCGTACTTGCTCCCGTCCGGGTTGGTCCCCTTCATGACCTGGTTCAGGAACCGCAGATACACCGGGAACGTGCCGTCCACGGTGGGTGAGACGGAGATGCCGGAGTTGGTCAACCCGTGGAAGACTTCCTTGCCCTCGTGCCACACGGTCAGCGTCTCCGGGCTCGCCTTGTTCCCCAGCGCGAAGCTGTACCCGTGCGGGTTGTCCTGGCCCTTGGCCACCGCCTGGAATACGGAGTGCCATACGTCGCTGGTGGCGACGCCGTCCACCGGCAGCCCCTGATCGGCCTGGAAAGCCATGAGCGCCCCGGTGAGGATCTGGCTGGGCGCCCCGGGCTGCCATTGGCTGGTGAGCTCGGGCGGGTAGCCGTCCGGCCAGGTGAACGCGCCCGGAGGCGGCGCGTAGACGGCACCGAGCTGCGCCGCGTAGCTCATCGGGGCCGGGCTGCCGCCGCCCTGCGTGGTCGGGGCCGAACTGCGGAGCGGGGCCCACGACAGGGGCAGGTAACCGAGCTGGGCGAGCAACTGCTCAAGGCGGAGGGTGGACCAGCCTCCCGTCTGGAACGCCGCCGTGGCCGGGTTCGCCAGCAGGCCGCCCGTGGCGGAACGGACACCCGAGGCACCGGCCGGGATGCGAAGCGTCACGGCGGTCCCGGGCTCGAAGGGGGTTGTGGGCGTGAACACCACGGTGCCGCCACTCCCGGCGTGCCAGCTGCCCGCCACCGGGGGGCTGAAGGCCGGCAGCGGGGACGTCGGCGCGAGCGGGGCCGAGAAGACGACCTGCACGGGGGCCGCGCCGTTCACCTGGCCAGCGCCATTGCCGGGGGAGATCGACAGCACCCGCAGCGGCCCGGCTGGCCGGGCGGACGGCTGGCTGGCTGGCTGAGTGGTGCGCTTCGGGGCCGCCACCCCGGCTGCGCTGTGAGCCGGCCCGGCGGGGCCGAAACTCACCGCGACCACCACGCCAGCCACGAGCACGGCGCCGATCACCGTCGCCAGCACGGCGTCCCTGACCTTTGCAGCAAACACGTACTCCTCCCTTGCTTGCCCCGGGTCTGCCGCGCTGATGTGGCCGCCGGTTCGCCGATCATGCTCTAATAACGCGGCGCCTGCGCGGGGATCGGCGGCGCCGGATCGGTCGAAATCGTCACCGGAGCGCCCGATTGCAGCTTGAGCTGGCCGACCGCGACGACGCGATCGCCGGCCTTCACGCCTTTCAGGATCTCGGCGCGGCCCTCGATCCGGCTTCCCGTCTGCACGAAGGTGCGGACCGCGGAGAAGCTGGTCTTGCCGTCGTCGCTCTTCTTCTCCTGGATGAGGTACACCGCGTCCCCATAGAGCGTGTAGTCTACCGAGGTTTCCGGGACGGTCACGACCGGCGGCTTGTCCGGCAGCACCACCGTGGTGGTTGCGAACATGCCGGGCTTCAAGATGCGATCGGGATTGGCGATCGTCGCCTGCACGCGGATGTTGCGCGTATCGGTCGCGATCTGCGGCTCGATGGTCGTGATCTTGCCTTCGAAGCTACGACCCGGATAGGCGTCGACCTTGACGCGGACGACCTGCCCGACCTTCAACTGGGCGCTGTCCTTTTCTGTGACCGTGAAGTTCGCGTAAAGCTCCGACAGGTCCGTCAGCGACACGATCTGCGTGCCGGCGGTCAGGAACTGCCCGACCTCGACGTGACGAACGCCGAGTTCGCCGTCGAAGGGCGCGCGCACCATCTTCTGCGCGATGATCGCTTCCGTCTTGGCGATGCCGGCCTGAGCCTGATCGAACGCGGCCTGCGCGGAATCGACGGTGGCCTGCGGGCCGAACTGCCGCGCGGCGAGCTGCTTGGCGCGATCGAGCGACAACTGCGCGACGGTGGCCTGCGCCTTGAAGTTGGCGAGATCGCCCTGATCGGGCGCGTCATAGAGCTGCACCAGCGGCGTGCCCGCCGTCACATGCGAGCCCGCGGTGAACTGGATGTCGGTGATGCGTCCGCTGACATCGGAGGTGACGTTCACCTGGTGCACGGCTGCGAGGTCGCCGACCGCGACCAAAAGATTGGGAATGACCTCGGTCTTGACCTCGGCCACGCTGACACTCACCGGCGGCGGCTTGTTGTTGGCGAAGAACTGCGCGATCATTTTGCCACGGAAATAGTTGAAATAGACGAGGCCGCCCACGAGCAGCGCCAGCAGCAGCCCGACGATGATGAACCACCGCACCATCCGGACCGGACGG
>Ga0207684_10006510_pt1 | contig 10643 bp, 12 predicted proteins | sample KBSK5501metaG_FD_184342 | JGI IMG/M metagenome (GOLD analysis project Ga0207684, IMG submission 184342) | Corn, switchgrass and miscanthus rhizosphere microbial communities from Kellogg Biological Station, Michigan, USA - KBS K5-50-1 metaG... | ecosystem: Host-associated > Plants > Roots >... | reverse complement strand
ATCTGAACCTTGCTGGGGGTCTCTGACGTTTGCCTCCGCATGATAGGCTCAATGGCTGCGATACTGGGCTGGGTATTGACGGTTGCCATCGTTGTGGCCCCCGTAGCGGGAAGCAAAACCTGCCGGAACTTTGACGCGGCATATCGAGCCGATCTCGATGTCACGGCGGATGCCGTGCGCCATTATCAAAGCTGCCTATCCGGGGCGACGACAGAGGACGCCTGTTCGAGCGAGCTTTCAGATCTCCGGGCAGCGCAAGAGACCCTACAGGCGGCGTTCTCCACTTACGCTAGGACGTGTGCATCCACCTTGGTTCGATCGGACGAACGCGATCCGATATCGCTCGCGCTCAGCAGCCCTGTAGGCCTGGGTCACGGGATCGATTAGCTACTCTGGTTGGCGCCGACGCACGTCCTTCGGCCCGCTTCTAAATGGATCGGTCCGCCTTTCCGGGCGCCACGGCAAGCGGTCGATCGTCCACAGACACAGAAGGATGATCCATTCCAATACCAATCGTGCCGCCGAATGTTCGCGAATGGATTGTGAAGACGGCAGCATCGCATCATACCGCCGACGCGCGGTGACGCTCGCCGCGAGCGCGTCTCCTTCATCGCCCTGTCGGTCATGCGGCATCGCGGGGAGAACCTGAACCACACCGAACCGTGCTCAGAATTCGGAAGAGCGGCATTGCGTTGGATCAATTCGGCAGGTCACGAACTTGGCTCTGATGGGAGCGTACCCGATGATCCGCTTGCGATTGACCTGCCGCATTTCTGCTGATCTCGCCTTGATTGCTGGCCGCGAACGAGTCAGCAGAGCCGGTTTTAGAGGCGTACCGTCATGTCCCGTATACCCTTCCCCAGCCGCGGTCTGTAATGCAGGCTCAGCATTTGCTGGTCAGGGTGGTCGACTGCTGCCGACGGCACGCCGGCGCCGTGATTATGGTGGGACTGGCTCTCCCGGTTTTCGCGGGCTTTTATGCGGCGGAGTTCCGGCGCTTCTGGACCGCCTGCAAAAAAAGACCGCCGACATGTCGGGCGGACAGTTGCACTAGCCTCGGAAGATCCTTTCCGGAGAAGCTCCCTTGTCAGCTGTCTCGCAGTTGGTGCGCTATGGACTGGCGATCATCGGCCTCGGCATCGCTCTTGCCGTCGGCTGGAACGCGCTGCGCGGCGCCGATCTTCCGCCCCTCTCCGGTAGCTGGTCCATTCCCGCCGTAGCCCTGTTGCAGATCGTGCAGCAGTTCGGGTGTGGCTGCGCATGGTGGAACCTCGTTGAGGCGCCGCGGCCATCATGCTGGAGCTTCTTCCGCACGCGATGGGTGCGTGCGTCATTTGCCACCCTCGTTCCGGTCGGGGGCGCTGGAGCGGCGCTGGTGGCCGTCCGGCTTGCGATACGGGCGGGGCTCAGTCTGGACATCGCCGTCGCCAGTCTGATGCTGGATGCCACCATTGAGATGATCAGCCAGATCGTCTTCATGGCGCTGGGACTGGCACTTCTGCTTGCTGCGGCGCCGCAGCTGCCGGTGGTGGAATGGGCTGCGGCCACGCTGTTGCTCGCGGTTCTGGCGGCAGCCGCCTTCATAGCCCTACAGCGCAGTGGCGGCATGAAGCTGATTGAGTTCGTGATTGCGAAACTGGCCAGCCGATGGCCACGATTTTTGCCGCTGACCGAAGCGAGATTGCATGATCGGCTGATGCGCCTCCACCAGCATCGACGGGCGGCGTCTGTATCAGGCCTGATGCATTTTGGTGCGTGGATGCTCGGCGCCGCCGAGATTTGGCTCATCCTCTTTGCATTTGGGCAGCCTATTAGCTTCGCGACATGCGTTGTCGTCGAAAGCTTAGCCATGGTGGGCCGAAGCGCCGGTTTCTTTATCCCGGGTGCCCTCGGCACCCAGGAGGTTGCTTTGGTTCTGGTAGGAAAACTAGTCGGTCTAACTCCTGAGACCGCCATACTCATCGCCATCGTCAAACGGATGCGCGATGTGCTGGTCGGAGTGCCTGGTCTCCTTGTCTGGGTCGGGCTGGAGGGTTTTCGAGCGAAGTTGCCGCGGTTTCTGGGAGGGGATCTCGAACCAGCGGTGGTGCCACAGTTCTCGACAACGACTAGCTATCGGGAAGGAGATCCGATTTAAAAACGCACCGATCGAAAGGGGGCTTCAGTCAGCGGGATCCGGGAGCAGGCGTTCAGAATACCGGTTCGGGACGGAGGCATGCGCGCGTGATGCCGATTTGAATTCCGGCGAAATTCCAAACCGTTCGGCGTAATGCGCAAATCGTGCGCGAGTGGCGGTGGGGTCAAGCTGATACGTACTGAATTCATACCGGTTGACGCCGTAGCCTCCGTTGGCGTTTGTCACCGACGTTCGGTCTAGGCAAGCAAACACTTCCGGATCAACCGGCAAACCGAAATGGCGGTAAATCTCTTGCATCGTCCTTACGGGATCACCGACCAGCTCGCGGTAATGTATATGGCAAATCGGTTCGGCAAAGGGTTCTGTATCGGCGGCACGTATCATCAATTCGGCGCCTTTAGACCACCTTTCGACCTCGTTCCGGCCGAGTGCCCCTCGATCAATATGCTTTGTGAACGGCCGGCGCAGAACCTCGGTCAGGTGAGCGACCGAAACGATGACCTGGACCGGGTCGCGATGGACAAACACGAACCGGGCATCCGGGTAAACCGCCTGGATTTGGCTGAGCGCAAAAACATGGTCGGGGCACTTCAGCGCCCAACGGCCCGAACTGCCGGCACTGTATTGAAGGTGCTGCAGGAAGCGCTTGTGAAACCGAAAAGCGTCAAGCCCCCGATTGGCATCGAGCCAGCGCCGGTAACTCGGCACGGAATAGGTCGTATCGAAACGCGGGCTGCTGAAGATATGCGCGGTTATCTCAGAACATTCTTGCGGCGATTCGGCTCCGATGGGATGCATCTTCGCGAATTGCGGGGACAGAAACCGGAACATGCGGAGCTGACGGGCGACGCGCTGACGCCGACGATCGCTCCTGCCCGGTGTCGGATAGGGATGAATCAGTCGCCAGACCCGGGGCACTTGATTCGCTGGATCGGCTGCCATCAATTGGTGAAGAAACGTGGTGCCGGACCGAGGCAAGCCGGTGATGAAGATCGGCCGCTCGATGCGCTCGTCGAGGATCTCCGGTACCCGCTCTTCCTCCGCCCGCATCCGGAGCAGATTGCCTAGGAGGCGACTGACGTCCCAGCGTGTCCCGAGATGACCGAAGAGGCTCAACTCCGCCTCCTCGAGGCAGGCTCGCAAAAAAACCTGCAATCCTTCGTGGAATGGCCAATCGCCGAAATCTTCGAGCTTGCTGCGGCGCCGCGATCGCTCGATCAGATCGTGTGGGTGCAATCTCTGGTGCAAAAGCATGAAATACGCGACCTATCATTTCCAGCGCCGGCCAGACCCTGTCGGCCCAGCGTCATTGTCTTCGCCCGGCATTCCTTCTGAGAGCACACGCATGTTGCCGAGCGCGCTCCGTCAGCTTGGGCATTGGCTTCGGGGAGAAACGGCCCGATGAGGGACATAACGGGCCGTATACTTTGTCGCGCTCGGCAGCCAAAGGTTAAAAACCGCTTGGTAGCGGATGCATTGAGATACATCAACGGCTGTGATTTGATAATGGCCCGACGCCCTACAGGACCAAGTCCGCGTTTCTCGATGCTCTGGGCGCACTCTGCCATGAGCGGAGGCGCCGTGTAAGCGGATTTGCAATATCCGGGGCGCCAGGGAACGTCCTTCGCTTGTTGTCGTCCAGCAAGAAAGCGCTTAACGCGCCTTGGATAGAGCGATGGCCGAGACCGACGATACCGACCAGACCACCGCGGCGCCGCCGGTCCCCAAGGATGCGAGTCTCGACGAACTGCGCGAGGCCGCGGCGGAATGCACCGCCTGCCCGCTGTTCCGCAATGCGACGCAGACCGTGTTCGGCGAGGGGCCGAAGCGGGCCGAGATCATGTTTGTCGGCGAGCAGCCCGGCGATTCCGAGGATCTCGCCGGCCATCCCTTCGTCGGGCCGGCCGGCAAATTGCTCGACAGCTGCATGAGGGCTGCGGGTGTTAACCGCGGCCGGGCCTACGTGACCAATGCCGTCAAGCACTTCAAATGGGTGCCGCGCGGCACCCGGCGGATCCACAGCAAACCGAATTCGATGGAGATCGCCGCCTGCTTTCCGTGGCTGGAGGCCGAGATCGCAGCGGTCAAACCGCGGATCGTCGTCGCGCTCGGTGCGACCGCGGCGCAGGCGCTGTTCGGCAGGGCCTTCCGGGTCACCCGCGATCGCGGCAAGCCGATCCCGTCGAAATGGGCGCCGTACGCGATGGCGATGGTTCACCCGTCCTCCCTGCTGCGCGCGCCGGACGAGGAGACGCGGCATCGCGAGATGGCCTTGTTCGTCGCGGATCTGAGGAAGATCGCGGAAGTATTGCGCTCGGCAAAGCGCGATTAGCCGGCCGGTTGCGATAATTTTTCCGTCGTCCCGGTGAGGGCCGGGACCCATCTATCCGATACCGAGAGTTTGGAAACGTGGGTCCCGGCTTTTGCCGGGATAACGGTTTTGGCGATGACATGAGCCGCAAATCCAACTGGATCGCCGTCGCGACGGCGATTGCCGTCGTGATCGTCGTCGTCGTGGCGATGGCGAGCGTCTGGACCGGGCTCGGCGACACCGGCATCAGCGCGGCCGGTTGGGTCGCGCTGGTGCTCGGCGCCGTCTTTACGCTGGCCCTCGGCGTCGGGCTGATGGCGCTGGTCTTCATCAGCAGCCGGCGCGGCTTTGACGAGCCGGACGGCGGCGGACGTTGATGACCGCGGCGTCCTGCACCACTTAGGCGAGAAGACGCGCCGCCTCGATCCGCTGATCGATCGCGGCGCTGGTCTCGCCGCTCTGCGCCGCTGCTCTTGGGGATGAGCCGATGCCGATCAAGAAAGAGACGCGGCTACGGCCGGCCCGGCGGCCGGGTGCCGAAGGGGTGTTGCCGGTCGGCCCGCCGGGAACCGGCAAGGCGTTGCTGGCGCGTGGTTCGCGTCATGCCGATAGGCGGATGACCGCCGGGCGAAAGGGACGAGACGAGCGCCGCGCGCAGGTTGCCTTGTTGGCGGTTGTAAATCCCGGCCGTTTGGCAGGGGACTGCGGCGCCAATTCGGCTTCGGCTGGCTCGTAGACCTGCCGGCCGTATCCGGCGTGGCGGCCGGCAACCCGCTCGCGTTCGCCGCTTTCGCCGAGCTTTTCGAGGAGGTATGCCCGGGTCGCCCCGAGTAGTCGGTACTGCCCGCCGCAGCCTGTTCCCGACGCAATCAGCGATTTCGACACGAGATCGGCAAGGCCGACGATGATCTTCGCGACGGGGATGTCGCCTTCGGCAACGACGGTCATCGCCGCCTCCAACGTGAAGGCACCGTGGAACACCGCCAGACGACGCAGAACGATGCGTTCGGATTCGGAAAGCAGCCCGTAGCTCCATTCGAGCGCCCCGCGCAGGCTTTGATGGCGGTGCGGCGCGGTCCGCCGCCCGCCGGCGAGGAGCGCGAAAAGATCGTCGGCCCCGGCGAGAGGTCCGACGCCGAGCGCGGCGGTGCGCGCCGCCGCCAATTCGATCGCTAGCGGGACACCGTCGAGCCGGCGACAGATCGCCGCGATCATCGCCATCAGGCGCGGGTGCGGCGCGAAGTGCGGATCCGCTGCCCGCGCCCGCTCGACGAACAGCCGGACGGCGTCGTATCGCAAGACGTCGTCCGCGCCGTCGCTCTCTTCCGCGGGCACAGCGAGCGGCGCTACCGGATAGGTCCACTCCCCGTCGACCTTGAGCGGCTCGCGGGTTGTCACGATAAGCCGCGCCATCGGATTGGCGCGCAGCAATGCCTCGGCCATTCTCGCGGCGTCGTCGATTACGTGCTCGCAATTGTCGAGCACCAGCAGCAGCTGCTTTCCGCTGAGCGCATCAATGACCCGGTCGGGTGATGCCGCGCCGGCAGGGAACTCCAGCCTGGCCGCTGCGGCGACGGTCGAGGGAACCAGCTCCGGATCTGAGAGCGGCGCCAGCTCGGCGAACCAGACGCCGTCAGCGAATTGCGGCGCCAATGCACGCGCTACAGCGATGGCTAGGCGAGTCTTGCCGACGCCCCCCGGACCGGTCAGCGTAACCAGGCGATGCGCTGCGGCGAGGCCAAAGACTTCCCGCACGTCGCCATCCCGGCCGATCAGTTCGGAAATCGGCTCCGGCAAGTTTGTGGCCGGCACGACCGAAGGGCTCTGCACCGTAGCCCGCTCGCCGGGGCGCACCTCCAGGCCCCCCGACACGGCGAGCACCTCGCCGACAAACTGGTACCCGCGCCCGCTAACGGTGCGGACCAAGTCGCGGTCCGGCCCGAAGGCGGCACGCAAGGCCATAATCTGGGATTGTAGGGCGTTTTCCTCGACAATCCGGTCGGGCCACACGCGCGTCATCAGCGCATCCTTGCCGAGGACGGCTCCCGTCGCGTCGATCAGCGCCAGCAGCACGTCGAAAGCGCGCCCGCCGAGCTTGACCGGCACGCCGCCGGCAAGCAGCTCTCGACGATGCGGCGACACCTGGAATCGCCTGAACGTGAAGGTGACCGGTTGCTCGGTGGCGCACCGTACCGGTTTATCGCCAACCGGCGCCGGCGCGCTGCCATGGGAATATGCGTATGCCTCAACAAGCGAAACGTTGCTTCTCAGCGTGTCCGCTCCCATGAGTCTGCCCCGTCTAAAGCCGCAGGACCTTACCGTGATAACTATCGCCGGCGACCGGGGCGCGCCAATTGGCGCGGAGCATAAGGACCATGAAGCTGAGGCACAGCGCGGCTCAACCTTGGTTTATAGGTCCAGGCACCGGCGTATAGGCAGACAAAAACGGTCGACGCCGCTGGATTGGCTGCGCACGGGGCGAGTGCAGGCCACCGATACCTTGGTTTAGGCGAGCACCAAAGCCGCCCCTGAGGGGATGCCGCCCCGGGAAAATCCGAGCGGCTTGCTTGCTTTAGCCGCCTTGCAGCTTCCTGTCGGCAAGGTTCAGCCGGTCCGCCATGCGGGCCAGATCGGGCAGCGAGGACGCCTTCATCTTGCGTATGACGTGGCTACGATGGACTTTGACGGTGATCTCGCTGATGCCCATGTCGGCGGCAATCTGCTTGTTGAGGCGACCGGTCACGACATGCGTCATGACCTCGCGCTCGCGCTCGCTCAAACTCTCGAACCGCACCCGCAAAGCTGCGATCGCCTTCTCGTCTTCGAGCAAGGCGCGGTCGCGCGCCAAACCTTGCTGGATCGCGTCCAGGATTTCCTGATCGCGGAACGGCTTCGTCAAGAACTCGATCGCGCCGCCCTTCATCGCCTGAACCGTCATCGGCACGTCGGCGTGGCCCGTGATGAAAATAATCGGTATGCGAATGTCCGATTCGATCAGCTCGCGCTGCAGTTCGAGGCCGCTGCGCCCGGGCAATCTGACGTCGAGAACGAGGCAAGCGGGTCCGGCCGGCCGGCCGTGCTGCAGGAATTCGGGGACCGAACCCACCGCGCTGACCTACAGCCCCACCGAGCGAAGCAGGCCCACGAGCGACTCCCGAACTCCGGGGTCGTCATCGACGACGATAACCGTCGGCTCCTCGTTCATTTTGCCTGCGGAGACCTGGACCAGGAGGATCCTTTGGGATGCGCAGGCATCTTAAAAGCCCCGCCGCGCAGGCGGAAGCGGCTTTTCAATCCGCGCGTCAGAAGGCGTTGTTCTCGGACCGCAATATGGCGGTCGGCTGCAGTTAGACGATCGTATAATCGACAGGAAGACCGGACGCGGAAATATTTCGGTCACACGAGCCTGCCGCGGGAACATTTGGATCGCGTTGCATTGAAGGCTCCGGGAGGACGAGTGGCAATATCCCGGCCGGTCATCTCTATCGTCGACGACGACGAGTCAATCCGCGAGGCGGCAAAGGGTCTGATGAAGTCGCTGGGCTACAATGCCGTGGCCTTTCCGTCGGCGGAGGATTTCCTCGATTCGCGGCAGTTGCCGCAAACCGCGTGCTTGATCGCCGACATCAACATGCCCGGGATGAGTGGGCTCGATCTGCATCGCCGCTTGTCTGGCTCGGGGGAGGCGCATTCCGACCATCCTGATCACCGCATACCCCGACGACCGGGTTCGCGACCGCGCGCTGCATGACGGGGTTCTCTGCTATCTGATCAAGCCGTTCGAGGAGAACGAACTGCTCACTTGCATCGAGACGGCGCTGTCGCCCGACATCCGCTGATACGGCCGGCGGGCAGGCGCCGGTTCCCGAGTGGCCCGGCAAGCGCCTGGCTTTCGCGGCCGAATGCATTTGGGCAAAGCCCGGCGCTGCGTGCCAGAATAACCTATGTTGTCCGTCTGCGGCCGGTCGGGCCAGGCATCGCCAACGTGAAGCCTCTCGATACCGCCAAGATTTATCGCGCGACGGCCGGGCTTCTGCTCGGCTGTGCCGTGCTCGCCGTGGTGACGGCGGTCGCTTTCGCGCTCCATTCCACCCTGGAAGTGGCCTTGCTCCTTTACATCGTCGTGATCCTATTGGTCTCGATGACGGCGAGGTCGTGCCGTCGATTGTCCTCGCATTGGTTGCGGCCGCATCCCTTACCTACTTCTTTACTCCGCCGATCTTCAGCTTCGGCGTGGATTCCCCCGAGGACGTCGCCGCAATTGTCGTGTTTGTTGCGACCAGTGTGCTCGTCGCCGGTGTGGTAAAGCGCGCGCGGCGGCTCGGGGAAGCTGCGGTGCTGCAGGAAGCCCGGTTGCGCGAGGCGCAGGCGCGGGCCGAACTGGCGCATGCCAATCGCGTGACCACCACCGGGCAGCTGGCCGCTTCGATCAGCCATGAGGTGGCGCAGCCGGTTTCCGCTTCGATCACCAATGCCAACACGGCGTTGCGCTGGCTTGCCGCCGAACCGCCAAACCTGGAGGAAGCTCGCGAGGCCCTCAATCGCATCCTGCGGGACGGCCGGCGGGCCAGCGACATCATCGGCCGGATCCGCGCTTTTGTTAGAAAGGAGGCGCCGCGAACGGATCGGTTCGACCTCAACGAAATGGTTTCGGAGATTGTTGCCCTGTCCGGAACCGAATTGCGCCGAAACGGCATTTCACCGCGAACCCGGTTGGCGGACGGCTTGCCGCCGGTCACCGGTGATCGGGTGCAACTGCAACAAGTGGTACTGAACCTGATCCTGAACGCGGTCGACGCGATGGGCGAGGCGCGAGAGGAATCGCCGGAGCTGTTGATCACGACCGTACGGGACGAGGCGGGGGTGTGCGGGTGGCGGTGCGCGACACCGGCCCGGGGCTCGCCCCGGACAGCCTGCCCCGATTGTTCGATGCCTTCTACACGACCAAGCCGGCCGGGATGGGGATGGGCCTCTCGATCTGGCGATCGATCGTCGAGGCGCATGACGGGCGGATCACAGCCGCAGGAAACGAGCCCCGCGGTGCCGTCTTCGAATTCACCTTGCCAGGCGAAAGAGAGAAAGCGTCTGCCGGACCGCCCCCTGTATAATCTTCGCGAACGGCGCGGCCAATTCGTCAGCTCACGCATACCTGCGATCGCCTTGTCGGCGTCTTTCCGGGGAACACGTGCTGGTGGACGCAGTTTATAAGGGGCCACGCGCGGGTTAGGGACTCGCCTCGGCCTTCCAGGAGCGCGTCATGGCCAGGATCAACAACATCGTTTTGGTTCACGGCGCCTTCGTCGACGGCTCGAGTTGGGCTGGCGTCTACGACATCCTCAAGGAGGACGGTTTCACCGTCAGCGTCGTCCAGAATCCGACCATCTCGCTGGAGGGCGACGTGGCCGCGACCAATCTGATCCTCGATGAGCAGGATGGTCCGGCGGTCCTGGTCGGTCACTCTTACGGCGGCGTGGTGATCACTGAGGCGGGCATGCATCCCAAAGTAGCGGCCCTCGTCTACATCGCCGCCTTCGCTCCGGACAAAGGCGAGTCCGTCAACACCATCGTCGGCCACCCGCCGTCCTTTACGCCGCCGAAGGAGGGATATCTCTTCCAAGACAAGGCGAAGATGGCGGCCGCGTTCGGCGCTGATGTGGATCCCGTGACCGCTGCCTTCTGGGCCGACAGCCAGGTGCCGTTTGGCCTGGACGCGAACGATGGCGCGGTCACCGAGCCCGCGTGGAGGGAGAAGCGGAGCTGGTATCTCGTGGCCACGGACGACAAGATGATCCCGCCGCCAGCACAACGGCAGATGTCGAAGCGCGCAGGTTCGACAGTCGTCGAGGTCCCGGGAAGTCACGCGATCTACGTCTCCAATCCCCGTGCGGTGACGGCGCTGATTGAGCAGGCGGCGGACGGCGTCAATTCGGCCGCTTAGTAGGAGCTGCCAAAAAACGGGCGGGGCCGGATCGTCCTCCTGGCCCCAAGCCGGGGCCGACCCTTCAGCAGGACCGACCCTGCAGTTTGAGGGGCGGGCACTCCTCGCCGTTATGAGTACGCAGCCGTAGCCCGGATGGCGGCGGACGTTGATGACCGCGGCGTCCTGCACCACTTAGGCGAGAAGACGCGCCGCCTCGATCCGCTGATCGATCGCGGCGCTGGTCTCGCCGCTCTGCGCCGCTGCTCTCGGGGATG
>Ga0207684_10006509_pt1 | contig 10644 bp, 11 predicted proteins | sample KBSK5501metaG_FD_184342 | JGI IMG/M metagenome (GOLD analysis project Ga0207684, IMG submission 184342) | Corn, switchgrass and miscanthus rhizosphere microbial communities from Kellogg Biological Station, Michigan, USA - KBS K5-50-1 metaG... | ecosystem: Host-associated > Plants > Roots >... | reverse complement strand
AGTGGTATGCCGGACCCCAGCTTCGAATGATGTGATGGCCATCACGAAATGGTCGATTTGAGACTCACAAATCCGCTCGCTGTCGAACCTGATGGATCGTTCGCCTGACGGACTAGGCGGGATGTGAAAACACATCCGATCAAAACCAGGAGAGACCCATGATCCGCAAGACAATGTTCGCTTTCGCCACCGTCGCCGCCATCGCCGCCGCGGCGCTCATTCCGACCGAGGCTTCCGCTGGCGGCGGGGGCAAGGGTGGTGGCATGGGTGGCCATCACGGCCATTGGGGCCATGGCTACGGGGGCGGCTTCGGCGGCATCGTGGTGATCGGACCCAGCTGCTGGCGTTGGGTGCCCGGCCTCGGCAGGGTATATGTCTGCTACTAAATCGACATCGACAGTTTCGGTACTTGCAGAGGCCCCGGTCTTGCGACGCGAGACTGGGGCCATCCATTTGCGAAACGTGCAAACGACACACAGCTCGCCTCGTCCCTACGGAAAGTTCCGCACGAAACACAATTGAAACCGTTTTTTGCCTCCGACGAAACCATATTTCGGCTTCGGCTTTGAACGCTACTTCTCAGCAGATGACCAATGGACGACGGGTTCTGCAGAGCGGGCCCTAACAATTCTTGGGGTCAAAAAAGGAAGCCGCTATGAAACGATGCGCCCAATGTCACGGAAAACTCGGATTAGGTGTCCGCTCCCGTAATTTGTGGAGCGGCCGCTGGTGGATTCATGTGCGCTATTGTTCGACCCACTGCGAGGCTCGTCATGAGCTGGAGCGACGCGAACGTCAAATATCGCTGGTACACACCTTCCTCTTTCGCAGCAGTCCGCAGAGCTGAATGAGACCAAAAAGGTGTAACCAAGGCGTGGTCGCCGATTTGAACGCGCGTCAGCCGGAACTAATCGACCTAAGGAGGCGGGATAGGCCAACCCCGCGACGAGCGGGGTTCTTTTTTGTAGGGCCGCTCGGCACGCTCGCCTACGGCGGGCTCATAAATCGCCCAGCCATGTCCGCTTCCGGGCAAACCGGACATTGAGCCGACATCCCCGAATGACCGAGTTTGACCCTGGCTGTGTAAAAACTCATACATCTGCGAAATGTAGAAAAAACAATTCTCCAACAAGGCATCGAACCTCGCCTGTGCAGTATGATTTGACTCTCAGATGTGCAATTGCTCCGAGATGTTTCTACGCGTGAGACGAGCGCTGGAGTTTTCGCACGACCAAGACCCGACTCGGACATCGGCCGGATTGAAATTCCGCAGTGCAGCGATCTTCTGCGGGTCCATCAGTGCTATACTTTAGGTGGGAAGCGCCAGGAGCGGGGTAGCAGTGCCGCGCTCGATTCGAATGAGTAATCTTTCGCCCTTCTGCGCCGCCAGTTTGGCCTTGCAAGCTTGCCGGCAAGGTCCTGCGACTGATTTACCAGGCCGGTCCCGTTACCCGCTGGAGCTGCCCGGCTGCTGCGCGCGCGCCGCTACCGGGCACGCGACCGCCGCGCCGCCGAGCGTGGCTAAGAATTTCCGTCGTCCGATGTGGCTTGCCATGTGACCCTCCGCTTGGGAGGTCATTCATGCAATGGAGGGATGATACCACGCTTCCAACCGCTTGGGGTGAGCGGTACTCAGAGGGAGCAAATGTTTTCCAGTTTGCCCCCGAAAGCGGACCTCCGATCTGCGCGTTTAATGAGTACACGCCCTAAAGCAAGTTTGCGATGATTTGGCAGAGAGTGCCCGCCACAATACAGAAAAGGCCGACCCAGCCATATCGATCATATCGGCGTTCCAACCCGATCTGATTTTGATCTGGCGGATTGTCATCCACCCATTGAGGCCACCCGCCGGTGCGGGTTCGATACGGCATTCCAAAGCGGAAAAGAACGAGGACGCCTGCGAGCGCCAATATCAGGCCAACGATATTGAGAGCGGCTACCATACCCGTCACTGCATTAGCTGTTACCTCAAGACGTTCTTCGCCAGCGCGCCGATGACCGCAGCCGCGCTCGTGTCCGCCTTCTTGGTGCGCTTGGCGTAACTCCGCAGCAGCACCGCGGGATCATGCCCACACCGCGCCGCCACCACATGCACCGGCACGCCAGCGTCGAGGAGCAGCGTCTCATGTGAGCCGCGCAGATCATGGAAGCGCAGGTCAGGAAAGCCGAGCTTGCGCACCGCCTTGGCAAAAAACTTCGTCAGACTGTCCGCGTTGCGGAGCGCCGTGAACGAGAACCCCTCGCCCGGCGCCGGCGATCTCGGAAACATCAACGCGCCGGCGGGCAACTTCACGAGCGACAGATCGACCGCAACCCCCTCGGGCACACCGGCGGCGATGCGCAGGTGCTTCTCGTGCTCGGCACAGAGCAGCGCGACAAGATCATCATCGATCGCGATCGTGCGCCTACCCCGTGCCGTCTTGGGGTCCTTCAAAACGAGGCTGGCGCCGATCTGTTCGACCGCCCTCTCGATACGCAACGTCTTGGCCTCGACATCGAGGTCAGACCAACGCAGCGCCAGAATTCCTCGCGCCGGTGAAGGCCGCGACGGCAACGATCGGGAACAGCACCGAGCCGCGGAACCCCTCGACCAGGGCGCGTAGCTGATCCTGGTCAAGCGCCATCCCGTGGTCGGCCTCGCCCGGTGACGGCACGCGCTCCACGCGGTCCAACGGATTTGCCGACAGCAGGCCCTTGCGCACCGCAGTTTGCAGCGCGGCGCCGAGCACGACATGCGTGTGCAGCGCGGTCCTTTGCGCGATCTTGCCCTCGATCTGCCGATACGCGGCATCAATCTCGACCGCTTGGATTTGCTGCAGGGGCCGCGCGCCCAACATCGGCACGATATGACAGCGCAGCAACTCCTCATATCGCTTGAGCGTACGGCGCCCTACCTTCCGCTGACGGCGGCCCGGCGCACCGGCAGAGATCCACTGCTCGACCCATTGCGCCAGGGTGATCTTGTCCGGCGCGACATGCTCACCTGTATCGCCGGACCGGATCAGCCGGCGCAGCTCTTTGCGCGCGTCCGACAGGGAGCCGCAGAACGTTGTGGAAAAGCGCCGACCGTTGATCCTGTACCGCAGCCGCCAGGTATCGGGCCCGCGTGGATCAATGCCGCCATCGCCGTGCGCACGTCGTTTAGTCATTGGACCCCTCCAATATTTGGCGCAGAGACGGTCGAAACTCCACTCGACCTTCATGGGCATCTCGCGTCGTCGCAACAAAGTGGTTGTAGATGAGTTCGGCAGCGTGCGTCGGTTCAGCTTTCACAGTTGCTTTCCGCTCGGAAGGCGGCTGCCGCTCGAGATCGTTCAGAAGTAGTCGGACGGTCTCGATAAATGTGCGGTGTGCTCTTTGATCCGCGTGCCACTCTTGCCCGAACGCGCGATGCACCGCCTTCGCCAACTGCTCGATTTGTCCGCATAGAACGCGAAGGTGAGGCTCGACTTGGTCGAAGTGCATGGAGCGGGCAAGCCGCTCCTGAATCTCGCGGGAGAGGCCATGCCGACCTTTGCGAAACCGATCGACCATAAAGCGTGGGAGCCGAACAGCAACTTGTTCGGTCTCGACAAGGGCTCGAGGGCGCCCCCTTTTGGCTGGTTTTTTCTGCATGACATTTAGACCATTTTTTAATGCTTGATTGTCCTGCCAAGAACAAATTACTACACGACATACTGCATACCAGTCAAGGCAACTTCTTGGGCTGCCTTGGGACAGGAGCCAGCGAATGAAACCGCCAAAAGTCCCACAGGAACAGGATGCTATCCTGTGGACAAAAAATTCTGCCGAACACCCTGATGATTCCCAGTGCCGCACCCTTTCGGTTGAGGAGGCAGGGCGGCTCCTGGGGATCAGCCGCGGCGCGGCCTACGCACACGCTAAGTCGGGCGCCATCCCGACGATCAAGCTCGGCAAGCGCGTGTTGGTGCCGAAAGCCGCGCTCGAGAAGCTGCTTCAAGGCGCATAAGCCGAGCGGCCGTCGTGAACATCGATCTCCGCACGATCGCCCGCGTCCTGGGCGGCGACGTATCAGGCAAGCAAGCCTTGGTGCCAGGACCAGGACACAGCCGGCAGGATCGATCCCTATCAATCTGTCTTGCTGCTGACGCGCCAGATGGATTCGTGGTGCATTCGTTTGCCGGTGATGACGCGTTCGTTTGCAAGGATTACATCCGCGAGCGCCTTGGACTGCCCCAATGGCAACCCGGCGATGGACAGGACCGCCGCCTTTCCCCGTCGCGGCTACGACAATTCGATCAGACGGCGCTCGGTCGAGAAGGCGGCAAACGACCACACACGGAAGATGACGCCGTTCGCATCGAGCGCGCTGTTCGCATCTGGGAGGAGGCGCAAGACCCGCGCGGGTCGCTGGCCCAAACTTACCTCAAGATCCATCGCAAGCTCGAGCTGGATGACGAGCTCGCCAGCGACGTGTTGCGGTTTCACCCGGCCTGCCCGTGGCGAAACGAGAACACCGGCAAAACCGACCGAGTCCCGGCGCTGATCGCGGCATTCCGAAGCATCGACAGCGGCACAATCACAGCAATTCACCGCATTGCACTCAATCGCGACGGCACCAAGCTCGATCGGCGCATGTTCGGCGTCGTGTATCGCGCAGCCGTGATGCTTGATCCGATTGGCCCCGATCTCGCCATCGGCGAGGGTATCGAGACGTGCATGGCCGCACGGCAACTCGGCATTCGCCCGGCCTGGGCGCTCGGCAGCGTCGGCAATATCAGTGGCTTTCCTATCATTGATGGAATCAAGCGCTTGACCGTCCTGGGCGAGGTTGGGCAGGCCAGCGCCGATGCAATCCAATTCTGTGGCCGGCGCTGGTGCCGCGCGGGGCGGCGGGTGCGCGTGATTACGCCCACAATGGGCAATGACTTGAATGACGAACTCATGGCGGCAGCGTCATGAAAGCGCGCGATTTCGTTGCCGACGTCGAGGGCGCCGCATCACTCGACAACGATGACGCCACGCCCCCGCTGTCATGGATCGACATGTCCAATTGGGATCGCGAGCCGATCCCCAACCGCATGTGGGCCATCCGCGGTCGCGTGCCGCTGAACCAGGCCGGATTATTCTCAGGCGAAGGCGGCACGGGCAAAAGCATCATCGAGCTCACGAAGGACGTGGCCCACATCGCCAACAAAGATTGGTTTGGCTCGCTGCCCGCAGCAGGCCCGGCGTTCTACATCGGCGCCGAAGATGACGAAGACGAAATCCATATCCGCTTAGCAGCTATCGCCGCGCATTACGAGGTGACATTTGATCAGTTAAGCGGATTACATGCGCTCTGCCTGCTGGGCCAAGACGCGGTGCTCTGCGCCGCCACCGGCAAAAGCAGCAAGGTGGAGGTAACGGGCCTTTACCGGCGCATCTACGAAGCCGCGGGGGACATCAAGCCAAAGAACATCAGCATCGACACCCTCTCGCGCGCCTTCGCCGGCAACGAAATCGATCGGGTGCAGGTCTATGCGTTCGCGATGCATATGCAGGCCCTCGCTACGGTCGCGGGTGGCTCCGTCACCGTCCTGAGCCATCCCAGCTTGCAGGGGATAGCCTCCGGCTCAGGGATCTCGGGTTCAACTGCTTGGCATGGCGCCTTCCGCTTCCGGCAGTACCTCACAAGCGTCAAGGCCGACAGCGGCGAGGAGCCCGACGACGACTTGCGCGAGCTGCAGTTCAAAAAGAACCAATACGGGCCGAAGGGCGAAACTATCGTGGTGCGCTACCAGCGTGGTCTCTTCCTGCCGGTGCCGGCGAAGGGCTCGCTCGAGCAAATCGCACAGGACCAAAAAGACGATGAGCTATTCCTGACCATGCTTGATCGGCTCGCTGAACAGGGCCGTCACGTCAGCGATAAGCCCACCGCGAACAACTACGCCCCTGCCCTGTTCGCCAGTGACCCGCGAGCAAAAGCCACACCGAAGGCAAGGTTCGCCGGCGCCATGCATCGCCTTTTCGCGGCCAACAAGATTCACATCGGCATCTACGGCCGGCCGTCCCGCCCCTGCTTCAAGATCGCCCGAGGTGCTCGGCCATGAGCATCACGCTAGCAGCACGGCCTGCCCGCCCCGTCCCGCGACGCCCCCTATATAGGGGCGTCACGTGCGGGACATAGGGAAGCATCACATGCATCACGGGAGCATCACGGGGAGCACCACGCCTGCGGTGGCAACTATTGTTCAGCTCCTCCCTCAATTACCTCCTCAGTGGTACTTGCGAGTTAGTATCGGCGCACTGTTCCACTTGCACAGACCCGTCACAGCCTGTGTTTCCAACCTACCGGGATTTTAGATGCTAATCCGGTAGGTGGTGGGACGCGAAATGTGCAGTTCGGGTCCAAACTTGGGTCCAAAGCGTGGTTTCGATCAACCGCACCGCTGAAGGATCAACGGGTTAGGCCATGGTCGACAGCGGTTTATTCATTCGGAGAATGCTCGGTCGCAGTCTCGAGACGCAACGCAGCACTGAGCTCGTGCAGTGCTGTGCCCACCTGCCCCGTGAAAAGACCGGGGTGGGGTGCCGGGTGGGAGGGAAAACGAGCAGTTCCGCGCGAGTCGATGTGCCTGTTCTTTTTCGCGGCGGTTCGAAAAATCCGGGGCCTGTCCTTTCCGTCCGTTCGGCTCTTTCAAATACGCTTGCGCCGACTCAGCGCGAGTCATGGGCTGCGTTTTCCGTGCCTCCATCCCCCCAAGACCGCGACTAGGCCAAACCTCGCATGTCCGGCCTTCCCCGAGGCTCGTGCGGAAGGGCGCGCCACAAAGGAGATTGACCGATGGCCGACCCCAAGGCGCTGCCGCCGGTCCAGATGACGGACGACGTTCAGATCGAGCCCAGTCGCCGGCGACGCCGCCAGCGGAGGCGTGGCGAGCCAAACAGACTCACCATGTCAATAGAACCCGTTGACGGCACGGAATGGGGTCCAGCAATGCGCGCGCTCCCGTCAGACCGACATCGCGCTTTCGTGCTCGCGCTCTATCAGATCAAACCAGGCTATGGCGCGCACGTGAAGGCCGCCAAGATGGCCGGCTTTGGGACATCGACGAGCTCTGCAAAATCATGGAGCGTCATTGCGAGCAACCTTGCGCACGATGAAAAAATTCAGGCGGCCCTTCACGAAGAGGATCAAAAGCGCATTCGCGCTGTCGCACCGCGAGCGGTGCAGGCTTTGGAACGGCTGATCGAAGATCCCAAGCACAAGGATCACGCGCGCGCGATCGGCATGACGCTTGAGCGCGTTCAGGCATGGCGGGATGAAGCCGAGCGGGAGGGGCATAGTCCTGCCTATAGAGCGAAGGTGCGGGCCGCGTCAAACCAACGAATGGGCCACTTCGACTGGGGCTGCGTCGCGTCTCACCGTCGCCATCAAAACGCGTCCCCGACGTCCTGCTCGTCGAGGACCAGCCTGCTCCCGGACGTGTGGAATCAGTTAGCATCGTGCGCGCGCACGGAGTGCTGCACCCATGATCGACGTTATCATCGTTCGTAATTGCGCTCATCGTGACCGCGTTCGCTGTCGCGCTGGCCGTGCTGCTGACCGAGCTGCTGCCGGTACTTGCGGGCCCGCCGGCGACCCAAGAGGAACTGCGATGAGCAGCGACAGACTTGAAGTGAGCGTCACCTTCGATCCGGCGAAGGGCTGCGTCGCCACGGCGCCCGAGCTGCGCTCGCCCGTGACGGCGCTCAGCTTGGGCGGCCTGCATCGGAAGATCGAGATCGCGCTGCTGCCCGACGAGGTCGACGTGCGGCTGATGCTCGATCGCGCCGCCCGCCGCGAACGCGACCGCCGCCGCTAACAGGCGCAGCTGGCGCGCTTCCTGATGAGCGATGCGCGCCAGGAGCGGAGCTTCGACACGGTGGGCTTTTTTCTCGCGGTCTTTATCGGTTTTGGACCCAAGCTTGGACCCAATGGGCGCCAAACGGGCTGCTACGGGGCACCATAGGAACGACCGGGGTCCAGCGGAAATCGGCTAAAACCCACACGGAACAGCACGCGCTACTACTCGGCCACATGACGGGTCGAGACTTGCCGCATCGCTTCACCGACCGCCATGGCGGCGGCCATCGCCACATTGAGCGAGCGCAATCCTTCCCGCATCGGAATGACGAGCCGCGCGTCGGCGGCCGCGTGCACCTTCTCGGGCACGCCGGACGTTTCTCGGCCGAACAGCAACACGTCGCCGCGCCGGAACGCGTGCGCCAGATAGGAGTGGTGCGCGCGCGTGGTGAAGAGAATGAGCCGCGCGCCGGCGCCGCCGCGCCACGCCTCGAACGCCTCCCAGCTGGGGTGACGGACGAGCGCGACCTGATCGAGGTAATCCATGCCGGCGCGGCGGAACGCACGGTCGCTGGTGGCAAAGCCCGCGGGTTCGATGATGTGCGCCTCGAGGCCGAGGCAGGCGGCGAGACGAAGAATCGTGCCCGTGTTCTGCGGAATGTCGGGCTCAAACAGCGCAATGCGCATGGGCCAAGCTTTCGGGCGCGCAGCGAACCGCGATCGCGGTCAAAACGCAAGACGGGCAAACGATTTGTGCGACATTTCATCGTTGTGACACAGACCCGCACTTGCCCACTTGCGCTCGCTTGGCAAGGGTGCCAATAAAACGCCGCTGGATTAAGCCGCTTGGCCCCTTGCTTGCAGGAGGAGAGCGGCCGGTTCGCCCGCCGCCGCCAGGCGGCGTCTCCGTGTCGGGCGCCGGAGGAGCGAGGCGGCCCTGACGCGGATGAGTTCTCGCAGCCGGCGCAAGCGGGCTGCGGGCGGACCGACGGATAAGAAAGGAACTGCACCCGTGACGACGATGTCTTCGGCCGAGCCGACACGTCGCGATTTTCTTTATATTGCGACCGCCTCCGTCGCGGGCATCGGCGCCGCCGCGACGCTCGTGCCGCTGATCGCGCAGATGAATCCCGACGCCTCGACGATTGCGGCGGGCGCGCCGATCGAGGTCGATCTTGCGCCGATCGCCGATGGTCAGGTGATCAAGGTGTTCTGGCGCGGCAAGCCGATCTACGTCAATCACCGCACCAAGAAGCAGATCGAGGAGGCGCAGAACGTCGACGTGGCGAAGCTGCCGGACCCGCAACCGGATTCCGCGCGCGTCAAGCCGGGTCACGATCAGTGGCAGGTCCTGATCGGAATCTGCACCCACCTCGGCTGCATCCCGATCGCCCATCAGGGACCCTATGACGGCTACTTCTGTCCCTGCCATGGCTCGGTCTACGACACCTCCGGACGCATCCGGCAGGGACCCGCGCCGCTCAACCTCGCGCTCCCGCCGTACGAATTCCTATCCGACACCAAGATCCGAATCGGCTGACGGCTTCCGACTTCATCCTGCAAGGTTCGATCATGAGCGGACATCCGACCTACCAGCCGCAAAGCGCATTCATGCGATGGATGGAGCGGCGGCTGCCGATCGGCGGGCTCATCTATTCCTCCTTCGTCGTTTATCCCACCCCGCGCAACCTCAATTACTGGTGGACGTTCGGCGGCATCCTCGCCTTCATGCTCGGCGTGCAGATCGTCACCGGCGTCGTGCTGGCGATGCATTACACGCCGCAGGTGGACTTCGCCTTCGATTCCGTCGAGCGGATCATGCGCGACGTGAATTACGGCTGGCTGCTGCGCTATTTGCATGCCACCGGCGCCTCCATGTTCTTCCTCGCCGCCTACATCCACATGTTTCGCGGCATGTATTACGGCTCCTACAAGGACCCGCGCGAGGTGCTGTGGATCCTCGGCGTGATTCTGTTGCTGCTCATGATCATCACCGGGTTCATGGGCTACGTGCTGCCCTGGGGCCAGATGAGCTTCTGGGCGGCGACCGTCATCACCAACCTGTTCTCCGCCATCCCGTTGGTGGGCGAACCCATCGTCACCTGGCTGTGGGGCGGCTACGCGGTCGGCAATCCCACGCTCAATCGCTTCTACTCGCTGCACTACTTGTTGCCGTTCGTCATTGTCGGCGTCGTCGTCCTCCACATCTGGGCGCTGCACGTGGCGGGGCAGAACAACCCGACGGGGGTCGAGCCGAAGAGCGAGGAGGACACTGTCGCATTCACGCCGTATGCCACGATCAAGGACAGCTTCTTGCTGGCCGTGTTCTGCATCCTGTTCGCGTGGTTCGTGTTCTACATTCCGAATTTTCTACTTGCTCCCGATAACTACATCCCGGCCAATCCGGCGGTGACACCGACGCACATCGTCCCGGAATGGTATTACCTGCCGTTCTACGCGATCCTGCGCGCGATCCCGAACAAGCTCTTCGGCGTGATGGCGCTCGGCGCCTCGATCCTCATCCTCGCCTTCCTGCCGTGGCTCGATACGTCGAAAGTGCGCTCGGCGCGCTATCGTCCGCTCTATCGCCAGTTCTTCTGGGTCTTCGTGATCGTCTGCGTCGGTCTCGGCTGGCTCGGCGGCAAGCCCCCGGAAGGCAATTACGTGCTGATCGCGCGCATCTTCACGGTCTACTACTTCGCCTTTTTCCTGGTGATTCTGCCGGTGCTCGGCAAGGTCGAAAGAACCAAGCCGCTGCCGAACTCGATTTCCGAATCGGTGCTGCGCGAGGGTAAGCCCATCGGGGCGCAGGCGCCGCCGCCGGCGGGCGCCAAGGTTTAAAGAGGCACGCCATG
>Ga0207684_10006502_pt1 | contig 10650 bp, 7 predicted proteins | sample KBSK5501metaG_FD_184342 | JGI IMG/M metagenome (GOLD analysis project Ga0207684, IMG submission 184342) | Corn, switchgrass and miscanthus rhizosphere microbial communities from Kellogg Biological Station, Michigan, USA - KBS K5-50-1 metaG... | ecosystem: Host-associated > Plants > Roots >... | reverse complement strand
AGCCAATCACCCGATTGACGGTTTTATACCTTTGCCCCTGTGCAGCTACAAGGCACCTGCGAAATCACCGATTGCAGAGTCTTGCCAGTTGGCTTGCATCCGGAAAAGATCGACAGGCGCCGGCAGCGGGTTGGTCTTGCGGAGCTGAGACGGCAACGACCACTCCAGCGACCTCGTGCTTATGCCGCTACTTGGCGCTTTGCAACTAGCATTTTGAAACTCAATTGAAATTGCGCCGCCGTGAACGGCTTGGGAAGAAAGACCGTAGCGCCGGCTGCAAAGCTGTCTGCGGTAAACTTTAGATCCTGTTCCGAGGTCACCATCATTACCGGGATACGCATCAACCGTTTCTCGGTTCGCATGTAACGGATGACCTCCAGGCCATTGAGGTTTGGCATCATCATGTCGAAGACGGCACCACAGAAATCGGCGTCATTCTGCAGGATGCGGTAGGCCTCGCGCCCATCCCCCGCAGTCACAGCCGTGTAGCCCTCGCGCTCGATTATGCCGGTTAACAATCTCCTGATTACCAGATCATCATCGGCCACCAGCACACGATGAGAAGTGTCGCCACCTTTTGAGGACATCTTACAGACTCCTTGCTATTGGACATTCAATGTTTGGAGGTGTGCCGCCAGAAATAACTTGACGCGTTCAAACTCCACACAAACCTGCGCTCTCAATGCCACCGCGCCAGAAAGTTGTTTTTCTCGTCCCATACGTTCTAATTCGCGTAAGGGCGCGACCATCGCTGTCATGCCGCAGTTTGCGCTAGTGCCTCCGCCGTTGTGGGCAATTAGATGTACTTCGTTGGCATCCCCCGCCTCGATGGCTAGACGCATTTTCTCAAGACTTTGAGGCATATGCTCGAGAAAGAGATCGAGAATTTCATTGAACTCCTCGGGTTCGCTTCCCAGGGCCTGATAAAGTCGTTTCAAATCGACTGGCGGACTAGCTTCAAGGTCCACCACCTGGCTGGGCTTGTTGTCCTGTAACTTCGCAAACAGCCCTTCAAAGACTGTCTGAAGCTCTTCAGGCCTACAAGGCTTGGATACGTAGTCGTCCATTCCGGCCGCGATACATTTCTCGCGATCGCCCTGGAGTGCATTGGCGGTCATAGCCACGATTGGAGTATGCATCGAGTTTCCCTCGCGACGGCGAATTTCGGCTGTCGCTTCGTATCCGTCCAGCTCCGGCATATGACAGTCCATCAGCACAAGGTCATAAGGGATTCTAGTTAGCGCTTCCAGTGCTTCGCGACCGTTGGCGACCGCATCTGCGCGGTAACCGAGCTTGAGCAGCTGACGCACCGCAACCTTCTGATTCACGACGTTATCCTCAGCCAAAAGGATTAGCTTGTCTGACATGACTATTCTCTCTCCAGGAACGTGTCTCGTAACCAGGCCAGCCGTTGAATCCGCAGGCTGCCATTGTTCGCCTAAGACCATTGGTTCGTTTATGACATTGGTAAGGCAGTTGAATAATTGTGATTGACGAACAGGCTTGGTGAGATAAGCGGCCACGCCTGCTTCGCGCGCGATGCCGCTATCCCCGCGTTGCCCGTAGGAGGTCAACAAAACGAGGTGCATTCCCGCAAGGGCACTATCGCACTTGATAGTGCGTGCCAGCTCGAGACCGTCCATTTCCGGCATCATCAAGTCAAGCACGGCCAGATCATATGGGACGCCCTGCGCAACCGCTGTGTGCAGCAACTCGAGCGCTTTCATCCCCGAGTCTGCTTCTTGATGAATCATTCCCCATGAATCGAACTGGTGTGACAGGATTGTCCGGTTGGTTGCATTGTCGTCAACAATCAGAGCGCGCAAATTCTCAAGTCCCGCTACTTCCTTTTGAAGTTCCAGCGCCGGTTTGAGCTGCTTGCTGAAGCGACCGGTAAACCAAAACGTTGAGCCCTTGCCTGGTACACTGTTAACACCAATCTCTCCTCCCATTAACTCGACCAACTGTTTAGAAATGGCGAGCCCCAGACCGGTGCCACCATACTTCCGCGTTGTCGACCCATCGGCTTGAGTAAACGCGTGAAAAAGTTTCGATTGTGCCGCTGCCGGAATGCCAATTCCTGTATCACTAATGGTGAAGCGCACGACAACCGAGTCGTCGTTTTCGCTTTCCTTCCTGGCTCGCACTACAACCTCACCAAGTTCGGTAAACTTCAGCGCGTTGCCGATCAGGTTAGTGAGCACTTGCCGCAGACGGCCAGGATCGCCGCGCAGCGCCGTCGGCAGGTCGCTGTCGATCAACGAAGCAAGTTCGATTCTCTTTTCGTGCGCGCGCTCGGCGAGTAACTCAACTGCGCTTTCGATAGCGTTATTAAGATCAAAGTCGAGCGTTTCAAACTGAAGTTTGCCGGCCTCAATTTTGGAAAAATCAAGGATGTCGTTGATGATTGTTAAGAGCGCGTCACCGCTTGACTGGATGGTCTCCGCAAAATCGCGCTGCTCGATGGTGAGCTCGCTGTCAAGCAACAGACCTGTCATACCGATGACGCCGTTCATCGGCGTGCGAATCTCGTGACTCATGTTTGCCAGAAACTCTGACTTGAGACGCGCGGATTCCAGAGCCACGTCGCGCGCTTCTTTAAGCTCAGTTTCAATTTGCTTTCGTTCGGTTACGTCCTGCGCCGTTCCAAACATTCTGATGGCATTTCCCTGCTCATTAAAAACAACATTTCCGGTCGAATGGACGATTCGCTCGTCACCATCGGGCCGGGTAACGCGGTAATGGATATTAAACTGTTGTGTGTTTGTGATTGCGTTCGTAGCCGCCTCATAAACCAAATCGCGATCATCAGGATGGACAAGCTGCACGATAAATGCCGATTGACTAACATCGAAATCATGTGGTTCAACGCCCAGGATCCGATAGAGTTCGACCGACCACGTAAGAGCGTCAGTGGTCAGATCCCAGTTCCAACTCCCAATGTGGGCCAGCCGTTGAGCTTCAGCCAACTGCTGTTCGCTCTGCTTCAGTTTCTCCTCCGCGTGTTTACGTTCAGTAATGTCATGTGAGATTCCCACCAGACCGATGATGTTCCCCTGGAGGTCGCGATAGACACTTTTCGCGCATAGATAGTCACGTACAAGCCCGGCAGACTCAGCTGTTCCTTCAAAGACCTCGGTCTCTCCAGTCTCAGTGACTTTTTGATCCGACAAGGCGAATTGTCTTGCTGTTTCAGGCGGATATAGTTCGCCATCTGTCTTGCCAAGGATCTCTTCAACAGGTCTGTTCAAAAAATCTGCTGCGGCTGGGTTCATCATCAGGTAGCGACTTTCCAGATCCTTCACGAAGATGGAATCGCTTGTCCCCTCAATGACCGCTGTTAAAATGCTATTACTCTGTCGCAGCTCCTCTTCGGCTCTCTTGCGTTCAATGGCCAGGGCAATCTGTCCCCCAACCGAACTCAGAAACTCAAGGTCAGCCGATGAATACGCTTCGCTGTCGGTGTAGTGTTGGACTACCAGGACGCCCATTACTCCGGAAGGCGTCCGTAAAGGTATTCCTAGCCACGCTGCCGGCGGCGTTCCGAGAGATGCGACCTCACCGCTATCGACCAGTTGCCGAAAAAGCTCATCAGTCATGAGCACAGGCTGGGCAGAACGGAAGACGTAATCGGTACGGGTCTTTGCCAGGTTCGAGGGAGGCGGCGCACTGTCGAACTGGTCGACAAAGAATTCCATCGTAAAGAGGTTTGTCTTCCTGTCGTAAAGTGCCACATAGCAATTCTCGGCAAAGATAGCGTTCCGCAGCGATTGGTGAATTAGATTCAGAAGGTCATCCAGGTTCGACGTGAGACCCACGCTTTCTATGACTTCCGAAATAGTCTGGCGTTCTTTCTCAAGGCGCTCGCGTGCCGTAATGTCGCGCGCGATTCCCTGTATGCCGATAGGTGTTCCGTCCTTGAAAGCGACGCGCGAATTTATTTCCAACGTCACTCGCCGTCCGTCTTTAGCAATGATGTTCAATCTGTAGGCCGTGGCCGCCGGATCCATCTTACGGCGCTGGAGCAATGCTTGAGCTTGTTCGAAACATTCGGGCGCAATGATCTGCATTACGTTCATTTGCAGAGCTTCTTCCGCCGTGTAGCCGGTGACTACTTCGCAGGCTTTGTTAACCGATGTATAAGTACCCGAAAGGTCGTGGGTGTAGATAATGTCGTTAGCGTTTTGAAAGAGGTCGCGATATCGCTCTTCACTCTCACGCAGTGCTATTTCAAACTGCTTGCGTTCGTGGTTTTCGTTTATCAGTTCACTATTGGCCGCAGCAAGCTCGGCGGTGCGCCCCGCAACTCGCGCCTCAAGTTCCTCTCGCGCTTCAAGGAGCTCAGCACTCTGCACCGCTCTGGCCCGCATGTCGTGTTGGCTGTAAACGCAGGAAAGGACCAGGAAGATGTCTTCGAAAACTACCCAGGTGGCGTACTCAAGCGTTCTCCATTCATTTGCTGAAGCGGCGGTATAGATTGATAAGGGCCACCACATGTCACGCAGCGATTGGTCGCCCACCACTATCAGAGTAGCCGGCACTAATATGCGCCAGTCGCGATAGAAAGCAAGAAAGGCCAGCGAACCGAAAATATGAAAGTGCGTTTCGATCCGGCCGCCGGTTACGTGGATGAGAAGCGATCCCATCAACATCTGCGCAATGGCCACTACATAGCGTGTCGATCCTGCGCCTGGTCGCCACAATCCTAGTAGTATCGGAAGGACGGAAATCACAAAACCGAGGCACAGCGCTGAGGTCAGGTGCGGATGTATATGGCTGGTTGCTCCAGTCCAGCTCTTTGGAGTCAACCAGAGGGCAATACCGATTGCAGCCAACCACTGAATGGGCATCAGAATTACAAACATACGGTCCGCACGTTTGTAGATTGCTTGCCGGTGTTCTTGAAACAGCTTCTGGGCCGTTTGCCGTTCGCAGTCGATCATGGGCTCAGTTCTCGTGGTTGGCATCAAAGCTCCTCCTGGTCCTTCGCCTTCTCACTGAGCGGGCATCCAAACACTGGAGTTTCGTCCTTCGCTGCCTGGCCCTGCATTAGCAGAGCTACCATTGCGCTTCGTCCGTCGCTCTCACCAGAGTCGCCTCGTGAAGCTGTAATTCCCCCACTGAAAAGCAGTTGTCCGTTTGTGTTGTAGAGCATGACGTGACCAGAAGTGGTCGATCCAAAGCGGCTCGCCTCAATTCCATCATGGTCAACACTCAACTTCACTCCGGGTATCTTTGCCACGCTCAACCATAGCTCTCCTTTCTCCCAATTTTCGGGAACTCCCAAAGGTCTAACGAACAATACGTTGGCATTTACGCGCCCTTGAACCTGGGCCAGCAACAGGCTCAGTGCGATTACACTCGCGCGCGAGGAGGGGCAATGCGGATGAACCATCATTACGAGAGTTGGAAAGTCTGTGGAGCGCTGCACCCGGCTCTCGCCAGGCCAGGTTTTCGGGGTTTCCCCAACAGTGCCTGGAGAATGTTCGTAGATCAAAACAAAGCGCACTCCTACGCCGATAGCACAGAGCCACATGATGATGACGATCGGCAAGAAGACTTTCCGCGCTGCAGATTTCGTCATCAGGAGTTCCTTCAAGACCTGTAGTTTTTGTTTGTACTGGGAACGGCCACGAGGATGGCGCCGCACACTCTCGTTGATTCAAATTCGGAGTGGTCAGAGATGAGCTTCGGTTTTGACTGGGGGCGATGCAATCTCTCCTGCGGACTAGGGGTTGATACGATTCGGGCATGATGCCGCTCCTGGAACAATTAGGTGAGGCACAACACCGCATCGGAGCCTGGAATGCCTGCGCAATGCCAACCCCAGGGCGTTCTTGGCATCCAGTGTGCCATCAAGCGAAGCAGTTTCCCTTGGGAATTCTGACGATGTGACATTGCCAGATCAGGCGAGACGATCGGATGTCAGCCCTGGCGTCTTGGCACACCTAATGCTCTGTGAAATACGGCCTCGCGCAATGTCATTACTCTCTGACCTGCCAACGCGGTAACTCGATTTCAAATCCAGGAATGGGAAAACATCCAAACGCATTCCCCTTCGACGCGAAGTTAACCTAGAGAAAAACTATGAAGATTTTGATTGCCGAAGATGATCCCGTTTCGCGCCGCATACTCGAAGCTACACTCCTGAAATGGGGCTACGATGTTCTGATAGCAATTGATGGCGCCCAGGCCTGGGAAATACTGCAACGCGAGAATGCACCTGCACTTGCGATCCTCGACGTCATGATGCCTGGACTCGATGGACTCGAAGTCTGTCGCCGTGTCAGACAATTGCCGACACCGACACCACCCTATCTAATTATGCTGACCGCTATGGCCAGCAAAGACGAAGTTGTGAACGGCATTCAGGCGGGAGCAAACGATTATCTCAGCAAGCCCTTTCATCGAGATGAATTGAAGGCCAGGGTCGCAGTCGGGGCGCAAATGCTGGAACTGCAGAGGAATTTGGCTGAACGCGTTAAAGAACTGGAAGCGGCACTATCGCAGGTCAAACAGTTACAAGGCATGTTGCCCATCTGTTCTTATTGCAAAAAGATTCGTAACGATCAGAACTACTGGCAGAGAGTGGAAGGTTATCTTTCGGATCACACCGGCGTCGAATTCAGTCATGGCATCTGTCCCGACTGCCATTCCCGAGTAATGCATGAGCTGGCGGAGAGTCGTAGAGTAAAGGTGCAAGAGCAATTAGCAATTGGCTGAAAGAATTCTGCCTCCGGACGCCGGACGCGTTTCACAAAATCAGACCGGCTCGCTTTGCTTCATAGGCCGCGATGTCGGATTCATGCAGCATGGTGAGGCCGATATCATCAAGACCTTCCAGTAAACAGTTTCGCTGGAAATCATCAATAACAAACGCAGCTAACAGACCCTTGCCGTCGCTGACGGTCCGTGCCTCGAGATCGACGGTTAGGTCATAGGTCTCATTTGAGCCCGCCCGCTCTATGATCGCCGCTACCAGCTCTTCGGGAAGCGTCACCGGCAGCAACCCATTCTTCATACAATTATTGGCGAAGATGTCAGCAAATGAAGGGGCGATAATCGCGCGAAAACCAAAGTCGGCGAGCGCCCAGGGCGCATGCTCCCGCGAAGAACCACAACCGAAATTCTTGCCGGTCACCAGAATTGATGCTCCGCGATAACGAGGTTGGTTCAAGCCAAACGACAAGTTAAGTTCCCCGCCCGGTTCAAAACGCCAATCGTAAAACAGGAATTCGCCGAAACCGGTGCGCTCAATTCGCTTAAGGAATTGTTTGGGAATGATCTGATCGGTGTCGACGTTAGCCCGATCTAGCGGAACAACTATGCCGGTGTGTGTGCGAAACGGTTTCATGATGAGCGTTACTTGAACTGCCACTCTCTTATGTCTGTGAAATGTCCGGTAATGGCGGCGGCCGCAGCCATCATCGGACTTACCAAATGAGTGCGACCACCGCGGCCTTGCCGTCCTTCAAAGTTGCGATTGCTGGTTGAAGCACAGCGTTCTCCTGGTTGTAAGATATCTGCGTTCATCCCCAGACACATTGAACAACCAGCTTCGCGCCACTCGAACCCGGAGTCACGAAAAATACGATCGAGACCCTCAGCTTCGGCGGCGCGCTTCACTGCCTGTGAGCCGGGAACGACCATCGCGCTTACTGAACTCCTGGTTCGGTATCCCTTTACGACCCGAGCTGCCGCTCGTAAATCTTCAATGCGCGCGTTGGTGCAAGAGCCGATAAAAACCCGATCAATCTGAATATCCTGGATTCTGGTGAGCGGTGTCAGCGCCATGTACTCGAGCGCGCGCTCGGACGCACGGCGGTCAGCATCACTTACCGACGCGGCGGGGTCGGGAACACACCCGGTGACGGGAACAACCATGCCCGGGCTTGTGCCCCAGGTAACATGTGGCTCAAGGGTTGCGGCATCGAGTCGAATAGTGCGATCAAAGTGCGCGTCGCTATCGCTGCGAAGCGTCTGCCAATAAGTCAGAGCTTTAGTCCAGGCCTCTCCTTTTGGCGCGAATCGCCGGCCTTGTAAGTATGCGAAGGTGGTTTCGTCAGGCGCGATCATTCCGGCACGCGCGCCGGCCTCGATACTCATATTGCATAGCGTCATGCGCCCTTCCATTGAAAGCCCACGCACTGCCTCACCGCCATATTCAATTACATGACCAGTCCCGCCGGCCGTTCCTATTTGGCCTATGATTCCCAAAGCAAGATCCTTGGCTGTGACCCCTTCGGGCAATGCCCCGCTAACTTCCACCAGCATCGTACGCGGTTTGTTTTGCGGCAGACATTGCGTGGCGAGTACGTGTTCAACTTCGCTGGTGCCGATACCGAACGCCAGAGTGCCGAAGGCTCCATGCGTGCTCGTATGGCTGTCGCCGCAAACTATCGTCAGGCCTGGCTGCGTTAGACCGAGTTCGGGACCAATGACGTGCACTATCCCCTGTTCGGGTGAATTGATATCAAATAGTTGGATGCCAAAATCTATGCAGTTTTGACGAAGGGTATCTATCTGTTTAGCGCCGATCGGATCGGCAATTGGTAGACTTCGATCCGTGGTAGGCACGTTGTGGTCGGCGGTGGCGACCGTCAGATCCGGCCGGCGCACGCGACGATTCGCAACCCGAAGCCCCTCAAAAGCCTGCGGCGAAGTCACTTCGTGGACGAGATGTAGATCGATATAAAGGAGAGTGGGTTGATCTTCAGGCTGGCGTACTACGTGCGCGTCCCAGAGTTTTTCAAACAAAGTGCCTGGCATAAAAAATCGATGGCTGATCTTTGGTCTTTGGACTTTGGTCTTTGAACTTTGTACTTTGAACTTTGCACTGATCTTTGTGTTCCGAGGAGAGTCTTAGACGATTTCAAGCAAATCAAAGCACAAAGTTCAAAGTACAAAGTTCAAAGACCAAAGTCCAAAGACCTTTTTCATACCGCGTGATATGCGTGCCGAACATCGGCGATCTCAGCAACCGCCTCAGCGACGCGTTCGCCAATTTCAGAGGTCGTCGCGACATATCCTATTCCATCTGAGGCAATATCGCGCGTGCGATATCCATCGTTGAGTACGACCTGAATCGCTTCTTCAATGTCATCTGCTTCACGATCCAGCCCGCCGCCATAGCGCAATAATAGCGCCGCTGACGCAATCGCGCCAAAAGGGTTGGCAACCCCGCGTCCGGCAATATCTGGCGCCGAGCCATGCACGGGCTCGTAAAGCCCGACCTCTCCACCGATGGTTGCTGAACCCAGCATACCCAAAGATCCGGTAATCACCGCCGCCTCATCCGAAAGAATATCGCCAAAGAGGTTTTCAGTCAGCAGTACATCAAAACGTCGTGGGTCGGTGATAAGGTGCATGGCGCACGCATCAACGTACATGTGATCAAGAGCAACTTCCGGATACTCCAGCGCTACACGCTCAACGGTGGTCCGCCAAAGTTGCGATGTCTCCAGCACATTTGCCTTGTCGACTGAAGTAACTTTCCGTTTTCGTTTCATTGCCGCTGTGAAAGCCACGTGCGCAACGCGTTCAATCTCAGCGACAGAATAGGTCATGGTATTCACCGCTACGGAGTTCCCGTTTTCAGCCGTTGTGCCGCGCGGTTCACCAAAGTAAAGTCCACCCAACAGTTCTCGAACTATCAGAATATTTGCGCCGGCGGCGATCTCCGGACGTAGGGGAGACGCTGCTGCGATTGCTTTGCAGGAGATCGCCGGGCGCAAATTCGCATAACCTCCGAGCGCACGCCGCAGCAGGAGCAGTCCTGCCTCGGGTCGCTCAACCGGCTTCAGCGAATCGAAATCCGGCGAGCCTACGGCGCCAAGCAGCACCGCATCGCTGGCCAGACAAGCATCCAGGGTGGCGGTCGGCAACGGTGACCCGGTTTGCCTGATTGCCGCACCACCAATCAATTGCTGATCAAAGGTGAACTCGTGGCCGTGTAGCGCGGCAACTGAGCGCAGCACCCGAACAGCCTCGCGCGTAACTTCCGGACCCACCCCATCGCCTTCAAGTATTGTGATTCTCAGATTCATTCGTGAGTAAGCTTCAAGCAGCAGACGACTCTCGTGACCAGCTGGTTACTGCCGTCGTCCCTTCAGCGATTCTTTCGCCGGCCGCTGGTGCGGTTTGCAACAAAGCAATCAAATCCTGATCGTAAATTCGCTTCTTGCGATCCGCGAGCGTGGTAAAGCGCTGATAGATAGCTTCCAATTCGTCGGGTTGCATTGAGTAGCCCAGGTCCTCGTAACGCAAAGCAAGCGCGTGGCGTCCGGAGTGTTTGCCCAAAACGAGATTGTTCGTAGGCACGCCAACAGACTCGGGCGTCATGATCTCGTAGCAGAGCGGATTACTGATCACGCCGTGCTGATGAATGCCAGCTTCGTGTGCGAAAGCGTTGCGACCAACAATCGCTTTATTCGGCTGCACTGCGCAACCAATGATCGACGAAAGCAGTTGGCTGGTGGGATAGAGTTGCTGGGTCTGGATAGCCGTATCAAACGGCAAGTGATCGGCTCGTACCTTCATCGCCATCACGATTTCTTCGAGCGATGCGTTGCCGGCGCGTTCGCCAATGCCATTGATCGTGCATTCAACCTGGCGCGCGCCAGCTTCAATAGCGGCCAGACTATTGGCGAC
>Ga0207684_10006499_pt1 | contig 10655 bp, 10 predicted proteins | sample KBSK5501metaG_FD_184342 | JGI IMG/M metagenome (GOLD analysis project Ga0207684, IMG submission 184342) | Corn, switchgrass and miscanthus rhizosphere microbial communities from Kellogg Biological Station, Michigan, USA - KBS K5-50-1 metaG... | ecosystem: Host-associated > Plants > Roots >... | reverse complement strand
AACACAAGGGGTGCAATGCAGAGAGCATTTTCCTCCATGCCAATGCCTTCGCGGAAGCAGGTCATGAGGTGCAAATCTTCTTGTTGCTTGTAGAAGATGGTGGGAGAGAAGAGCGCAGACCAGGAACCCTTGCACCCCTTTATCTTCCCTCAGGGGAAACAGGAGGATTGGCTCTCCAGGGGGCCCGATGTGTTCTGTCGTGTTCAGGTGGACGCAACCACAGCGAGACATGCGTGGGCTGCATCGTCTCCTGCACGACGTTGAGCAAGTGATCACGCAACTGGCTCAAGTCTACCTCATTGCGTAACGTTGCGCTGAATGTCTCCACCGTCTTGACCGCATCATACTTCTGACGATAGAAGCGGCGGTCAATGATGTTCTGGAGGCGCCGCCGCAGCGGTTGGGAGAGGGCCGCAATCACCAGGGTTGAGCCGACGACGACTAGGGGCTGCTCGGAGAAGCTGCCGGTCATCGCATGCACCAGGGCTTGTAAGGCCAAGATGAGGCCGACATAGAGTGCCACCAGCAGGGCGGTCAGACTACCGTAGACCATCGTGCGATTGATGAGCACATCAATCTCCCACAGGCGGGAGCGCAGCATGGCGAACCCAAACGAGAGCGGGAGCAAGAGGAGGAGGCCAAAGCTGATGGTGTTCAAGGCCAGTTGATAGGGTGCACCGTAGAGCGAACTAGCTTCGGCCAGCGCTGGGAAGATCAGAGACAGCACCGTCCCGCCAAGGTAGACTATGAGCGGCACAGCGAGACCGAAGACCACCCATTTGGTCTGCTGACGCTCCAGTGGACTGGACACCCGCCGGTAGCGGTAGAGTTGGACAACCACGAGGATCGCCGCCTCGCCGAGAAGCACGAGATAGCCAAGCGTATCAGCGTGGGTATGCAGCGTGAAAGGCGTATTTGGGAAGAAGGTGGAAGGAACTTGTACTGCGAGACCCACGACGGCGGTCCAGCGCGTCCAGCGCGGCACGAACTGCCCAGTGGGAAACAGGAGGAAGACGAGCACGAGCAAGCTCAGAGCGAGGAAGTACAGGCATTCGTTCGCTATCTGCAAGGGGGAACTCGCCGGCACGGTACTTGTCACGAAGATAGGGCCAAACGTCACCAGCATGAGCGCGACCAGCAACGCCATGCGGTCGTCGGATCTGCGCCAGACGATCAGCGTACTGACCACGAAACACACCACCATGATGGCAAGCGCGAGCGCGATCGTGTACGTTGCGTAGTCGCTGGTAGAAAAGCCCAATCCTTTCAGCACTACTACTTGTTCAGGAGAGAGCTGCTGGTAAGCGCATGCTGACCCAGCACAGGGAGTTTGCAGTTGAACCAGGTACACCGGCAGGCTGGCGAAGAAGATCGCCAGGGTGAGGATGACCAATGCGAGCCACACGCCTCGGGCAAGCAGGAGCCAGCGCCCATGCAAGCGCATCTGGGTTGCGTTGGGCGGAGGAGCACTCACTCCCCTGCCAGACGATGTCTGAGTTATCCTCATGTGCGTGCCCCCCTTCAGGCCGCGCGTCAGGCTCTGAGAAGTAAAAAAGAATGCACCTACGATCCATGCGGGTTGTATGTGTCACCTTGCACGATAGCATCTTACCATATGATCGTCTCGAAAGCGTTACGAAAAGCGTTACGAAATGGCAGCTCTCCCTGGCCTTGAGAGATGATGTGCCTCTCAAAAAAATCCAACTGATGGGCCGAATAGATGCGCTATGCAAGTTTGACTTTTTCCTGCGGTACGTCGCATACTTTTCCCGCTTTTGCTCGAAATTATATGTGAGTACCATTCTTCTCTCTGACGCGCAGCGTCATCACGCTTCAACACTCTGTTATGATTGCTAACATGAGAGGTGAGAGTTGTAAGATAGGGTAGGAAAGGCAACGGCAAGAGGTTAAATGTGGTACGACACTGGAACAAGCCATTTCGCGCTCAGCCACCTGGATCCCAAGCCTGAGGCGCCTTCTATAGATAAAATGCCGCTCGACCTCTTCTATGGGCCAGCGAGCTGCATACTCAAGAGATCATTTCGGGAATAAGAGGCGTCCCCCGAACATCTCCTCTTTTTGTGCACGAGCTGACATAGTGATACAACAGAAACAAGTGATACAAGTGATACAAATGATACAAATGATACAAACCTCATCGGAAATGCACGAGCTGCATCGATGTCTCGCACCAACAGCCTCAGACCTACATCAGCGCAGCCGACCTGGATGAGGCGGTTAGGCGCTCGGGCGTCGAGGTTCTTCATCCGTATAGTGATAGATTGGAAGCACCCAAGGATAGTCTTTGTATTGCTTCCTGTGATATACTGCCTCTAAGCGCGTAGCGCTGGCTTCGTCTCTCTGAACAACCAGCAAGGAGATCATCCTCCTAATAACAAAACGACCTCGAAAGGTGGATGTATGCAGCAGGCAGAGCACAATACTTTTTATCCCCTCGTGCTTCTTGACACCATTGGCGAGGCGGTGTTTGTTATTGATACACAGTGGCGCTATACCTATGTTAACAAAAAGGCGGAGGAACTCGTCGGCAGACCATGCGAAGAATTACTTGGCAGCACTATCTGGGAACTATTTCCCGAAACCGTTGCGACGATCTTCTCGGCCGAGATGCACCGCGCTGTCCAGCAGAACACACCCACCCGTATTGAAACTTACTACCCACCTTTGCAGAAGTGGTTTGAAAGCCGCATCTATCCCTCCGCGGCTGGTCTTGTGGTGCTTTCACAAGATATTACCGGGCGTAAACAAGCAGAGGAAGCGTTACAACGAAGCGAAAAGTTGCTTCGCGCGCTTGCCGATACTGCTCCCTCGATTATGTGGATTGCTGATCCAGATGGAACCATTATATTCCATAATAAACAGTGGATTGAGTATACAGGGATCTCTCCAAAAGAGAACGCGAACGATTGGCCGGAATTAGTGCTTCATCCAGATGATCTTGATCGGTACATGCAAGCATGGCAACAGGCCTTGAAAGAGGGCTCCGACTACGAAATTGAGGTCCGTTATAAGCGACATGATGGCGTGTATCGCTGGTTTAGCACTCGTGCTAAACCAGTACGAGATACTTCAGGACGTATTACCGCCTGGTTTGGAAGTACCACTGACATTCATGAGCGCATGCTCTTGGAAGTAGAACGAGGAAAGTATGCCGCTCTTATCTCCTCTTCTGATGATGCAATTGTCAGTAAAACACTTGATGGCACTATTACTGGTTGGAATCACGCGGCAGAGCGAATGTTTGGCTATGCCGCAGAAGAAGCGATTGGACAACATATTACGCTGATTATTCCTCCTGAATTACATCAGGAAGAAGAAGACATTATTAGGAAACTGCGGCAGGGAATACGCATCCGCCATTATGAAACGGTCCGCGTGAGAAAAGATGGAACGAGGGTAGATGTTTCGTTGAGTATTTCACCCATCAAAGATAGTGCGGGGAAGATTATTGGTGCGGCAAAGATTGCGCGCGACATTACTGAACGCATAGAGCTTGAACGGCGCAAAGACGAGTTTATCAGTATGGCAAGCCATGAATTGAAAACGCCTATTACTACTCTCAAAGGCTTCACCGGCATGCTTCTCAGGAAGTTTGAGCGGCAAGGAATGCAAGAAGAAGTGCCAATGCTGACCAGGATGGATGCACAGATCAATCGCTTGACCAAGCTCATTGATGAATTATTGGATGTGTCAAAAGTCCAGGCAGGACGATTGGACTACGAAGAGGAGCCCGTTGATCTTGCTGCACTGCTTCAGGAAACCGTCGAGATCCTGCAACCAACCAGCCCCACGCATACCCTGATCGTCAGGGAAACAACCCATGCGATGATTATGGGAGACAAAGACCGCTTAGGCCAGGTTTTGACCAACCTGATTAGCAATGCCATCAAGTATTCTCCCCAGGCAAACCAGGTTGATCTTTCCATTACGACCTCAAACAAGACAGTGACGCTCCGTGTCCGAGATTACGGTGTTGGGATCCCCAAAGCCCATCAGAAGCACATCTTTGATCGTTTCTACCGCGGGCGTGTCTCGCATAGTAAGGCGTTCCCAGGGTTAGGCATGGGCTTGTACATTGCCCATGAAATTGTCAAGCGGCACGGCGGAGAGATCACCGTGGAAAGTGAAGAAGGCAAAGGCTCAACATTCGTTGTCTCGCTACCACTCAAAAAGTAGCTCTAAGACAACGCTGGGAAATGGTATGGCAAATAGACAACAACTCGGTATACTCAAGCAAGGTGCTCTTCCCTGGAACGAATGGAGAAAAAAGAATCCTGATGTACGGCCAGATATCCAGGAGGCGAGTCTTGCTGGCGCAAATCTACGCGGAGCTAACCTGAGCGGGGTAAACCTCGGGGGAGCTGAACTCGCTTCGACAGACCTACAAGGGGTCAATCTGCTAGGAGCATCAGTAGTGGAAGCCAATCTCCACGAAGCCAACCTCCACAAGGCTGACCTCGGCTTCGCTGATCTCACCTTTGCCCACTTGAGCAACGCAAATCTCACAGCCGCCAGGTTCTGGAAAGCCGATCTCACGGCGGCCAAACTTACCGGTGCCGACCTTTCCGGCGCGCACCTGACCATGGCGATGCTGCGAGAAACTGATTTCAGCGGCGCGAACCTGTACGAGGCCATACTGGACTATGCAATTCTCGTTGAGACGAATTTGCGGCAGGCAAACTTAACAGGATGTTCGGTTTGTGGACTGTCTGCCTGGAACATCCATCTTGAAGGCGCAAAGCAGGCCAACCTCGTCATCACGTTTCCCAGCGAGCCTACAATTCATAGTCCTGCGCCCAACGTACTCGACTCTTAGCGGTAAACTTCCCAACTGCATCCACTCGCAGGTTCGCCCATGCTTCCCGTACTTCGCCAACAGCAATAAGGTAGGTTTTATCCAAGTCAGGAGAGTAAACTGCAAAATAATCGGCTTGGCCCCTGTAGCCGCCTTGAATGTGCGTGCTGCGAGTGTGAAACTCAATACTCCCATTCTTATATCGCCCTGTCTTTACCTGAATACGCCAGAACTGACCCTCAGCATCCTCGATCACCAGGTCATATCTACCCCCGTCTAGCACCGGTCGCAATGGCAAATATCCACTACGGACAAGTGCTGCGACAACGTGTGCTTCCACTGCACTTCCTCGTGCTACAGGTTTAGAAAATTGCCTCCCCTTTGGCCTGAGAAATCCCATATTTCACCTCTGTCACGGAATGAAGTATTGACAACCATATGCGGGTATAATAGTGTTCGGTACCCTTCATGTATCTGCATACGTTTCTTCTGATGAAGAAACGGGTGAACGATGACCCGTTTCCCTTTTCTACAAATGTCTTCTTTTTACGCTTCTTGCAAAACGAGCATGCGCTTGACCTGCGACGTAGGATGCTGGTGCAGGTGTTGCTGTTGGGTGAGCGGGAAGAGTCGCCCGGAGAGTTCCCCAACGGTACAGCCAATGGCCCACCGCAGCGTGTCTTGTTCCCTACCCAGGTAGAGGTTATCCTGCGCACGGGCTTTGAACAAATCCAGCAGTTCGTCTTCGGTGTGGACAAGGTCTTCATAGCGGGTGAAGTAGTCACGCCTGCCACGCTCGTACCCTTCGCGGAAATTGCTTGTATGGATGATAACCAGCGTGGTTGCGTCCGGGCGCAGTGTGCCGGCAGGGGTAAGCACCCCACCGTGCAACATGCACAGAAAAAAGCCAATATCTGCGCGTAACGAATCGTCATGGCGTCCGTCAAAGCGGTTGATCTTAGCACACATTTTGAGGTTGTCGATCAGGTAGTCTTCGGGCAGTGGGCCTTGGGCTTCGATTTCTCCATGGGTGCGCCAGCCAAACAGCCGCCAGTAAACGCCACCGACGTACCGTTCAGCAAAGGTGGCGCTTTGAATGTCGATCAAGGGGGTAATGTGGAGTTTCTTGCTGATCTGTAGGGTTGCCATAGCCCAAGCTTCCTTTCTGTGCCTGCTTGACGTGTGGCTCTCCTCCCCCTATGCTGCCGGGTGTGGAGAGCCTAGGCTGTGCTTAACTCGACTTAGTCTCTCTACTGGCCTACGTCTTGTACATGTAGGCTTTTTTCTGCTCACTTGGCTCATCTTACGTAATAATACGATACTATAAGAAACTTTAAATTCATATAAGTTTATTTTATATCATTTGAGTCACTTTTGCAAGTCCCTTATGCCGTTGACTATTTATGTCTAACGACTTATAATCATGGTACCCTCTTACGCTGCTTGGCACGAGGAATCCAGTTGTGGAGTATTGTTGCATGTCTCATGAGCCGAAGGATTTAACTGTTGAACAGGTGGCCGAAGAACTACAGGTTCATAAAAACCGTGTCTATAGCTGGATACAGTCAGGCGAACTACCGGCTATAGATATCGGGAGATTTGGCAGGCATAATTACAGGATCAGCCGCGCTGATCTCGATGCATTCAAACAGGCTCGCAGGACAAAACGAAACGACGAAGACAGTTAGTCTTCATACTGTTTAGCTCACCTTCACTCGCTCTTTATAATAGAAATGCTGACGAACCATTATGCCTCACTAAATGTGAAGCAGGTGCAGCAGTCGCATGATCTCTACTCACCGTTGCGCGTTAAGGATACAGGGAGCGAGAGAGAATCTTCTGGTACTGGCTACTGGGAGATGGAGTAATATTCTATGAGTTACCAGGTAGCTCTCCAGCAATTGCCAAGATGTCTTCTTGTTTGAACGTTTTCTCGAACCATCTTATTAACGTAGTGGTGGCCTCTCTGTTTTTAGCGAGAACATCTATTAGACGGTTGCTACTTAATTGGCGAAATACATCTACTACTTGGTTAAGGCAATAAGCTAAGATTTCAGGTGTGATTTTATCTGGATCGATTTTGACAATGTCCCTGGGCTGATAATCAGATCGCTCCATCATCACCAGCGCTACGTACATAGCGACATGAAAGACTAAGTGGTATTTTAACTCTGAGGGTAGATGTGCTTCTTTTGTTCAGCCACCAAAAGTCATCAGTAGTTACTTCTTCCTGGGTAGCCTTAATACCTTCGTTGACTTCGACTTTTCCCTACGATCTCCAAACCGGAATGTGTACGACAAAGAAGTGGTACAATAGGCTTGAGTAGACACGAGAGGAGCAGAGATGTCCGGTATCACTGACTGGCCAGAGGCGATGACCAATCCTTGTTTCTGGGTCAACCGCTACTACGAGGTAGATCCTGATGTAGCTAGAGATCTCTTTGGGGTCTCGTTCAAGGAGTGGCAGAGCTATTACCTGAAGCATCTCTTGGGGTGCGAAGACGATTCCGAGCGAGCAGATGAAGAGCTGGATAGGATGGAGGGAAGTAGCCTGGTAATCCCCTTTCCTGAAGACTACACCTGGACCACTCACTTCACGCATGCAGCGTTTGTTCATACGATATACCATCCTGAGGTGTATCCTGGTGGAGCCCGTATTGCTGAGGAAAACGGTCATGGATCCTTGCCGGGATTACGCTGGAGTGAATTGAAACAGATGGTGGCCTGTTTACAACAAAGGGGATATGGGACCTTTGATGCGAGAGCAGCCTTTCCCTTGCTCCTCCCAGTCGTTTGGTTGGTTACGTTTGATGAACTCGATGATGTTCGTCAGACGTTACATGCCGCCTGGGATGTGCTTCAGGTGCTTGAGCCATCCAGGCTCGACAGGTGGGTAGACGAAACGATTGTCATCTACGACAAAGGCCAGATGCTGTTCTATGATCCGGTGCTTGGTCACCATGAGCCGTTCGGATTGGCGAGGCCTGCTACAGAAGAGCCGCTGTGGGCATATGATCCTCTACGAGGCTGGCATGCTGGTCACTCTCTCCGTTCGGATTCGAGTACATTTGCCAGGTTCTTCGCCATGCTTGAGCGCTATGCCTCTGCACAAGAGTAACCGAGGAAATCTCCCTCGGCAGACTAAAGCTCTCTGTTCCTCTGCGGAGTACACATGACGTCCATGTGTGCCAACCTCACGTTTCATGATCATACGTATGGTTAACCTCAAGATTTAGGAAATAAGCGGCTCAATAACTATGATATAACAAGCTTGTTGATGGATAGATAGCTCAATAATTGTGGTATCTTACAGTAAGCAGTAGCACAGTTGATCTATCTGTTACTGAACAACAACCAGATCCACGGGGTCATCACAAGTATAACGTCCAATATTGTGTTGATCCTGGGCCGCTTCACACCCGAACGCAAACCTATTTTAGAAGCAATTCAGGACGAACTTCGTGAACGACAGTATACACCGCTGTTGTTCAACTTCGAAAAACCTTTGAGTCGCGATTTCTCGGGGTCGCTACGGATCCTTGCCCGCATCGCCCGCTTCATCATCGCGGACCTCTCACTTCATAAAAGTATTTCGCAAGAATTGCGTGCTATCCTACCAGGCACGGCGGTGGCTGTTCAGCCGCTGCTCAACGGAACCCGCAGGCTGTATACCATGTTCCCTGACTTTAAGCAATATCCCTATGTTCTCCCAGGTTATCGTTACAATAGCCTGGCGGACTTGCAAGCAACACTCGAGGAAAAAGTCATCAAACCCGCTGAAGAGAAAGCAAAGGAATTGGAAAGGCGGCAGAAATAACTGCAATCACCTTTCACCCGCTGGCCGATGCTTCAATCGGCAAGGTAAACCAGAAGGTCGCACCATGACCAGGATCACTCTGAACCCCAACGCTGCCATGATGACGCTCAATGAACGCCTTGCAAAGATATAAGCCTAATCCTAAGCTCAGACCAAGCTCATGTCGTACCGCGATCCCTTTGGTATAATAGAAGCGTTCCCAGATGTGCCCTTGCTCTTCAACTGGGATACCCGACCCTTCGTCATGGACTGAAACACGAGCTACTGCATCCTCTACCGTCAACTGTACAGTCACAGGCTGATCAGCAGACGAATAGCTGAGGGCATTCGCCAGGTAACTGTTAATGACCTGGGTGATCCGATCGGCATCGGCGATGATGGGCACCACTTGCTCCGCAGGCAGGATATCTAGAACGATCGTGCGCTCAGGCGCTAGCCGTTGCTGATGAGCAACGGCTTCTCTGAGCAGAACGACCAGGTCACAGCGTTTCAAGTGCAACTCGAGTGTATTGGCCTGGATACGCGCATCATCGATCAGATCGTTGATCATTCGCTCCTGAAAACGGGCATTGTGGGCGGCAGACGCTAAGGGATCCTGGACCCGCTCAATTTGCTCGCTCACGCGCTCGGGCTGCTCTGCTAGCTGGCGCTTCAGCGCCGCTAAACGGCGCTGAGCTACTTGAATATTGCCTTTGATCACAGTCAGAGACGTTTTCAGTTCATGACCGGCAAGGTTCAGGAAATCATTGAGGAGGCGATCCATTTCTTGCCGCACGAGTTCTCTGGGCTGCGTCTCGGCCTGCTTATACGAGCAGCAGAGGCATTCAAGGAACAGCACGGTCGCAGCCGCGACGGCTTTCACGAGTTCGATCTCCTCTGGCGTGTACCCATTGTCAAGACCGGCCTTGGCGATCACAAGTACACCAGCTAGCTTCTGCTCAAGCAACAGGGGAAGCAACAGGAGATTCTTGGCGCCAAAATCTTCCCGGAGTCCAGGTGGGATGCGCAGGTGATCAGTTGGGAGAATCACCTCCTGGTTGGCGGAGAGGCGGGCAAGCACCGTTTCGTCGACAAACTCTGAGGGCAAGAAGCACCCGCGCGTCTTCCGGCGGTACTCTTCTTGCTCCGAGGTGATGCCACTTCCCACCACATAATGCAGATGACCGGCTCGCGGTCCAAGAGCCACAAGACTGACCTGTTGACAATCCAGGACTTGACCTATCACATCAACAAGCTGCTGTGCAACAAAGAGCACTGGAGGCGACAAGAGGAATAGTCCTTCAGGGGAAGCGAGATCAAGATGCTCGGGAATGTGCGCGATGGCTTCTTTCAGACTCGACACGGCCTGGTGGACACGTTGGAGATGGAGTGCTTTCTGATAGCGATGAGTGATATCATGGAATACATAGACCGTTGCTACACCATGCTTCTGTGCATCAGGTACGGGTAGGTAGCGAATGTTGACGTAGATCTTGCGCCCGGAAGGAACCTGTAAAACAAGGATTCCTTCTTGCAGCCAGGTTGTCGCTTCTCCATCGAGGACGAGGCTCATGAACCATGGCTCGAGTGAAAGTGCTCGTTGTTGCTCATCACCCATCTCATAGTGTTGAAGAAACTGATGGTAGGGTGTTCCTCTACAAAGGGGTTCAGAGGCCACTTCAAAGAGCTTGAGGGCTGCTGTATTGGTGCGTAAGATCTTCCCTTCACGATCACAGGCAATGACACCAGCGGGTAATGTATTAAAGATATATTCGAGTTGGCTTGACGACATGATCCCCTCCTGTGCTTCTTTCTATTTCATCGCTTCCTTCGAAGATGAAGGTTTAAGACAGTGAGGGCATGTCCTCACGCAAAAGCCCAGCCGGCAGGGTTTCGGGCCACTACCCGGCTGATATGCCTCGCCCTCTCTAGTACGAATATAAAGAAGAAGTGTCATGGAAGTGTCATGAGCATCGTCATGAACGGGACGTGGCTGAAACTCTGAGCACACGCGTCAGTTCGATAACGCGGATTCCGTGGAGT
>Ga0207684_10006498_pt1 | contig 10655 bp, 7 predicted proteins | sample KBSK5501metaG_FD_184342 | JGI IMG/M metagenome (GOLD analysis project Ga0207684, IMG submission 184342) | Corn, switchgrass and miscanthus rhizosphere microbial communities from Kellogg Biological Station, Michigan, USA - KBS K5-50-1 metaG... | ecosystem: Host-associated > Plants > Roots >... | reverse complement strand
TCGAGCGCTGGCTTCGCATACGCGACGAGATTTACACCGATATCTACCGGAATTTTTGGAACTCCGACCTTCGTTCATTCGTGCAATACAAGGGAGCGCAAACCGTCGACGCCTCCACTTTACTAATGCCGTTGGTGAAATTCAGCGGCCCGACCGACCCGCGCTGGCTCTCGACTTTGCGCGCGATCGAAAATTCGTTGGTCGAAGATTCACTGGTCTATCGCTATAACATCGGCGAAGCGGCTTCCGATGGCCTCTCGGGCAAAGAAGGAACGTTCAATATGTGTTCGTTCTGGTTCGTGGAGTGCCTTTCGCGCGCGGGTGATCTCGAGAAGGCGCGCTTCTTTTTCGAAAAGGCGATTGGGTACGCCAATCATCTCGGTCTTTACTCGGAGCAACTCGGTCCGACCGGCGAGCATCTCGGAAATTTTCCCCAGGCATTCACCCATCTGGCACTGATCAGCACGGCTTACAATCTCGATCGGACCCTCTCTGGTCTGAAGTAAATTGTAACCACGTCCATTCTCTATTGTGTTTCGAAGGTGTCCGGCCACGGCTAGAATATTCCGACATTAGACGCCCCAAGCTCTGGAATAAATTCTTGCGTGCGTGGGTTGGCTGCGGTGTTGTTGCCAGCAATGGCCGCAAAGCGGAATCGTCCAAAGCGCGACTTTTCAATCAAAGTGCGACGCTGCCATTTCAATTGCGTCTCGAAGATTTCGAAATCGCGATGCAGGACGTCTACGATTTGTTTCACGACGTAAACACCGGGCTGCTCGAAAAGGGATTAGAACGGCTAGACGACTTTGTTCGGCCTGCGATCATGTCTGGTCTTTTATCAGACTTACTTACAGCCAGCATGGCGAAACACTCTCGCGCTCTCACGCAGAACAACTACTTCAACGGTCATCCCGATCGCGTGCGCCGTGCGTATCGACTGCACCGCCTGGTCGTCTCACATTAATTCCACCATAAAGTATGTGATTCCGTCCCGGATTTCTTTGCTCAATATTCGAAAGGAAGCGCCGCGCGGAAAGAGGATCTCTGCCTCCGGTCGTGGAAACTTTATCAAATCGTCGAGATAAATCGCGTGCGTCCCCTTCCGAGCGACGAACTGGAAAATCGCCCCACCGCCAGAGGCGAATCTCTCCCGCGCGACTGCTTCAGAGAGTCTAGAGGAGGAGAATCCGTTGTCAGTGAAAGTGTCGCCTGGCTCCAGCTCGTTGACCACGTTTCGCCTGAAACCGCGATAGACAATCATGTCCCGCGGAATCGCCCCGCGTGCGATTGCGCTATCGATTTTTTTCGCGATCGCCAAATCGGCCATCGTTACTGGTTCGAGGCCGCGCAGAGCGCGATTCAAAGGACGGTAAACGTTAGCCTGATATTTTGTGAGGTCGGCGATCTCGAAATCGTCGAAACGAAGTTGAAACGGTAGCGAAGCGGCTTGATTGAAGCTTTCGCGCTTTGGGCGATTGCGCTGCATCGGCATGGGGCAATAAACGCCTCACCCATATCGTTAGCGCAAGGAAAAGTTGTCGGTCGTTGAAAACGATAGACAACAGGCGAGCTCCTTCGCTTCGCTTAGGATGACGCGGAATCGTTTTCTGGATTCGCTCCCATTTTCCATCGGTCCGCAGTCGCTCGAACTGTTCATGCGGATTGAATACCAGGGCGGGCCATGGAAAACAGCGGGCCTGTCGCGAGCTGTTGGCGTGCGTGCCAACAACGTAAAAGGCCTGGCCCGCGAAACTGTAGGAAAAGTGCGGATCAAGAGGATCGCGCGAAACATTCTTGTCCTAGTCGAAATATTTCCTGTCGGCGCGATGCAACTTCCGGAGTTGCCGTCATAAGCATGTTTCAAAGTCAGCTTCTGTCAGGTCGATAGGTGACTGAAATACCGCGACGAATGTCGAGTATTCGCTGCTCGTCATGAGGCCCGACTGAATGAAATGGCAAAGATCGCGGCAAAGTCCGGCGGTCGATTCATCGCGGCCGATCTCATCATGAACCGCGAAACCGTACTTTTCGTCGTTAAATGCGGCTTTCGCTCCGAGGCAGGAATAATCCGGTCGCAGGATCAATTTGCGGAATCTCTCATGTGCTTCGATGGCGAAGGCGAGTCTGGCAGCGACAAACGCCTCAAATCTTGTAAGCTTGCTCCGTTCAACAAAATACAGGCTGCTGTTTTCGACAGCCGCCCTGCTGTCGAAAGGATTCCCTTTCATTTTGTATGTACGTTACGGCGCTCGGCCCCTGTCTGGTTCGCAGAAAGCTGGAACACAGGTCTGCCCGCCTGTGCGAACAGCGGACATTTTGTCCGACTTTGGGCTTGCCGCAGGCCAGGAAGTCAGCTAACGGCGCAGGCTAAACCTATATGAGCTAAGCCATTATCGGCTCGAGGTGACAATTTTTCCGTGGCAACAAAAGCATGCCGCCCCTACGGAGCTTAGGATCGTTTAGTAGGCTTATTTGCTCTTTACCCTCGAGGAAATAGAGTAACGCGCTCGTGGACGAAGATGGTCAACGCGATGGGCAAAGGGTTTTAACCTGGCGACGGCGCGCGGCGATTGCGGTCGCCGTGTTCTGTGCGCTTGCCATTATTCTTCATCGACCCGTGTTGCTTAACCTCGGTCGCCGAGTTGCTCTGCATTACGCGGGCAAAGAAAATCTACGGCTCGATTTTCGTTTAGAAGGCAATCCCTTCGCGAATTTGACCATCCGAAATCTGCACGCGACCCCGACCGGACCGTCGCCGGTTGAATCGATTGATATCGATCTGGTGCATGCCGATTATAGTTTGGTCGAACTGGCACAACACGGTCTGTTTTTGCGAAATGTCGAAATGCGGTCGGCCCGGATTGTTTTGGACCCCTCCAAGGCGAAACCAAAGCCGCGTCCGCCCAAGCCTAACCAAAAAGACGAATTGCCATCGGTATTTCCCGAACGCGTGCGATTGGCTGATGTGACGCTGATCATCAGGGATAAACCGCACGATCTGGTGATCGAACACGCCGACATCGATTTGAATCCTCGCAACCCAGGCGAGTTTCGAATCGCCAAGTTGCAACTTTCTCCAGGCCAGAGCTGGTCCAATCTTTCCGCGGGAAGTTCGTATGCAAATCGCAATTTGATCTTGCGCGATCTGGTCTTGGGCCAGGATCGAATTCATTTGCTCAACCTTGATGCTTCGCAGATCGCTGCCAAGAAGTTGGCCATCAACGTCGATTCCGAGATTGGCGGCGGAAAGATTTCCGGCTCGATTACTTTGAATGAAACCTCATCGTCCCTGAATTCGCAGGTTCATCTGCTTGCCGAAAAAATTGACGCGGCTGCTCTTAATAAATATGCGGGCCTGCCGGAAGGATTCCTGCGCGGCGAAATTGCGCGGTTAAGTGTCGATGGTAACGGAGTGCTCGATACTCCCCGCTCCTGGATAGGTACACTCGCTGCCCACATCGACAATTTCCGCAAAGAAGAACTTGGGTTTGAGCGTGGAGTTTTTCAGCTCTCTGCCCGCGACGGCAAGGCGACTTTAGAGTCTGCCGACGTCACCCAGGGCGAAAACCAATTTCATCTTCGTGGCTCAGCCGAGTTGCCAAGGAACGTGAAAGAATTGGGACGCAGTCCAGCCACATTGGAAATCACGGCGGCAGCGGTTGATCTCCAACGGGCAACGGCGGGAATGCCACAGCGGTTAACCGGTTCAGCCCACGCTGATGGCAAGATTAACATCAAGAACAGCAATCTGACTGCGGAGGTAAATGTGTCAGCCGAATCGGTCGGATTCGCAGATGGCACGCTGGAAAAATTTAACGCCAAACTGATTGCCTCCAAAACGCTGCCGCCATCCGATACGGGCAGGAACTGGTTTGCCGATCTTCAATCCAAAGTCGAGGTGGATGCGTCCAATGTGCGTTTCCGCGATTACGCGGCCGACTCAGTAGAAGGAACGTTGAGCAGTAGGGATGATCTGGTGAAATTCGAAAGATTACTCGTTAAGCGAAATCAGAACCAAGTGGCGGTTCGCGGTGAGTACCGTTTGCCCAGCGACTTGCGGAACATCGAATCGCAACCAGGCAAAGTGGAACTGTCGGTAAATGCGCCCGAGTTGGCGGATTACTGGATGGCAGATTCTCCCGACAAAATCAGTGGACCGTTACAGGCCGATGGGCAGGTGGAATGGCAAAATGGCGTCGGCAACGGCTATTTGGCGATCTCTGGCTCGAACCTGCGCATGCGCAATCTGGTATTTCACCAGCTCAACGGGCAATGGACCATGGCAAACAGTGTCATTTATCTGAATGATTTTACCGCGGCATTAAACGAGCGAGATTTTGTCGCAGCCAACGGCACACTCCAGCTTCGGTCGCCGTTTCATTACGGCGGCAAGTTCTCGGCCACCATCGCGGATTTATCAACCCTCAAACCACTGCTGCGGGCCTACAAGAATGAAAATGAATTGAGCGGCGCGTTCGCCATGGAATGGGAAGGAAGCGGCGACGCAAAATCGGCCGGTAATGCCGGCAAAATGAAGCTCATCCTCGAAAAAGGCCGCTACGGAAATATGCAGTCGTTGGAAGCAAAAGTGGATGCAACGTATTCTCGCGATGGCCTCGACGTCCCAATCATCTTTTTCCGAAGCGATAAAATGGATTTCCAAGCGATTGCTCAGGCCAAAGGCGAAACGCTGGAGATCAGTAAGATTCAGCTCGTTCAGGGTCAGGCGAAATACGCCCAAGGGTATGTTTCCATTCCGCTGGTTTGGAAAAATCTTGGAACCAACACGCCCATTTTCCCATCGAACGGAAAAGTCACCGTAAATTTCCAGTCGGAGAACATCGAAATTAAAAAGCTCTTTGAAGACGTTGGCAGCAAACCAGTGGCGTCAGGTATCGTTAACGTGAAAGTGGACGCGCAGGGAACGTTGGCCCAACTGGACGCGCATTTGGATGTGCAAGGGCGCGATCTGCGCAGTGCGCGAGTCCCGAACCTGGAACCAGCCAGCTTTGATCTGACTGCGCAAACCAAAGACGGACAGCTCGTCATTAACGGCAAAGTGCAACAGCCCAAAATTCAGCCGCTCGAATTGACGGCAAATTTGCCGTTCGATGCCGCTAAAGCTCTGCGCGAACAGAAACTGGCTGACGACACGCCCGTTAGGGCGAAAATTCGGTTGCCCCGGAGCTCAGTAAATTTCTTGCGGCAATTTGCGCCACAAATTGAGCAATTGGACGGCGACGCTGGCCTCGATATGGAGGTCGGCGGCACGATTGGCCAGCCTGTTTTTAGCGGCTCGGCCGACATGACTGTAAACGTTGCTCGATCGAATAATGTGACGTTGCCGGCGCTGAGAGATTTTAAGGCCAGGCTAAAGTTTGCTGATAACGCCCTGACTATTGAAAAATTTGGCGGCGACCTCTCCGGTGGGAAATTTACCCTCGATGGCCGCGTCACGTTTCCGAAACTGACCAACGCTAATATCGATCTGCATTTGAAGGCGGACAGTATCCTGGTGATGCGCAATGATGACGTGACCGCGCGGGCCGATTGCGATATTAAGGTGGCCGGACCGTTTACGGGCGCCAGCGTTACTGGCAACGTTGCCCTGACCAACAGCCAGTTCCTAAAGAATCTTGACTTGATTCCGATCGGCCTTCCCGGACGACCGGCGCCGCAGCCGCCCTCATCTCGTCCTGATTTTTCGATTCCGGAGCCGCCTTTTCGAGATTGGAAATTCGATGTCGCGATCAAGACGAAGGATCCATTTCTCATTCGCGGAAGCTTGGCCAATGGCGGAGCGATCAGTGATTTACATTTGACCGGGACCGGCTTGCATCCCGGCCTGCAAGGCTTGATCCGGCTGAAAAATGTCGAAGCAACACTGCCATTCAGTCGTCTGGAGGTGGCTTACGGATTTCTTTATTTCGATCCGAGTGATTCCTTGAATCCGAAAATTGATCTGCACGGAACATCTGTCATCCGTGACTACACTATTCACGTTTATGTTTATGGAACTTCGCTCGCGCCGGAGGCGATCTTCACAAGTGAGCCACCCCTGCCCCAGGAGGAAATTATTTCTTTACTGGCAACGGGAGCGACGCGAGAGGAACTGACAGGCAACAACAACGTGCTGGCGGGCCGTGCGGCCACACTGCTGGTCCAACAACTCTACCGAAAAATCTTCAAAAAAGGTCAGGCAACAAAAAGCAACTCCGTGTTTGATCGGCTCGATGTCACTTTTGGGACGGTCGATCCTCGCACTCAGCAGCAACAGGCCACGGCGCGACTCAAGCTGAACGAGCAATTTGTTCTGATGGGCGATGTAGGTGTGGGTGGCGAATGGCGCGGGATGATCAAATATCTGATCCGCTTTCGCTGAAATGCGCCGCGCCATTCTCATCGCTCTTGGCAGCGCCGGCCTCGCCGCCCAAGCCATGGGACAACACACGGTCAACGTTCCGCAGGAAGAGAAGGACAAAGCACAACGCCAGGTGGCAAAACAACAGGAGAAAAAAGCGCAGCACACCAGCGTAATCGAATTTCAAGGCATTCATGCCTTCAGCGAGAAGGAATTGCGGTCGCAACTGAAGGAACCGATCGCAACGATCAACGATTTCGGGCTGACATCCGCGCGCGCCGATGACGCCGCTTTTTTTCTCGAGCTTATTTATCGCAAGCACGGTTACGCCAAGGTCAGTGTGCACTACGTGATCGAATCAGGCGATCGGCTACGGCTCGAGATCAACGAGGGACCCCTGACCACGCTCGGCACCGTGGTTTTCCGGGGCAACGCGCACGAACCGGCCGACAAGCTCTTTGAATTCGCTGTCGGTCCAACCCGCGAACGCTATTCCAAAATGCAAAAGAAGCTCCCGTTTGTGGCCGCCGATATTGAGGAAGGCGCCGACCTCGTTCATCGGCTTTACGTTGCGGAAGGTTTTCTAGATTCGGCTGTCGATAAACCGCACTACACTTATCACGATGACATTAATCAGGTCGATGTGGTCATTTCGATTCGCGAAGGCCGGCAATACTTTTTTGGTAATGTCTCTTTTACCGGCAAAGCGATCTACGACTCCGCAACATTGCGGGGGCAGATTAAAGACCTTTTAGAACAGCCCTACACCGACGCGCGTGTCGCCGATATTCCGCGGCGTCTCCAAACCTATTACAAGACGCGGGGTTACTACGATATAAAAGCGGAGGTGACGGCCGATCCGACCAAGGCCACTTCCGGCCGAGTACCGGTGCAAGTGGCGATCTCCCCCGGCCCGATCTATCACTTCGGCGATGTCACCGTCAGTGGCCTCGCGCGGCTGCATCCGAGCTTTGTCGAGAAGCGATTTGTTAGGCTGAAAGGGCAAACTTACAGCCCTGAGGTGCTGGACGAAAAATTCCGCACCCTTATGCGAACCGGGCTGTTCAATCTTCTGAGAATCAGCCCAACACCGGTCGATGGTGATACATTGGACCTCGATATTGCCGCGGAGGAGGCCAAGAGCAAGCAATTGGGGCTTTTGGTTGGATATGGCACCTTCGAGGGGCCGATTGGCGGAATAGAATTTCGTGAGCACAACCTTTTTGGCACGGGCCGTCCGCTGACGACCTCGTTTGAAGTTTCGCTGCGCAGTTACAAGGGTGAAATCGTTTACGAGGATCCGTTCTTTTTTGACACCGAGATAGATTTCAAGAACCGAATCGCTGCTTTAACCTACGACTTTGACGGTTATTCGAAATTCGAAATCGGCGATCGTATTGAGTTCTCCCAAAAACTCACGAAACAATATCAGCTCGGCCTCAATTTTGCCGCTCGCCATGTCGAGGTTACCAGTGCCGACATCAACGTCCGTTTGCTCGGTCAGACATCCTACTTTATCAACACGCTGGGATTTACGCAGACATATGATCGGCGGGAAAGCCCGCTCGTAGCGCCGCGCGGGTTTATTGCCGAGAACACGTTTGATATCGCGACCAACGCATTCGGCAGCGATATAGAGCTTGTCCGCGGCACGATTCGGCTGGGCTACTATCTTCCTTTTGCGCCGAAAGCGCTTACCCCCGGAGTCGTCGAAGATAAAACAGGAACCGCGTTGCAACGCTGGTTCCAGCAGTCGTCTCTCGCCTTTGGGGCGCGCGCCGGCATTGTTCATTCTCTTAATCACAGCGGCCCCGACGAGCCGACCACCCTCCCGATTGACGAACGTTTCTTCAATGGTGGTAGCAACACCGTGCGAAGTTTTGGAGAGCGCGATCTTGGGCCGCATGACCGACATGGTAATCCGATAGGCGGGGAATTTTTTACGGTGTTTAATGTCGAATATACCTTTCCGGTCTTGGGCGAGTTACAGGGCGCGGTCTTCGGCGATGCGGGGAATTTGCTCCCGACCTCCGAACAACCCGGATTAGACGATATGCGTTACGCGCTTGGCGTCGGCTTGCGCTACAAGTTGCCAATCGGCCCAATCCGTCTCGATTACGGTTTCAATCCCGATCCGCATCCCAACGAAGATTTTGGCGCGTTCCACTTCAGTTTCGGTTTTGCTTTTTAACAACGATGACGTGTCGCGGCAAAGAACTCCGGGGAGCGCACGCGCCCTCGCGTGCTGGCGATGGCGCCCTCGCCGTCGCGAACTTTAACGGCGTTTCCGAGCCGTTTCGTTTGCGACACGTAGAACACTTCCGGCGAGCGGCCGAAACCTGCACGTGAGGTGCATGCGCTCCCCACGACCAAACTGCCCGATCGTGAAACGCTGCACATATTTGTTGCCCATTCGCCGGAATGGTTTCTGCCCAGCCGAGGCCGAAGAGCTCCGCCATTACTTTGCGGTTCTGCAAGCGACGGGATGTGAGGTAATCGTTATTGACGGCTCGCCCGAGCAGATCTTTGCGTGTCACCATGACAATTGGTCAGAAGTCTGCCGGCATGAAACGGTCGATCCGCGGTTTCGGTATTTAAACGATAAAGTAAACGGCGTTCAGACCGGCCTCGGCCTCGCCGGCAACGGGAAGATTGTCCTGGCGGATGACGATATTCGTTACACGCGGATCGATGTTGAAAAAATGTGGGTGCTCCTCGAACAATTCGAAGTTGTGCGCCCGCAGAATTACCTTTCCGCTAGCAGGTGGAACGGGCGCTCCGCGCACGTTGCTAGTAATGCGGCTGCGCCGCCAAACTTTAACATCGCGCTCGGAGACCACGATCCACCTTGGCTATCAAGCGGCGCACGGCTGGGTCCACCTTCATTGCCGTGGTGGGCGCGGATGGAAGCTGCGCGCATGCTGATCAACCGCGCCACCCTGCACAATGCTGATTATCCCGGCACGTGCGCGTTTCGAAAATCTACCATCTCGCGGGCCGGCGAATACGACGGCGACGTTTTGTTCGATAACGAGGAAATCATTCGCCATTTCGCTCGGCAGGGCGCGCGCATTTGCTACGCGAACGATTTCTTTATCCAGAAACACCCGCCGAAACTGCGCAAATGGTTGGAGCAACCCCCACGGCAAGCCTATGAAGATTTCGGGCTGCGTATCAAAACGATCTTGTTCGCATCTTTTCTGCCGCTTGCGATTGCAGTGGCATTCACCGCCGGCACCAAGTGGTTGTCGATTTTTGCGTTGTCCATCTTCGTTGCCATGACTGGATGGTTACGGGGCAATGCCCGAAAATATTTCCCGTTCAATATCTATTTGTTCGCGCCGCTTTGGATCGCCGAACGAACGCTCAGCACTTACTGGGCGTTCTATTGGTTCCTCACGCGCGGCGGTTATCCATTCGGCAAACGCATCCTGAAAAAAGGAGTCGGCCGCGACTGGATCGAAGGCGGCAAAATCGCGTCAGCCGCTTCCCGGAAATGAAACATTCCCATGATCAATTGCGTGAGGAGCGGGCCGAACTCGGCGACGTTGTACCGGAAATTTTTCGCGAACAACTGCATCAGCTCGCGGACTGGATCGGTGATTATCGAGAAAACATTGGCGAACGCCGCATTGCTCCGAACGACCCGCCGGGAACAGTTCTGAAACAATTGGACACGGCTCCGCCGGAAGCCGGCGTGGCGCTCGAGAAAATTTTCGCTGACATCGAGCGCATTATTGTTCCGGGCGTGGCGCATTGGGCACATCCGCAATTCATGAGCTATTTCGGCTGCACGACAACGAACCCGGGCATTCTCGCCGAAATGCTCACTGGCGCACTCAACGTGAACGCCATGACGTGGCGAACGGCGCCAGCTGCGACCGAGCTTGAAACGCTCGTCCTTGATTGGCTTCGGCAATGGCTTGGATTGGCGAGCGAATTTCAAGGCGTGGTTTACGACACAGCTTCGATCTCGACCATGCATGCGCTCGCCACCGCGCGGGAACAAGCCGCGCCGAACACACGCAAACTTGGATTGAGCGGTCGCGATCTTCCCACGTTTCGGATCTATACGTCCGATCAGGCGCACAGCTCCGTCGAAAAAGGCGCCATCGCCATCGGCATCGGTGAGGAAAATGTGCGGCGCGTTCCGGTTGATTCTGAATTTCGAATGGATGTCACTGGGCTTCGCCAGATGATCGCACAGGATCGACAAGAGAATTTCCGGCCGATGGCGGTGGTGGCCACAGTAGGAACCACATCGACCGCGAGCATCGATCCGGTCCCGGAGATC
>Ga0207684_10006496_pt1 | contig 10661 bp, 7 predicted proteins | sample KBSK5501metaG_FD_184342 | JGI IMG/M metagenome (GOLD analysis project Ga0207684, IMG submission 184342) | Corn, switchgrass and miscanthus rhizosphere microbial communities from Kellogg Biological Station, Michigan, USA - KBS K5-50-1 metaG... | ecosystem: Host-associated > Plants > Roots >... | reverse complement strand
AACTTCAAGCAGGATTAAAATGCCCATGGTATTGCATATTTCACAAGAACAAGCACGACGCTTCCTCGCACTCTATCACTTCACACCAACCGACTTGCCAGGAGTATTTGAACGTTTAGGGACGGTACAATACGATCCGCTTAACCCGGCCAGGTTTATTCTCAGCCTGCCCAAATAGGCATAAATACGCACTTCATAATGTTGTATAATTGAGTATTGATATGCAATACGCTGTATCCAGTTCGGCGGGGAACTGGATACATTGCGATTTACTGTCATTATCCAGCCCCTCAAGGATAGATCTTGTATGAATTCAATGGATTGGCATGACCGCCCCCAGCGGCTCTCGGTTAACGAGCAACTCACGCTTAGCGCCCTTTGGTTTTGCTTAAATTTTCAGAACTCAGCCCTACTTCCAATCGTGATCCCTATACAGGTTTTATTGTTTGTCGCGCCGGGCCAGGTAGGGAATGTTCAGCAGGCGACTTTTCTTGGCTGGATTACAACAGTGGGAGCACTCCTAACTTTGATCGTGCCTCCACTGATCGGCATGCAGTCTGATCGCACCACCAGCTACTGGGGACGCCGCCGGCCATATATCTTGAGTGGCGGACTACTGATGTTCTTTGGTGCAATCATCCTGGGCTTTTCCAGGAACGTGGGTTTCTTTGTACTGGGCCTCGTGGTCTTCCATCTTGCCAACATGGCTACCACGGCAGGATATCAGGGTCTGATACCGGATCAAGTGCCTGAAGAACAGCGTGGAACAGCATCGGGCTATATGGGGCTAATGAGCATTCTCGGAAACCTTTGTAGCCTGGCACTGGCTGCATGGATACTTGGCCAGATTAGCCTTGTTTCAACTGCAAGTAATACTATCTATAGAGGGGCTATCCTCTTCTACGTCCTAAGCGGAGTGGTTTTGCTCGCTGGCGTAGCTATCACAATTATCGGTGTGCATGAAGTACCGTACATCTCTGTACCAGCAGTATCCAACGTTGAAAGGGAGAAAGGCACATCCAGGTTTCGTGTATGGTTTGCGCATAACTGGCTTGAGCCCTGGCATGATCGCAATTTCACCTGGGTTTTCCTCACGCGCTTTTTCGTCATGTTAGGGCTTACCCTGTTCATGACGTACATTGAATATTACTTTGCCAATGTCGCGCATGTCAGCAATTTTGTGCAGGCAACGGCAGGAGTGGCTATACTCGCACTGGTGGGAGCTGTATTCAGCGCCCTGGCGCTTGGAGTCTACTCTGACCACACCGGGCGTGTCAAGATAGTCTCTCTTGCTACAATGTGTATGGCGCTGGCGGCGCTGGCGTTCGTCGTTTTTCCCGATACCTTTGCTCTCTGGCCGCTGGGTCTCTTATTCGGATTGGGCTTTGGGGCCTACACCAGTGTAGACTGGGCCTTAACCATCGACTCGCTACCTTCGCGGGACTCGGTCGGCAAAGATATGGGGATATGGAATGCTTCTGCGACCATACCGGCTATCATCGCCCCTTTACTGGGTACCATTATCTTCGCCATCGTCAGTGTCTTTGGGAAGACCCAATTGGGCTACCGTATCATTTTCGCGCTTGCGGCTTTTGCGATGGTATTGGGCTCCGTCTTTGTCCTGAAGGTAAAAGAGAGGCGGGAAATCCGCACCATTGCTAAGCCGCAGACTCCCCACCGCAGTGTGAGCTTTGGATGGAGACTGGCGTTTCGCACACGAGCGGGGCGTGCACGTGGTTTTCTGCGTTTCTGGCCTTTCTGGGAGTGGCTTACCCTGGCCGTCTGGCACGTCAAACCGATTCCTCATGCTCCTAACGGACTTTTGCAGGTGCATTTCACACGCTATCGTGGGCGTCCGATAGACTTGCCCGATGGGACCCATATTGGCAAAGGCGATTTGATCGGCGAACTCCATTTCGTTAATCGCGTACTGTTAGATGCAGCCAGGCATACTGGTCCCTGGGGAGTGGTAAAGATGGTCCAACAGGATCTGCAGGCCCTGGCAACCTGGACACAAGCGCCCGATTTTCCAGCCGAGCTGCGTGCGCTCTTTGGAGTGACGCTGATAAGCCGTGCATCGCGCCGTATAGGCTTTACGCTGCGCAAGCGCCCCAAGACTTTCCAAACCTGGTTGGACCGCTTTTTCATGACCGGCTTGCTCGTACTCTACAGTGAGGGAGGGCTTGACCGTCTTCTCCAAGGAACTACATATGGGTCGTACCCGGATGAGGTGTGGATGTCGAGGAGAGAGCTGGTGAAGCGGTATGGTAGAGATATTGCTGCTAATTGATGACTTCCGTTCGAAACCCCAGGGAAATCCACAACCCCGTAATTACGCCAACCGTATGGTATAATGAACGAGAATTTTTGCTGACTACTAAGCGTTATTACTATTGATAGCTAACACCGCCAACCATCAGGAGAATACACTACTATGCAGTTACTTGGGAAGATGCTGGGTGATCCCAATAAGAAAGAAATAAAGGCGATACAGCCTATTATAGATGAGATTAATGAGCTTGAACCAACTATTGAAAAGCTGAGCGATGAAGAATTAGCTGCTAAAACGAAAGAATTTCGCTCACGACTCTACCTTTATCTCAAAGGCGGCATGGTGCTTGAGGATGAACTGGTCAAACTTTTCGACGAGGCATTAGACAAAGTGGAGTCGCTCGCGGCAAAATGCAGCGATGCGCAACTACATGCCGCTATCACAGAAGAGCGCCTGAAAATCGAGAGGCAGCGTGATCCAGAGCATATGCTGCGGGATGACCTGCGAGATACGCTCTCAGAGTGCTTTGAGAAAGCTTATGAGAGCTTGAACCCAACACTCAATACGTTGAGAGTCTCGGCCGCCATGGACCTGGCCGAGGAAACCCAGGTGTGGCCAGACGAAGCTAAAGACCCACACCAGGCGACTCTTGCCCTGCTCAAAAAGATCGAGCCGGCCCTAAACGAGGTCGATGACGCCTACCTGGACGAAGCGTTCGAGAAAGCGTGGCCGCTCTTCGAAGAGGCCCGGCGCAATGCAGCCAACCCGGAAGATGGCGCGGACGAGCGGCTTGAGCAACTACTCAGCAACATTTTGCGGCACCTGCAGGATGAAATCGTTGCTCTAAAAGCCGAAGCGATGGATGAGCTTATCCCGGAAATGGTGAAGCGCTGCAAAACAGGCGCAACACTTGAAGACCTGCTGCCTGAAGCCTTTGCCGTCGTGCGTGAAGTAGGCAAGCGAAAAATACAGATGCGCCACTTTGATGTGCAACTGATTGGTGGAGTTGTGCTGCACCAGGGCAAAATTGCCGAGATGAAAACCGGCGAAGGAAAAACGCTGGCTGCAACGTTACCGGCTTATCTGAATGCCCTGACAGGCGAGGGCGTACACATCGTCACCGTCAACGACTACCTGGCACGGCGTGACGCCGAGTGGATGGGCAAGATCTACAAATCCCTGGGGCTTAGCGTTGGTGTGCTTGTCAACGCCGTTGAGCCACAAACGGCTGAGCGCCGGGCCGCCTACAACGCCGATATAACCTATGGCACAAACAACGAGTTCGGCTTTGACTACCTGCGCGATAACATGGTTGCCTCTCTTGACCAGGTGGTACAGCGAGAATTGAACTTTGCCATCGTTGACGAGGTGGATAATATCTTGATCGACGAAGCGCGTACTCCGCTGATCATCTCGGGCCAGGGGCAGGAATCGACCGATCACTATGTGCAGTTCGCCCGCTGGGCCCCTCGTCTGAAGCCCGAAATCGACTTTACGATTGACGAGAAGTTGCGCACCGTCATACTCACCGAAGAAGGTATCGAGAAGATCGAGAAGCTAGCAGGTGTGAAAAACATTTACGCCGAAGAGAACGTCGATCTGACGCGTTACATGGAAAACGCCATTAAGGCAGAGTTCATCTTCAAGCTCGACAAAGACTATATTGTGAGAGACGGCGAAGTAATTATCGTCGATGAGTTTACGGGCCGCCAGATGCCGGGACGGCGCTACAGCGAGGGTCTTCACCAGGCCATCGAGGCTAAAGAGGGCGTCAAGGTGCAGCGCGAGAACCATACGCTGGCGACGATCACCTTTCAGAATTTCTTCCGCCTTTACAAGAAACTGGCCGGTATGACCGGTACTGCGCTGACGGAGGCGGAAGAGTTTCATAAGATTTATAAGCTGGATGTCGTAAGTATCCCAACGCACAAGCCTATGATTCGCCAGGATCTGCCTGACCTGATCTATCGCACAACAGATGCAAAATTCAGGGCTGTGGTCGAAGAGATTAAGGAACTTAACGAACAGGGGCAGCCGGTCCTGGTAGGGACAACCTCGGTCGAGATCTCAGAGCATCTTTCAGAGCTACTGGATAAGCAGGGCATACCGCACAACGTTCTGAACGCTAAACACCACGAGCGTGAGGCGCAAATTGTCGCACAGGCCGGTCGCAGCGGCGCAGTGACTATCGCCACCAACATGGCCGGCCGCGGTACCGATATTCTTTTGGGAGGCAACCCCGACGGTTATCGAGATGCCATCTTGCGCAAACACGCCGAGCACATCGACTTTATCCGCGAGATGCAGGTGCAAGACGAAGACGACCGTGCTGAGAAAGAGGAGGCGATACAGCAGTATCTCGCTAACATGTCCGAGGAGGAGATAAACGAACTGCTCGAGCAGAAGAGGCGTGAGTGCGAAGAGGATCACCAACTGGTCGTGGAGTTGGGTGGACTGCGTATCATTGGTACTGAACGACACGAGTCACGACGTATCGATAACCAGTTGCGTGGCCGCTCTGGACGCCAGGGAGACCCGGGTTCGTCACGCTTCTTCCTGGGGCTGGATGACGAACTGATGCGCCGTTTCGCCGCTGACCGTGTATCAAAAGTGATGCAAATGGTTGGTATGGACGAGGATATGCCGCTTGAGAGCGGCATGGTTTCGCGCTTCATTGAACAGGCACAGACGCGGGTTGAGGGATATAACTTCGATATACGTAAGAACGTGGTTGATTATGACGACGTGATTGCCAAACAGCGCGAAGTGATCTATGCTGACCGGCGCGCAGTGCTTGAACGCGCCGATATGCACGAGCGCGTGCTGGGGATGATGCGCGCTGAAGTGCGAGGAATAGTGGATATGCATATCCCTGGCAACCTCGTTACAGAAGAAGAGCAGCTGGAGAGACTGTTTGCCGTCCTGGAAACATGGGTGCAGATTCCTGATGAGGCCTTGCCGGATAATATGCACGCCGTGCGCAAAGACGATCTCACGAGAAAACTGACAGAGCTGGTGACAAACCACTACGAGGAGCGAGGCCAGCAGCTTGATAAACTGGGGGCAGAGAATCCAGGTCTCGGCATCCCCTCTATCCGCGACCTGGAACGTTCCTATACGTTACAGGTTATAGATCGACTATGGATGGATCACATTGATGCCCTGGATGTGATGCGAGCCAGTATTCATTTTCGCGCGATTGGACAGCGCGACCCGCTTGTCGAGTTCAAGAACGAAGCATTCCGCATGTTCGAGAACCTGAAAGCGACCATCCAACATTATATCGTAGATGAGCTGCTTAAGCTGCTACGTGGCAACATTACTATTACAGTGCAACGGCCAGAGCCGCAGCGTAAGATCCCACGCAACCTGCGCACAAATATTGATGATATCGCCAGGGCCAGCGGCCAGGCGAAGAGCGATGGCGCAGATAGAGGTACCGCTTCACGCAGGCAAAGCGCTGGTAACCGCCAGCATGGGAATGGACGCACAGCAGTTGCGACCTCGGCTCCACGCCCGGTGATGGCAAACAAGATTGGACGCAACGATCCATGCCCGTGCGGCAGCGGCAAAAAGTATAAGAAGTGTCACGGAGCCTGAGGAGTTAGCAGAGGAAAGCATGAGAATGCCCTGGGGAGGTATGCCTCTCCAGGGCATTCTCATGCTTTCCCGATATATAATTTTTTGTTTATATATAGCTTCACAACCTTCGAAGCAATTTCCTGGCCCTTTTAGGTGATTGCATGTTACCCTTGTCTTAGTGAGTGGAACAAGAGAGATGGACAAAGGTGTCTACTGGCAGAATCCACCGTTAGCCTCAACAGAGAGGAAAGGTCATCCTAATGAGCGAACAACATGTTACAAACAGCTATGGGTACAGCAGGTATGAAATGAACGGCCACAGCAAAAACAGGCATGCAATGAATGCGCACTATGCCTCAGAGCTTGAGAGAGATTGGGAAGGAAATCTACGCTGGCAAGGGATTGTGCGTCCATACAGCGCAGAAGATGTGATCCGGCTTCGTGGTTCAATCAAAATTGATTACACACTGGCGCGACTCGGTGCCGATCGGCTCTGGAATCTCCTGCACGCCGAACCCTATGTAGCAGCTTTGGGTGCATTGACGGGAAACCAGGCAGTGCAGCAGGTAAAGGCCGGTTTAAAAGCCATCTATCTGAGCGGCTGGCAGGTCGCGGCTGACGCTAACCTCGCGGGACAGATGTATCCAGACCAGAGCCTTTACCCGTCTAATAGTGTCCCACATGTTGTACGCAGAATTAACCAGGCGCTGCAGCGCGCCGACCAGATTCATCACGCGGAAGGCAAGAACGATACCTACTGGTTTGCACCAATCGTGGCGGACGCGGAAGCAGGCTTTGGCGGCCCTTTAAATGTTTTTGAGCTGATGAAAGCCATGATCGAGGCGGGGGCAGCAGGTGTCCATTTTGAGGACCAGTTGTCATCGGAGAAGAAGTGCGGGCATATGGGCGGCAAGGTGCTCGTGCCGACTCAGTCAGCTATCAAGCATCTCGTGTCTGCACGCCTGGCAGCCGATGTAATGGGTGTTCCAACCATCATCGTTGCTAGAACAGATGCTAACGGAGCGCACTTAATCACCAGTGATATTGACCCGGCTGACCACAAATTCCTCACCGCGGAGCGAACACCGGAGGGGTTCTATAAAATGCAGGGTGGGCTCAATGCAGCCATTGCCAGGGGACTCTCCTACGCTCCATATTGCGACCTCATCTGGTGTGAAACCTCCGAACCCAACCTCAAAGAGGCGCAGCGCTTCGCAGACGAGATTCACGAGCAGTATCCAGGCAAGATGCTGGCTTACAACTGCTCTCCCTCATTTAACTGGCGCAAGAAGCTTGATACCGAAACGATTACAACCTTCCAGGGCGAACTTGCGAGGATGGGCTATAAATTCCAGTTCATCACGCTGGCCGGTTTCCACGCCCTCAACTATAGCATGTTCAACCTTGCATTGGGATATCGCGAGCATGGCATGGCTGCCTACGCTGACCTGCAAGAGGCCGAGTTCGCGCTGGAAACATCTGGATACACCGCGACCAAGCACCAACGCGAAGTGGGCACCGGATACTTCGACGAGGTAGCCCAGGTTATCTCCAGCGGCAATTCCTCAACTGTTGCGCTGGCAGGCTCGACAGAAGTGGAGCAATTTCTCTAATCGCTTACCTACCACCGAAAGGAATATCCCCCACATGACGAAAGAGAACACCTCTGTCGAGACCGTACAGATCACTGGTCCAGTCACTGCAGAGTTCGCGGAAATTTTGACACCAGAAGCTATGAACTTTGTGGCAACGCTGGTTCGGGCTTTTACAGATAGGCGTGAAGAATTGCTACGGAGAAGGGCACAGAGGCAGGCCGAGATTAACGCAGGCAAGTTGCCTGATTTCTTGCCCGGAACCGAGCATATTCGCAACAGTGAATGGACCATTGCGCCTGAGCCCGCGGACCTGCAAGACCGGCGCGTAGAGATTACGGGGCCTGTGGAGCGCAAAATGATTATCAACGCGCTGAACTCGGGTGCCAAAGTCTTCATGGCTGACTTCGAAGATGCGTTTTCCCCAACGTGGGAAGGTACGATTGAAGGTCAGATCAACGTTCGTGACGCAGTCAATCGCACCATTACGTATAACAGCCCCGAGGGAAAACAATACGCACTCAATGAAGAGATCGCGACACTGCTGGTTCGCCCGCGCGGCTGGCACCTGACGGAGAAGCACGTTTTGATTGATGGCAAGCCGATTTCCGGCGGCATCTTCGATTTTGGCCTGTACTTCTTCCACAACGCCAAAACGCTGATCGAAAAAGGCACAGGACCCTACTTTTACCTGCCTAAACTCGAAAGCCACCTGGAAGCGCGTCTCTGGAATGATGTGTTCGTGCTGGCACAACGCGAACTGGGTATTCCGCAGGGTACAATCAAAGCCACCGTGCTGATCGAGACCATCCTGGCAACTTTCGAGATGGACGAAATCCTGTATGAGCTGCGGGAACATTCGGCGGGTTTGAACTGCGGTCGCTGGGATTACATCTTCAGCGTGATCAAGAAGTTCCGCAATATCCCAGATTTTATTCTGCCTGACCGCGCGCAGGTCACGATGACAACGCACTTTATGCGTTCCTACTCACTGCTGACCATCAAAACCTGCCACCGGCGCAATGCGCATGCCATCGGGGGCATGGCCGCCCAGATTCCAATCAAGAATGATGCAAAGGCGAACGAGGAGGCGCTTGCACGCGTCCGTGCCGACAAAAGACGCGAGGTTACCGATGGTCACGATGGAACGTGGGTAGCTCACCCGGGCCTGGTTGCTATCGCCATGGAAGAATTCGACGCTGTCATGAAAGGGCCAAACCAGATCGACAGGAAACGTGAAGATGTGCATTCGACGGCTGCCGATCTCTTAAAGGTACCCGATGGTACGATCACCGAAGCCGGGCTACGCAACAATATCAGCGTCAGTATCCAATACCTGGAGTCGTGGCTGCGCGGCTCGGGCTGTGTTCCGATCAACAACCTGATGGAGGATGCTGCCACGGTCGAGATTGCCAGGTCGCAGATCTGGCAATGGATACACCATCCCAAGGGGATCCTCGATGATGGCAGAAAGGTGACGGTTGATTTGTTCCACGAACTGGCAAAGGATGAACTTGAGAAAATCCGGTCAGCGGTCGGAGAGCAGGAGTTTGCCAGGCGTAAATTCCAAACCGCGTCTGAGATTCTCGACACGATCATTACGGACGACCAGTTCGTTGAGTTCCTGACGCTGCCCGCCTATAAGTACTTGAATTAGCTGAAATCTCGTAACTATTCGGTTACCCGACTGATGCCGCCTGCGACGAAAAAGGAAAAGGGAGTGCAAAAGGCTAGCGCCCTTTGCACTCCCTTTTCACCTCAAGCGATTGGTGGTACTGCCAATCACTGCTGACCCGTCAACGTCCACTACGGCTTTAGCGGATACCAGTACATCGGTAAGGCCTGCCAGTGCAGAACGAAGCCCAGGCGCTCATACATCGAGCGGCTCTCGGGTGTTGGACCTAATACCCCTATACGATAGCCAAGCCCGCGTGCTTCTTCAAGCACCGCTCGCGTCATGGCCGTTCCCACTCCTCGACGCCGCAGAGCAGGCGCGACCTCGACATTGTAGATGCCTGCTGCCTCTTGCCCAAGAAAGAGCGAGAGCGCTCCCGCTGGCTCTCCACCTAACCTGGCAACGTAGTGACGCAGGGATTGATCTCGATCCAGACCAAGACTGATGTAGAGCCGTTCTCGCGGTTCATCCCGCTGGTCATTCTCAAGATAATGTGGATGCAAATTGATCCACTGTGCTACCCTTTCTTCGTCCACCACCCGCTCGACAGTCAGATCAGGGGGCGGAGGGAACGGCTCAGCGATTGCCGAGAGATCTATTGCCATACCAACACCCTCACGCAGGCGCACCCAGCCATGTGCCTCTAGTCGCTGCTCTAGATTAGCAGGGCGGCTATCCACATTGAGAAACCACAGGTGGGGAACGTTTCGCTCCTGGAAGCGCTTCGCAGCTTCGTCGATCACCTGATCAACATGCGCCTCCGAGAGCTGTGCGCGCGCCACGCCATTAAATGTGTTGTCCCATACCCCGGTGATGACCCACTCAATCTCATCCGTGACCTGCCTTTCGGCCAGTGGTGAGGTGCCCAGGTAGGACAGCATCTCGATCATATTGACGGCTTCGAGCAGTGACCACCGCTCTCGACCGATGGCTTTTTGTTGTTCACTCATGGCTATTCCTTTCTTTGCCTTGTCAGAATGGGACTGCTGTTATACTATGAAGTGGACGTGCATCACCTTTGAATGAAATGCAACGTAGGGGAGGATCCATATGTCAACTGATATCCAGGTTGCACCTGAAAGAAGACGTCGCAAGGCCGTTCAGATGCGGTAGAGAACCGAGAACGTGTGTTGGTGGCAGCCAGAGAAGTCTTTGCCGAGTGTGGTATACATACCTTAATTCCAGACATCGCAGCGCGAGCAGGTGTCGGCAATGGCACAGTGTACCGGCATTTTCCCAGTAAGGGAGCACTCATCGACGCGCTTCTTGAGGAGTATTGGCGTGACATCGACCTCCTAAGACGGCAGGCACAAGAGACCGCTGATCCCTGGGTTGGGTTTACACTGCTCATGCAGGAGATGCTCCAGATACAGGATAAAAGGCTGTTGTATCAATTAAAAAAGCTAAATACGGTGGTGAGTGAAACAACCCTGTTGACATGCTATGACGTTTTTCTAAAACCTGATGTCGCCATTAGGTAATTGCGTGAAGTGGTCGCCTGCGTACGTACCTGTTCAAGGTCGACATGCAACAATCGTCC
>Ga0207684_10006495_pt1 | contig 10661 bp, 10 predicted proteins | sample KBSK5501metaG_FD_184342 | JGI IMG/M metagenome (GOLD analysis project Ga0207684, IMG submission 184342) | Corn, switchgrass and miscanthus rhizosphere microbial communities from Kellogg Biological Station, Michigan, USA - KBS K5-50-1 metaG... | ecosystem: Host-associated > Plants > Roots >... | reverse complement strand
TCACCATGCTCCAGAACGACTACAACCGGAAGAACCTCCAGAACCCGTGGCTCCTCGACCATAAGAAGGACATCTACATGCCGATGGGGCAGACCGCGGAGGTCGTCGCCCAGCGCTACGGCGTCACGCGCGAGCGCCAGGATGCGTTCGCGCTCCTCTCGCAGCAGCGGACCGCCGCGGCCCAGCGCGATGGGAAGTTCGCCGACGAGATCGTCCCGATCACCATGACGATGCAGACCACGGACAAGGTCACGGGCGCGACGTCGACGAAGCAGGTCACCGTCGAACGCGACGAGTGCAATCGCCCCGACACGACGCTCGATGGCCTCGCGAAGCTCCCGCCGGCGTTCAAGGAGGGCGGCACGGTGACGGCCGGCAATGCCAGTCAGCTCTCGGACGGCGCGTCGGTGGCGCTCCTCATGTCCGCCGAGCGCGCCAAGGCGCTCGGCGTGCGGCCGCTCGGCGTCTTCCGCGGGTTCACCGTCGCCGCCTGCGAGCCCGACGAGATGGGCATCGGTCCGGTGCTCGCCGTGCCGAAGCTCCTCCGGCAAGTTGGGATCGCCCTGATGGACATCGACCTCGTCGAGCTCAACGAGGCGTTCGCATCTCAAGCGGTCTACTGCCGCGACCGCCTGGGGATCGATCCCGAGCGGCTCAATCCCAACGGCGGCGCGATCTCGATCGGTCACCCCTACGGGATGAGCGGCGCGCGCCTGGTCGGCACCGTGCTCTACGAGCTGCGGCGCCGGAAGGCGCGCTATGGGCTCGTCACGATGTGCGTCGGCGGCGGGATGGGGGCGGCCGGGCTCGTCGAGGCGATGAACTAGCTCCGATGCGGTCCGCCCTGCCTCGCCCGAAGCTACATGAACACCCAGCGCCGGCCGGCCCGATACGCCCTCAGGACGTCGCGGCTCACGACCATCCGATGGACCTCGTCCGGTCCGTCGACCAGGCGCATGGTGCGTGCGGCGAGATACATCGCTCCGAGTGGCGTCAGGTCGGTGAGCCCGAGCGCGCCGTGGACCTGGATGGCGCGGTCGATCACTTCGTGCAGCACGCGCGCGGCATAGAACTTCACGAGCGAGATCTCGACTCGCGCCTCATCGCCCGCGTCGAGGCGGTGCGCGGCGTGGAGCGTCAAGAGGCGGCAGGCCTGTATCTCCGCGGCGGAGTCCGCGATCCAGTTCTGGACCGTCTGCTTCTCGGCGAGCGCGCTTCCAAAGACCTCGCGCGCGAGCGCGCGGTCGCACATGAGGTCGAAGGCGCGCTGCATCTGCCCGAGCCAACGCATCACGTGATGGATGCGGCCTGGACCGAGCCGCTTCTGCGCGATACGGAAGCCGTCCCCGGGCTGGCCAAGCGTGTTCGCGATCGGCACGCGGACATCCGTGAACCGTACCTCGCAGTGGGTGTTGTAGCCGCGGCCGCGGTGACCAAGGGTCGGGATCGCCCGTACGATCTCAAAGCCCGGCGTGTCCGCGGGGACGATGATCTGGCTGAGGCGCTCATGCGGCGGCGCGTCGGGAGCGGTGACCGCCATAACGATCGCGAACGCCGCGCCCTCGGCGCCCGAGCTGAACCACTTGTGCGCATTGATCACCCACGCATCGCCGGTGCGCTCGGCTCGCGCACGCAGGCCGCGCGGATCGGACCCGGAGACCTCGGGCTCGGTCATCGCGAAGAACGAGCGGATCTCGCCCGCGACGAGCGGGCGGAGCCAGCGCGCCCTCTGCTCGGGTGTCCCGAACTCGTGCAGGATCTCAGCGTTGCCGGTGTCCGGCGCCTGGCAGCCGAAGACGCGCGGCGCCACGAGGCTGCGGCCGATGACCTCGTTCAGGTAGACGTAGGGGAGGAACCCCGTGCCCGTCCCGCCCGCGTCCGGGCCGATGAACATCGCCCAGAGACCCGCGGCCTTCGCCCTGTCCTGGAGCTCGCGCATGAGCGCTTCGGCCGCGTCGTCCTCGGCTGCGAGCGCGCGCTCATTGGGGTAGACCTGTGCCTCCATGAAAGCCGCGAGGCGCTCGCGGCGCTGCTGCACGTCGGGGGACGGCGCGAAAGCCAGCACCGGCGGACTGTACTGCCGGCGTGATCGTCTCACGGGAACGAGGGGGAAACATGCAAACCAAAGAGCTGTTCGACCTAAGCGGCAGGGTCGCCATCATCACCGGCGGGGGCAGCGGACTCGGGCGGCAGATGGCGACAGCGCTCGCCGAGATGGGCGCGGACGTGGTGCTCTGCGCGCGCAACGCCGAGCGCTGCGCCGAGACCGCCGCGGCGCTCTCGGCGCTCGGGGTCCGCGCGCTCGGCCTCCGCTGTGATGTCACCAGCGCCGACGACGTACGCGCGATGGTCGAGCGCGCGAAAGCCGAGCTCGGCCGGATCGACATCCTCGTGAACAACGCCGGCCGCGCCTGGCTCGCGCCCGTGGCGACCATGGCGGTGGAGGATTGGCGGCGGGTGCTCGACGTCAACCTCACCGGCGCCTTCCTGTGCGCGCAGGCCGCGGGGAACGTCATGATCGCGCAGGGTGGCGGCAAGATCATCAACATCGCCTCCGTCGCCGGCCTGGGCGGCGCGATGCCAGAGGTGCTCGACTCGATCGCGTACAACGCGAGCAAGGGCGGACTCATCAACTTCACCCGCGACCTCGCGGTCAAATGGGGCCGATACAAGATCAACGTGAACGCGATCGCGCCGGGATGGTTCCCGAGCCGCATGTCGAGCGCGATCGTCGAGCGCTGGGGCGACCGGCTCGCGCGCGCCATCCCGCTCGGCCGCATCGGCGGCGACGAGGATCTCAAGGGGACGGTCGTGTACCTCGCATCGCGTGCCTCCGACTACATCACCGGGCAGGTCCTCGCAGTCGACGGCGGGCACACGGCGTCATGAGCGTCGCCGGGCCGCCGCTTATGGTCGAGGTCGAGGCCCGAGCGGCGGGGTTCGATGAAACGCGCCTCGAGCGGATCGATCGTCACTTCGGCCGCTACGTCGAGGACGGCCGCTTGCCGGGGTGGCTGTTGCTCATCAGTCGCGGCGGCAAGGTCGCGCGTCTCTCCACGCGTGGTCACCGCGACCTCGACGCGGGACTGGCGGTGGAGGCCGACACGCTCTTCCGGATCTATTCGATGACCAAGCCGATCACCGCGGTCGCGGCGATGCTGCTGTACGAGGAGGGCGCGTTCGACCTGCGCGATCCGGTCAGCCGCTTCATCCCGGCCTTCGAGGGTGTGCGGGTCTTCCAGCAGGGCACGGCGCTGCGACCCGTGACCGTCCCGACGACCGAGCCGATCCGGATCTGGCATCTGCTCACGCACACGGCCGGCCTCACCTACGGATTCCTCCACCGCCATGTGGTCGACGAGATGTACCGCGCCGCGGGATTCGAATGGGGCTTCCCGGAGGGGCTGGATCTTGCGGCCTGTTGCGAGCGCTGGGCGTCGCTGCCGCTCCTCTTCGAACCCGGCACCGAGTGGAACTACTCCGTGGCCAGCGACGTCCTGGGGCGCGTCGTCGAGATCGCGTCAGGCCTGTCGCTGGATGCATTCTTCGCCGAGCGCATCTTCGCGCCGCTCGGGATGACCGACACGAGCTTCTTCGTCGAGCCTGCGAAGGCAGCGCGCCTCGCTGCCCTTTACCTTCCAGACCGGACCGGGCGCGCCGTCCGGAACGACGCGTTCGGCGACGCGGCGCGCCGGAAGCCGCTGGCGTGCTCCGGGGGCGGGGGGCTCGTCTCATCCGCGAGCGACTACCACCGCTTCACCCGGATGTTGCTCGCCGGTGGCCAGCTCGACGGCGTCCGCCTGCTGAGCGGCCGCACCGTACGGTACATGTCGCGGAACCACCTACCCGGCCGGGCCGATCTCGGCACCTTCGGCCGGCCGTTCGGAGAGGCCCCGCTCGCGGGTGCGGGCTACGGCCTCGGCTTCGCCGTGATCGAGGACCCCGTGCGCAGCAAGGTCATGTCGTCGGCCGGCGAGCTGTCCTGGGGCGGCGCTGCGAGCACCGCGTTCTTCATTGACCCCGCTGAAGAGCTCATCGTGGTGTTCCTTACGCAGCTGCTTCCGTCGACGACGCACCCCTTCCTCCGGTCGCAGCTCCGCCAGCTCGTGTACCAGGCCCTCGTCGATTGACAACGGACGCCGACCCGGCTCTCTCCGTCCACCTGCGCGAGCGCCTCATCCCCCTCTTCGGCGCGGACATCGCGATCGAGCGACTCGTCCTCCTCGCGGGCGGAGCGTCGAAGGAGGCCTGGGCGCTGGACCTGCGCACTCCGCAGGGAGTGCGCGAGCTCCTGGTACGGCGCGCCGGCGGCGGCGTCATCCATAGGGAGACGCTCTCGCTCGCGGACGAGCACCGTCTGCTCGAGGTCGCGTTCGCGGCCGGCGTGCGCGTCCCGCAGCCGTTCGGGTACCTCGGGGAGGTTGCGGGCCGGCCCGCGTTCGTCAGCCAGCGCGTGTCGGGCGAGACGATCGGGCGGCGGATCGTGCAGCGGCCGGACCTCGCTGATGCGCGCGCGGTGCTGCCGGCGCAGATGGCCGAAGAGCTCGCGAAGATCCACGCGATCCCGGCCGAGCGCGTGCCCTTTCTCGGCGGCGGCGGAGCGCGCGACGTGCTCGGGCGGCTCGCGGAGGAGGTCGACAGCCTCGGCGACGCGCACCCGGCGATCGAGCTCGGGCTCGCCTGGGCGAGACGACAGGCGCCGGAGCAGAGCGAAACGGTCGTGCTCCACGGTGACTTGCGCCTCGGCAACCTCGCGGTCACCGCGACGGGCCTCGGCCATGTGCTCGATTGGGAGTTCGGGCACTACGGCGACCCGGCTGAAGACGTCGGCTGGCCGCTGGTGCGGGCGTGGCGCTTCGGCGTCGATCAGCTGCGCCTGGGTGGCATCGGCGAGGTCGAGCCGTATCTCGAGCGCTACAACGCGCTCACCGGTCGGCACATCACCCTCGCGTCGCTCGACTACTGGGAGATCGTCGGCAATCTGAAGTGGGCCATCGGCGCGCTCACCCAGTCGCGCCGCCACCTCTCGGGACAGCAGCGGAGCGTCGAGCTCGCGGTGCTCGGGCGGCTTGCCTCCGAGATGGAGTTCGAGCTTCTTCATCTCCTCGAGCGGGCCGGCTGATGCAGGATCGTCCGCACGCCGCAGAGCTCGCCCAGGCTGTGCGCGAGTTCATCGAGGCAGAGGTGCTCCCGGGGATCGACGATCCGCGGCTTCGGTTCCGAACGCTCGTCGCCGCGAACGGCCTCGGCATCCTCGAGCGCGAGATCGCTCTCGGAGCGCCGCTGGTGCGGCGAGAGGTCAGTTCGCTCGCGCGGCTACTGGGCCACGCGGACCCGCTCCCGGACGACATCGAGGAGCTCCGTCGACGGGCGGGCGACCTCAACCGCGAGCTCGCGCTGCGCATCCGCGGGGGCGACATTCCTGAGGGCACGCTCACGCATCTCTTGGCGACGGTCGCCGACAAGCTGCGGGTCGCGAGTCCCCGCTACCTCGAGCGCTACCGCTGAGGCTCGCTCACTCGTGACCTCCGCCTGCGGCTCCGGCTTTCCGCGTCGGCTGCGCCTCCGCGTCAGTAGCGGTAGAAACCGCGGCCGGTCTTGCGGCCGTAGTGGCCCGCGCGGTAGCGCTCCTCGATGCAGCGCGGCGGGCGGTCCTCCTCGCGTCCCGACGACTCGTAGATCGCCGAGCGGATCGTGAATGCGAGGTCGATGCCGGTGAGATCCATAAGGCGGAATGGTCCGAGCGGATGGCCGAGCGCCTTCTCCGCGGCGAGATCGACCTCCTCGAACGTGGCATAACCCTCATCGACGAGGAAGGTCGCCTCGCGTCCAAGCGCACGGAGCAGCCGATTCGCGATAAAGCCCTCGATCTCTTTCTTCATCAGGATCGGCCGCTTGCCGACGCGCTGCGCGAACTCGAGCAGGAGCGAAGCCGTCTCCGCGGAGGTGTGCGGGCCCTGCACGACCTCGACGACTTCCATGACCATCGCTGGGTTGAAGTAGTGGAGGTTCGCGACCTGCGTGGGTCGCTGGGTAGCGTCCGCGACCAGGCTCGACACGAAGGTGGAGGAGTTGGTCGCAAGGATCGCGCGCGGCGGGCACAGTCCATCGAGGTCGGCGAAGACCTTTCGTTTCACCGCGATGTCCTCGACCACGGCTTCGATGGCCAGGTCCGCATCGGCCGCGGCCTCCGCGAGGTCTGCGTCGAAGACGAGCCGCGCCCGCGCCGCCGCGGCCTCCTCCTGGGTCCAGCGCCCTTTGTCGATCCGCCCTGCGATGTATTCGTCGGTCCAGCGCTCCGCCGCCCGTAGCTGTTCCGCGCTCGTGTCGCAGAGTCGGACGGCGTACCCGTGGTGCGCAGCGTTCAGCGCGATCTGGCGCCCCATGAGGCCGGCCCCCACCACGCAGACCCGTTTTAGCTCGTCGATCTTCAACGCTGCCTCCCTGACGTTTCCTTCGCGACGCGTGCTGCCCGCTCCTCGTCGGCGAGCGCGCGCCGCAGCACCTTGCCGACCATGCTCTTCGGCAGGTCGGAGCGGAATTCGATCTCAGCTGGGATCTTGAAGCGCGCGAGCGACGAGGCACAGTGTGTCCGCAGCTCCTCCGTCGTCGCGGAAGCGCCGGGTTGCAGGACGACGAAGGCCTTCACGACTTCGCCGCGCTCAGGATTCGGGACGCCGATCGCGGCGGCCTCGTGCACCGCGGGGTGCGCATAGAGCGCCTCTTCGACCTCGCGCGGATAGACGTTGTATCCCGAGACGATGATGAGCTCCTTCTTGCGGTCGACGATGTAGAAGTACCCGTCGTCGTCCATCCGAGCGACGTCTCCGGTGTAGAGCCATCCGTCGCGCAGCGCGAGCGCGGTCTCCTCGGGTCGCTGGTAGTAGCCGTCCATCAGGTTCGGACCGCGCACCACGAGCTCGCCGGTCTCGCCGGCGGGCATGTCGCGTGTTCCGGTCTCGAGGTCCACGATCTTCGCGTCGACGTCGGGAATGGGCACGCCGATCGAGCCGAGCTTTCGCTGCCCCCGTCGCGGCGTCGTATGGGTGACCGGGGCCGCCTCAGTGAGTCCGTAGCCTTCGAGCACCCGCCCCCCTCTGGCCAGCTGCTCGAATCGCGTCTGCACCTCCACCGGCAGTGGCGCGGACCCCGACCCGAACACCTCCACGGAGCGGAGGTCGTACCGAGCGAGGTCGGGCGCGCTTGCGGCGGCGACGTAGATGCGCGGCGCGCCGGCGAACGAGCGCGGCCGATGTGTGTGGATCGCGAGCAGGACGTGCTCGAGATCGAAGCGCGGGATGAGCACCATCGCGCTGGCGGTCGCGACCGAGACGCCCATGATGACGGTGAGGCCGTACACGTGGAAGAGTGGCATCACGTCCACCCCGCGCTCGAGCGCCTCCACGAGCGTCGGGTTCCATGCACGCGACTGCAGGACGTTCGCGACGAGCGCGCGATGCGACAGCATGGCTCCCTTGGGCACGCCGGTCGTACCGCCGGTGTACTGGAGGACGGCGGTATCCTCGGGGCCGACGTCCACCGGTCGAAGGGCGGTTTCGGCGCGCACGATGTCCGCGAAGAGATGCTCGCCCGCGGCGCGGTCCACCGTCGTGCGGTGCCCCTCCCGCTTCTCGCGCGCGAGCGTGAACAGCACACGGAGGAGTGCCGGGAAGTACTCCTTGATGTTCGCGAGGATCAGGTTCCGAACCGGCGTCCCGTCGCGCGCCGCGCGCGCGACGGCGTGGAGCCGCGACAGCGCGACAAGCGTCTCCGTCCCGGAGTCCGCGAGCTGCCGGCGCAGCTCGGGAGCGGTGTACAGGGGGTTGCACGGAACCACGACCGCGCCCGCTCGGAGCGCGCCGTAGAAGGCGATGACGAACTGCGGGCAGTTGGGCAGAAGCAACGCGACGCGGTCACCTTTGCGGACGCCCAGTGACTGGAGGCCCGCTGCGAAGCGGTCCGCGAGCCGCTCGAGCTCGGCGTACGTGAGCGATCCTTCGATGAGTCGATGCCCGACGACCGCGCCGAAGACCGTCGCGACCGCCCGCGGATGGCGCGCGGCGGTGTCGGTGAGGAACTGCTGGAGGGGAATGGCGGGATAGTCAAGCGTGTGCGGCACGCCGGGGTCGTACTGCTTCAACCACGGACGCTCGGTCGCGATCCCAATGCCCATCTCAGCCGCCCCGTTGGACACCGTAGCACTCGCCCGGATGGTCATCGGATCGGCTCGACGGATCGCTTGCCCAACGCCGCGGAGCCGATTTTCGCGGTGGACGGAGGGATGACCCAAGCCCTTGGTCTGACGGACCATGTCCTAGCTTCCGATGCGCCCTTGCCTTTGGGCGTAGCCCTGCGAGGAGAATCTGGCGAGATGGCATCAGAGCCACGCTACGCATATCACTCATTCCCGCGTCGTGGCAGGAGCACGCGCGCGAGCAACATCCGGCGCGGGCTATCCGTGTTGCGATCAATCGCGACTTCCGGGCTGTTGTTGCGTCCTGAGGTTGTTGCCGTCCCCGGTGAGATCCTCGACGACGGCACACTCGGAGAGTCGAGTTTCATTGGTGAGCGATTCGCGGCGTTCACAGTGCGGACGACCGCCTCGCTCGTCAGCGAGCACGCGCAACACTTTGGTGAGTTCGCTATTGAGCTCGAGGTCGCCAACTTGATCGAAATCGGCGCGCTGCCTGCTTTCTACTTGCCTTTGCGCGACGACCAGCATGGCAGCGGTCGAGCGTTGACTGCACGCACCGCCGAGATCACATTGCTGCTGGGAGCGACTAGCGAACCTCAACGCTGCTGCTGACACGCCGCTCAGTCACGTCCAATTGACAATCTCAGGACAACCCGTGTTCACGGCACCGAAGGCCGACGTTCGTGCCCTCATCGGCGGCTTGACCACCGGTACGCGGCCATTCAATGAGCTTCTTGGCGCCTTCCAGGCGCTCGCGAGTCTCATCTACCCGGTTGACGCCGTCGGCGTCGAAGAGCTTCGCTTCTTCGAGCAGCGCGAGTGGCGCGTCCTATCGAATGCGCTCGATCCTCGGCACTACACGGCAAGCGCGGCCACGACGGACGAGCGCGAAAGACTCATGTCGATTGACCGCTCATATTTCGGGGGACAAGTGCACATGCGATCAGGGACTAGAACCCGCATCGATGAGTGCGTGTTCCTTCGCACGATTCGGGGCCGGCCCTTCCTTGACTACGCACGGCACGTAATCGTCCCTGACGCTGCGCTGGACGACAGTCGTGCCATCCTCGCCCCATCATTCCCGGCGCTGCCGGTGTTGGGGTTCAGCTCACTAACGCCAACGGCGCCATATGACAGGTAAGTGTTTCGGGGTGCCTGCGACCACTGACGATCCGAGCACCTTTCCAGACTGCCCAAAGTCAGCGTCCGGTCCGGGCAGCGCGAGGCGGTCACTCTCAAGGGACCTTAGGGGGAGGGTCGCTTGACTTAGCGCGCCCGAACCCGCAAACCAGTTGGCAATGGCAACCACACAGGACAAGGACGTTGCGATCTGGGTATGCCCGCACGGGAGCTCGTCCGATGTCAAAGAGATTCCGGAGGGCACTGAAGAGCCCGTCGACAGGGTCTGCGGTTCGCATGGCGAAATGTTCATCAAGCAGTGTCCCAACCCGGAGTGCTCCGAGCCCACCTATCACCCAAGCGATCTCGATCGACGCTATCACCACTGCGGCGAGAAGATCCCCTGGGCAGACTCGAGAGCGGAGACGGCGAGAGCGCTGATGGAGTACGACACCTTCAACTCGCGCTACTTGGGCCGGGAGCTACCGGAGCTCACGCCGGAGGAGCGTCAAGATCTCATCGTGCCACCGAGTGAGCGACTGCCTGCGCAGATACTTCGAACGCCTACGCAACGGAAGAGATCGGATCCACCGAGCACTCCAGTTAGGACAACGAGCTTGAATCTTCCCGACAACTGGACAGATCTCTTGCGCCAGAGCCCTGGGTCACGAAAAGTCAGGTCTACGGATGTCTGGGTGCCACCCCCGATGCCCAAGCTGCTGAAAACAGAGCCGACGACCAAATGGCGCCGGTTCTCGTCAGGCGTTGGCTCGTTCCTATTCGGCAGCTTGCAGAACTTCTTTGGAGGGCTGCTGCTTCTGCTCGTCGTGCTTGTCCTGGCCTACTTTGGCGTCAAGCTCGTCACGCCTCAGTAGCCGTCTTCAGCACGGCCGACTCGGTTCGATTCCAACTGCCGCGAACTCACTTTTCACGGGCTGACGTTTCGTTGGCGAACCTTGGTGTGTGTGACTGCGGTTCCATGGAACCTCTCGAATCTGCACGTCCCGAGAGAAGTGGTGTGATGGACCGTGTGTCGCCCGTCCTTCGCGTATCGGATGGTGTACGACCTAGCAGCTGCTGCTCAGGTGACGATCTGTCGAAAGGTGCGACGGACCGCCTGGGTGTTGCGCTCGCGTCGACCGGATAGTTTCGGTCCCGGGCATGAACTGGTATTTGCGTCTCGCGCGCCGCAAACCACTGCCGGCAGTGCTCCTCCTTTTCGGCGGCGCGGCTGCGGTGTCGCTGTTGGCCAGCCTCGTCCTCGGACCACGCGGGTCACTCGTTCCCACGCTTCTGTACCTCGCGTTTGGAGCTGCGCTCTCGGGCTGGCTTGGCCTGCACCTGCTCC
>Ga0207684_10006494_pt1 | contig 10662 bp, 8 predicted proteins | sample KBSK5501metaG_FD_184342 | JGI IMG/M metagenome (GOLD analysis project Ga0207684, IMG submission 184342) | Corn, switchgrass and miscanthus rhizosphere microbial communities from Kellogg Biological Station, Michigan, USA - KBS K5-50-1 metaG... | ecosystem: Host-associated > Plants > Roots >... | reverse complement strand
CATTAATGATGTTCTGAAAAGGGCCAACTGTCTTGTCTGGCCAAGTAATAAGGATGACAATAGCTCCTGCAATAAATGCCAGGATCACGGAAATGACAGGACGCCCAAACGCAGTGCCGAATTTGCGAGCCCATATCGCGAGCTTCGACCCCGGAGGACGTTGTTCAGACGTCTCAGGTTGCTTTACTGGTACAGCCATATTGACTTCCTCCTCTATAGAAAGACGGCTTCACTGACGACGTTTTTAGCCAGGTAACTGTTCCCTAATCATAACATTAGAGGTGATAAGAAACAAGCACTGTGGGCGAAGGAGTATGAATCACGGTTTTGCAGAGACAACAACAGGGTGCGATAAGACGCACCCTGTTTCACAAGGTTCCCTATTCTATCTGCTACGAAATAGAATTACGGAATCGCCGTAGGTGGAACGAGCGAACCAGACTTCATCTGATTTTCAAAGTCCATCGCTTTTGCCACAGCGTCCGCGGGAACATCGCTGCTCGGAGTAGTAAAGCCAACGCCATCGTTGCTGATATCAAACGTGGTCGGGCTTGCGACAAAAGCATCATATTTACCAGTCTCCGCCAGGTTGATAATACTGTACGCAGCAGTATCGATACGTTTGATCGCGCTTGTGATGACACTCGGGCGGGCAGCGCCTGTCGTAGTTTTGCTCTGATCAACATCGACACCAATACTGTAAACATTATGCGCGGTAGCAGCATCCAGAACGCCAATACCACAACCACCGGCAACCTGGAAGAGGATGTCGGCGCTATTATCTGCAACCTGTTTATTAGCAATAGCTGCGCACTTCGTGGGGTCATTAAAGTCACTCGAATAACCGACTACTACTTTAACGCTCGGGTCGACTTTCTGAGCGCAGTACTTGTACCCGGCGATGTAGCGGGTGACCGGTGGGATAGCCAGGCCACCGACAGCGCTGATGGTGTTATGACCGAGCAGCTTCGGCACCTTAGATTTGCCATCAACCTCCATCTGACCGGCCATCGCGCCAACAAGGCAGCCCGCCTGTTGCTCTTTAAAGAAGAGCGGTGCGACATTGGGGAGGGGAGGAGTAACACAGGCACCAGATTTGTCTGCAGGGTTTGTAGGGCAGCCGTCAATAAGGGCAAACTTCTTGTTGGGGTACTGCTTGGCTACCGTATAGATCGCATTCTGCATCAAGAAACCTACGCCAATGACCATATCTGCCTGCTGTGCCACCGCGGTGAGGTTTTTGGTATATTCAGCATCACTGATCACCTTCGACACAATGACCACGTCAGGGAAACCGTACTGTGCTCTAGCCTTCTCGTAACCTACATGAGTAAACTGGTTAAAGCCGCTGTCATTCAAGCCACCAATATCAGACACCATTCCCACTGTTACTTTAGCACTAGGGGCTGTGGTGGGTGTGGTTCCTCCACCCGTTGATGTACCACCACACGCGGTAAGCAACATCGCAAGTAAGATAAGGAACGTAGTGATAGGGGCGAGGCCGCTAATCTTTCGCATATTAGCTTCCTTTCTTCTCAGTCCAAAGAAATACAGTAATTGAACGCCGATTCAATCATGATGAATATACATACATCGAGATAAACGCCAGATTCGCCCAAATAGATGTGGGAACGGGGCGAAGGACGGAATATCTCTCAAGGCCCAGTATATCACGAAAGAGGCGGCCAGGAACGCTATTCCGAACAATGGAACAATGAATATTACAGGCTTTCCCTGCTATGAATTATACGTCACGAAGAGCTTATTTCTCACAGAAGGTAGTAATGATTCGTCGCTTTGTGGGGATTGGATGGGAATGGCAAACAGGAGCACCAGTTGTTTGCCAAACCTCACCCAGGGCGCGATTTCTCGCGCCCCTACGATTGGCATTCTTCTTAAGCTCGAATTTCGTCGAGCATGGAGAGGTTGATGAAGAGATCGCAACTCTGGCGTAACGTAGCGGACATCGATTCGTCAAACGCGGCCACCTCAACGCGCACACCATGGTCGGAGCAGTAGTCGAGCATGGGCATAAAATCACTATCCCCACTGACCAGTACGATACAATCAACGGCCTTACCATCCACCAGTCGCACAACGTCCATGCACAAATCCAGGTCCAGGTCGGCCTTTTTTGCACCACTGGAGAATGTTTTATAGTTCTTGGTAGTAATGCGGTATCCCAACCCCTTTACAGCTTGCAAGAACATCTGATCATCACCAGGCTGTGGGCTGGTAGGACAATAGGCATGTGCCCTTACAAGACGGCGATTGCCGCGCAAGAAGTCCAGTAACTTGCCAAAGTCGATTGTCAAACGCTGTGTTCGTGCCGAATAGAGCAGATTGGCAACATCTACGAAAACGCCTACCCGTTCAGTTGAAGGAAATGGGGGCAGTGAAACAGAGACATTGGTTGGAATTTGATTTGCGCGTCGTAACTCGGCCACCATGCGATCAGATTGAGTCTGTATCGCCTGCGCAACAACGTTCGCAAGATGATTGATAGAAGCAGTTGAAGCTGCACCCTCTGTACGAGCAGGATAGGCGGGCATGCGTTGTACTTCGTTACGAATTGGCCGCACGGTACGAGACGTGGTGCTGCCACGAGCAGGTGAAGGTTCTGGCCCCATAAATGGTCCTGAATCCCCATTCCCTTGATTCATCTGACTTACTGTATGACCAGATTGAATACTGTACTGGCTTGTTAATGGTACAGGACTTCCTGGTACTGCTATTGAGCGCGTTTCGCTGGCAGGGGATACAGTGGACGGAGATGACGGTATTTGTGCTCCAATTCCTGTTTGTTCCGGTGTCACTGGTTTTGCAACGACAGGATTATTAGAAGCATTTGTAGTCATAGCTGCTTGACTCGAACTAGCGGAGCGTCGTCTTCGTCGCCTCCGCGAGCTGATAGCTTGCAATTCTGCATATTCCAATGGGGGCAGGTCTTCAAGCGCAACTTCTGGGACTTGTGGTTCACTAATCTCTGCAACCTGCGCAGTGTCTTCCGGCGCAACAGGTATGGACACAGCAGGAGTTGCCTGCACCTTTTCACGTGGTCGTTCTTGTCCATGTCGACGCCGGCCAACATGGGTAGTCTTAGTGGGTTTTCCCTTTTCGGGCTCTGCAGTTTGTGTTACCACCTGCTCCTGGACAACCGCCTCTGCAGGTGTCAATTGCTCTGTTGAGTGAGCCACGCCAGGGAGCTGTTTAACCTGCTCTTCTCGCTCACCAACATGTACATTATCTGTGCGTGGAAAGGCTTGAGACGGTGTAATATTTTCTTTGTTCTCTTCTATACGCTGCTGCGTTGGGGTAGCCGTAGTTGATGACGGTGGTGTTCGCCGATCAAAACGATACCGCCGCTCCGGGCGCGGTTTCTCTTCCAAAGGAGTTGCTTCTGATGAAGCTGGTTCGATTAACTCTCCAGGAATAGCATCTACTTTGCTTGTATCTTCAACGGAAGGCGGAGTAACTGTTTCTGTTTCAACATTTTGCTGCGCCCGTCCCTCTTCCACAGACTCCTCACTTTGCCGCAAACCGCCATGACGAGGTAAACGAACGCGCGATGCTGATCGTAAGAGCGGCGATGCAGGATTCTCAGTAGGAGAAGCGGATTCCGCCTCGGCTGCAGGTAGTACCTGTTCCTGTATTGGGGCTTGCTCTTCTGGTAACACCAGTAATTCCGCTGGCTCCTCAGTTTCATTGCCATTTCTGCCTACAGGAAAGACATTTTGAGTACTTGATTGGGTTTCTACATCCTCAACAGCAAATGGCGTTCCTTCCAGAAGAGTGCTATCTCCAAAGGGCGTATTCGCCCAGTTTGGAGTATATTCACTTCCACCTTGATCTTCGCCTGGAATCAACGCCGAGAATGTTTCCGCTTGTGGCTCTACCAGGAGAGAACCAAAATTAGGTTCATTTTGACGAAATTCCTCGATGTAGTCGGTGAAAGAACGTACCGGTTCTTCTTCGATCTGCTTCTCAGATGTTTTTATTTCTATCTCTTGTGTTTGTGTATCCTGCTCATTAGCAGGCATGGCAACTTCCGCCTCAGCAGAGGTTGTAGAAGTTTCGGAGGCATGTGATTGCTGAACGACAGTCTCACTGATGTCGTTGTTCTCCGGTTCGATATTTTGTGTTGTCACTAAGATCTCCAGTCTCAGCAGTAATGGACCGGAGCACGGGCTATAGCCATAGAGAATATTCGATTGTAAGTGGTTAAGGCGAACTCTGGCTGTTGGCCAGTTGTTTCACATACATGCAACGGGTGTTCGGGAGAGTATAAAAAGATGAATTGCTGCTAGTTCTTAATGCAATACCCTTTGTAGCCTCTATCACCAATCCGCGTTGTGTGAATGGGCAGAATATACGTCTACCTCCACTTAATTCTCAGTTAAGCTTGTTAAACTAAATGTATGACCCGGTCCGGTCTGTTTGTCTATGCCGTTACCTTAATCTTGTTGTACACCACCATTGAACGGCGGAATGGCGGTGTGTACAGACGGAACAGAAGGCTCTTTTTCCTCGTTCGTCCCTATTGGCACTTGCCGTTGAACTGAGCTATTATTAGTCTCATTCATATGGCCGTCAGAGGAGAAATTTCTCACCTCGTTCATTGCCCCTGGCTGACGGGTAGTACGCCAGACATGGACGATACGTTCGATAGCTGTCACATTCGAAAAAATCGCCAGTATCACCAGCGCCCAGATAACAGCGCCGGTTAAGAGCCCAAGAGCCAGGATGACGACACGTTCTGGGCGAGCCAGTAGTCCGGTTTTACACTCTAAGCCCAAACCCTCGGCACGCGCTCTCGCGTAGCTAACCATGAGTGAGCCGACCGCAGCAATAAAAACGAGTGAAATCATCCAGGATTGCTCGTAACGAAAAGGCCAGTAGCGATCTTGCATTACTGGCTTTTGCAATGCATAAAAGAGTAACCCAAACAGGATTATACTTTCTGAATAGCGGTCAAGGGTCGAGTCGAAAAATGCCCCAAAAGTTGTAGAGGCATTACGAGCACGGGCCAACGCTCCATCAAACATGTCAAAGATTCCTGCAAACAACACCAGCAAGCCACCAGCCAGAAACAAACCTTGAGCGATGATAACGGCTGTCAGGAGACTAATAAGCAGCCCCAATACTGTCAAAGTATTTGGAGTGACACCAAGCCCAGCCAATGGTCGTACGATCATGGTGACGAACTGCCGAACCCGTTGCTGTATGTGTCTGCTAAACATAACCTTATTGTACCATACTTGTACTATTTGAACTAGTAGTAGCCCGATTTATCGCGCCCGCATGCATGTCCCTATTCCCTGGTGCACGATAATGCAGATTGATCATTAAATCGGGATATCTGAACATCCACCGAGGGCCGATAAATCGGCGGTGTGCGCGATACATCGGCACCTACGGATGAGATTCAGAGTGTTATTTACGCTACCCACTCCCGGCGATCTCGTCGACGTTTATTAATGTGGTGGCTCGCCAGGCGCAAATAATCATGCATATGCCACAATTTTCCACCGGGAGCGCATACGCCAGACTCGATTGTAGTGCGCACATGTTGAGCTGTCGATCCCTGGAACCAGGTACAGCCACACCCAATGGCATGTAATGTATGTGCATCGCTGTTGCCAACTTCGGGCCAGCCATACACTTCCCGATTGGTTCTCATTGCCAGTCGATTGCCATAGATACCGCAAAAGCTCGCATTCCATGTCTCGATTCCGTCAAGCCAGACATCATCATTCACAAAAAGCCGATCCAGCACTTCACGCTGGCAGCTATGGCGAAAGAGAGGATTGAGTGGGTGAGCAACTATCGCAAGCCCGCCTTGCTCATGCACGAGATCAATACTACGCTCTATACTTAAATTCGGTGGAATACGTTTTTCAATAAAAAGCGCCAGCACATGACCTTCCCTGGTGCTGATTTCTTCTCCTACAATAAAATCAAAGCGATACTTACCTCTTGCCCAGAGATCACGCGCTCGTAGAGCGCCTTCAACTACATCATGGTCGGTCAGTGCAATGACATTCAGATCGGTATTATGTTCGACATGATGCAGGATCTGCTGAATTGTGCCAATTCCGTCGCTATAGCTACTGTGCATATGTAAATCGGCTCTACCTGACATGCCAGAATAATGCGCCTGGTTTTGAGTCATCTTCCTGCGTTTTTTTAAACACGCAGTGCCACGATTTACATATTCAGACATGTCAATCGCTTTACCGTTTTTACTAGTAAACATACTACTTCTTTCTAAGCTACAGGAGTGCAATTGGGAATATCCCACTATGCATCTTTCAATGCTTTCACCTATCTTTGGATATGGGCTGGCTATTAATCCTTAAAGCCAATTTCCGCTTCAATCAGTGCTGTACCAACTGGAATAGATTCCAGGCTGTTGGCCGGATCGATTAAATTCTGTAAGTATTGGGTACAGAGTTTGAAGCGGCTTTTATTTAGAGAACAGTAGACCAGGCGACCAACGCGGCGGGTGGTGATCAAATCGGCTCGCCGAAGTTTACGCAGGTGCCACGAGACAAGCGGCTGGCTTAGCCCCAGCAATTCTGTCAAAGCAGTGACAGTAATCTCCTCGTGTCGTACCAGGTGATAAACAATGGTCAGACGTGCCATATCGGCCAACGCCTTCGTCATGTTTTTAAGGTCACGCCATTCGTCCATCTAGTATCAAATACCTCAGTTATATAAACAAAACTTTCATAAATCTTTGTTTATATAATACCATTTTGGCGGGGAAAAAACAAGGGTAGTGGAATGAAAATTTGGGAAAGAATCAACTTAGCACCCGTCGCGGGTGCCATGCGAGTTACACAGAAGTGGGCTGCCAGGGAGTCGAACCCTGAACCTTGAAATTAAGAGTTTCCTGCTCTGCCATTGAGCTAGCAGCCCGGTACGAACGCGGGTATAAAATACCATATGAATGAAATTGAGTCAAGAGCAGTAGAAGCACATCTTATGCATACAATCTCACAAACTCTTCCGCAAATACAGAGAAAAAAATGCAGAGACGCGTTGTTTTGCGTCTCTGCATCCCATATGCCTGTTATTTGAAAATGCTAAGCGGCAGGTACGCCGATACAATCCAGTTGGGCGCATCCACGATCTCGCTAATCTTTAGATCCACCGCTGCGCCACATAAACAATAAGCTTGTTCTCGTGTCATATTGTGCTCAGAGGACAGGTAGTCGATAATATAGCGAATCGCCTGTTGGGAATTCTTGAAGAGATCAGGGCCATGTGCAGTGGCGACATAGTAGCCACCCTCATCGGCAACCGTGAGTTTTTTACCAGGCGGTGTGATGAAACGCAGTTCAGGAATGTTTGCACTTTTCTGCAAGTTGAACGTCAGCGTCACAGACATTTTGGTTTCAATGCCAGTGCCGTTGACCTCACCGTCACCTTGAGCCGAATGACAGTCGCCACAAGAGAACAATACGCCAGGTACCAGGACCGGAAAGAATGCTCTTGAGCCGGGGGTAAGATGGCGGATGTCAATATTGCCTGCATTTTCGCGTGGTGGAATAGTATTAAATCGACCCGATTCACGTGGTCCAACTCCCATTACACCACAAAATGGCTCGTAGGGGATTTGAATATCCGCTCTGAATTCGCAGCTAGACTCCCCCAGTTTATAGTGATGCAGGTAAGGCTCAGGGAAATCCCCTGCCAGCAGACCAAATCCCGGAATAACAGCATTCCAGCCCCATCCCTTATGTTTGATACTGATGATATCGACTACGAGGGCATCGCCCGGTTCTGCTCCCTCCACATACACCGGGCCGGTAAGTGGATGAATGAGGTCGAAGTTCAGGTTTCTGACCGCCTCTGACTTGGAATCGGGACCAACCTGTCCTGCCGACGCTTCAAGGGTTTCGAATACGACAGTATCACCGGGCTGGATGCGCAGGCGCGCGGGGTAAGAATTGTCCCAGAAAGCATGAGGCTGGGTATCATCGAGATGATGTGTTGTCATGAGTTGCTCCTTTCACGCAATTGTTACATACATAACAAAGTCAACTACTTAGCTGAGGACTCTCTTTATCTTCAAGATAGATCCTGGTACCCTGCGCCAGATTTTCAGGCGTACGAAAGCTCAAGACAGCAACGATAATCAAGCCGAGCACGAACCAGGCGGCACAGAACGGACCAGCCAGGTTGAGCGGGGCCGGAGGAGCCGGTATAAACTGTGCCAATATTGGGAAAATCAAAACGACAAAAGGTATCGCGGGTAAGATAATATGCAGCGCTACGTTAAAACGATCCCTGTGCTCACGAAGATAAAAGAATGGAACGGAAAGGCAAGCAGCCATATATACTATCAGAATCGGAATGGTAATGACCGTTCCTATTAACGCAAATGCTATTGTAGGCCCATAGACAAAGCCAAACCAAAGGGTCAAGACAACGCCTAAAATCATCGTAAAGATGATTGCGAGATCGGGAGTGCGGAAGCGAGGGTTAATATGAGCAAGCGGTCTCGGGAGAGTCTTGGAACGTCCCATTGCGTAGAGTACACGAGTTGCCGCGTTCACGCCAGCATTTGAATTCGCCAAGGCGCTATTGAGAATAGCAAATATGGCAATAAATGCGAATTCACCCCATACGCGGTTTGCCATTGTTCCCCAGGGATTCGGATCACTACTATATGTACTGATCTTGTCGAAACCCCAGCCGACTACACCAGCATACGAACAGAACACGTAGAATATCCCGATAGTGACCGCAGCCAATACAATGGCGCGCGGTACCGTGCGACGTGGATTGAGTGCTTCTTCTGCCAACGGTGCTGACGACTCAAAGCCAATAAAAGCCAGAAATGTAAAGATCATACCATGGAGGATGCCTTGCCAACTTCCGAGCAAATTGCCGGATTCTAGACTTGAAGCAGGATTAAAGGTAGCTGCTGTATTACCACTGCCAGCAGTGACGATCAGCCAGATGGAAAGTAATACAAAGACACTAATTTCAATAGCGCCCAATACAACACCTACGTCTGCGGATATCTTGATACCGAAGAAGGTGAGGCCAAAAACAATCACCGCGAAGATCATCGCCCAGACAGCCCACCCGTTTGGCCCAAAAGAGAGGTGAAAGTATTGATTGACGAAGCCGTCTGCCACTGGCCCCAATACGAGTAACTGTAGGGGGACGACCAGGAGATAGGCGAGGCTAAAAAGCCAGCCCGTCATCCAGCCTGCCTGGACTCCTAGACCGTGACTAACATAGGTAAATAAGCCGCCTGCTGATGGCAGATACCTTGCCAGCGCACCAATATTTAGAGCGATCAAGGAACAAACAATGAGTGCAATAAGAACAGCTAGCGGCAAAGCTCCACCCGTAAACAGGATGGCAGCCCCAAGGCTGAACGCCACAGCAGAGGCTGGAGCCATGGTTGTGATCGATTGGAACAATACCCCGGGAAGGCCGATTGCATTCCGGCGCAGTGTTACCTGCTCTGAAGACGAGGAAGTTTCGGATTCAGTTGCCATACAATTGCTCCTTCTCTACCCTTGATTGTAGGTAGAAATAGCAGGCAGAGGAAGTTATGAGGATGCCCACTACCTGCAAACAGAATAGATAGGATGAATGCGGTTGGAAAAGCGTAGACTTAGAAAAGCCTACTAGTTTGATACGCTAGGGAGTTACTATGGAACGACCAGATAGTCTGATCCCTCCCCTCTGTACTTAATGATAAGTATAGAGAGAAAAAAAGCAAGGTATCTGTTTGATACAAACAGCGCATTACTCCTGTTGTATTTCTCCATAGCGGCTGAGTAACCCGGTCGAACGACTTCGCAGGCTCCTGCCGGCAGGTGACTCACCTGATTTTGTTGTCTCAACTACAGGAGTAGAAGGCAACAAGATCGTGCGACGAATGCGGAAGATTGTGCCTGTATCCATTTCTTGCGCCCGCATCACCAAAGCGTCCGTTTGCGGAGCATCCATTTCTTGTGCAGTAGCGATCAGGGCATCCGTATTTGGAGCATCCTCACTTTGTATGAGGGCATACAGGGCTATACTACCGTAAGGACGAGTATTTCGTATATAGCGGGGTCGCGGTTTGCCCTGCACAATCTCGCCCTGCGCGTTCTCGTCCTGTTTGCCTTCATCTTGCGTAATCTCACCCTGCGCCTCAGCACCTTCCATAGTTTGGCCTGGTCGTTTCTCCAACCAGAGCACACATACGACAATGGCCAGTGCGAGTAGTAAGGCAAAGAAAACGATAACATACTCGATAGATAGAGATACCACTGATTCAGTATTCACCTGCCGCACAATGTTAGAAGAGCGTATTTTGAGTGTTTTACTCACCTGACTTTGAGCATGCTGTTCAAGAGGTGTGGGGGTGGAGGTGGATGTGGTATGAATATACACTGTTGGCTCTGTGACCCTTTTTCCGTGCGGCACTACAATAGGAGCCGGAGGCGCCTCGCCACGATACTTCAGCATGAGAGCTACCACCTTACCAGCCCAAAGAGGCGAACTGGAAGTACCCACATAAGGGTGCGAAATAAGATAAACTGTACTCAAACCCCGATTGACATATATGTTTTTGAGCATGTTAAACCAGTAGACAATAGCGGCTGAATAAGACGGATAGATAGTGTAGCCATCGTAAGCTGAGGGATA
>Ga0207684_10006493_pt1 | contig 10662 bp, 12 predicted proteins | sample KBSK5501metaG_FD_184342 | JGI IMG/M metagenome (GOLD analysis project Ga0207684, IMG submission 184342) | Corn, switchgrass and miscanthus rhizosphere microbial communities from Kellogg Biological Station, Michigan, USA - KBS K5-50-1 metaG... | ecosystem: Host-associated > Plants > Roots >... | reverse complement strand
CCCTGAGCAAACGACGCGATCAAGGTGCCCGCATCCACCCGCATTGCACACCTCGATCACATGCTGGCGCTTGCCCTGAGGGCTCTGTTCAGCGGACACACTACGATTTCTTTAAACGCGTCGTCCCTTTTGAAGCAGCGTTCATGGCGCTGTTTGGACGCAGAGATCTTCCGCATCGCGGGAGGCTGAGTCGCGCGCCTTTCGGATGTGGATCGTCCCTGTTTAGAGTACCCCTACGCTCTTCGAGCAGCAGAGTTTCGCAGACGGGTGGATCGCAGAAACCAAGCGAGGAGGGGTGGTACGCACGCGCACCACCTCGAGCAGAGATGCATACGCGCCAATAGGTTGGTACCAACGGGGCCGAGGCAATGGCGACGATCGCGGTGAACTTGCCTCGGCGAGGCATTCCATCACGACCTACTTGACGCTCTTTCAATATATTTTTGCAGGAGCATCTCAGACAGATCAGTGGTTTTCAATGGCTCACCAAAAACCAGGAAGACCATGTTTGATTAACTTCCATCAATCTTATCTTTTATCCGCTGTCTGCAACCTCTTCTCTACCTCCACGAACACCCCATTAATACTAGCAGATGATAATTTTTCAAGGGATGATTTTCTTACATGCGGACCTATGCCTGTCTCGCAATCGCGAAGGGTCATCTCACCCAGGGTCACACTTGGTGGCCGGAAATCCGGCCACAGTTTGGCCGTTCTGCTAAAACGGCCACCTTTGGGGGTATCCTCCGGATGCCTCTGTACACTTTCGTTCCTTCCTCCCTACGCCTAAAGGCGAGGGTCTCCCGAAAGGAGTTCTGCTGAGTAGATAAGAGGGAAGTAGATGAACATCAAACTAGATAGGTCAGCTTAAGGGGTTTGTAACTATGTCGCCTCCACGGAAATTATACTCGGTCTTACATAAGGTTCTAGGGTGCCTTGATCGACTAGGGTGGGTGCCGTCTGGAACAACGACCTACTTGGGTCATCCATTCGTTTATCCACTAGATAGTGGTATTGGTCGGCAAATAGCTCGCGGTAAGGAATGGGATGCTAATCTTGGCACTCTCATCTCGGAGCTACTTCCTATGGATGAGCCAGTAATCTGTGAAGTTGGGAGTAATATTGGTGCAAGTTTACTTCAAATAATAAAGGTGAAGCCCCTTGCCTACGTACTAGCCTTCGAACCATCTGACCGCTTTCGTCCCTTCCTTGAACGAAATATGGAACATGCTGCCATCAATCGTATAGAAATATTTCCTCTATTACTAGGAAAACAACGAGATACAATATGGCTTTACAATACTAACAGCTCGGCCTCAGTTTGTCTGAAATATGAACACGGGTCAAGCAGTCAGAGAAAGGGCCCACGCAGAAAGCAATTGTTTACGATAACTACACTGGACGAGGTTTTTCGCCAGCGTCCTCACGTAGATTTTATCAAGGTGGATACAGATGGTTTCGACCTCGAAGTGATAAGAGGTGCGGAGGCAACATTGAAACGCGATTCGCCCATCCTGTACTTTGAATTATATCCGTCTGCTTCTAAACTATCTATGCCTGTTGATGATATGAGGTGGCTGCAAAGCATCAGCTACCGTCGTTTCGTTTGTTTCACCCCGTCAGGGGAGTTGTGGGGAGTGACAGATAACGCAGAGCAGACAGTCCTTTGGGCCGAATCCAAGGGCTATTGCGATATACTCGTTTGCCCTGATGGTTCACCGTCCGAAGCACTGGTTGAGAATCTTTTAAGCGTCTGTAGCGTATCGGCTGCCGGATATTCCTGACTCGTCGAGAATTCTAGGAGCGCAATATCTCACGACTATGTCCCTGGGTTTAACGATGACCAAGCAAGGATTAACCGTCACAGCCGTCAAAGATAGCAAAGTCTGTCCGACAGGCATCCCGCGTCTCAGACGAAGACTTGGCCACTCTGAGCATCAGGAGAGAGCCTTTTCATGGGGGTTGGAACTATACCATCCAACCACAGGAGTTGGTACCTTTATTTCGGTGAGGGCCCTCCACTGGTTGCTCAGCGGTGACATCCTCGCCTGGTTAGTCAGGCGTGGTTTTTTTGAACCCTTTTATCCTTACAAAGAGGCCCACAACTATGAAATTCAATGGAATGTTCCTTCTACGTATCATTGGATGATCATCGTAAGGAACGCTTGATGGATTTAAACCATCAGCTGGAATCAATTCAGCGCACAATAACATTGCCTAAAGCCATGCCCGGGGATCAGCAAACCTATAATACAGCTATCCAGCTCCGCCATTGATAGGAACGACACCGTCGACAAAGTCTTGTAAGGCGGATCCATTCCGGGGAGCAGCAATAAATGTAAGACCTGCAGCATTGTAACCTCCTAGTGGAATCGTGACATAAGGATTGAGCGAGGTGCCATCAGTCGCATCAGCCTGCGCGACTTCCAGAGTACCATTGTTGCCCGCCGTAATAATCCAATACGCATCAGCGGTTTCCTGAATCATTCTCGCGGTGTTCGGGAAGTATATGCCTGTTAATGGTACATTTTTAACAGGTGTTTTACCTGGATCCGGGATTGCCTGATAACCAGTATACGTTCCTGTGCTATTGCCGTAGCTCCAGTGCTGGCGTCCCGGTACGTATAAAGAATGTGCGTGCGACCTAGTGTGTCTCTGTAGGCGTCATTTTGAAAGGCGTTAATTTAGTTACCATTATATTGGGACACCTCTTTGATAATGGCACCAGCGAGCGGTGTTGCAGTAACATCAGACGTGTTCCACTCCCGCATAGCACGGTAGACGTAAATGTTGCCCCACTATCTACTGATGTCCACATCTTCGGATGACCATCTGGCCAGCCAATAATATACAATTCGTTACGACTGTATAAAGATTGCCATCTGGAGTCCTGACGATGCGGCTTTTATGATTTCCGCATTTGTTCCCTCCGTCAGCGGTAGAACCGGCATTTGCCGTCACGAGCTCTAAACGCTAATGAACCAGGCAGACACCTCTTGTGTAAAGTTACCACTATCAAGGATAGAATACACGTTCACTGCACATAAAAAATGGCATATCGCATGGGAAGGGATATGACTATTTTCAGAAAAGTTTAAAACGGCTTGATTCTGGTGAGGCAACTCCGCCAGTGAAGCTCAATTATCTTATTCACACCCAAAAGTTTAACTTTTCAGGTGGTCCCATGGTTGAACTGTCTCAACCAGAGGTGAGCAAGCAGAGTAACAGAGTACTAGCATGTCCGGAATAGAGGGAGACCCGAGGTAAAAAGCTGAAATCTACACCATTACTGCTGCGTTTTGCTTCTCTAACGCTTGCTGTGCAGCTGCCAATATCCGCACGACCTCCAACCCAATGCCGCCGCGTGCACGTGGTTGCTCTCCTGTGCGAATCGCATTGGCAAAATCCACACACTCCAGGCGGAGTGGCTCAATCCAATCTATGTGTGGGATAGTGATCTCACCGAAGCGATACGAGACGACCGGGTCGGCGTGAACATCTGCCCCCTTGTTGTAAATCTTTATCATCTCTGCCGGAGTGGTATCATCATAGACCGCCATTCGCCTATCCCCAATGACGGTCACGCGCCGAATTTTGCAGGGATGGAGCCAGCTGACATGAATATGCGCATTCATGCCATCTGCAAACTCCAGATCGAGATGGGCAACATCTTCGATATGCGACTGAACATGGGCATGCGCCTGCACCTTGATCTTCTCTGGCTTTTGACCAAATAAATAGAGCAATATCGATACATCGTGAGGCGCAAGATCCCAGATGACATTGATGTCGTTGCGAAAGAGTCCCAAATTCACTCGTTCAGCTTCGACACAGTAGATTTTCCCGAGGTCACCACTCTGCACGAGCCTGCGAAGTTCATTTACGGCCGGGTTATACTCAAATGTGTGCCCGACCATCAAGACTCGCTCTCGCTCTTGTGCCAGGGCAATCAGTTCCTCCGCTTCTGGGACACTGTTGGTAAGTGGCTTCTCGACAAGCACGTGCTTGTCATGCAATAGTGCCTCTCGTGCAAGCTGGAAATGTGTTCGTACAGGTGTGGCGATAACAACGGCATCGGTATCTGAGCGGAAGATATCCTCTAGCTGTGTCGTCATCTGTATCCATGGTTGATGCGCGGCCAAGGTTGCCAGGCGCTGAGCATCCTGGTCAGCCACCATTGCTACCTTGGCATGCGGTAATGTATCCAGATTACGTCCAATCTTTGGCCCCCAGTATCCCCAGCCGATGACCCCGAATCGTAAATCTTGCATTATCATAGCCCCCTCGAATAATTGGTGCTTTCAAGTTCGAGTACGCTCTCTGTTACAAGCTCGAAGCTTCCAAGATGATACTTTTCTTGACCGCGTGCACTACCGTTTGCAATTGTTCTGTAGTGAGTTCTGGATACATGGGCAAGGAGACGATGCGTTCTGTAACGGCTTCCGTCACGGGCAACATGCCGCGCACATAACCATAATGCGAACAGGCCGGTTGCAGGTGGATTGGAGTTGGGTAGTGAATGCCAGTCGCAATTCCTTCTTGCTCTAACTTTTCACGCAAGCGATCTCGCTCCTCTATCTGTACAACATAGACGTAGTAGACATGCGTTGCCCAGGATCGGACAACAGGGACGGCCCCGACTATCCCTTTGAGTTGCTTTGTATAGAAATTGGCGTGGGCCTGGCGAGCAACGTTCCACTGCTCCAAATAGCGCAGCTTCACGCGTAGCACAGCGGCCTGTATCTCATCCATACGCGCATTTATCCCAAGAACTTCATGGTGGTAGCGTATGAGCGAACCATGATCGCGCAACTTACGTAGAGACTCTGCAAGCGTAGAGTCATTTGTTACACAGATGCCCGCTTCGCCATAGGCTCCTAAGTTTTTGCTGAAGTAGAAACTGAAACAACCAATGTCGCCAAAGCTGCCAACTCGTCGCCCTTGATAGGTTGCACCGTGGGCTTGAGAAGCATCTTCGATCACACGTAGGCCGTGCGAACGAGCAAAATCGAGTACGGGTTGCATTTCTACTGGGTGACCATACATGTGAACAGGGATGATTGCACGTGTGCGGGTAGTTACTACCTGGCCAAGTTGTCGCCAATCCATCGTGTAGGTAAGCGGATCGATATCGACAAAGACGGGTGTCGCTCCCACCAGCGCAATCGCTTCTACAGTTGCGATGAAGGTGTTAGCAACTGTTATAACTTCGTGACCAGGGCCGATATCGCATGCTCGCATTGCGAGTACAAGTGCATCTGTTCCCGTTGAGAGATCAACCCCAAAACGGCATCCGCAGTATTGAGCGAATTCGTGCTCAAACATCTGACCTTGTGGACCGAGAAAAAGCTGCATGTTCTCAAGCACATCCTCGATCGCAGGTAATATTTCTTGCCTGATTGATTGGTATTGTGCTTGTAAGTCTACCAAAGGTATTTGCATATGGGATATAGCTCCGTCAAAAACCGACATCTTTGGAAAGCAATTATTCCTCCCTCTATCTATCGTACAGAATTGAAGTACTGAGATCATGGCACTTCCGGTTGAGAATGGGTGAAACTCTCGCCCTCAAGTTCAGAATGTCTAACCCACAAACATTGAAGCCCATGCTTGAGCATTATACACCTCGTACTCTCTTTCTAACCCTTATCTACATACCGATGCCTACCGGTCCTACACCGGTATTAGGTATGATCTTCTTGGGAATTGCGGGGTAGGCCATATAGGTGAGTTTACCTCAGAGAATTGATTTAGGGGGCAATTTCATGGCTACTATTTCACCTCCAATTCAGAACGCCGTCAGTATCGATCCAGGTTATCGCAGAGCCAAACGCATTCTAGACATCCTTTTCACTTTACTGATGCTGTTTCCTTTATGTATCATGATGGTAATTGTTGCGGTCCTTATTCGTTTGGACTCAAAAGGCCCCATTTTTTTCCGGCAGAAACGTGTGGGATTGAATGGCGCTGAATTTACTATGTTCAAATTTCGCTCGATGTATGTAAATTGCGATGACTCAGCTCATCGCGAAGCCATCAGGCGGTACATGAACGGAGCAACTCTCACCGACGATGTCGGTACTGATAATCCGTATAAACTGACCAATGATCCTCGCGTCACCAGGGTTGGTCGATTCATTCGAAGAACCAGTATTGATGAGTTACCCCAATTTATCAATGTACTGCGTGGTGAGATGACGTTGGTTGGCCCACGCCCACCTCTTGCCTATGAGGTCGAAGCATATAGCCTGCATGATCTGCTCCGGTTGTGTGGAAAACCAGGATTAACAGGCTCATGGCAGGTGTATGGGCGCAGTCAGGCAACCTTTCAGGAAATGGTGGAGATGGACTTTGCCTATCTTCAGCAGCAATCTATCTGGCAGGATCTCAAACTTATTGCTCTGACGGTTCCCGTTATGCTGCAAGGGCGTGGAGGCGTGTGAAAAGCATAGGTGTTTGTGCTGCGGATGTCCTGAACCGAGTCTACAAATCTCTAGTTTTTTGAGATGTGACAAACATGAGTATCGAGCCTACCTGAAGCCGACGTTGAGCGTATAGGTAACACTCAATCTCCTTAGCCTGTTTCCCCTTTGAGTAAAAGATTCGCCTACATTGTTCGCATCGCTCGATTCTTTGAATAAGTAAGCTCATCCTCTTGGGGTCAATCAAAACAGGGAAAATGGCTCGCCCGGTATACCTGCTGAGTGATTCAATCACTGCCATATTTTGCCTATCTGTAATGGCTACTGTCAATACGCCGTGTGCAGCACCCACTACGATACACTGGTACCGCTTCATGATTGTCAATGGCAAAATCTGGCGGTAACCCATAGGTACGCGTCGTAAGACACTCAGTTGAGGTATCGGGTTGCCATATTCACTTTCTGAAATATCTTTCATGTTCCCCATACCTCGTAAGACCTCTCTTGGAGGCTTTCCTCGCACTTCGTCGGGTAAGGTGCGCTCTTTTTTAGTAAAGAGGCAAGCGTCACGAGATTCTTTGTTCAGGAGGCTTGAAACTTAGGTAAATTGTAGAGGATAGAGGTGCATAAAAGATATCGATGTGTAAGAAAAAATGGTGTCAGTCTCTCTTAGAGCGTGCCAATGTCTGAACATTTTTAAGAAACAAAGCGGAGAGAAGAAGAGAAAGTATATTTGGCTGTTCTTCTTCTCTCTGCTTTGTTGAAGCCCAGGTAGGGAGAAAAACACCACGAGAATCGTGGAAGCATAACGTACTTTTCTAAACGGAGACAGCTTGCAATGTGCGTATCAGCTCATTGGAGCTAAACTTCTCTTCTTCGGAGGACTGGCGTACCAATGTGTAGCCGACACCTGGAACAGTAAGAATATAGCACGGTTTACCTGGATCTGGTTCGATCTTTTGACGTATGTGGCGGATATGTGCCTTGATCAGGCAGGAATCTCCATCATTACCGAAGCCCCAGATGTGGGAAACGATCTGCCCGGAGGTACATACATTGTTCGCATTGATGGCCAAGAGATGCAGCAGCTTACTTTCCGTGGGGGTCAGGCGAGTGACCTTCCCATTCATGCTGACTTCGTTATGGAGCGAATCGACGCGGATAGGGCCAACAGAGATGATGGATGACGGTCGTTGTGAAAGGCTTGATCGCCCTCTTCGACTCAGGGCATGCATGCGCGCTAACAGTTGCGACGGAAAGAATGGCTTGCGTAAATAATCATCGGCACCAGATTCTAAACAACGCACCTCGTCCTGCACATCCTTTCCCTCGGTGATCACTAATACCAGTGCATCATGTTTGTGGCGCATATCTCGACACATTGACAGCGCGTCCTCGTCCTTTAGTGCAGTGTCTATCAGCACGAGGTCCGGTTCTTGTTCCTCCCACTCCATCTTCGCTCGTTCTCCGGTATATGCTCTGCAGACTTCATAGCCCAGCGTCTTTAACCAACTTGTCAACATTTCTACGAGATCACGGTCGGTATCAACAACAAGCAATTTCATTCCATTCCCCCTTCCTGTTATCTAAAGCCCTTGCTTCCTTCTTTTCTGCTTCTATAACTATAAGTATGAACTGTTCACGCACCAACAAATATTAAAACATGTATTTCTTTGTTTTACAATTCCTCAAATGCAGTAGGTATTGCAGCGGAAACGTTTAAAATCACTCATCTCTAGCGGTCAATCACCCCCCTCAAATAAGGTATATGAGGCCGCCTGGGTTCGGTTCGTGACTCCCAATTTGCGAAGGATGTTTTGTACGTGTTTCCCGACGGTATAAGGCGAAATTGATAACTGGCTCGCGATTTGTTTGTTGCTTTGTCCAAGGCGTAAAAGTTCAAAAACTTTCGCTTCTTGCTGAGTGAGCTTGGGGAGGGACGCATTCGAAGAGGACGCGCCATTGTTTGTGTTCTCTGTTTGTAATGAAGATAGCTCTGTCGAGGCGATGCCATTGTGTAGATTTGAGGATTGTTCTGTTTCCTTTTCAGCAAATTTCTGTACCAGCAGATGAACAAGATTCGTTGTCACTGCGCGAGGCAACGCTAATTGGCCACGTTGAAAGCCTTTGAGGGACTTTAAGATATCGCCCGCAGGCATATCTTTGGTGAGGTATCCATCAGCCCCGGCCAGGATTGCTTCAACAAGCGTATCATCGTACATCAGAGCGGAAAGGATGATTACACACGGAGGATTGGTAGCCTGCCGCTTCAGTTGACGGGTGACCTGGATGCCATCTCCATCGGGTAAATACATATCCAGTATCACCAGGTCGATGTGCATCTGTCCTACCCATGTCAGCACTTCCTGACAAGAGCCTGCCTCTGCTACGACCTGAAACCCTTCTATGCTGTTGATCAGATCGCGCAGTCCATGACGGAAAATCTCATGGTCATCAACAATCATTACGCGCTGATGATGTGGTGAAGAGAGTGCAGTCGTATGAGAAGAAAGGTCAAAGGGATTCATCGCATCTACTTTTCCAGAACTGGCTGGCGCGTATGTAGGTCGGTCATCACATTACGGGCCTCGGCAACTGCCCGCCGTAATGCTGTTTCCAGCCTGGCTACATCTGTAGCATTGAGTTGTAATACGCCATCCGCCGAATTACGCATGATCATCACACTGATTTGCAAGGAGAGAGAACTGAGCTCCTGCATAAGCCCGTCATGAATCTCGCGCTTCAATGACAGGCGATCGCGTTCAATAGCTTTTGCGAGCTGCTGAGTGTATTGATGTAAAAGTCTATCTAGCTCGTGTTTCGCGCTCGCAAGTTCGCGGCTGCTCTCGAGAAAGCGTTTCGCATAGCGACTGATGCGCTCCACGAGTATCGGCGTTGTACACGAGGTAAAAATAAGGATAGCGAGTAAGAGGAATAAGTTGTTTAGGATGCAGGCATACATGACTGCGAGCAGTATACATACATCGCTTGCGCCCAGAATGATTAAGCCAATAGAGCGTGATCTGGGCCTGCTCGCCAGCACCAACCCCGAAACGAGTAACAGGACGGTCGCACTCAAGCCCAGAGTAATTCCCACCCATAACAGTATAGAAAGTTCATGCTCTGAATAAGACATGAGGGCGCTTAACCTCATGCCAATCATCCCGGCTGCTAGCAAGAGGAGGCTCTTGAAAAGGGTGTAGATAGTGAGTAATCGAAAACGTGCGAGCCAAACAAAATCCCCTGGACGGGCTCGTGTTTGCCAGATACGTGAAAAAGTGCTCACCCAAATGCGACCAATTTGAGGTACTGATTCCATGATGCAAACCCCATAAGCATTCTTCCGGAGAAGAACGTTGCTGGATGTTTAAGAATGAATATCGCGAGCCCGCCATGGGCTGTTTTATGGTTTTATGGGGTTGCTAAAGCAAGAGCGCTGTGCACAATGCACTTGACTTGCCTGCGAAAACACTGCGAGAACCCGTGAGTACCTCTCATCGTGTCAGAATAGCCGATTGGTTGGTTTCTCAGATGTAAAATAGAGGTTATCTTTTGCAGTGTTTCCTCCCCGAAATACTATAGCTGATTCTTTCGCAAAATGCAATGGAGTATTGGGGCGAAATTCCATCATTGTGGCCTTATCAGGAAAATGGTACAATCTGCAAAATGCATGATCTTGAGATGGAGATGTGCTATGGATACGTTGCCATCCTTTGGTAATCCGCTCGTTATTCTCAACCCTGCTGCCAATCGTGGCAAAATGGACAAACATCGTGCTATAGTGCGGAAGCGCGCGGAACGTGAGCAAGCCACGTATGTTGAAACCACAAAGCAGGGAGAGGCAAAAGAACTTGCAAGGATAGCTGCCGAAGAAGTTCGTCCGGTAATTATTGTAGGTGGAGATGGCTCGGTCCACGAGGTTGTCAACGGTATCCTCAGTTCTGGAGGGCGCGTTCCGCTAGGTATTGTGGGCGCTGGTACTGGCAATGACTTTGCGTGGAATACGCTTCAATTACCGCGAGATCCCACTCATGCAATTGAGAAGGCATTACATGGGCAACTCATCGAAGTTGATGCAGGCGTTGCCAACGGCCGCTATTTTGCGAACTCATTCAGTGTGGGTCTGGATGCCGATATCGCTGTCGCGGCAGATCGCATGAAGCATATTCCTTTTATGAGCGGTGCACGGCTGTACTATGCTACAACCATCAAACAGTTGCTCTTGGGCTACCGCAACTGT
>Ga0207684_10006489_pt1 | contig 10665 bp, 7 predicted proteins | sample KBSK5501metaG_FD_184342 | JGI IMG/M metagenome (GOLD analysis project Ga0207684, IMG submission 184342) | Corn, switchgrass and miscanthus rhizosphere microbial communities from Kellogg Biological Station, Michigan, USA - KBS K5-50-1 metaG... | ecosystem: Host-associated > Plants > Roots >... | reverse complement strand
GTCCAGGCCCACCACATAAATCCCCGGGCCCCACTCCTTCACAGTCTTAACGAAGTCTCCGATCGGGATTCGACGAAATCGTTTGATTTGCGGTTCGGCAGTTAGACTCAGGATGATATTCTCCGACGCTTGTTGTGCTAACCGTACCCTTTGTACTCTCCAGCCGGCATCACGCAGCACCGTAGAGACAAAGTAACCACAGGCGATTTTACCCTGTCGAGGCACTTCCGTAGTTCCATTGAAATCCCAACCCGTACCATACCAGGAAGGAAAGATCTCGGTGTATATCGAGCGGGTTAGGGTCTCGCGAGCTTCGGCCACAATCCGGGCCCGCTCAGCCTCGGAGGCCGTGTGCTGATACCGTTGGGCGAGAGCGAGCCGCTCAGATTCAACCTTCGTGAGCAGGTGAGCATATTGCTCAGGATCGTTACTAACAGAACCCGGCGAGTCGTCACCACGATACTCGGCTGCTGGAAGCTTTGGCTTCCCACCTGGCTTGCGGGACCCAGTGGTGCATGCCACCAGAAGGAAATATGCCGCTAAGAGCAATACAACGACAAGGATGCGCCCGCGATTAATTGTTGTCATGTTTGACGACGGTATTAAGGGACAGAAACTCGGGCAAGCGGGATCACCACAGTCTCTGTCGCGGATGTTACTGACGCAGAGGTACGGTCAAGCGATTTGCTGGGACCGCGGGCGTCCCGCCCGCAACGCGCCGCAGGCGCGCAGATCTTGAGAGCTTGCTGTATTGATTGCATTTTCGCGCTTCGCGCTCATTGCGGGCGGGACGCCCGCGGTCCCAGCAAATCGCTTGACCGTTTACAAATCCCTTCCTTGCGGCGCCTTCTGTCCTCAACTAGAATTGACTGCGTCGCTTTTAGTTTACGTCTTTACCAAAATGAGATCGCTTTTGCTGGCCGTCCTGGCCGCTTATGTAGTTTCAGCTATCCATGCAGTGCTGGCGTTTCTAAACAAACGTCGCGCGCTGCAGCGAGTCTCTGAATGGGCAATGGCCACCGGCTTTGTTCTGCATACCGCGGCGCTGATTGCCGACTGGGCGATCGACGGTCACTACCCACTGTTCACCCGACGCGAGACGCTATCCTTCCTGGCGTGGACACTTGTCGCCAGTTATGGACTCGTTCTTTACCGTTACCGAGCGCGGCCGCTGGGAGTGGTTACCTTGCCACTCGTATCTCTTCTCGTTTTTCTGGCCGCCGTTATCCGCCCCGCCATGCCAGACAACGCGGAGGCGAGCATCCGCTCGGCTATTTGGCTTTTTCCGGTGCACACCACGCTGTTCCTGTTTGCTTATGCTGCATTTTTCGTGGTCTTCCTGGCCAGCATCATGTATCTACTGCAAGAGCGAGAACTAAAACTCAAAACTTTCAGCGCGATCTTTCACCGGCTTCCTTCACTAACAACTGTTAACGAAATTGCAACCAGCTCGACGGCGATTGGCCTTACATTGTTAACCGTCGGGATAGCCACGGGTATGGTATGGGCGTCGTCACGCTATGGCCGTTTGTGGCACAATGATCCCAAGGAGATTTTTTCGGCCCTCACTTGGTTGCTCTATCTGTTACTGATTCTTTACCGTTCAACTTCCGGCTGGCGCGGGCGCAAGGCAGCCTGGATGGGCGTGGCGGGATTCGCCCTGGTTCTGCTCACATTTTTGGGAGCTCGGCTCATGGGGGGCTATCACGTTTTCGGCTAACGCAGCTTCCGAGTCTTAAGTAAACCTTCGCATGTCTATTGTTTTAATAGGAGTCAATCACAAGTCCGCGCCCGTCGAAGTACGCGAGCGTCTCGCGTTCACGGAAGAGGCGTGCGCAACGGGCCTTCAGGCGCTCGTCGATGGCGAGATTGTGAGAGAAGGCTTGATCGTCTCCACTTGTAATCGAGTAGAAGTGCTGGCAGAAACTACCAGCGAGCGATTGAGCGACACTATCGAGCAGGTAAACCAATTCCTGAGTCGGACCGATTCCCTGCCACGTTCGTTTTTCGAAACCCATCTTTACCAGCACACTGACGACGAAGCGGTGCGCCACCTTTTTCGCGTAACTTCATCGCTCGATTCGATGGTAGTCGGCGAGCCGCAGGTTCTGGGCCAGGTGCGCCGTGCTTATTCAATCGCTCTCGAAGCCGGGACCGCAGGACGAATACTGAACCGGCTGGTGCATCACGCCTTTCGCGTGGCTAAACGTGTACGCACCGAAACGGGCATTGGCGCCAACGCTGTTTCGATTAGCTACATGGCAGTGGAGCTTGGTAAAAAAATCTTCAACTCTTTAGAAGGACACACCGCGCTCTTGATCGGCGCGGGTGAGATGGCTGAACTTTCCGCTCGTCATCTGCTCAATGCCGGTGTGTCGCGTGTCCTGCTTGCGAATCGAACAGAAGAACGCGCCGGACGTCTGGCCGCCGAACTCGGTGCTGAAACAGTCAATTTCGCAGAGCTCTCCAGGTATCTGGTCGAAGCAGACGTTATTATTTGTTCGACTGCGGCCGATCGGTATGTGATTACCGAGCAGATGGTCCGCGAAGCGCGCGGCAAGCGACGAAACCGGCCTTCTTTCTTCATCGACATCAGCGTCCCTCGCAACATTGATCCCGCCGTTGGTAAGATTCCCAACGTCTTTCTATTCGACATAGACGATCTTGAGTCGGTGATTTCGTCGAACATTCGCGAGCGGGAGCGTGAAGCCGAACGAGCGGAGTTGATAGTTGAATCCGAGATCATGCAGTTTCAGCAAACGCTTCGGGTGCTGGACATTGGTCCGACGATTGGCGCACTAAAAAATAAGCTGCAAGACATGGCTAGAGCGGAACTAACGCGACAGCGCAACCGACTTGGCCCGTTGACTGCCGAACAGGAAACCGCGGTTGAAGCTTTGTTGGTATCCACCGTTAACAAAATTTCCCATCCGCTGCTAAGCCACATGCGGCGCTCCTATGAATCGAGCGATGCCGAAGCCATCCAGGCCTGGCGCGACATCTTTGGTCTCGAGGAATAGTTTCGGCCCCCAACCCACTCATGAAAGACAATCTGGTAATAGGTTCTCGAGGTTCGAAGCTTGCGCTGACCCAGGCCGGCATGGTCAAAGGCCAGCTGGAACTGCTTGAGCCTTCCCTCACTGTTGGTATCGAAATTATTAAGACTTCAGGAGACGCTAACAATGATCCGCTGTCGGTGATCGGCGGCAAAGGAGTGTTCACGAAGGAACTTGAAGAGGCGCTGCTCGATAATCGTATCGATATCGCGGTTCATTCCCTGAAAGATTTGCCGACGATTATTCCCGAGGGGCTAACCATCGCGGCAATTTGCAAACGCGAAGATCCTCGTGACGCGCTCGTATTGCATCGGAAACTGGAAGGCCTAAAGGCGTCACTTCTCTCTCTGCCTAAAGGCGCCGCCATTGGAACTTCGAGTCCGCGACGCTTGGCACAGTTGAAGTATCTTCGTGCCGATCTGATTATTAATGACCTTCGCGGCAATGTGGACACTCGCTTGCGCAAGCTGGACGAAGGCCAATATGACGCGCTGATTCTGGCATGCGCCGGTCTACGCCGCCTGGGATTGGAGAATCGGATCAGTGCGGCGCTACTCGCAACGGAAATGCTTCCGGCAGTCGGCCAGGGCGCGCTTGGGATTGAAACGCGCGCAAACGACGAAGCGACGATTTCGGCAGTCAGCAAACTTGATCACAAATTTACCCGTCTGGCCTGCACTGCTGAACGTGCCTTCCTTCGTAGTCTGGGAGGCGGTTGCCAGTTACCGATAGCGGCACATGCAGTAGTTCGGGAAAAGCGCATCAGGCTCGATGGGCTGGTCGCGGACCCGCAGGGGCGTCGAATTGTTAGAGATCGTATCTCCGGCAGTCTGGACGAGGCTGATCAACTCGGCACAGAATTGGCAGAGCGACTCCTGAACCGAGGCGCACGCGAGTTGTTGGAACAGTAGTAAAGAACATTAGAGTCAACAGGTTCAGTGTTCAAGCAGCTCAGCGTGGTTCTCCATAAAAGTCCGCGACAGCGGACGAATGAAAGTAGCCCAGCAGTTTACTGCTGGGCTGATGGCAGAGGGAAGACGAAGTCCGTGAAGCGGACGACTGAATCACACGTAGGATAAATTCGCTATTATCAGTCGTCCGCTTCACGGCTCTGCGGAGAATTCCCGTCTCCCTCCCCAGCGATAAATCGCTGGGCTATTATCAGTCGTCCGCTGTGCGGACTGCCATGAACAACGCACAACCCAAATTTACACAGAAGCGTCCCCTCGCGGGCCGCACCGTCGTGATTACCCGAGCTCAGGATCAAGCGAACGAATTTGCTTCCGAGCTCGAACGATACGGTGCGAGCGTAGTTCTATGTCCCACCATAGAAATTCGCGAGCTCGAAAGTTATGAACGTCTGGATGAAGCCATCGAACATCTCTACGGCTACGATTGGCTTATCTTCACCAGCATGAATGGCGTCGAGTATTTTTTTCAGCGACTCAAAACGGGAAATCGCAACGTGAGTGATCTGGACGAACTCAAAGTCTGCGCGATTGGTGAAGCGACTGCGGACAGACTGCGCGATCTGCACGTTCACGTCGATGTGATACCCGAGGAGTTCAAGGCTGAAGGCGTCTTTAGCGCGCTGGAACGATTCGTCGGCGGAGCAGAAGCGCTCGCCGGTCTGAACGTGTTAATCCCACGCGCTTCAGTCGCCCGGGATTATCTGCCGAAGGCCCTGGAAAAGGCCGGCGCTCGCGTTGATGTCGTGCCGGCATATCGCACGGAGCTTCCCACAAATCTCGATCGCGGACGCGTCGCGGCCATGCTTTCAGGCGCTACTGACTGCATCGCGTTTACGAGCTCTTCAACCATAAAAAATCTTGCCCGGCTATTCGACACGGAGGATTTGAGTGGAGCGCTGGCGGGAGTAGTCATTGCCTGCATCGGCGATATCACCGCCTCAACCGCGGCAGACTATGGACTGCAAGTGAAAATTCAACCGCAACAATTTACAATCCCTGCGCTGGCGCGCGCGATCGCAGAGTACTTTTCTGTCAACGACAATTAACTTGCATGTTATTGTCCATAGCTGCGAGCGCTCGCTAACTAACAAACCATATGTCAACGGAACCCCAACCCCCTGAACTGAGCGAAGCAAAACGCGAAATCGAGGTCCTGCGCCGGCAACTTCTGGATCGCGGCGCCTTTGGCGAGCTGGTGGGAAATTCCGCGGCGATGCGCGAGGTCTACTCGCTCGTTGAGCAAGTCGCTTCGTCGTCCGCTTCGGTTTTGATCACCGGCGACTCGGGGACCGGCAAAGAACTAGTCGCCCGTACGATCCATCAGCTCAGCCCCAGACGAGAACAACCGTTCATCGGCATCAACTGCTCGGCTATTCCTGAAACCTTGATGGAGTCGGAGCTCTTCGGACACGAAAAGGGCGCCTTCACCGGCGCAGTCTCTATGCGAGCTGGGTGTTTTGAGTTAGCGGAAGGCGGCACCCTGCTGCTGGATGAAATCGCCGAGATGCCATCGTTGCTGCAGTCCAAGCTGCTGCGCGTTATCGAAGAACGATCGGTTCGTCGTTTGGGTAGCCGCAAAGAGGTCGCGGTTGACGTGCGCCTGCTCGCGGCAACCAACCAGGATCCGCAGATTGCGGTGAGTAAAGGGACCTTGCGCGAGGATCTGCTTTACCGCATCAACGTTTTTCACATTCACCTTCCCTCTCTGAAACAACGTAAGGAAGACATTCCGCTGCTGGCTCAGTATCTGGTCGAAAACCTGGCGCAGAAACACGCGCGGCCGGCGCGCTTTCTGAGTCCGGCCGCGCTTTCTGCCTTGCAGTTTCATGCCTGGCCCGGCAACGTTCGCGAGCTGCGAAATGTGATCGAACGCGCCGTGGTTATCTGCTCCGGCGAACAGGTAGAGCGACACCACTTCGCGCCCTATCCGATAGATCAGCGTGAGCGTCTGAGAAACGAAGACACTATAACGTTTCCGGTGGGTACGCCTATCGAGGAAGTGGAACGCCAGATGATCATTCGCACGATCAAAAAGACTAAGAACAATAAGACGCGCGCCGCGGAGCTGTTAGGCATCAGCCTCAAGACGCTTCACAATAAACTGAACTTGTATCGTGAACGCGGCCAGCTGGATGAGGAATGATCTCGGCCGCTCAAAGCAAGATATTAAGGTCTATTTTCGCTCATCAAATGTAGCGCGCACGAATCCTTTAAGCCGACTCTCGGGATCCCGCCAAGTATCGACCATAATCCAGTTCAAATAATCATTCATTCTTATCGGTTGCAGTATTAGGTCCTCGAAGTGTTCCAGTAATCCTGTCATAAACATCCCTAGGGTGTACTCACCATAGTCGGCTACTGTGATAGTTCCGTTCAACATGTGATAAACGCAGCCCTTATTCAAAACATGCACTGAACTAACTAAATAATTGTCCCCTGTATGATTAGCGAAGCCTGGTGATTTTTCGGTATAAGAATAGCAACTCTTATCTACCGGATGCGCCCTGCTGAGTTCGAGGAATTGCTTAGCAATGCTTTGAAGGGAACGAGAATCAGTGAAAGCGAACACTTCTAAATAAGGCGGGCAGCAAGTTACGAAATCATTGCTCGATCCATTGATCCGTGGCATAAGATCGTGGACAGACGCGAGATTACTAAACGCCTCGGTTAATGATTGGCTGGTAAGCGAGGTCTTTACCTCGATGACACAAAACACGCCTTCGACTGGAATGATTTGATTTCTGTTCTCATCAACAAACAAAGTTGGGCAGTTAATCGCATCGTAGACAACTACGTCAAGGTGCTTACTCATGTCGCCGTGGGCATTTGCCACTTTACCCTTTGCTACTCCGAATCTCCTCGGCAAAAAGCCTATAAGTAAATCCCTCAGCACCTGTTCGTTCCCTAGTCCTTTCTCAAGATTGTGTTCGATCAGTTCTGCTTGTCCGATTTTTGCGAGCAACATTCGATTAAATTGCTCAGAAATGTGTTTGGCTATCGTTATCTTTCCGGACATTATCTTTATTCCGATTGGTGCAGTGAAAAACCCATTGGCTTCGTTTGATTACTCAAGCGAGCAAGATAACTCGTTATCATACGGCGCGTCAGCCGGAGTAGTACGAGCGCAAGAACCATCTCGGCGACTTTATCTTTGTTTAGTCCGGCATGTCTCGTATGTAAAGCTTTCCGGTGAGAGTGTCAATGGGATTACGCAGCTCGCAGTAAGGATTTTTATTCGAAGGTGCAGCTCCACAAAGACGAATTACTCAGCTGGATAGCGGTGATCCTCAACGCTTCATCCACCATACGGAAGTTCAAAAGGGTGCAGAAGATTACGGGAGATGGGCGCAATCTTCACCCATGAGAAGTTCTGGGTCTTTCCTAGGGGCAGATAAACTGGTAGATGCATTTTTATTGCCCTCTTCGCCCAAACCTGCGTTGTCCGCTGAAGCCGCTAATAGGCGTTGCGACCTGGGGCACGCCGAGCACATTTCGCACAATGGCCAATTGCGACATCAGGCGCGGCTCTGCGAGCTGAAATTTGTTTGCCGAGCTTTCGGCCCGGGCAAAGTCGACCTTCGCCAACATCGCCAACTCTTGTCCGTAGCGCGACACCATATCGCTGAGCCCGCTCCCGCCCGCAAGTTGCAACTCTCCGTCTTTGAAAATATTCACTTCGAACCCGCTGAGTAGAGCCGCAGCCGACAACAATTCATTAAGTTGAGCAATACCGGGGTCAAGCACTTCAAAACTTCGTGACGGTTCCAGCGACCCAAAGGCGTCGGCGATGCGCAACTGCTGGTCAAAATGGCTGTAGTTGGTGGCTCGTCGATTTGCTAACCGTTGGGCTTCGCCGAGAAACTTGAGGGCGAGCTTCGAGTCTTCCGATTGTGACGCCGAGTCCTGCTGTCCAGCAGTCGTCTGTGCTTGAGCAGCCAACTGCAGCAACAGATCAATTCGTTCGTCGTCAGAATGCAAACTCGAAAGCGTCTGCCGCAACTCATCGAAGTTATCGGCTTGCACTTTCTCGGCGATCAACTGAAAGTCGACCCTCTGTAACACTCTATCGCGCGTGGTAGCGTCAAGATGATCGTTCGCAATCTGGCGCGCTCGGTCCACGTTTCCTTCGTCGAGCGCTTTTTGCGCCGCCTGTTGATACAGTCTTGATTGCATTCCGGGAGGCGCAGCCGGGGCAGCGGCAAGCAGACTGTCCGCCGTACCTTGCTGCATGAGAGTGTTGATTTGATTGAAAGCCATGCGCGAATTGTTAATGCCGAGCTCGGTCATCTTGTTGCGCACGGTAGTTCCCCGCGACGGGAGATATTGATCAATCTGCGGTAAGAGCATTTGCAGTCCGGCCAACAGTCGGCGTGCGTTTTGTTGTTCGATCTGCCCGTCAGTGAGCGGACTCTGATTGGGATTCTGCGCCGCACCAAAATTACCTCTGCCGCGACCGCCGCCTTGCCCTCCCTGACTGTTAGGCGGCTGGCGTACAGCCCTGAGCGCTGAATCGATTACCGTGTTCATCAGGTCCTTGTAAGCCGCCTCGCCGAGCACGGGCTGAGCGATAGTGCCGAAACTTGCCCGGCTCGACACAGCTGAATTCGCATTCGTTTGTTCGGCAGCAGGTGGGTTCGCAACTGCTTGCGCGCTGTTTGCGGTAATCGCACCGCCGCGCAAAAGTGACAACGCCAGCGTTTCTGCTTGCACATTGGCCAGCATGTTCTCCGATTGCAACTTACTTACCACTTTCGCGGTGAGTTTCGTTGCTGCTTCCTTGTCCTGAGGCTGCAGCGCCGAGATCACTTGAGTAAGCGCATTTGGATACTGTCCGCTCGCGAGCGCTTCTTCGACCTTCTGCGCTGCCAGCTTCGGATCGAGCGCGGCTACTTGCGCCAGTAGATTCTGCTCCAGGTTGGCGTCCGAGCGTGGTCGCCGGAAATCATTACCCGCATCAGGAGAAGGCGCTAAGGATTGAGTTGCCGCTAATAGTTGGTAGGCAAGTGGAGCATCGTGCTGGGCGGCGCTTAAAACTAACTCTTGCCGCAACTGCGCGGCCCAACGCTGCGAGTTACCGTCCGTGCTACGAATGAGTTCAGCGACGCCATCGCCGGCGAGCGAAAACATTGAACGCGCGCGCGCTTCATTGCGCTTCCAGAGCATGTCTGCGGCGGCGATTTGCACCCGGATGCGATTTTCAGGAAGCCTCAACAGTTGCACTTCTCCTACAATCTGCTCCAGCAGCGCCGTCGCTTTCTTTTCCGCCGCTTCTTTCTCTTTTTGTTGTTGTTCGTCACTTTGCGCGCCGGCCGGCGTGAGTTGAGTTGCGGGGTCCTGCGCTTTGATAACAGTCACAGCGCTGAGAATCAGCAGGCCAGCTATGAAAGCCATAGTGCGTACTTTTGTCATTATTGATACCTCTAGAAGTAGAAGGAAGAGGACGCTTTGATTCGGTAAATAGTAGCTTAGTTGCTTTAGAAAGAACCAATGACGGGCCCGCCCTATCTGTAATCCCAGGTCTTAGACGCTTGTTAGTCAGTGATTGGCGAAATGAATGGGCTTCGCTCTCGGCGCCAAAGGCGCGAATTCAATCACTCAAGTGATGTGCTGGTACCGCGGGCGTCCCGCCCGCAAACGCGCCACCAGGCGCGCAATCTCTTTGCACTGATCTTTTCGCGCTTTGCGCTCATGGCGGGCCGGTCGCCCGCGGTCCCAGCACATCTCTTGAATGGTTAAATCACGCGCCGGGCGCTGAAAACCCACGTTAGAGGGATCCTCAGACTTGCACGCAAACATTGCTGATGATATTCATCCCAGCAGTGTCAGTACTTCTTTTCTTCATCGACGGCCTGGGAATCGGCACACGTGGCCCACACAACCCTCTCGACGGCCTCGACGGTGCCGAACCGCTGGCCATCTTTCGCGACGAGGAAACGGCAACCGTCTTCGACGGGATCGTGGTTCCCACCGACGCCTGTCTGGGGATTGAAGGCCGCCCGCAGAGCGCTTCCGGACAAACGACAATCCTCACCGGTGTCAACGTACCTGCCAAGCTCGGTTATCACAAACAAGGATTTCCCAACAGCGCCATGCTGGAAATCATTCGCAACCATTCTCTGTTCCTCCAATTAACACGCGCCGGTGTAGCGCCCATCACTTTTGCTAACACCTACTCGAACAAATTTTTCGACGAGCGTCCGCGCTGGGTTTCGGCGACGACCGCAGCGGTGGAAGCAGCCGGGTTGCCGTTTCGCCAGGTGGCCGATAACCGGGCTGGTCGGGCTGTCTTCCATGACTTCACTAATCGAACACTGATCGAAAGAGGTGAGGACGTAGTGCCGCGAACTCCTGAAGAGGCTGCCCTCGTGCTCGCAAACATCGTCAGCGAAAATCAGTTCACGCTCTACGAATACTTCATCACCGACAAGCTCGGACACGCACAGGATGCGGCAGCGGCAAGAACCGTGCTCCAAAAACTCGCCACCATGATTAGAGGTGTGCTCACTGGAATTGATTTGCGTCAGACTTCAGTTATACTCACCAGCGATCACGGCAACATCGAAGATCTCTCTACACGCAATCACACGCTGAATAAGGTTCCAACCATTGTCTGGGGCGCCGATAAAGAGCTTATCGCT
>Ga0207684_10006486_pt1 | contig 10666 bp, 6 predicted proteins | sample KBSK5501metaG_FD_184342 | JGI IMG/M metagenome (GOLD analysis project Ga0207684, IMG submission 184342) | Corn, switchgrass and miscanthus rhizosphere microbial communities from Kellogg Biological Station, Michigan, USA - KBS K5-50-1 metaG... | ecosystem: Host-associated > Plants > Roots >... | reverse complement strand
CGTTGCCGGGGGACGGCGCGTAGACCGGGACGCCGGCCCGCTCGCCGAGCACCTGAAGCTGCTGCACCGCGTTGGGCCGCTGCAGGTCGGCCGCGACCAGCATGGGCGTGTTGCCCTGCGCCTTGAGCCACAGCGCGAGCTTGGCCGCCAGCGTGGTCTTGCCCGAACCCTGCAGGCCGGCCAGCATGATCACGGTCGGCGGCACCTTGGCGAACCGCAGCCGCCGCACCTCGCCGCCGAGGATGCCGATGAGCTCCTCGTTGACGATCTTGACGACCTGCTGAGCCGGGTTCAGCGCGCCCGAGACCTCCTCACCGCTGGCCCGCTCCTTGACCCGGGCGATGAACTGCCTGACGACGGGGAGCGCGACGTCCGCCTCGAGCAGGGCGATGCGGATCTCACGGGCCGTCGCGTCGATGTCGGCGGCGGACAGCCGCCCGCGGCCGCGCAGTGAGGAAAAAACCTGCGTCAGGCGGTCAGAAAGGGTCTCAAACACAACACCCAGGCTACCGACCCGTGAGTGTTATTCAGTACCGGTTAGCGAGCACGGGCCTTTTTGGCCCGTGCGAGCGGCCCAGGAGCGTTGTCCAGTACCGGCTAGCGAGCACGGGCCTTTTGAGCCCGTGCGAGCGGCCGGTGCCCGCCTGCGGCGAGAACCACAGTGGGACCTGGACAACGCGAGCATCAAGGCAAGCACGGTGCCGGGCTACGGCGAGAACCTGCGCGGGATCTGAATAACGCGAACTTCCAAGTGAACAGAGCCCGAGGTACCCGCGTCCTGTCGGGTCGATGCCATAGCTGGGTCCTAATCACACAGGGCGGCCAGGACCGAGTGCGCGATCGTGCGGCGCAGCTCGGTGTCGGCCAGCGGCTTGCCGTCGCCGTCGGTCACGTAGAACACGTCGACCACCTCGGCCCCGAGCGTCTCCACCCGGGCGGCGCGCACGTCGAGGCCGCACTCCCCCAGCGCGCGGCCGACCCGCCAGAGCAGGCCGGGAGCGTCGTGGGCGCGCACCTCTACCACGGTCGCGGTCTCGGACGCGTCGTCGACCAGGCTCACCTTGGGCGCGGGAACGTGCGCGGAGCGCGGCCGGACCGCATGCGCGCGGCGGTCGAGCCGGTCCTCCACGTCAAGCCGCCCCTGCAGCATCCGGCGCAGGTCCGCGGCCACCAGCGTGGCGTCGGGCGGGTCGCCGAATTCGGGCTCCACGTCGAACACGGTGACCGCGGTGCTGCCCACTGAGGTCGCGTTGGCGCTGCGCACCGCCAGCCGGTGCGAGGCCAGCACCCCGGCGGCGCGCCAGAGCAGGCCGGGCCGGTCGGGGGCGACCACGGTCACCTCGGACCCGCGCACCGTCGCGGCCGGGCCGCCCTCGGCGGCCAGCGCCAGCTGGTCCGCGCGCAGCGGGGCGGGCTGCGGCGTCGGCTCGCCGGCGAGCACGGCCTCCACCCGCCGGACCAGGTCCGCGACCAGGGTCGCCTTCCAGTCGTTCCACGCGGCGGGCCCGGTCGCCAGCCCGTCCGCGATGGCCAGGGCGTGCAGCAACTCGAGCAGGACGCGGCTGCGCACGGCCGTGGCCACCTGCTTCACGGTCACCGGGTCGTCCAGGTCGCGGCGGGTGGCGACCATGGGCAGCAGCAGGTGCAGCCGAACCGCCGAGGCGACGAGCTCCACGTCGGCAGCGGGCAGCCCCATCCGCCGGCCGACGTCGCGCGCCACCACCTCGCCGGTGACGCTGTGGTCCCCCGGCCAGCCCTTGCCCACGTCGTGCAGCAGCGCGGCAATCAGAAGCAGGTCGGGCCTGGCCACCTCGCGGGCCAGCGCGGCGGCGTGCGCGGCCGCCTCGGCCAGGTGGCGGTCGACGGTGAACGTGTGCAGCGGGTTGCGCTGCGGCCGGTTCCTGACCCGCTCCCAGTCCGGGATCAGCGCGGTCACCAGGCCCTCGGTGTCCAGGGCCTCCCACACGCTGACCGCGGCCTGGCCGGCGCCGAGCAGCGAGAGCAAGGCGTCCCTGGCGGCCGCGGGCCAGGGGACGGGCAGCGGCGGGCATTCGGTCAGCCGGTCCAGGGTCCGCGGCGCCAGCGGCAGCCCGGCCTGCGCCGCCGCGGCGGCCGCGCGCAGCACCAGCGCCGGGTCGCGCGGCGGGTCGGCCGCCCGGGCCAGCACCACCTCGCCGTCCTGCTCCACCACCCCGTCCGCGAGCGGGCGGCGCTCGGCCGGGCGGCGGCGCAGCCGGCGGCCGCCGCCGCGCAGCCGGTCGGACTGGCGGAAGGCGTGGTCGACCGCGTAGGCGACGGTCCGCGCGGCGCCGGCCAGCATCCGGAGCAGCACGTCGCCGTCGAGGAGCCCGAGCGCCCTGGCCACCTCGTCCTGTTCCTCGAGCACGAGCCGGTCCAGGCGCCGCCCGGTGATCTCGTGCAGCGCGTGCCTGGCGTCCAGGATCTGCTCGTACGCGGTGCGGACCCTGGGACCCGGCGCGGGCGCCACCCAGGCGGCCGCCACCGCCTGGATCGCGTGCACGTCGCGCAGGCCGCCCCTGGCCTCCTTCAGGTCGGGCTCGAGCAGGAAGGCCAGTTCGCCGCTGATCCTGGCGCGCTCGTCGTGGGCGGCGTGCAACTCGGCCAGGCGCGTGGGCGCGGCTGCTCGCCAGTCCTCCAGGGCACCGGCCCGCAACCGTTCGGTCAAATCGGGGTCACCGGCCACGTGCCGGGCGGACAGCAGCCCGAGCGCGACCTTCAGGTCGGCCCGGGCCACCCTCCTGGCCTGCGGCACGGTGCGCACCGCGTGGTCGAGCTCGGCGCCGGAGTCCCAGACCGGGTACCAGATCCGGTCCGCGATGCTCGCGATGTCGTCCCGGCCGCCGTGCAGCAGCAGCACGTCCAGGTCGCTGCGGGGCAGCAGCTCCCGGCGGCCGTACCCGCCGACCGCCACCAGGGCCACGCCCGCCTCGGCGCCGAGGAGTTCGGCCAGCCACCGGTCGACCTGCGTAGTCCGGCGGGCACGATCCGCAGCGAACGACGTCATGGCGCATCCCCCGGGCTGCTCATAAGACGCCGGTCAGATCGCGTCCGGCCCGCGCTCTCCGGTGCGCACCCGGACGACGGTCTCCACCGGAACCGACCAGACCTTGCCGTCGCCGATCCGGCCGGTCTGCGCCGCCTTGACCACGACCCCGATCAGGTCTTCGGCGTCCTCGTCCTCGCACAGGACCTCGACGCGGACCTTCGGCACCAGGTCGACCTGGTACTCCGCCCCGCGGTACACCTCCGTGTGCCCGCGCTGCCTGCCGTATCCGCTCGCTTCAGTGACCGTCAAGCCGTGGACGCCGAACGCCTGCAGCGCGGCCTTGACTTCGTCCAGCTTGAACGGCTTGATGACCGCGGTGATGAGCTTCATCTGGTGTCCCTTTCGCCAGCCTGTACCGACCTTCCGATGCCGACGTTTCACCGGAGGCGTCGGCGTGTGTCGGCTGCGTGAAACACCCAGGGCGCTTGTTACAAGCATGTTTCCCGGCGGGGTGTACTCAGCCGAGGATGGCGTCCACGAACGCGCCGGGGTCGAACGGGGCCAGGTCGTCTGGGCCCTCGCCGAGGCCGACGAGCTTGACCGGAACCCCCAGCTCACGCTGCACCGCGATGACGATGCCGCCCTTGGCCGTCCCGTCCAGTTTGGTCAGCACGATGCCGGTGACGTCGACCACCTCGGCGAACACCCGGGCCTGGCGGAGCCCGTTCTGCCCGGTCGTCGCGTCGAGCACCAGCAGCACCTCATCGACCGGGGCTTTCTTCTCCACCACGCGCTTGACCTTGCCGAGCTCGTCCATCAGCCCGACCTTGGTGTGCAGCCGCCCGGCGGTGTCGATGACCACGACGTCGACGCGCTTGTCGATGCCCTCGCTGATCGCCTCGAACGCCACGCTGGCCGGGTCGGCGCCCTCCCGGTCGGCCCGCACCGTCTCGGCGCCCACCCGCTGCCCCCACGTCTGCAGCTGGTCGGCCGCCGCGGCGCGGAAGGTGTCGGCCGCGCCGAGCAGCACGGTGTACCCGTCCCCGATCAGCGCGCGCGCCAGCTTCCCGCAGGTCGTCGTCTTACCTGTGCCGTTCACGCCCACCATGAGCACCACCGCGGGCATCCCGCCGTGCGGCGATACGTGCAGCGACCTGTCCTCGTCGCCGAGCTGAGTGATCAGTTCGGTGCGCAGAATGCCCCTGACGTCGTCGGGGCTCCGGGTGCCGAGCACCTTGACCTTGGTGCGCAGGTCGTCGACCATCACCCGGGCGGGCGCCGCGCCCACGTCGGCGGTGATCAGCACCTCTTCGATCTCATCCCAGGTGTCGTCGTCCAGCCGGTCCCTGGACAGCAGGTTCAGCAGCGCCGAGCCCACCGAGCTCTGCGACCGGGCGAGCCGGGCGCGCAGCCGCACCAGCCGCCCCGCCGAGGGCGGCGGCCGCTCGATGTCCAGCACGCCCGCCGGGGCCGAAGGGGTTTGCGCCCCGGCCCTTTCTGCGTCAGCGGCTGTTGCTGTCGCCGCTGTGCCGGCGCCTGGCGCGGGCGGCTGAACCTCGGGCACAGGGCCGGCGGGCGCCTGGGTGAGGCGCCCCCGGCGCGGCCGCACGAACAGCAGCCAGCCGCCGGTAGCGACCGCCAGGACGGCGATGACAATGATCAGGATCACGTATTCCATCAGGCCTACAGTCTTGCAGACCCCGCGCCCCGCCGTGGCCGGGGCGGCCCCTAGGCGGGCTGGCGGCTGGCGATCTGCTGGCTGATGACGGTGGAGACGCCGTCGCCGCGCATGGTGATGCCGTACAGCGCGTCGGCGGCCTCCATCGTCCGGCGCTGGTGCGTGATGACGATGAGCTGGGAACTCTCCCTGAGCTCGTCGAAGACCAGCAGGAGCCGCTGCAGGTTCGTGTCGTCCAGGGCCGCCTCGACCTCGTCGAGCACGTAGAACGGGGACGGGCGGGCCTTGAAGATGGCGAACAGGTACGCGATGGCGGTCAGCGACCGCTCCCCGCCGGACAGCAGCGACAGCCGCTTGACCTTCTTGCCCGGCGGCCTGGCCTCGATCTCGATGCCGGTGGCGAGCATGTCGTCGGGTTCGGTCAGCACCAGGTTGCCCTGGCCGCCGGGGAAGAGCCTGCCGAAGAGCTGCTCGAACTCGCGGGCGGTGTCGGCGTAGGCGGACGCGAACACCTCCTGCACCCGGTCGTCGACCTCCTTGACCACGGTGAGCAGGTCGCGCCGGGTCTTGCGGAGGTCGTCGAGCTGGGTGGCCAGGAAGTTGTGCCGCTCGGTCAGCGCCTCGAATTCCTCCAGGGCCAGCGGGTTGACCTTGCCGAGCCGGTCGAGCTGGCGCTGGGCGTCGGCGGCGCGGCGTTCGGCCGACTCGCGCTCGAAGCGCGACGGCAGGGCCGCTTCCCCGCCAATCACTGGGCCGATGACCGGCACGGGCACCTCCGGGCCGTACTCGGCGACCAGGGCGTCCGTCTCGACCCCGAACTCCTCGAGCGCGTGCTCGGCCAGCTGCTGCAGGCGCAGCCGGTGCTCGGCGCGGGCGATCTCGGTGCCGTGCGCGGTGTTCACCACCGTGTCCAGGTCGGCGGCCAGCTCCCGGACCCGGGCGCGGACCGACTTGAGCTCGGCGGCGCCGCCGGTGCTTGTCGCCTCGGCCTCGGCCCGGCGGCCCAGGGCCTGGTTCACCGACTGCTCGGCCGCCTCGACCGCGTACCGGGCGCCCAGCGCGACGGCGCGGGCCACGGCGGCCTGGGCGGCCCGCCGCTTGCGCCGCTCGGCGGCCTGCTGGCGGGAGGCGCGCTCGGCGGCCGCCGCGGCGCCGAGCGAGTCGGCGCGCCCGCCGATCGCGCGCAGCCGCTCCTCCGCGGTCCTGACCTCGAGCCTGGCTTCCATCTCGGCGTTGCGCGCCACGGCGCAGCGTTCGGCGAGATCCTCCCGGGCGCTCTCGTCCTGCGGCTCGTCCGGCTCCTCCGCCGCGTCTTCGGCCTCGGCGAGCTCCTGGCGCAGCTGCTCCAGCCGGGTCAGGTCCTTCTCGGCCGCCAGCCGGGCGGAGGTGATGGCGGCCTCCAGCCGGCTGGCCTCGTCCCGCGCGGCCCGGGCCGCGCCCGCCAGGCGGCCCAGCCGCCCGGAGATCTCCGCCGCCGCCGCGTCGGCCTCGTGCCGGCGGGACAGCGATTCCGCCGCCGACCGGCGCGCGGCCTCCTCGGCCTCGGCCGCCACCGCCAGCTCGCGCGCCGCCTCCGCGCAGCGCCGCTCGGCGTCGGCGAGCCCGGCGGCCGCCTCGTCCGCCGCGGCCCGCAGCTCGAACAGGCTCTGCGGCCGGGCGCCGCCGCCGTGCGCCCAGTGCGAGCCCAGCAGGTCACCGTCCCTGGTCACGGCCTTAAGGCCAGGATTTTCCCGAACGGTCTGGCGTGCCTGCCCCAGGTCAGCGGTCACGACCACGTCGCGGAGAAGCTCCGCCGCGGCCTCCGCCAGCCCGTCGGGCGCGTGCACCACGTCGATGGCGCGGAACGGCCCCGGGGCCCGCGGGACGGGTGGGGCTGGTGTGACCGCTGAGGTTGCGGGGGCGGCGGGGGTGGATGGGACGGGGGTCTCGGCGGCGGAGTCGGCGGCGTTGGCGAGGGGCGGTTCGGCGGCGATGACGAGGGCGGCGCTGCCTGCGTCGTCGCGGCGGAGGGTGGCGAGGATCTCGGCGGCCGCGTCGAGGCCGGACACCGCGACCGCCTCGGCGGCGGCGCCCAGGGCCGCGGCGATCGCCACCTCGTACCCCTCGGCCACCCGCAGCCGCGCGGCGAACGAGCCGACCACGCCGCCGAACCTGGCCGGATCGGCGAGCAGCGCCGCCGAGGCGTCCGCGCCGCGCCGCGCGGCCTCGGCCAGCGTCTCCGCGCGGGCCCTGAGGGCGGCCAGCTCGCGGGCCGATTCACGTTCGGCGGTGCGAAGGACCAACGTCCGTTCGGCATATCGAGCCAGGATCCCGTCGGCTTCTTCCTGTGCGGCGGCCAGCCCGCTACGGTCCTCGTCCTGCCCGCTGACCAGCTCCTGCACCTGCTCGTGCTCGTCCTGGGCCGCCGAGGCGCGGTCCCGCGCCTCGGCGGCGGAGACCTCGAGCCTGTCCATCTCCTCCTGCGCCGCCGCGCTGCGGCTGTCGGCCGCGCCGACCTGCTCGCGCAGCCGGGCCACCCGGCCCGCCTGGGCGGCGGCGGCCTTGGCGCCCTCGGCCAGGCGGCGCTCGGCCGCGGCGAGCTCGCGCTCGGCCGCGGTGCGCTCGGCCGTCGCGACGGAGAGCACCTCGCGGCCCGCGGCCAGGCGCTCGTTCAGGGCCTCCTCTTCCTCCCGCAGCTCGTCGGCCTGGCGGTCGAGCTCGTCGGGGTCGCGGCCGGGGCGCTCGGGTTCTCCTGCCTGGGTCAGCAGGCGGTGTCGCTCGGCGGCCAGGTGCTGGGTGCTGCGGAGCCGTTCGGTCAGCGAGGACAGCGCGAACCAGGTCTCCTGGGCCCGGGCCAGCACGGCCGAGGCCTGCTGCGCGGCCTGGTCGAGCTCGGTCTCCCTGGCCCTGGCCTGGGCCACCTCCTGCTCCAGGACGGCCCGCCTGGCCAGCACGGCGGCCTCGTCCGCCTCGTCCCTCCGCAGGTCGGCGGCGAGCGTCACGTAGTCGTCGGCGAGCAGCCTCAGCTTGGCGTCCCTCAGCTCGGCCTGGATGACGGCGGCCTTCTTGGCCATCTCGGCCTGGCGGCCCAGCGGCTTGAGCCGCCGGCCCAGCTCGGCGGTGAGGTCGACCAGGCGGGTCAGGTTGGCCTGCATCGCCTCCAGCTTGCGCAGCGCCTTTTCCTTGCGCTTGCGGTGCTTGAGCACGCCGGCCGCTTCCTCGATCAGGGCGCGCCTGGCCTCGGGGCCGGAGTGCAGGATGTCGTCGAGATGGCCCTGCCCGACGATCACGTGCATCTCCCGGCCCAGCCCGGAGTCGGACAACAGCTCCTGCACGTCGAGCAGGCGGCAGTGGTTGCCGTTGATGGCGTACTCGCTCTGCCCGGACCTGAACATCAGCCGGCTGAGCGTCACCTCGGAATACTCGATGGGCAGGGCGCCGTCGGTGTTGTCGATGGTCAGCGTGACCTCGGCCCGGCCGAGCGGCGGGCGCGAGGTGGTGCCCGCGAAGACGACGTCCTCCATCTTGCCGCCGCGCAGCGACTTGGCGCCCTGCTCGCCCATGACCCAGGACAGGGCGTCGACGATGTTGGACTTGCCCGAGCCGTTCGGCCCGACCACGCAGGTGATGCCGGGCTCGAGGCGGATCGTGGTGGCGGAGGCGAAGGACTTGAAACCGCGCAGAGTGAGGCTCTTCAGGTACACGTGCCGGCCCCTCCTCTCGCTCCCCGCACCTTACCGCCGAGCGGCGCCAGAAACGGCGAAGTGCGCCTCGAAGCGCACGCCGATTCTGGAGCAGGCATGCCAAAATAACCGGAAGTCCCTGCTAGGACCACCGGGTAGGGTGTCATCTCGCCCGGCCGTAATGTACGGCCGGGCCTTTTGATGCCCGTGTGACTTATGACATATAACGGGCAGATATCAACGAAGAGGGGCGCCGCCAAAGGCGCCCCTGATCCGTTTCTGTCGTTTTAGCCGCGTCCTGCCAGCGCTCGTCAGACGTACGCGGGCTCGCGATCCGGCACCAACACGTCCTCGTGGCCAGCCTCAACCATAAGCGCGTCGTTCTCTTCCTGAAGCCGTACAAGCTCAGCTTCGAGGTCGCGTACTCGCTGCTGGAGGCGGCGCATCTCGGAAACCATGCGGGGATCGGGACCGCCGACGTGGCCGAATAGAGCCTTCGCCATTGTTAAAGGTCCTCCACGCTGAGTGACCAGAGTGGGCACATACTTAACACGCGCAGATCCGCGCGCGCAACCAACAGCAACCAGTTTCCCACCTAGGCGTTTGCTGGTCAAGTTGAACGCCTACTCGATGCCTGTTATACACCTTATCGGCGGCAACAACCCGTTTTGACCGGCCAGGGCTCACGGGGCGTGACGGAACGGCGTGTGCTGACGGGGCTGTATTGGCGGGGCTCTGTTGGCGGGGCCGGGCTGGCGTCAGAAGCGGCCGCGGCGGGGGCGGGGCTGGCAGCGCGGGCAGCTGTAGGCGGACCGGTTCATGAAGGCGTCGCGCCGGACCGGCGTGCCGCACCGCAGGCACGGGAAGCCCTCCCGCCCGTATACCGCGAGCGACCGCTCAAAGTAGCCGCTCTCCCCGTTGACGTTGACGTACAGGTCGTCGAAGGAGGTCCCGCCGACGGCCAGCGCCTCGCCGAGCACCTCGCGGACCGCGGCGAGCAGGCGGCTCACCTCCGGGCCGTTCAGCGTCTCGGTGGGCCGGGCCCAGTGCAGCCGGGCCCGCCACAGCGCCTCGTCGGCGTAGATGTTGCCGACGCCGCTGATCAGCGACTGGTCCAGCAGCGCGCGCTTGACCCCGGTGTGACGGGCGTGCAGCCGCCGGGCGAGGACGGCCGGGTCGTAGGCCGCCTCGAACGGGTCGGGGGCGATGTGCGCGATCGGCCCGGGGAGTTCGGCCCCGTCCCGCACCACGCACATATGACCGAACGTCCGCTGGTCGGTGAAGCGCAGGTCCGGGCCGCCGTCTTTGAACGTGAACTGGATCCTGACGTGGGGGGCGAGCGGCTGGTCCGGATCGATCATGAGCAGTTGCCCGCTCATCCCCAGGTGCGCGAGCAGGGCGTCCTCGCCTACGGAGAGCCACAGGTACTTGCCCCGCCGCCGGGCGCTGTCCAGGCTGCGCCCGGCCAGGGCAGACTCGAACTCGGCCGGGCCGGCCGGCTGCCTGCGCACGGCGCGCGGGTGCAGGACGCGGACGGTATCGACGGTCCTTCCCACCACGTGATGTTCGAGGCCGCGCCGGACCGTCTCGACCTCGGGCAGCTCAGGCACGCCTCAGCGCTCCGGCCCTCTCCCGTTCTCTGGCCCGCCGCCCTCGGGCCCGCCCTCGGGGCCGCCGTCGGGGCCGCCGTCGGGGCCGCGCAGGTTGCCGTTCTCCGCGGCGAGGCCGTCCGACTCGGCCGTGATGGCCCGCCAGGCGGCCTCGGCGGCCTGCTGCTCGGCCGCCTTCTTGGTGCGTCCCTGACCGGAACCGAGCACCTGGCCGCCGACCCTGACCGTGGCGCGGAACGACTTCTGGTGGTCCGGACCGCTCTCCTCGACCTGGTAGTCGGGCACCCCGAGCATCTTGACCGCGGTGAGCTCCTGCAGCGAGGTCTTCCAGTCCAGGCCCGCGCCCAGCCGGGCCGACCTGGCGATGACCGGGTCGAACAGGCGGTGCACCAGCGCCCTCGCCTCGTCCAGGCCGCAGTCGATGTACACCGCGCCGATCACCGCCTCGAGCGTGTCGGCCAGGATCGAGGGCTTGTTCCGGCCGCCGGTGACCTGCTCACCCCGGCCGAGCCTGACGTAGGCGCCGAGGCTGAGCTCACGCGCCACCTCGGCCAGCGCGCCCATCTGGACCACCGCGGCACGCAGCTTGGCCAGCTGGCCCTCGGGCAGGTTCGGGTAGCCGCGGTACAGGGTGTCGGTCACGACCAGGCCGAGCACCGAGTCACCGAGGAACTCGAGCCGCTCGTTGGTCGGCGGGTTGTCGTTCTCG
>Ga0207684_10006484_pt1 | contig 10667 bp, 10 predicted proteins | sample KBSK5501metaG_FD_184342 | JGI IMG/M metagenome (GOLD analysis project Ga0207684, IMG submission 184342) | Corn, switchgrass and miscanthus rhizosphere microbial communities from Kellogg Biological Station, Michigan, USA - KBS K5-50-1 metaG... | ecosystem: Host-associated > Plants > Roots >... | reverse complement strand
AAAGGCGTCGAGCCAGAGGCGCCGCTGCGGCTGCTCGGTATCATCGAACTGGGTAGCCAGGCCAAAGGAATCGTGGCGCGTATCGCCGCGCTTGAGGTTGGTGCCCATCAGGAACCAGCCCTCCGGGACCGTGACCATCGGAGAGGGTTGGGCGAGCTTGGCGATGGCGTCGAGGCGGCGGGCCAGTTCGGGCCGGGGCTCAGGCCCGGACGCCATGGGAGACAGGGCCGGCAGCCCGACGACAAGCAGCACGACGGGCAATAAGACCTTCCCGAGCATGGTGTTCATTCTACCCTCGTTTGAGTTACAATAACGTCCTATGAAGCGGAAAGACGCCTATACCGTCGCGGTCGTCGGGGCCACCGGCGCCGTCGGCACCGAGATGATCGAAATCCTCGAGGAACGGAAATTTCCTGTGGGTGAGCTCCGCCCGCTGGCTTCGGCCCGGTCGGCCGGCGAGCGGGTATCCTTCCACGACCAGGAGCTCGTCGTCCTGGAACTCACCAAGGACTCCTTCGAGGGCGTGGACATCGCGCTGTTCTCGGCCGGCGCCGACATCAGCCGCGAGTTCGCCCCGATCGCCGCCAAGGCCGGCGCGGTGGTGATCGACAACAGCGCCGCCTGGCGCATGGACAAGAACGTCCCGCTGGTCGTCCCCGAAGTCAACCGCGCCGACATCGCCAAGCACAAGGGCATCATCGCGAATCCGAACTGCTCCACGATCCAGATGGTCGTGGCGCTGAAGCCCTTGCACGACGCGGCCCGCATCACGCGGGTCGTGGTGACCACCTTTCAAGCCGTCTCCGGCACCGGCAAGGAGGCGATGGACGAGCTGCTGGAGGAGTCCCAGGACCTCCTCTCCTTCAAGGAGCCCACGCCCAAGGTCTACCCGCACCAGATCGCCTTCAACTGCCTGCCCCACATCGACGACTTCCTGCCGAGCGGGTACACGAAGGAAGAGATGAAGATGCTGAGCGAGACCCGGAAGATCATGGGCGACGACTCGATCCGGGTGACCGCCACCACCGTGCGAGTGCCCGTGTACGTGGGCCATTCGGAGTCGGTGAACATCGAGACCGAGAAGAAGCTGTCGGCCAACGAGGCCCGGGCCATCCTGTGCGACGCGCCAGGCGTGCTGCTCTACGACGACCCCGCCCACAAGATCTATCCGACGCCCCTCGACGCGGCGGGCAAGGACGAGGTGTACGTGGGCCGCGTCCGCGAGGACGAGTCCGTGCCCAACGGCCTCAATCTCTGGATCGTTGCCGACAACCTGCGCAAAGGGGCGGCGCTCAATGCCGTCCAGATCGCCGAGGAGTTGATACGAAACTGAACGGCTTCGGAAAGATCCTGATCGGCCTGCTCGTCGCCCTCCCGGCGCTCGCGCCCTCGCACGCGAGCGCGGCCGAGACGATCCGTGTCGCCCTCGTCCAGAACACCGATTCGGTCACGCTCACGGCGGCCTCGGGACTCATTCTCAAGGCGCCGCACGACGACCTCGACTCCAACGGGCGGCTCATCGTGTCGGCCGGGCCGACCGGATTGATGGCCGATGGGCAGCGCCTCAAATCCGACCGCCTCGAAGCACGCGGGCGCAACGGCGAGATCGCCGTCAACGGCCTCACCGTGGCCGGACGCGTGACCATCAAGCGCCAGAACGGCAAGCTGCTGGCGGTCAACGAACTGCCGCTCGAAGACTACGTGAAGGGCGTCGTGCCTGCCGAGATGAACGCCGCCTGGCACCCGGAGGCCCTCAAGGTCCAAGCCATCGCCGCCCGGACCTATGCCCTCTATAAGATCCGCCAGGGCGGCAACAAAGACTTCGACGTGGTGGCGTCCACCAAGGACCAGGTCTACAAAGGGCGCGCGGGCGCCAACGGACCGGCCGGGCGCGCCGTGGATGAGACACGCAATCAAGTCCTGGTCTTCGGGAACGAGCCGATCTACGCCGCCTATTTCTCCACGGCGGCCGGCCCGACCGAGGACGCCATGAACGTCTGGGCCATCGACCTCCCCTACCTCAAGGGCGTCGAGTGCCCGTTCGACATGAACTCGCCATCCTATCAGTGGCGGACGGACGTGTGGCTGCCGATGCTCGAGCAGCGGCTTCGGGAGGAGGGCTTTCCCGTCGGGGTCATCGCCGGCCTCGCGCCCGCTTTCTACTCCAAGGCCGGCCGGGTGACCCATGTCCGCATTCTCCATTCGGACGGCGAGCTCTATGTAAAAGGGGAAGACCTGCGCCGCGTGCTCGGCGTGGCCGTGCTGGCCAGCACCCAGTTCGAGTTCGAGATCAACGGCTTTCAGGTCCAGTTCACGGGTCGAGGGAGCGGGCACGGCGTCGGTCTCTGCCAGTGGGGCGCCAAGGAACTGGCTGAAAAGGGTTACAGCGCCGAAGCGATCCTTCGCTACTACTATCCAGGCACCGACCTGCGCGACCTCTTCAGCCTCCCCCGCCGGTAATGCAGCTGGAGGATTTCGACTATCCCCTCGATGAGTCCCTGATCGCCCAGCACCCGATCGAGCCGCGCGACCACGCCCGGCTGCTCGTGGTGGAGCGGGCCACCGGTTCATTGGCCCACCACCGCTTCGACGAACTCCCCGCCCTGCTCCGCCCCCACGATCTGCTCGTCGTGAACAACACGCAGGTGATCCCCGCGCGCCTTCATGGGCGGAAGCGGCCCAGCGGGGGCGCAATCGAGCTGCTGCTCGTGCGGCCCGCCACCGGCGCCGCGCGGAAGAATCTCTGGCAGACCCTTCTCAAAGGCACAGTCCGTCCGGGCCAGCAACTGGAATTGCCGGATGACATCATGGCGACCGTCGAGAGGGCCGACGACCATGGCTCGCTCGTTGAGTTCCCGCCCGGCCTCGATGTGCTGGCTTATGCAGAGAAGGCCGGCGTGATTCCCCTGCCGCCGTACATCCGCCGCGCGCCGATCGAAGCCGACCGCGATCGCTACCAGACCCTATTCGCGCGCCGGCCTGGCGCGGTCGCCGCGCCGACCGCCGGCCTGCACTTCACGAAGCCGCTGCTCCGAGCCCTTCAGGAAAAAAACATCCGGACGGCGTCCGTGACGCTCCACGTGGGGCCGGGCACGTTCAAGCCGGTAACATGCGAAGACATCCGCCGGCATGAGATGGACCCGGAATGGTTCGAGCTGCCCGCCGACACGGCCAGGCTGGTGCGCGAGACGCGAACTGCCGGTGGCCGCATCATTGCAGTTGGCAGCACGTCGGTGCGGGTGCTGGAGACAGCGGCTCAGAAGGGCGCGCCGCTGCAGGCAGGGTCGGGAGAGACGGCGCTGTTCATCTACCCCGGCTATCGTTTTACGGTGGTGGACGCGATGCTCACCAATTTCCACCTGCCGAAGAGCACGCTGTTCATGCTGGTCTGCGCGCTGGCCGGGCGCGAACGCATGCGGAAGGCTTACCGCGCCGCCGCCGCCGAGCGCTACCGCTTCTACTCCTACGGCGATGCGATGCTGATATTGTGAGCGGGTGGCGCCGAGCGGGACCCTGGCGGAGCGCAGCGACTGTGGGCTTCCGGAGCGAGCACGTCAGGGTGGCTCGGCGACAGGACCAGCGCAGCTACTCTTTGATTTGCTTCGCGCGCCTGTTGAGGTAGGCGTTGCGGACGGCGCTGTAGAGGTCGATCGTGCCTTCTTCCACGCTTTCGAAGGTCTCGAGGTTCAGCGCCCGCTCATTAATTTTGTCCTCGACATTCCGCCCGATCGAGCCTGCGAACGGCATGAAGTAATTAATCGGGTCTAGGGCCAGATCAAACACGTAGCCCACGCCGTCGCGGAGCGTGAGGGGAGATAAAAATGGCAACACCAAATAGCGGCTTCGGTCCCATCCCCATACCCCAAACGTCTGGCCGGTGTCTTCATCGCTCTGCTCGATGCCGAACTGATATTTGGCGACGTCGGTCATGCCGGCGCCCCCGAGTGTGGTGTTGATCAGAAACCGGGAGAACTCCCGCCCGGCGCCGCCGAACTTGCCCTGCAGAAGGCTGTTCACGAATCGCTTCGGAAAGGCGACGTTGTCGAACACGTTATGAATGAGCTGCTTTTCCCCGTCTCCGACCACGGCGTCGTATCCCTTCGCCACCGGCTTCATGACATACTTGTCGAGGATATCGTGATTGAACGTAAACATCTGGTCGTTGAAGGGCTCCCAGGGATCGTAATCGCCCGCCGTGTCCTCGTTCGTTGGTTTCAGCTTGGTATCGGTCACCACCACTTCTTCGAGCTTCTGGGCGGCGGCTTTTGCCGGGACCCCGCCGACCAGGGCGATGCCCACGGCTCCCGTCAGCAGGACCAAGACCGCTCGCGACAGCAGACTGCTTCCCACAATAACCTCCCTGTTACTCTTATCGAATTCCGTTATAAAGACGTGAGCAGACTGGCGGGTAGAGTGCCTATTTGCAAACAAATAGTCAAGCGTCGAACTTGTTAATTGCCTGATTGCGTTGGCCCACTTTGCTGTGCCGGTAGCCGTACAGGAAGTACAATATTAAGCCAACGCTGGCCCAGACCAGAAAACCCATCCATGTGAGGACCGGGAGAAACCGAATGAGGCCCAGGCAGGCCACCATGCCGAGGATCGGGACAAGCGGCACGAAGGGCGTCCGAAACGGGCGTTTCAGGTCGGGTCTGGTATACCGCAAGACGAGCACGGAGAAGCAGACCAGGGTGAAGGCGAACAGGGTCCCGATATTGGTGAGCTCCGCGGCGACCCCGATCGGGACGAAGCCGGCGAGAACCGCCACCGTGAGACCGGTGATCAGCGTGGCGTGGTGCGGCGTGCCATACCGGGGATGCACGGCGGAGAGCCAGGGTGAGAGCAGCCCGTCGCGGGACATGGCATAGAACACCCGGATCTGGCCAAGGAGCATCACGATCAGCACGCTGGTGATTCCGGCCACCGCGCCGGTCGCCACTGCCGCGCTGCCCCAGCGGTACCCGACCGCGTTCATGGCTTCGGCCACCGGCGCCTTCACGTGGATCTTGGAGTACGGCACCATGCCCGTCAGCACCGCGGCGACGACGACGTAGAGGACCGTGCAGACGACCAGCGAGACGATGATTCCGATCGGCACATCGCGCTGAGGGTTTTTGGCTTCTTCGGCGGTCGTCGAGACAGCATCGAAACCGATGTAGGCGAAGAAGATGACGGCGGCGGCGGCCCCGACTCCCGCGAAGCCGTTCGGCATGAACGGGGACCAGTTGGCGGGGTCCACTGAGAAGGCGCCGACCGCGATGAAGAACAACACGACCGTGATTTTGATCGTCACGATCACGCCGGTCACTCTCGCGCTCTCCTTGATGCCGATCACCAGCAAGGCAGTCAGCGCCAGCACGATGAGGACGGCCGGCAGGTTGACGAGACCTCCTTCGTAGGGGGCATTGGTCAGCGACGCCGGCAAGTGGACGCCGGCGCGATCGAGAATACTGGCGAAGTAGCCGGACCAGCCGATGGACACCGCCACGCAGGCGATTCCGTATTCCAGCACCAGACTCCAGCCCGTGACCCAGGCGAAGAACTCGCCCATGGTGGCATAGGTGTAGGTGTAGGCCGAGCCGGCCACCGGGATCATGGACGCGAACTCGGCATAGCAGAGGGCGGCCAGCAGGCAGGCCGCGCCGGATATGATGAACGAGATGGCCAACGCCGGCCCCGCGCCGGGACGGTCGGCGTCCCCGACGGCCGCGGTCCCAACCAGCACGAAAATGCCGGTGCCGATGATTGCACCGATGCCCAGGACGGTCAGGTCAAAGGCCGTCAGGGTCCGCTTCAGCTTGTGGATCTGGGCGTCGTAGTCGCCGAGGATCTGTTCGATGGATTTGGTGCGAAAAACCCAGAGCATGCGTCAGGCCCCCGCCGCAGTCCGTCTCGAGACACGTCGGGTCGCGCGGGCCGCTGCGACGAAGGCCTCAAAGAGCATCCGGTGGACGCGGTGACGTGGGTAGAGGTATTCGGGGTGCCACTGGACGCCGATAAAAAACCGGCGGCTCCTGTCCTCGAGCGCTTCAATCACGCCGTCCGGCGCCACGGCGCTCACCGCCAGCGTGCGGGGGACCGCTTTGACCGCCTGGTGGTGCGAGCTGTTCACCTGCACGGATGCGCGCCCGAGCACCTCATGCAGCCGCGATCCCCGTTCCACCGTCACGGGGTGGCAGACGTCGGTCGCCGGCCCCTCCATCCGATGCGGGAGCGCGCCGGCCACCTGCGCACCGATGTCCTGAACCAGCGTGCCGCCCAAGGCCACATTCATCAGCTGCATGCCGCCGCAGATCCCCAGGACCGGCAAATCCCGCTTGCGGGCCTCCGTCACCAGGGTCAGCTCGGAGTCGGTCCGCTCCCGGCTCATGATCTTGAACTTGAAGCGTCGGCGTTCGCCGTATCGGCGCGGATCGATGTCGGGGCCGCTGCCGGTCAGCACGAGCCCGTCCAAACCGCCGAGGAGAGCGGCGCCCAGGGTACGATTTGCGATGAGAGGGAGGATGACCGGAATGCCGCCGGCCGCCTCGATCGCGGCCACGTAGCGGTTGCGGACAAAGAGGGTGGCCTCGCTTTCCCCGCCACCACGGCCGGTCCCGGGATTGAAGTCCGGAGCAATCCCAATGACAGGTTTCCGCATAGGGCGAGGTTCACAGCTTCGATGCGGGGTCAGCGCCCGCTTTTCGCATCCTCCGGCGGAACGCCGGTGAAGCGGAGATCTTTCTTGCCTCTGAGGTGATCCGGTGTCACGACGTAATCGCCCTCGATCGTGGTGTACCAGACTGCGTCTGCGGCCTTCTTGTCGAAGCCAGAGAGGACATAGGTGAAGGCTCCCGTCACCCCGCCCAGGATCGCCACCGTCACTTTGGCGATACCATACGGGATCGAACACAGAAAACTGGCTACCCCGAGCCCGATGTCTGTTCCTGGATTTTCATTGTCACTCTTCTCGGCCGTCCACGCGACCGGCGCCAGGCAGATGGCCACGGCCAGACACACCGCCAAAAGCTTCACCGTGATGGTCTTCATGCAATCCCTCCCGAGGTTATCGTTGGAACAGCTAACACCGTCTTGCTCCTTATATACAATATCCGCCGCCGATTCAAGGCGCCCGTTACTTGACGCCGAGCGCCAGCACGGCCTCGTTGGGTATGCGGAGCCTCCCATGGCGCTGAAATTTCTCCAGAGCGCGGAAGACATCCTCTTTGACCGCCATGCGGATGGTCGGCGGGACCCTTGAGAGTACGCGACGGAGCGACGGCCCCTGTTTCATCGAGTCCCAGAACTCCACCGGTCCCTTGAAGACCCACTCGACCGTCAGGCGTTCGGTCCGGACCTGCCGAAAGCCCGCAGCCCGTAGCGCCCGCTCCACGGCGCCTGCCTTGCCAAAGCGGAAAAAATCAGGGGCGCCGGGTGGCGGATCGAAGGCGTCATAGCGCTCCAGGGCCCGGCGGACGATCCCCAGGGTATTGACCTTGCTCTGTGCGCTCCAGACCGCGACCGCGACGCGCCCGCCGGGCACCAGAACGCGGCGCATCTCCGCGAGCGCGCGCTCGGCGTCGGGCATCAGCATGAGGCCGAACCGGCAGCACACCCGGTCAAACGTCATGTCGTCAAAGGCGAGCCGCTCCGCGTCCATCTCGCGGAACAGCGCGTTGCGCAACCCCAGAGAGCGCGCGCGGGCGCGCGCCCGGCGCAGCATGGTCGGGGAAAAATCCACGCCCACCACCACGCCGCTCGGACCCACCAGGCGGGCGATGGTGAGGGCCGGCTCTCCGGGGCCGGTCGCCACATCCAGCACCCACATGCCACTGTTCACACCCGCGATCTCTATGAGCCGCCGGCCGAAGGGACGGAACTCAGGAAGGACGACCTTGGTGTATCGCGCGGAGAATTTATTCCAGCTGTCCCGTTCGGCCTTTTTGTAGGCTGCCACCTTTGACGACAAGGTGACTCCTCCCTATACATCCAATTCCGTGAGAATCGCCTGCCTGATCGCCTCGGCGTTCGCGATCACGGTCCTATCCAGCTCCTCCTTCAAAGCTTCAGTAGTGATGGTTTGGTTCTCTTGGTTGATGCCCGCTGAGATCGCCAGATCGAGCTTGGCCCGGCAGACCTGCTGCGTGAAGAGATCGCGTGCGCGCTGCTCGTACTCGGTAAAGGTCTCGGCCTCCACCTTGGCGCGGATCATCTCCGTCAACTCGCTGAGCAGACCGCGCTCTCGAAGCTGTTCGAGCTGGGCCTGGGCGAGCTCGACCACGACTTGGACGCCGCCCTTCCAGCTTCGCTTCTTGGTGTTGAAGACGCACATGACCGCGTCCGGGCGATCAGGAACGTTATCGGGTCCAAAGAAGAACGTGATCCGGAAGTCGTCAGTCATACGGCGTCAGGGTAACGGGGAAACGGAGGCGAGTCAATTTACACGGGCAGGAAAAATCTGTGTAAAGCTTAAAAACAGAAACGCCAACCCGGATGGCCGGGTTGGCGTCTCACAAAACTCAGATTCGGAAAGTATCAGATCTGTCTGCGACGACGCAGAGCGAAGAGCCCAGCCAAGCCGGAACCCAGCAGTAGCAGGGTCGCCGGTTCAGGAACATTACCGCCGGGATTCCCGACGCCGCTCGTCCCGATATCCCGCCATTGCAGTGACTCATTACAGTTTCCGCCGGGATCGTTTGGGTTGGGACAGGGATTCGCGCCAGCAAGATCAAAACCGCCAGTGTCAAGCACATGGCCTGTATCTGCGTTCGATACGCCATTGATAATCACCAGCGCGGGATTACCCGTACAGGCGGGTGTAGTCGAAATCGGTCCCCCACCGGGGCTGCAGTTGTTGGTGCTGCTCGCGCCAGGGATAAGATCGTTATCGCTGCTATCGAAGTTAAATTGGGCCGTTTGAGTGAAAATAGCGTTCTTGCCCGGAAGAAGTGTAAAAGGCAGGAAGCTGCTCCAAAGGTTGTAGTCGGTACCGGCCCCATTTCTCATCTTCACATCTACGCTCGTAATGACAATATTACTTAACGTATTGTTCAAGATCCGGACTGCACCGGTATCTATCCCCACGGCCGGATTTTGTCCAGCAAACAGGGCTACGCTGGGATCCCCAAAAAACGGGCTAGGAAAGAAGGGGCTCGGGCGAAGGTTATCTGCGTACCCGACAAATATCTCTACGGCATTGGCCTGCAGAGGCAAAAGAAGCCCCAACAGCAAGACAGCAGACATAAGGGTGTATTGCACTCCAATCCTCGATCTCATGACAGTACCTCCTTCTAAGAGATTATTGCTGATTAGGGGGGAGCAAGTTTTGCGCCTAATTTAAAACTATCTGAAAAGACAGACGATTTGGGCAGAGTAGTTTTCGAGCTCCCTGGCGGTGTCGGCTTTTCTGTCACCCTGCGGATTGGTCAGCCTTATTACTGCAGAAGCTAAAGCTAAGAAACTTATGCTTTAGCAGGTACTTCCCTCTACTCATCGGTTTCTAAAGGGTGTCAGCTTTTCTGACACTAACTCAGCTCTTCCGAATCGGCCCGCTCGGTAGCAGCCTGGGTTCTCCTACGGTATACTCACGCCATGACCGGCCGCACCACTGATATTCCCGCCATTCAGGCTGCTCTCCGAGCGGCCGGCCTCGATGGGTGGTTGTTCTATGACTTTCGCGGCAGCGACCCCCTCGCCGCCCGCATCCTGAAGCTCGATCCAAACCGGCATATGACCCGACGCTGGTACTATCTGATCCCCGCACAGAGCACACCGGTGAAGCTCCTGCATCGGATCGAACCGCACTCCCTGGATGACGTTCCGGGCGAGGCCCGTCTTTATCTCTCCTGGCAGGAGCAACATGAGCAGCTACGCCAGATGCTGTCATCGCTGGGCAAGTCCCACAAGATCGCTATGCAGTACTCTGCGATGAACGCCATCCCGTACATCTCGCGGGTGGATGCCGGCACCCTCGAGCTCGTCCGGTCATTCGGCGTGGACGTCGTCACCTCGGCCGATCTCGTGCAGCGGTTCGAAGCGGTCTGGACGGCGGACCAGTACGCCTCGCACCGACAAGCCGCCGACGCCTTGCGGCAGATCGTGGACGAGGCCTTCGGACGGATTCGCCACGAAATCGCTTGCGGCGCCAACTTTACGGAGCGCGATCTGCAGCAGGACATCCTGGCCCGCATCGCTGCCCGCGGCCTGCATACCTACGCGCCGCCCATCGCCGCTGTCAACGCGCATGCCGCCGATCCACATTACTCGCCGCCGGCGCACGGGTCCGCGTCGATCCGCAAGGGGGATCTGGTCCTGATCGATCTATGGGCCAAGAACCAGGCGCCGGGCAGCATGTACGGGGATATCACATGGACCGGCTTCGTGGACGAGGCCGTGCCGGTACGCCAGGCCGAGATCTTTGCCATCGTCGCGGCAGCGCGCGATGCCGCCGTCGCCTTCGTCCAGCAGGAAGTATGCGCGGGCCGCTTCCCCCGCGGCGGCGACGTGGACGATGTCTGCCGGCGCGTCATCCAACAGGCGGGCTACGAGGACCGGTTCCTCCATCGCACCGGCCACTCGATCGGCGAAGAGGTCCACGGCAACGGCGCCAACATTGACAACCTCGAAACCCAGGACGGGCGGCGCCTGCTCCCGCACACGTGCTTCTCGATCGAGCCCGGCATCTACCT
>Ga0207684_10006481_pt1 | contig 10673 bp, 10 predicted proteins | sample KBSK5501metaG_FD_184342 | JGI IMG/M metagenome (GOLD analysis project Ga0207684, IMG submission 184342) | Corn, switchgrass and miscanthus rhizosphere microbial communities from Kellogg Biological Station, Michigan, USA - KBS K5-50-1 metaG... | ecosystem: Host-associated > Plants > Roots >... | reverse complement strand
CGAAGTCGGCGATCACCAGCGACCCGTTGACGCCCTCATGCGCGCCGACATCGAGCGGGATCACCTGGATCAGCACATTCGGACGCTGAGCCATCTCCATCAGGTACTCCACCTGGGCGCGCATCACCTTCCGGCCCCCGACCGGCCGACGCAACGCCCCCTCGTCCATCACCACCCACAGCAACGGAGGATCGTCGCGGTCAAGGATCGTCTGGCGCTCCAACCGCGCGGCCACGAGTTGATCCACTTCGTCGTCCCTGGCACCCATGCTGGTGCTGAGCAGGGCGCGGGCATAGTCCGCCGTCTGCAAAAGGCCCGGCACGAGCGCTAGCTCGAACGTGCGCAGCGACGTGGCCTCCCGCTCGTGCTGCGCGAACGGCCGGAACCACGACGGGAACGGCGAGGCCCGCAAGTGCTGCTGCATCCGCCCGAACGTCCCCGTCGTGCCGAGCGCATCATCGCACCGCTGCGCGAATTCCAGGCTCGGCACCCTGCGCACGCTCTCGACCATGCCAATAAGCGACCCGCTGTAGTTGACCCGTGCAGCCAGATCGTCCCGCGATAAGCCCGCCCGACCACGCGCCGCGCGTAACTCGGCCGCGAACATGGCAAGCGCCGACTGATCACTGTCACGGCCGGAAGCCATATGTCACACATCCTCACAAGCACCGGGAAGCCTGGCACACGTAACGCCCTGAGCGCTACGCACCGATCTTTTCACTTCCGCAGCGTAACCCCGGCTCGGCAGGCTGTGCGCAAGAGCCAGACGGAACGCCCGCCACCAGGTCAGCGGCGACCAGCAAGGCTCCCCGTAAGACACACAGCGGAGGCCGAATGCATGAGCCCGCAATCCGGGAGGCGACCACACCCGCGCCGCTGGCCTTCACCCACATCTACCCCGCCACCCCCGCGCACGTCAGCCAGGCACGCCGGTCCCTCTCCCAGATCCTGAACGGCTCCCGGGCAGCCGATGACGCCGCCCTATGCCTGTCCGAACTCGCGACCAACGCCACGCTTCACAGCCATTCACGAAACGGCGGTCACTTCACGGTCCGCGCCCAGATCCACGCCGGCCGACTGCGGGTCGAAGTCCAGGATGACGGCGGCCCCTGGACCCGGCCTGCCCACGGGCACGACGGGCAGCACGGACGCGGATTACTCATCGTCACCCGGTTAGCCCACGACTGGGGACGCGCCGGCGACAGCGAAACAGGCTGGACCGTCTGGTTCGAGATGGACTGCCAGTAACCACCCGCCGCTACGCGCACCCGCTGCACACCGCGACCACCCAGCCAGCCCACCGGGAGAAGCAGCCATGACCGAGCCCAGCACCGCCGCAACCGCCCACTACGACGCCGAGCACATGCACGCGATCCAAGCCGGGCTGGCCGCCGGCGGCCTGACCACGCACCTGACCGACGCCCGCGCCGGCCTCGACTTAACCGCGACCCTCAGCCCCTCCCGTATGCGCAAAGCCGAGTTCTGGGTCGACGACGAGGGCTACGCCGAACTCCGCTACTGGTATCCGCCCGGCACCCCGCCAGCCGAAATCACAGCCACGGCCCTCCGTGCCCTGCAAGCCGTCACCACCACCCCACCAGACCCGGCCCGGGTCTCACGCCAGGCCCGGCATCCGGCCGCCTGACTACCCCCACTACCGCAGGCCGGCGATCCTGCGACACTTCCGGGTCAGTTCCGCCAGGAGGCGTGCGCAGTGGCGTGCTGGGCTCGCGCACGGAGGGCCTGGACGGCGGCGGCCGGGTCATCCGCTTGGTAGACCGCGGAACCGGCCACGAACACGTCCGCGCCCGCGTCGGCGCACCGCTCAATGGTGGCCTCGGTCACTCCGCCGTCCACCTGCAGCCACACGGCCGCGCCGTGCCGGCTGACAAGCTCGCGGGCGCGGCGCAGCTTCGGCAGCACCAAGTCCAGGAACGGCTGGCCACCGAACCCGGGCTCGACGGTCATCAGTAGCAACATGTCGATCTCCGGCAGCAGATCGGCGTACGGCTCCACCGGGGTCGCGGGATTGATCCCGAGCCCGGCCCGCGCTCCCGCTGACCTGATCATCCGGAGCGTCCGCACCGGCGAGCGGGCGGCCTCCGCATGGATGGTGACGTTCCGCGCGCCAGCCTCCGCGTAAGCCGGCGCCCAGCGGTCGGGATCCTCGATCATCAGATGACAGTCGAGTGGCAGGCTGGCGTGCTTGAGCAGCGCCTCGACCACAGGGAGGCCGATCGTGAGGTTCGGCACGAAGTGGTTGTCCATGACATCGACGTGCAGCCATTCGGCGACACCGGAGACCGCCGCGGCCTCGTCGGCCAGCCTGGCGAAGTCCGAGGACAGGATGCTTGGTGCCATTTGGACAGCCATGCGGCTGAGTGTAAGCGGCTCGGGTCCCCCCTGTGAGGGACGTCCCGGGTGAATTCTCGTGCAGCGTCAGTTCTCAGGGTCGCGTAGTTTCCGGTACACCACATGCCGGCGTAGCGGGCCCTCGTCGACGTCGAGGTCGTCGAAGTCCTCCGCGGGATCGCTTGTCATCCCGATCCGCTGCATCACCGCCCGCGAGCGCAGGTTCCCGGCCATGGTTACCGCGACGATCTCCGCCAGCCCCATGGTGTCGAAGCCGTACTCCAGCGCGGCCAGCGCTGCCTCGGTGGCGTATCCGTGGCCCCACGCCGGCCGCGCCAGCCGCCAGCCGGCCTCGACACCGGTGAACGGCATCTCCTCGTCCACGGTGCCCAGCCCGGTAAAGCCGATGAACTCGCCGGACGCGCGGACCTCCACGGCCCAGAAGCCAAAGCCGTGGCGGTCCAGGTCGTCCTGGAAGTTCAGGACCCAGGCCGCGGCCTGCTCGGAGGTCAGCAGCGGGCCGACGTACTGCCGGACCTCCGGATCGGCGTTCATCACCGCCCACGGCGCAAGGTCGGACTCCCGCCAGCCGCGCATGATCAGTCGCTCAGTGCTGATCTCCGCCATCCGGGCAGCCTATCGGGAGGCGATGGACGCAATGGGGGTCCTGCCGGTCTCCGGCAAGCTGATGGAAAAACACAACGCGCTGGCCCGCCGGGCCACGGACCGCCAGGACGACAACCTGCGTGTCACCTGCGACTGGCGATAAGGTGCCGCCAACGCAGCCTCGGCGCGGGAAATGTCGGAGCCCATGGATAGCCTTCGATCACGTTTTCGATCCACACCCCTTGAGCAGGAGGCCATTTCGTGAATCCTCAGGCAGCAGGCACACGGACGGTCGGCCCTCAGCCGACCGACACGCTGCTCGCCCGCGTCCGCAAGCTGCTCGCCAAGGCCGAAGCCGTAGGTGTCACGCCCGCCGAGGCGCAGGCCCTGACCGCCAAAGCAGCCGAGCTGATGGCCAAGTACGGGATCGACCGCGCGTTGCTCGCAGCGGAGCGGCCCGAGACCGACCACCCAGCCGACCGTGTCCTGGACATCGACAACCCGTGGGCCCGCGTCCAGGCGCACATGCTGTGCGGTGTCGCCTCGGCGATGCGCTGCCAGTGCGTCGTGCTCCCCCGGGTGGAAGCCGGCGCCCGGATTCACGTGTTCGGGTTCGCCTCCGACATTGAGCGGGCCGATGTCCTCTACACATCCCTGCTGGTGCAGATGTGGCAGGGCCTGGTCGCGGCGCAGGTCCCGAGCTGGAGCCGCAGCCCACGGGCCTGGCGGCGCAGCTGGCTGCTCGGGTTTGCCACCGCCGTGGTCTCCCGGGTCAGGGAGGCCGAGCACAACGCCGCATGCGCGGCCACGTCCTCCGCCGCTGCCTCCGGCTCCAAGGCGACGCTCGTGCTGGCCGACCGGCGGCAAGTGATCCGCCGGAACATCGAGCAGGCTTACCCGCTCACCCGCAAGACGCGCCTGACCTACAGCGGCAACGGCTACGGGGCCGGTTATGCGGAAGGACAGAAGGCAGACATCGGCTCGACCCGGCTGCGGGCCGGCGCCGCACGCGCGCTCAGCCGGGCTCGGTAGGCCCGCGCTTCGTAGCCCGCCTAGTCGCGGGTCAGCCGGCGCGGGACGGTCGGCGCCACCACCCGGTCGCGGCCCGGTTCAGCCACGGCGCTGGAGCAGGGCGAGGAAGATGGCGTCCGTTCCGTGCCGGTGCGGCCAGAACTGCGCATACTTGCTGTCCGGGGTCCGGCAGGGCAGGCCAGGTACTTCGGGGAGCGCCGCGGGCGCGTCGAGCACCACGACGTCACCCCGCTCGCGCAGTACATCGGCCACAACCGCGCGGGTCTCCGCCAGGTGCGGCGAGCAGGTCACGTAGGCGACCACGCCGCCCGGCCTGGCCGCATCCAGGGCCGCGGCGAGCAGGCGGCGCTGGAGGACGCCCAAGCCCGCGACGTCCTCTGGTGACTTGCGCCAGCGCGCTTCCGGGCGGCGGCGGAGGGCGCCGAGCCCCGAGCACGGGACATCGGCCAGTACCCGGTCGAAGGTTCCGGGCCGCCATGGCGGGACAGTCCCGTCGGCGGCGACCGCCGCGGCGGCTCCGGTGACGGCGGCTGCGGCGCCCGCCAGCCGGGCCCGGTGCAGGCGCTTGTCGGCGGCGACCAGGCGGGCACCGGAGCCCGCGGCCAGGCCGGCCAGCAGCCGCGCCTTGCCGCCAGGTCCCGCGCACAGGTCCAGCCAGCGAGTGTCCCGGCCGGTCACCGCGACCCTCGCCAGGGCCAGCGCCGCCAACTGGCTGGCCTCGTCCTGCACGGCGGCCCGGCCCTGCCCGACCGCCGTGATCGCCGCTGGATCGCCGCCATCGAGATAGGCGCCGAACGGTGACCACCGCGCGAGCTCCCCGCCACCGGTCACGAGTTCAGCGGGGTCGGCCAGCCCTGGCACCGCGCAGAGCGTGACCCGCGGCCGGGAACTGTCCGCGGCGAGGGCTGCTTCGGTCTCGGCCAGGCCGCCGACCGCGTCGTCGGCGGGCGACTCACCCAGCGACTCGCTCAGCGCCGCCACGATCCATCGGGGATGGCTGTAACGGACGACCAGGTGACCGAGCGGGTCGCCGTCACGGTCGGGCGCCGCGACGCCGATCCAGGTTTCCAGGTCGCGGGTCGAGACCCGGCGGAGCACCGCGTTGACGAATCCGGCGGAACGAGTCCCAGCCACGTCCTTGGCCAGATCCACCGAGGTGGCGACCGCGGCATGCGCGCGTACCCGGGTGGCGAGCAACTGGTGGATGCCGAGGCGGAGCACTTCGCGCAGCGGCGGGTCGATCCGGTCCAGGCCGCGGTCGCTGCACACACCGACGATGGCATCGTAGGTACCCCGGCCGCGCAGCGTCCCGTAGGTCAGCTCGGTGGCCAGCGCCGCGTCCCGGCCGGTCAATCCCCGCTCGGCAAGAACCGATGGCAGCAGCAGGTTCGCGTAAGCATCCCGCTGCTCCACGGCCAGGAGCACATCGAAGGCGGCCCGCCGCGCCGGGTCCGTGCGAGTCCGTGCGGCGGACGCGCCGCCACCTCGTGCCCCGGACCGCCGGCCGGCGTCCCGCGCTCCGGACCGGCTGCCGGCATCTCGCGCTCCGGACCGGCTGCCGGCATCTCGCGACCCGGACCGGCTGCCGGCGTCCCGCGACCCGGACCGGCCAGCGCCGCCGGGCGGCGCGTCGGCCCCCCGGGTCGCGGCGCGGCCCTGCTGCTCCGTCTCGCTGGGTGGCGCCATGTCAGCCGAGCACCGCACTCTGCGGGCGGGCCGCGCCCTGGTCCAGGTGGAGCCCCCGGGCCCAGGCCGCAGCGTTCATCCGCCGCTTGCCGTGCGGTTGCACATCACCGAGCTCGACCGGACCCGTTGCCGTCCCGACGAGCACTCGTGAGCGCAGCACGCACAGCGCCCCCGGCTCGAGCGGGCCGTTGCCGGGGAGGTCGGCGACATCCGGGGCGGGGTCCGCCAGCGGCGACAGCTTGAGCCTGGCCTGGCCCAGCACGGTCCACGCCCCGGGAACCGGCGTGCACGCGCGGATCTGGCGGTCCACCGCGATGGCCGGCCGGTCCCAGCGGACCCGCGCATCCTCGGCCGTGATCTTGGGTGCGTAGCTGACCCCCTCGGACGGCTGGGGCCGCGCCTCAAGCTGGCCGGCCTCGATCCCGTCCAGCGTAGCGACGAGCAGCCCGGCACCCGACTCGGCCAGCCTGGCCAGCAGGTCCCCGGCCGTGTCACGGGGCCTGATCGGCTCGGTGACCACGCCGAAGACCGGGCCCGCGTCCAACTCCGCGACGAGCCGGAAGGTGGTCGCCCCGGTGATGTCGTCCCCGTGCAGGATGGCGTGCTGCACCGGGGCTGCTCCCCGCCAGGCGGGCAGCAGCGAGAAATGCAGGTTCACCCAGCCGTTCGCGGGAATGTCCAGGACCGCCTGCGGGATCAACGCGCCGTAGGCGGCGACCGGGCAGCAGTCAGGCCCGATGGCCCGCAGGCGGTCGATGAAGTCGGGGTCGCGCGGCCGGGTGGGCTTGAGCACCTCAAGGCCGGCCGCGGCAGCGCGCTCGGCAACCGGGCTGGGCGCCAGGTGCAGACCCCGGCCAGCCGGCGCATCCGGCCGGGTGACGACCGCCGCCACCTCGTGCCCGGACCGCAGCAAAGCGTCCAGCGCGGGCACGGCTACCCGCGGGGTACCAGCGAACACCAGGCGCATGCTAGGCCGTGTCTCGTGGATCTTGGCCGTCGCGAGCGGCCGTCCGGAGGGATGCATCGCAAGGCGGAGGAGGAGCCAATAGCGGAGCTATTGGCGACGACGACAACGCCGCGAGGCGCCCTCCGGCGGACGCGCAGCAGGCCGAAGATCTACGAGACATGGCCTGAGGGGCCCATCCTGCGGCACGCGCCGCCAGCCTGGGGGCCCACCTTAGAGCGCCTTGCCCCGCGTCGGGTGCGGTGAGACGCGGATCTCCGGGATCGGCTCGCCCCACCACTCGGCTTCGCGGATCGCCTTCATGGCCAGCTTGCGCTGGGCCGGCTCGAGCCGGTCGATGAACAGCACCCCGTTGAGGTGGTCGGTCTCATGCTGCACGCACCGGGCGAGATGCCCGCTGCCCTCCAGCGTGACCGGCTCGCCGTGCATGTTGAAGCCCTTGGCCACCACGCCGAAGGCACGCGGCGTCGGGAAGGCAAGGCCGGGGAACGACAGGCAGCCCTCGTCGTCGGTCTCCTCCTCCGCTGACAGGTCCAGCGACGGATTGATCAGGTGCCCTAGCTCGTCGTCAACGTGGTAGGTGAAGACGCGCAGGCCAACGCCGATCTGCGGCGCGGCCAGGCCAACGCCTGGCGCGTCCATCATCGTGTCGGTGAGATCCTTGACGAGCTTGCGCAGCTCGGCATCGAAGTCGCGCACCGGCTCGGCCGCGGTGCGCAGCACCGGGTCGCCGAAAATGCGGATCGGCTTGACGCTGATGGCGCACCATCCCTTTCCCGTAAGGCCTTACTGCCGGGCCGCTGCCCCGATCAAGACTGCCGGGGCGCTGCCCCCATCAAGTTTATTAACTCCCGGGGGGCGCTACAGCCGATGACGACCGGGCCTTGAACGCCGCCTTGCGGGCCGCCCTGGCCACGGCCGGATCGGGATGATGATCGCTCAACGCCGTCAGCAGGTCGGTCACGCCGGGATGGCTTACCTTCCAGAGCCCGGCCACCAGCTCGGCCTGCGCGTCCGGGGGCACATCGGGCAGCAACTCCGCCACCACATCCTGCGGGTCGGCCTCTTCAAGCAGCCCGGCTCCCAGGTCGACCAGGAGCCATGCCCGGTCCTCGCGGCGCAGTTCGGTATCCTCGCCGTGCTCATGCAGCCAGACCGCCGCGTGTGCACGCAGCACGGGCTCGTCGAGCGCCGCCCGGACCGCCGCCACGGCATCCTCGCCGATCCGGTCCAGCACCGCGAACCCGGCGCCGCGCAGCCCCGGCGACCCGTGGCGGGCGGCCTCGATCAGCTCGGCCGCGGCCTGCTGCGGGCTCCGCGCGGCAAGCCAGATCGCGATCTCCGCCTCGCCGTCCTCCACGTCGCAGCTGGCCAGCGTGGCCAGGAGCGCGGCCGCGTCGCCGCGTGCGCCGCCGCCGAGCACGGGAACGTGCCAGCCCTGCGCGCGGAGCCTGCGGTGGACTCCCCAGACGCCGAGCCTCGACAGCGTGACGGTCAGCCCGCTGCCGCTCTCATCCGTCCCTGGCTCAGCGACATCGAGTTCGACCACGCCAAGGTCGGCGAGAGTCTCCAGTGCCGAGGACAGCGCCGCCCCGTGGTCCTGGCCGCCAGAACCGTCGGCCGGGTCCGGCTCCTGGGGCCGCGTGCCAGCGGCGGCCAGATAAGCCTCGAAGAGCGAGTCCATCCGCACCGGCCCGCCCACCGTGTACAGGGCGGTAGCCATGCCATCGAGATCCTCGGCACTGAGCATCACCGAGAGCGCCTCGTCCCAGACCGCCAAGACATCCTCGGCGGTGCCGCTGGCGAGCACGTCCACTCGGTCACCCGGTCCTGCGGCGCCCCCGGCGAACACCAGCATCCGGGTGGCTATGGCCACCCGGAACGCCGCGTCGACCTCCGCGGGCGTCAGCTCGAACTCCGCGGCGGCGGCTGCCGCGTCTGCGCGGCGCAAAGTGCCTTTCGCGGTGGGCCTGCGCCCGGTGGATGCCCAGCGGGCGACATCCCGGGCCGCCCGCAGCAACGGCGCCACCCGGGCCGAGGCCGCAAGCTCGTCTCTGGGCGCGAGCCGCACGGGAGGGAGGCGGTGCATTCCCTCGCCGTGGCTCCCAGACCCGGGATCGCCGACGGCCAGGCCTTCATGCTGCGCGCTCTGGCGCCCAGAGGCCTCCGCCTCCGCGTGCGGGCTCGGCCTGGCCCTCGAGCGTGGGTTCCGTCGTGAGGTGGCCACCCCAGCACCCTAAGGCCTTCCCGGCAGAACTCAGATCAGCTCGGGGGGGTCGAGCTGAACGCGGACGGCGCCTGCGTCTTTGCGTGCGCTGCGCACCGCCTGGGCATCGTGCAACCCGCGCGCCAGCGCCGCCCCCGCTGACCTGGGCACTCGGACAAGCATGCGGACACTCTCCGGCGACCCACCCGGCGCTGGCCCGTGGGCATCGGGACCGGGATGGCCGCCCGGCACGGGTCCGAGCACCTCGGCCTCCTCCGGCAGCGGCGCGGCGTCCAGCAGGGCCGCGACCGCATCGGCCGATCCGGTCACGGCCGCCATCCGGACGGACGGCGGGAACCGGAGCTGGTTGCGTTCGGAAAGTTCTCGTTCTGCATGCGTGACGGGATCCCAGCGGATCAATGCCTGTACCGACGGAATCCCCGCATCCGCGACGATTATCACCGCGCCGCCTGCCGCGGCAGGCACCACGAGCGCGGCGGCGTTCATCCAGCGACGCAGGGCCTCCTCGGCAGCGCGCAGGCCGGGTCGGCTGAGCAGTACCCAGCCGTCGAGCAGCAGCGCCGCGGCGTAGCCACCCGCGACACCCGGCTCCGCCCCCGGGGTGGCCACGACGAGCGCCGGGGCGGCGGGCACCGCGGGGATCGTCTCCGTGCCGCCCGAGGTCAGCAGGGGAACCGCGGGGAAGGCGCGGCCCAGCTCCTCCGCGGTCCGCCCGGCGCCCGTCACCAGGGCGCGGACCCTCGGGTGCCCGCACCGGGGACACCGCCATGCCGGATCAGCTGTCCCGCACCAGCGGCAGCGCACCGCCGCGCCCGCGCGTTCGAGGGCCAGCGGCCCGCCGCAGGTCAGGCACCGGGCACGGTCCCTGCACCGCTCGCAGCCGGTGGCGGTGACGTAGCCGCGCCGTGGCACCTGGACGAGCACGGGCCCGCGGCTGAGACCCTCCCGGGCCGTGCGCAGGGCGAGGCTGGGCAGCCGGGCGGACCGTGCCGCCTCGTCCCTGGCCAGCTCCGCGTCAGCGCCCGCCGCCCGGACCTGCGGGGCGTGGTCCCGCACCACTTGGCGGGCCGCGGTGACGGCCACCGCCCAGCCGCTGGCGACTAGGCTGGTCGCCTCAGCCGTCCGGGCGAACCCCCCGATCAATGCGGCCGCGCCGAGGCGGTGCGCACGCAGCGCCAGGACCTCCCGCGCGTGCGGGTAGGGGGCTCGCGGCTCGGCGTGCAAGTCATCGCCGTCATCCCAGATCACGATCAGGCCGAGGTCGCTGACCGGGGCGAACATCGCGGCCCGGGTACCCGCGACCACCCTGGTCACGCCGCGCCGGACCGCGAGCCAGCGGCGGTAGCGCTCGGCGGGCCCGAGGCCGGCCGCCAGGGTGACGTGCCGGCCCGGGCCGAGCAGGGCGCCCAGGGCCGTGTCGACCTGGCCGAGGTCGCGGCCGTCAGGGACGACGATAAGCGTCCCCCGCCCGCCCGCGGCAGTCGCCGCTGCGGCGCGCGCGATCTCTTCCGGCCAGTGCGGGCCGGGCAGGGCCGACCAGACCGCCCGCGGCGCCTTCCCATCGGCCAGGGCAACCAGGAAGGCCTCGCCGGACGTATAACGCGCCCATGGGCCCGGCTCCGGAGCCCGACCGGCAGGCGGGAGGCCCGGCGCAGGCGGGAGGCCCGGCGCAGGCGGGAGGCCGCCCGGCCCCGGGGGCGGCGCGGGCGCTACCTCGGCGCGCGCGTGCCTGGGCGGGATCGCCAGCCGCAGCACGTCCGCCATGGTGCCCGCGTACCGGTCAGCCACCTCACGGGCCAGGGCAGC
>Ga0207684_10006479_pt1 | contig 10673 bp, 12 predicted proteins | sample KBSK5501metaG_FD_184342 | JGI IMG/M metagenome (GOLD analysis project Ga0207684, IMG submission 184342) | Corn, switchgrass and miscanthus rhizosphere microbial communities from Kellogg Biological Station, Michigan, USA - KBS K5-50-1 metaG... | ecosystem: Host-associated > Plants > Roots >... | reverse complement strand
CGGCTCGGTGCTGGCCGCACCGGGCGCTAATACTAGCAACCTTCCGCGTTTGGTGCCTGCCTTCAACTATTTCGACGCCCACGCTTCGCTCAGCCAGTCGATCTTCAATTTTAAGAGCCTCGAGAAGGAGCGTTCTGCCTCGGAAAGTCTGAAGGCCGCGCAATTCAGTTATAAGGATGCGCGCGAGGTGGTGGTTCTCGCGGTGGGCAACTCCTATCTGCAGGCCATTGCCGCCGCGGCTCGCGTGGAAACCAGCGAAGCTCAGGTCAAGAGCGCTCAGGCCCTTTACGACAAGGCAGCCGACCAACTGAAAGCCGGACTCAGTCCAGCCATTGACGCGCTACGCTCGCAGGTCGAACTTCAAACTCGACAGCAGCAACTTATCGTTGCCCGCAACGATCTAGCCAAGACGAGATTAAATCTGGCACGGATCATCGGACTGGCACCAGGCCAGGAGTTTGTCCTCACGGAGAAAGCGCCTTACCAGGCCTTGACTCCGTTGCCTCTCGACATCTATGAGCAACGCGCCTACAGTTCGCGCGCCGACTACCAGGCGGCTCTGGCGCAGGTTCGCGCAGCAGAACTCTCGCGGCGAGCAGCGAAGGCCGGGCGTTACCCGAGCGTCGACCTCGATGCCAACCTCGGCGATATCGGCGTCAATCCTTCCCAATCCAACGGCACGTGGCAGGTAGACGGCGGCATTAACATTCCGATTTTTGCCGGCAATAGGGTTCATAGCGACGTGCTCGAAGCCGACGCGCAATTGAAGCAAGCTCGTTCTCAACTCGGAGATCTCCGCGGTCGCATCGACTATGAGGTGCGCACGGCGCTGCTCGATCTGAACGCGGCCGCAGAGCAGGTTGAAGTCGCCCGCAGTTCCGTCGATCTGGCGGAGCAAGCGCTCGCACAATCCCAAGATCGCTTCACCGCCGGGGTAGCCGATAATCTGGAAGTAGTGCAGGCACAGGAAGCAGTCGCCAGTGCTCACGAAAGTTACATCCAAAGTCTTTATGCCCACAATCTTTCCAAGGTCGAACTGGCATACGCCATCGGCGATGCGGAGCAGGGCGTTAGACAATATTTGAAAGGTATTCGATAACCGTATGGAGCAAACGACACAGAGTCCTCCGGCCAATGTGGACAAAGCGGCAGCCGAAAAACCGCCCGCCGGCACCAGGCCATTACCGGCCACCGAGGAGGATTTTCACACTCGGCCCTCCCGCACGCAGAGTTCCGGCTTCCGGATCGCGGTCATCATTGCAGTTATTGTTCTTCTCATCATCGGCTTCTTCGCCTATCGCTATTTCACCAGTTACGAATCCACCGACGATGCTCAGGTCGACGGGCACGTCAATTCCGTCAGCGCTCGCGTCTCCGGTCATGTCATCAAACTCAATGTCCAGGACAATCAATACGTCCCGGCGGGAACCGTGCTGGTGGAGATCGATCCGGCGGACTATCAGGTTGCCTACGAACGCGCTAAGGCGGACTTCGAAGATGCTCAGGCCGCCGCACTTGCAGCCGGGGTGAATGTTCCGATCACCGACGTCAATACCAGCAGCCAGGTTTCCGCGTCTGGGGCGGACGTAAACAGCGCTCGCGCAGGCATTCAAGCCGCAAAGCAGCAATTCGAAGCCGCCAAGGCCCAACTGCAAGAAGCCGAAGCTAATAATGTGAAGGCGCAAAACGATCTCGGACGCTACAAGCAGTTAGTCGACAAGCAGGAGATATCCGAGCAACAGTACGACCAGGCCATCGCGGCCGCCAAAGCCAGCGCTGCGACTGTCGAAGCCGCGCGCGCCAGCGCTGACGCGGCCCAGCAGCAGGTCACCCAGGCTGAAGGCAAACTCGTCCAGGCCCAGGCAAATTACCGTTACGCCAATACCGCGCCCAAGCAGATGCAGATCACGCGCGCCAGGGCTACATCCGCCCTGGCTGAAGCGCAGCGGAAGAAAGCAGATCTCGACCAGGCCGCACTGAACCTGCAATACACAAAAATCGTTGCTCCAGTGAACGGCGTCGTCAGCGATCGAACCGTGGAAGTTGGGCAGAACGTCGCTCCGGGCCAGGAGTTGATGAAGATCATCAATCTCGATGATGTCTGGATCACGGCAAACTTCAAAGAAACGCAGCTTCGGCAAATGAGGGTCGGCCAGCGCGTCACCATCGACGTCGACGCCAACGGCAGAACGTACAACGGCAAAGTCGACAGCGTTGCCGGAGCCAGCGGCGCCCGCTTCAGCCTGCTGCCTCCAGAAAATGCCACTGGGAATTATGTGAAAGTCGTGCAGCGCATCCCGGTCAAGATCGTCCTCGATCCCGGCTCGAACAACGATCACCAACTGCGTCCCGGTGAATCGGTAACGCCTAAGGTCTGGATTCGCTGATGATGATGACCGCGGCGACCGCAACCATGGATCACGCCGATGCCTGGCGTCCCGCGGTGAATCAGTGGATCATCGCCCTTGCGGTCACGTTGGCGACGTTCATGGAGGTGCTCGACACTTCCATCGCCAACGTCGCTCTGCCGCACATTGCGGGAAGTCTATCGGCCGGCCAGGACGAGAGCACCTGGGTCCTGACTTCCTACCTGGTTTCGAACGCGATCGTGCTGCCTCTGAGCGGCTGGCTGTCGTCCATCGTCGGCCGCAAGAACTTCTACATGGGCTGCGTGGCCTTGTTCACGGTGAGTTCATTTCTCTGCGGGCTTGCACCGAATTTGGCTACCTTGATCATATGCCGCGTTCTGCAGGGCGCGGGTGGAGGTGGATTGCAGCCCAGTGAGCAGGCCATCTTGGCCGATACATTTCCTCCGGCTAAGCGCGGAATGGCTTTCGCCGTTTATGGCGTCGCTGTGGTCACGGCGCCCGCGATCGGTCCCACGCTCGGCGGATGGATTACCGACAATTTCACCTGGCGCTGGATTTTCTTCATCAACATCCCGGTCGGGATCCTCTCGCTCCTTCTCACCTCGAGACTCATTCAAGATCCGCCCTACTTCAGGCGTCGTAAGCTCGGCGAAACCCGGATTGATTACATCGGCCTGGGCTTCGTCGCTCTCGGTCTGGGAACGCTGCAGGTCGTGCTCGACAAGGGACAGCGCGACGACTGGTTCGAGTCGCATTTCATCGTGATTCTGTCGCTGATCTCCGTGCTCTCGCTGATCTTCGTCATCATCTGGGAATGGAGGCACAAGGATCCGATCATCGATCTACACTTATTCCGCGACCGCACCTTCGGCATCTCGAATCTGCTGATGTTCATGCTGGGATTTGCGCTCTTAGGCAGCACATTGTTGCTGCCTCTCTTCATGCAGACGATGCTCGGCTACACCGCGCAGCAGTCCGGCTTCGCGCTGATGCCCGGCGGTTTCGTGATCATGCTGCTGTTGCCGCTGGTCGGATTCCTGCTGTCGCGCTACACCCCGCGCTGGTTGCTGCTCTTCGGCCTGATGGTGCTTTCCGCGTCGCTGTTTAATATGACCAGGTTTGACTTGGAGATCGACTTTCGCACCGCTGCGGCGGCTCGCGTGCTTCAAGCCGTGGGCATGGCCTTCTTGTTCGTTCCCATCAACACGGCGGCGTATGCGTTTCTGCCGCGCGAGAAAAATAACGCGGCTTCCGGCCTGATGAATCTGGCGCGCAACATCGGCGGAAGTGTCGGGATTTCCGTGGTGACCACCATGCTGGACCGCCGCAGCCAGGTGCATCTGACGGATTTGTCCTCCCACCTGAGCCAGTCCAATCCCGCGCTTCAGTCGATGATCCAAGGAGCCTCGCGGGCCATGCAGGCGCACGGCGCAAGCGCGGCCGGGGCCACGCGGCAGGCCTATGCTCTGATTCAGGGTACAGTGGAACGGCAGGCCAGTATGCTGGCTTATATCGACTGCTTCTGGTTTCTCGGGGTGGCGATTATGGCGATGATTCCGATGGTCTTCCTGATGAAAAAGTCGAAGCCGGGCGGCGGAATGGCAGTACACTAAACGACAGAGCCATGTTTCGCGTTATTACCATCGAGCGCGAGTTCGGCTGCGGCGCTGCTTCCATCGCCGCTCAACTGGCCGACCATCTGGGCTGGAAGCTCTGGGACCACCTCCTGACAGAAGAAATTGCCCGCCTCGCCAATGTTGAGCGCTCGGCGGTCATGCGCTGCGACGAGCGCATGGACAGCCGCTTGCATCGTCTGGCGAAGACCTTCTGGCGCGGCAGTTACGAACGCAATTCCGCAGCTCTGGGCAATCAGATCTTCGATACCGACCGCATGATGTCGATGATGCAGGAGATCATGAACAAAATTGGGCAGGAAGGAAATGCGGTCATCGTGGGTCGCGGCGCGCCCTTTTTCCTACGCGAGAATCCCGGTGCGTTCCATGTTTTTCTTTACGCTCCGCGCTCCGAGAAAATTCGACGCCTCATCGCCGATGGCCACAGCCAACAAGATGCAGCCGAAATGGTTGATTCCGTCGATCGCGAGCGCATGGCTTACGTGAAGCACTATTTCAACGCCGACTGGCCCACACGATCCCTCTATCACGTCATGCTCAACACTGCGGTGGGAAACGAACCGGTTGTTCAGACAATTTTGGATACTATGCGTCTAGTCGAGGGTCGTCCCAAGGCCACGGACTACGAGCGTCCCAGCGTACCTGCCTCGTCTGCATAATTTCGCACGATAATTCGCAATAAAAAATTGCGCTCTACGCGGTGCGGGGCTTTCCGTGCACGGTTTGTGGCCGAACGGAACGCTGCGGCGAGGGGCAGCAATTTTCTTCGCAAACGTCCGGTCGCGGTCCGAGCGATCCTAGCGCTCGTCGCTGCATTCCCTCTGTCGTTCGTTCAAGGATCAGTTCACGAATCATGGCGATGAACTTGGGATGAACGCCTACGGTCTTCGCGCGGGCCATGGGCAGCGCGAGGGAATCGCAGATCTGCCGCGCTTCGATGTCGAGATCATACAGCACTTCCATATGATCGGAAATGAAGCTGATTGGAGCCAGCACCACTGCGCTCGCCGAATTGCGTGCTTTCACCTCGCGCAGATAATCCAGAATGTCCGGTTCGAGCCACGGCTGTCCTGGGGTGCCGCTGCGGCTTTGATATACCAGAGCATCGTTCGTGATGCCGAGCCTGGCGGAGATTAGTTTTCTCACCTCTTCCAGTTGGAGGACATAGTCACAGGTGTTCGCCATCGAAAGCGGGATGCTGTGCGCGGTGTAAATGATCCGAACATTGCGGCGCGCATCTGCCGGAATTTCCTGCATCGCGTCGCGTAGACGATCTTCCGTCGCCTCAATAAATCCGGGATGGTTAAAGAACGGGCGCAGCTTGTCGATCTGCGGCGCACCTGGGCCAAGTTCATTTTGTGCGCGAGCAATGTCTTCGCGGTACTGGCGGCATCCGGAATAGGAACTGTAGGCTGAGGTTACGAAGGCGAGCGCGCGCTTGATTCCGTCGTGGTGCATCTGCTGCAAAGTTTCGGGCAGCATGGGATGCCAATTGCGATTTCCCCAGTAGACGGGCAGCTTCGGAACTTGCCGCGTCAGATCATGCTGCGCGAGTTCGTTCTCGAGAGCCGCGATCAGTTCGCGGGTTTGCTGGTTTATCGGGCTCTTGCCGCCGAAGTGGTAGTAGTGCTCAGCGACGGACAGCATGCGCTCGCGCGGAACGTTTCTTCCACGCAGCGCGTTTTCGAGGAATGGGATGACATCTTCCCTGGATTCAGGACCGCCGAAGGAGACAACAAGGATTGCGTCGTAGTTCATGCGTGCGGGGTAGAGATGGCCTTTGAATATCCCGCAAAAATAAAGTGCGATGAAGGGCGATGGAGAGGCTGTTTAGGCGAGCTCCATTTTGGGAAATCTGGAGGCGCGAGGGTACCCCCCCTCCCCCCCACCCCTGTGAAAGGCTTGACTGGCGCGGGTTTTGCAAAAAGTGTCTGCAAAATCTTGAGGGCAAAGGGGTTAGAGGTCAAAATCTTGAAAACAAATGAGTTACGACCTTTTCTGGGATTCTTTCGCAGGCCGCCTCCGCCTTGACCATCATCTGCTCATTTCGCATGGAGGGTCAAGGTCAGATGTCACACGGGGCTGTGGATCGAAGGCACCGACTTCAGCGGCCAGATGCACTTCAGGAACGAGATAAAATCAAGCCTGCCGTAGAACGGCTCACCGCTCATCGACAGTGCTATAATGCGGGTTTTCACAGAGCAGCCATCGTACTCGGCTGGTGTTCAGCGATTGACCGCATCCAGAAACGACTTCAAGTGCTAGGCTTTGCAGCGTTCAACGCTGCTTCCACTGCTCTAAAAGCACAGACTTCTGGGAGACACAAGCGATGGAACAAGGGGTTCAACGTCACTACTCTGGGTGATCTTCAAACCGTCTTCGACAGCGACCTGATTACAGTCTGCGAAGGCATGGGTCTTCTCGACAGCAACCAAGCTGACCGACTCATCGACGTTGACTTCCAGTATCGGAACCACAGCGCACATCCGGGCGAAGCTCCAATCGAAGACCCGCATCTGGTTGCGTTCTTCACAGACATCAACGCGATTATTCTCACAAACCCGAAGTTTGCGGTATAGAAGGCGCAAACTGTACCGATGATCCATAGGGCCACCCCAGCCTCATTTCGTTTGGAGGGTCAAGGTCAGATGTCACACCCTTCGAAAACCGCGAAGGGTGGGGCAGCCTCAGTCGTGATGACTCAAAGGACAATGCAAAGGTGGGGCAGTTCCCCGGTCAGGTCAATGCGGCGGGATCAAAAGCCTGGGGCAACCGTTCTAGGCACTGACCCGCACCGACTCCAACTCTGGTACGCATCGCGAGTTCTGGAGGGATTTGATCGCGTCTTCGGCCGTAAACTTGCCCATAACCAACGCCAGCTTACGGTTGGTTGTCATGTGGATGGGAGAGGGATCAACTCGCTGAACGTATTCAGCGGCGCGCGTACCGCGGTTCACTTTCACAACAAATTTGATGTGGTTCATAGTTTGCAGTTACTCCTGTCTTTAGAAGAAAACGAATAAGAAGCCTGAACAAAAGGGCGGCGGTTCATTTTTTTGAAGTCGAGTACACCACCGCTGTAAAAGGCTTGCCGCACTCCAGGCAACTTGCCTTTAATCGAGAGGTAATCAATCCACACGATGGGCACATCCTCTGTGATCCAGACCCTGCGACCGGTGGTTTCACCTTGCGCATCCAGCGGAGCAGCAGGATCGTAAACAGCACGATGAGCAGACCTAAGGAGATGCTGGTTGCGTTCATAACGCGACCTTCTGGGCGAGTCCTGCGACCAAACGGAATGGGCAGACCACTCACTCGCTGAAAAGCCTAAGATGGGAGAACTTCAGATGGACTGGCTTAGGTCAGAAGACCTGAAAGAGCAGAAAAACGAAACCGCCCCAACAACTATTATAGCAGTCTATACACTCGGAAGGAATCAATTGCACTCGTTGACCCTTTTGAAGGAAGGGTCGAGTGTAAAGCCGGTTTACATGCCCTCCAGAAGCGCAGCGCCGAACAGCACGGTCAGCAGCGCGCTGCCCACGCTGCGCCCCGGTTGAGGCTGAGCTGCAGTCAGCCGGCCCAGACGATGGCTGATGAATGATGAAGCTGTCGCCTGGAGCAAGAGCGCCTCTTCTGGATTGGCAAGTTTTGCTAACGCGGAAACCAGGTTTGCACCGTGGGCGCACTGAATCACTGATTCGTCACAGGAGAGCTCTCGATATAAAGCAAGGCGAGAGCCGGTGATCCAGACGAAGGGATGAAACCACAGGCAGCAGAGCCCGACTTCGTGAATCAGGCGAATCAAGTTGTCGTGCCGTCTTGCATGTGTCAGTTCGTGGATGAGGACGGCGTTGAGTTCATGTTTACTCAACAAGCGGTCAATTCCCACAGGAAGGGAGATATAGGGATTCAGAACCCCGTCCACGGCCGGAACTTGCCGAGTGCCACCGAACTCTACGGGGACACCATGAGCAAGGAAACTGCGTCTCTTCTCGTGAGCGCTTTGACGGCTCATCGCTGGCGCATCGCGACGGTCAGAGCGGATCCGCAAACAAAGGCGCGTAAGCATTAAGGTTGCGCCGAGCAACCACACTACGCAGAGCGCCGGAGTGTACGGGCTTCGCGAGATGCCATTGGCCGCGTCGCCGATGATGCCCAGGGGCGCGGCCCATGAGAGGTGGGATGCCCAGGCTTTGTCGAGAATTGCGCCCAGCGGGAAAATAAAATTGAGCGATGTTGCGACCCAGATCCAATACTTCGTGGTGGCGCTGCCGCGCACGATCGACGTCAGAAGCCAAGCCGCGAGCCAGACCAGTGAGGCATACAGGAGGTGAACTTCGAGGTAATACAATGCTCGCGTGATGTGCTCATGCATGGCCTTTGCCTCCATGGCGGCGGCCGCTCTTGCTGGTTGGCGCCGCGCTTTGAAGAGCCTTTAAATCTCTTAGCGTGATGGTGCCGGTTTCGAGGAGATTGGAGACCAGCAGACGAGGGGAGCCGCCGAACAGGTCAAGGAGGTCTCGCACCAGTCCGCTGCGGTATTCGCTCTGCGCGATGGCGGGCTCGAATAATTGGGCATTACCAATTTTCTTTACCTTGCGCAGAGCGCCCTTTTGTTCGAGCCTGTAAACGAGCGTCTGAACGGTGGTGTAGGCGACGCGCTCATCCTCGGGCAAACTGTCGAGAATCTCGCGGACCGAGCAGGTTCCCAGTTTCCAGTACTGCTCCAGGATGCGGGTCTCGGCTTTGGAAAGACGGGGCTTGTTCATATCTCCTACTAGGCTCGGTAATGCTACTACGACATCCGTTGGATGGACAAGTGGAATCATCCGAAGCGTGGCAAATCTAGGGCCATAGGTCCCAGACGGCTACGATTGAAAAGGGTGAGCCAACATTTGTGCAGGAGATTGTTATGTTGGGACGCGAGAACGCTTGGATTGCGAAATAGGGTGTTCGCTTCTTGGTGGGAAAGAGAAAAATGGTCCGTCTTAGAGACGATTTCACAGCTTTCAGCTCCCGGGGAAGCCAGGGAGTTCATTTGGATCATTCGGCGAGCGGGAGCGGCGGATCAGTCCTCATGTAAAACTTGTGCTCGTCCGCATGGGTGGTCCGGAATCCGCGTTTCTCGTAAAAGGAGCGAGCAGGATTGATCTTTACCACCGCAAGCGTCACGGCTTTTGATTGCTTCCGAGCATGTGCCAGCAACAAGTCAAGAACTCTGGTCCCAATCCCCCCGCCGCTGCATCGCAGGGATTACGTAGAAGGAGCCGAGATTGATGGTGGTGTCGTGAACCTGCTCCTAAATCCAGCCAACATCCCGTCCGTCGGCGGTAATGATCCGCACTTCATCGAGTTTGAAGAACTGCGCGAACTTCTTCAATTCGCGCGCCTCGTCCCAGCCGGACAAGCGCTCAATAATCCAGCGCATAGTCTCGAAGTACACGCTGCGCGCAAACACAAAATCGCGATCACATGCCGGGCGAAGCTCGACCGTAAGCATTTCATCGCAGTTTACAAAAGGTGTTTCAGGAATGTCGCGGAGTTTCTTGGAAATGGTGCGCCCGGAGAGATTCGAACTCCCGACCTGTTGCTCCGGAGGCAACCGCTCTATCCAGCTGAGCTACGGGCGCGCACGGATGTTTACAGTCTACATGGGGAAGGGAAATGGCTTCAACGTCGCAGACCGATGCCCCGGTGACTCTGTCATGACAGGTGCGAGGCAGCGGCCGCGCGCAGGCATGACAGACGAGGTTCGTTCAAATTGTTTTGGGAGAATGTTTGCTAGTAGCGATCGCGGCGCCCGCCACCGCCGCCCCTGCCACCGCGATCTCCGCGATCGCGGCCACCGCCACCGCCTCCGCCGACCCGTTCGGTCTTGGGCCGCGCTTCATTGACGTTGATCGTACGTCCGCCGACTGAGGAGCCATTCAAGGCCGTGATTGCCTTGTCACCGTCTTCGTTGCTGGCCATCTCCACGAAGCCGAAACCACGGGAGCGCCCGGTGTCACGGTCCGTCATGATGCTCACGCGGTCCACTTGTCCGAAAGGTTCAAAAAGCGTCCGGAGCTCGTCTTCGTTTGTGTTGAAACTGAGATTCCCCACAAAAATATTCTTCACGCGTCTGCCTCTGCATTGAGCTGTCGGAAGTGCAAGCAATTCGGCGGACTTGGCAGGGCCGGGAGGGCCGTTCCTGAAAATCGAGACCGCAGCTGGCAAACAGTCGAATGCGGCGAGAAGTATAGCAGGTTTTGCGAAAACAACTGATTAAATCATTATGAAATGAATAGCTTGGATGAATCGAGAAGAAGCTAGCACTCGTCGACCTTCCAGTATCCCTCGGCGTGAAATCCCATCTGCAGCAGACGGTTCTTCGGATCGTGTCTCTTTCCGCAGCCCGGACAGATGAGATAACGACTCCAGGCCGTGCCTTGATGATCGTAGTTTTCGGCTACCGCGAAGGTTGTTCCGCAACTGCAGGGCACAAGGAACATGCGCAGCGGCGGTTTCTCTTTCACACTCTTTGCGGACTTGGTGTGGCGCTTCATGACTCTTCGACAGTTACGAACGAGCTCTTCTTGCGCCGATTCGATTGCAGCGTTTTCTTGCGCAGCCGCAGGGACTTGGGCGTGATTTCCACGAACTCATCGTCGGCGATGAATTCGATGGC
>Ga0207684_10006478_pt1 | contig 10674 bp, 11 predicted proteins | sample KBSK5501metaG_FD_184342 | JGI IMG/M metagenome (GOLD analysis project Ga0207684, IMG submission 184342) | Corn, switchgrass and miscanthus rhizosphere microbial communities from Kellogg Biological Station, Michigan, USA - KBS K5-50-1 metaG... | ecosystem: Host-associated > Plants > Roots >... | reverse complement strand
GAGCTCTCGGTAACGTCGCCGTGCCGCATGTCGAGTGCATCCGGGATCTTGCCGAGGAACGACTCGATGTTCGCACGCGCGCGCTCGGCGAAGTCCTGCCGCGCTTCGTACGTGATGACGCGGCCTTTCTCGCCCACGGCCCGCAGCAAACCCAACGTCAGCGCGCCCGAACCGGTTCCTGCTTCGAGTACGACCGCGCCGGGAAACACGTCGGCGTTCATGACGATCGCCGCGATGTCCTTCGGGTAGATCACTTGCGCGCCTCGCGGCATCTTGAGAACGAAATCGGTAAGGCTCGGCCGCACCACCACGAAGGGCACTCCGGTCGAGCTGAACACGCGCGCGCCCTCGGGCGAGCCGATCACGGTGTTGTGATCCACGAAACCGTCGTGCGTATGGAACTGTATGCCGGCGCGCAGCGTCACCAGATACCGCCGGCCCTTCCGATCGATGAATAGCGCGCGCTCCCCAGACTCGAATGCACTCATCGCCGCTCCCATGCATCGACCCGTGTCCGCGGCAGCGTCTGAACACCGGGAAGCATCACGCCCGAGCCGTCGCCAGAGCGGTCGCCTTCGTTGGGCCGGTCGGACCCCTCGATCCGGCCGGCGGCACCTGCAGCGTTGTAGATGAAGAACCCGATCAGGATGATCCACAGGGCGCCGAACGAGCCGCCCGAGTTCGCACCGAGCAGCGGCTCGGCGACCACCAGGACGGCGCCTCCGCCCATCGCGAGCACCGCGAACGTCTTTCCGACCCGAACCGCCCAGCGCGTGGCGCGCGCGCGGCTGCCCAAGGCCCAGAGCGCGCTCCGAAGCAACCGGCCGCCGTCCATCGGGAAGGCCGGGATGAGGTTGAACATGGCGAGGCCCGCGTTCACGTAACCGAGGTCTCCCCAGAAACCCAGTCGCGCCGAGTGCATCGGATGAAGCACCTTCTCGACCCCACCGAGGATCGCGGCGAGCACGACGCTTGCCAAGGGCCCCGCGAGCGCGATCGCGAACTCGGATCCAGGGCTTGCCGCCTCCTTCTCGATCTGCGACACGCCGCCGAGAGCGAAAAGCGTGATCCGCTTCACCGGAAGCTTGTACGCGCGCGCCACAAGTGAGTGCGCCAGCTCGTGGATCACGATGCACGTCGCGATCGAGAGGCCGAACAAGACGGCGAGAACCAAACGCGTCGAGGTGCTTTGAGTTTCGTGACCGCCGGAAAACAACCATTGGTATCCTGCATAGCTGAGGACGACGAGCGAGATGATCCACGACGAGTGGACCTGCAGCTCGATCCCGAAGGGTCGTGCGATGGTTCTGCCTGTGGCGGCGCGCGCCCGGCGCGTGGGTTTGAGGCTCATCGCGGGTCCATCGTACTCGGTGGGTCGATGCCCGATCGGCCGGTTTCGGCCAGTGAACTCAGCCAGTGAAGATCGTTCTTGGCGAAGCCGCCGTCCCCGCGCGGGCGGTCTCAAAAGAGCACGACCTTCGGCTCAACCACGGCAAGGCCCGCGCGAGTATTCAACTCGCAAGAGCCTGGGGGGTGGACCTGATGAGACTTGGGTTTGAGCATCAGCGGCAAGACCGCCGCCGGCTATTCCCTTCGCCTCGCGCGCGGGCTGCTCGAGTAGGTATGCCGTTTCCGGTTGAACTCGATCGTACCGTCGTGGCGCATCGTGATCTGCCATCGATAGCGGTGGACCCTGCGGTGACACCGTCGGCAGAGCAAGATCAGGTTGTCGATGACTGTGGGCCCATCGTGGATGCGCGCGCGCACGTGGTGGGCGTCGCACCAGGCCACCGGCGCTGCGCATCCGGGGAACCGGCAGCCCCCGTCGCGCGCGATCAGCGCCGTTCGGACCTTGGATGAGATCGGAGCCGCAGCGTCGCCCACGGCGACCGGCCGGCCACCGTCGAAAACGACCGGCACGATGGTCGCGTCGCAGGCCAGGGTCTGGGTTGCCAGCGGGGTAAGTCGTGCTGGCCGTCCGGCCAAAGACCACAGGATGCGTCCGCTTTCGGACAGACCGTCTTGGCTCAGGGACTCGACGTCCACCGTCGCGATCAGTCGCGGCCGGGGACGGGTCTGACCACCGCCACCACCGTTCAGCGTGGCCTCGCACATCGCGATCAAGGCATCCAGGTGCTGCTGGGAGCGCGTCGGTGCATCGTCTGTATCGCCTGCGACGGGCCGCTCGGCGTGAGCGTCCAGCGCCTCGAGCAGGGTCGCCGTCGATTCGGCGTCGGCCTCACCGTAGAAGCTCGAGGAGCCGTCGAAGCGGCCCTGGACCGCCAGGAACCCCCGCTGGATCTGGCGGTCTTCGCGCGCGAGGGCCAGGTCGGCCCGCAGGCCCGAGACGGCATCGTCCACCCGGGCCACGAGCTCGTCGGGATCCATGCGGCCCAGGCGATGAGCCTCAGAGCTGATCAGCTCGTCGATCCGCGCGCGTCCTGCTCGGTCCACCGAGCGCACCGCCGTCACGATCGCGCGCACCTGGCTCCACGACAGATCCCCGCGCGCGAAAGCGGCCGACGTCGTTGGCATCCCGCGCAGGGTGGCAGCCGCGTTGACAAGCATCCGCGCGTCGGCACCGGTGCGTCGTGCGCCAAGACACAGCAGCATCTCGGCCGGGAGTCCTGAGGACGCTTCGACGTCGCTGTGACCGATGATCGTCAGTGCGCGCGCGGTCAGACGATCGGCTTCGAGCAATGCGTCGCACGCATCTTGGATGTTAGTGGTTGCAGAGATGGAGAACATGAAGCGAATCTATCAGTGGGGTGTGACAAGAACCCCGCCGTGCGGACGTGCATAACAGAAAGTTTCCGAGAAGATTCGGACGAGCGCGCGGTGGCTTATTTGTCGACCGGGACGCGCGCGCAGTGAGTTTTTATCGAGGGGCCTGCGCGCGCCCAGTGGGTTTTTCCGACGGGCCGATCGCGCATGAGTTGTTTCCGACGAGCTAACGCGCGCGCCCAGTGGGTTTTTTCCGACGAGCTAACGCACGCGCGCACAAAACCCGCGTGCGCGTTAACCGACAGCGACGCGACGGTCGGTGCTCAGCTCCGAGCGCAGTTGCCGAAATGCGATCGAGATCGCCTCGCGGTAGGTCTGGGGGTGATCGAAGAGGAAGGCGCGCGCCGCGAGATCCTCTTCCATCTCGTCAAGCCGTTCGATCATCGTCTCCATGTGTGACCTCCTTGCGGCAACGCTAACGCCGGGAGGTTGCTTGGGGATGTCGGGGTTGTGACGGCTCTGTGAACAGTTAGTGGTGCCCGTGTTTATCGTGGCCGTCGCCGCCGAGGTTGAAGACGCCGACGACCAGGTTCACGGGCTGACCGGGCTGCAGGTGGGCCCCGATGCCGGGGTTCTGGTCGACGACGGTTCCGGCCTCGCCAGACGTCAAAAGCTGGAACGACGTTCCGCCGACCGTGAGCTTCGCCGTCTCCAACGCCTGCTGTGCTTCGTCTGGGGTCATTCCGGTCAGATCGGGCACGGTGCAGCATGGGGGAGGGCCGCTCGAGATTGTCAGCGTGATGATCGAGCCGTTCTTGCGCATCACGCCGGGCGTGACGTCTTGCTTCATGACGACGTCCTTCGCGACGACGTTGCTCGGCGCGGTCTTGGTTTGCAGAGTGAGGTGATCTCGCGCGGCCAGCGCCGTCGCCGCGTCGGCCGAGAGACCGACGAAATTCGGCACCTTCGTCGTCGTCGGGCCACCAACCGCCGCGACCAGTCCCCACATCAGCAGCGCAACAACGATCAATGGTACGAGCAGCTTCGCGAGGCGCTTCCCGACCCACGCCGGCGGAACGGCGGCGGCCATGCGACTCTCCCCAGGCAGCTCGTCGGATGCCATCCGTCCCAGTGCAAGCGTCGGGTCGGCGCCATCTAGAGAGAGCACCTGCGTTTGATCGATCGGCGCATCCACCGCGACGACGTCCAGCGCCGCGCGCATCTCTGCCGCAGAAGCGAAACGGTCGGCCGGCTCGCGGGCGAGCGCGCGCATGACGACCGCGTCCAGCGCGTCGGGTATCGCCGGACGGCGGGATTTTGGCCGTGGCGGGTCCTCCGAGAGGCGCGCCATCGCGACCGCGATCGGCGTGTCGCCCGAGTACGGCCGCTCGCCGGTCAGCATCTCGTACAGGACGACGCCCATCGAGTAGATGTCGCTCGACGGAGATGCGGACTCGCCGCGGACTTGCTCGGGCGCGCTGTAGTGCGCGGTTCCCATCACGGTCCCGGTTTGCGTGAGCGACGAGTCGCTCAGCGAACGCGCGATCCCGAAGTCGGTGACCTTCACGTCGCCTGAGGGAGTCAGCAGCACGTTCGCGGGCTTGATGTCGCGGTGGACGATGCCTGCGGCGTGCGCGGCCGACAAAGCCGAGAGCACGTCGTCGGTTATCCGAACGGCTTCGCGGAAGGGGATCCTCTTCTTCTTGGCGAGCCGGTCGGCCAGGGTCTCACCCGGCACGAGCTCCATCACGATCCCGGGCTGCCCGTCCTGCTCGATGTAGTCGAAGACGTTCGCCATGTTCGGGTGCGATATCTGAGCCGCGGTGTGCGCTTCGCGTCGGAACCGCTCCGCAGCCTTCGCGTCGCCGGCAAGCGAATCGTGCAAGAGCTTGACCGCGACGGGCCGGTTCAGCACCTCGTCGCGCGCGCGCCAAACCTCGCCCATCCCCCCTCGAGCGATCTGCTCTTCCAGGAGATAGCGACCGGCGAGGAGCTCCTTCACCATGAACATGGCAGTGTTAGGGGGAAAGTACCCACCGTGCAAACTCCAGAAACCACCAGTGATCAGTCGCGCTCGATTGGTGGTTTTTGCCGCTTCCGCTTCACGTCCGAACGAGCTTTCTTCTCCCGGAGCCGCCGCTCGACGGCGCCCTTGGACGGTGCCGTTGCCCGCCGCGCGCGCGGCGGCGGGCGCAACGCATCGGACAGCAATCCTTGCAAGCGTGCCAGCGCGAGCACCCTGTTCTCGGCTTGCGTGCGTCCCGTGGACGCGACGACGTGGATGCGGCCGCGCGCGTCGACGCGGTGGCCGAGCCGTTCTAATGCCAGCGCGCGTTGCCGCTCGGAAAATGCGCGCGATGTTGTGACGGGGAAGGTGATCTCTGCGCGCGTCGACCGCTTGTTGACGTTCTGACCGCCGGGGCCGCTCGAACGAGTGAACCGGATCTTCAGCTCATCGCCGGGGATCGTGATGTGTGGTCCGACGCGCAGGTCGTCCATCTATGCATATTCTCCCTGCAACACGTCGAACGACCACACCTCGCTCTCGGAGGAAACCGGGCCCTCTTGCGAGTGCTGGCGGTGTCCTTCGGAGAAGTAAGTCGACTTCATCCACGCGTCGAAGTCTTCGCGCGCGCGCCACCGTGTGTAGACGAGGTAGCGGGTTCCGTCGGCCGGGCGAAGCAGCTCGAACGCTTCGAATCCCGGCGCCTGCGAGACCTGGCCGGCGCGCCCCGCGAAGCGCTTCTCGAACTCTTCGGTGCGCTCGGCGGGAACGGTGACGGCGTTGACGACGACGATCGGCATCTGAAGACCTCCTGGGTAGGAGGCCAGTCTATTGGGCGGGCTGTGTGGCGTGACGCCCGCGGCGCACAGTGCGCATCGCGGCAGCTATGACGATCGCGGCTCCCAAGATGAGAAAGATGTCGCCGATGCTGACGACCACGTGGTACGGCTTCACGGGGATCACGTCGCCGAGCCGCAGGAGCTTCGTCTTGGGATCGGCGATGACGATGCGGTAGAAGCCACCCGTCCCCTGCGTGATCTTGTCGGCCTGGCCGGAGTGGGCATACGCCCACCGCGACAGAGGCATGCCCCCATTCGCGGCGATGACGACGAAGTTCAGCGCCCACCCAAGCGTTATCACGAGCATCCCTGCGCGGACCTCACCGCGTGACGGCAATATGTTGACGATCAGGAAGACGAGCACGCCCGCGAAGGAGACGAGCGCGAAGACACGTCTGTGCGCGTTGAGAGAGTCGCTGAACAGCGGCAGCAGGCCGATCAGCAAGGACACGAAGAGCACCCAGATCTGCCGGAAGTGCAATTCCTTCAGCCCTTTGAGCGATCCATGGGCGAGAGCACCGGCGATGAGCCCGAGCCCAATCATCGTTGAAAGCAGCAGCAGCACGGGGAGTTGCCTTCCCTCGAAGGGTTGGTGTCTCGTACTGATAGCACCTTGGGCGACACGAGTCTCGTTACCACGATACTCATCGCATCGAGGTGAGAATAACGACCGTGAATGTTTGCCCCGTCCTCGTCGGTCGCGACCCCGAGATGGCCGCGCTTGTCGCGTCTCTCGACGAAGGCGGTTTGGTACTTGTTTCCGGCGAAGCCGGCATCGGCAAGAGCAGATTGCTTCGTGAGTTCGCCGCGCGCGCGGAAGAAGCGGGACATCCGGTCGTGTGGGGACGCCCCGAATCCGTGAGCGGTCCCGGGCCGTATTCGCTCGTGCTGGATCTGCTCGACGACGTTGCGTCGATCGCGCGACGCGGTGCGGACGAGGCGCGCGACCTGGTTGCGACGATCGCCGATTCTTCCGGGGTGGGGGCCGAGCCCCCCGCGCGCCAGATCGCGGCTCGTTTACGCGGGATCTTCGCTCAGTTGGGAACCCGTCCCGTCGTCATGATCGAAGATCTTCAAGGTGCCGACGAGTTGTCGCACGCGGTGCTTGCGCATCTCGCCCGCTCGTCCCGGGACGACGGAGTGCTGATCGTCGCGACCTACCGGACCGAAGAAGCCAGCGTCGACCCGCTCGGCAGGCTGCTCGACTTGGTCACCAGGGATCGCATCGCGACCGAGCTGACGCTGCGGCCGCTCGGTGAGGCCGGCACGGCCGAGATGGTCGAGGCCATGTGGGGCGCGCGCCCCAACGCGTACGAGCTCGCGGCGATCGAGCGTCTCGGCGAAGGGATCCCATTCTTCATCGAAGAGTTAGCCGCGGCGCGCGCGACCGGGGAACAGGCCGTTCCGGCAAGCATCGCGCGCGCGGTGCAGATCAGGCTCGGCCGCCTCAGCCCACAAGGCATCGCGATCGTTCGAGCAGCCTCACTCACCATCGGACCGATCGATCCCGGGGTACTCGCGGATGCGTGCGGCGTTCCGGAAGAGCAGATCCCGCAGTATCTCGTCGCGGCAGTCGTGGCGGGATTGCTTGCCGATCAAGAAGGACGCTTGGTTTTCCGGCACGCGCTGGTGCGCGAAGCGATCGAGGAGGGCATCGTCTCTCTCGAACGCGCCGAGATACACGAGCGACTCGCGATAGCGATCGAGAAACGGCACCAGGGACAGATCGACCACCACGCGCATGCGTTGGCGCGCCACCATGCCGAGGCCGGGGATCCTGCCGCGGCGGCAACGTACTGGGTCATGGCCGGCCGGCGTTCGCTCGAGGTTTCCGCGCTCGAGGAGGCGCGCTCTTCCTTCACTGCCGGGCTCGAGCTCGCTCGCGACGATCACACGCGGCGAGCGGCGATGTCGGGGATGGCAGAGGTGCGAGTTCGGTTGCGCGAGTTCGACGAAGCTGCCGAGTTGCTCCGTGAAGTCGCAGAAGCCGCGCGCGAAACGGGAGAGATCGCGGAAGCCGCGCGCGCGCTCGGTTCGCTCTCCCAGGTCTACATCTCGTTCGGTGAGCACGCGGCGATCGAGGTCTTGGACGAAGCCCTGACGCTACTCGCAGAAGAGCCGGACGACGCACTTGTATGCGAGCTACTGATCGAGAAGGGGTACGCGCTCGCGCGGGTGTTCGAAGATCCGATCCAGGGCGAAGCGTTGCTGGCGGAGGGCGCGCGGCGCGCGGAAGCGTTGAACGACGTCGCGTTGCGCGCGCAGGCGATGGAAGGGCTCGCGTGGATCAGCGAGCTGAAGGGTCGCGCGGATGAGGCCAACACCCGAGGAGAAGAGGCCTGCCGCCTCGCCATCGAGTCCGGACGTGATGCACTGGTCGGGAAGACGTTCAGCAACCAGGCCGTGCGCCTTGCATTGCACGGTCACTGCAGTGAAGCGCTGAAGCGACTCGACCAGGCGCGGGAAGAGCTTTCGGCGCGCATGGGAAGCGGGTTCATCGCATCGCTCGACCACTTGCGCGCGTGGGTGCTGTGGCGCATGGGTTCGCCGGCGGAAGCCGAGCGGTATGCGAGCCGCCTCGAAGCGAGCATGATGGCGCAGCAATACGGGCGCGTGATCCGGGCGTGGGCGGCGATCGAACGGGGAGACATCCGGCTGGCGCGATCGATCGTGTCGTCGTGGTGGCGGGAGCTTGGCAACGATGCGTACCGCAGGCAGAGCGCGATGCATCCCGAGGAAGTGGCGGACGGGTCCCCATCCTTGTTCGCCATCCTCGCGGAGCTGATCGTCCGGGTGATGACCGAGGACGTCGACGACTTCACGCTCGACATGGCGCGCGCCTACCACGACTTCTGCCGGGTGAGCACCCATGAGGTGAGCGCCCAAACGGCGATCTTGCATGCGCGCGCGCGGACACTCACCGGTGACCTCGATGGGGCGGAGGAGATCCTCGACGACGCCGAGGCGTACCTCCGTTCGCACCGCTATCCACTGCACGCCGCCGGCGTGGCGGAGGCCCGAGGGCTGCTCGCTGTCGAACGCGGAGACATGGCGCGCGCCGGCAAGCTATTCGAGCTCGCGACGACCCTGTACCTCGACGCCGAGAACCTTTCGGATCGCGCGCGCTGCACGCGCCTTTGGTCTGCGGCCTTGCTGGCGACGGGGGAGCGTGAAGAGTCTGCTTCTCGGCTCGCCGAAGCGCGCGAGTTCGCCGTCGAGGCCGGGGCGATTGCCGAGGCCAACCGGATCGAGTCGGCCATGCGATTCCTCGGCGCGCGCCCTCGCGCGGGACGCCCCAAAGGCCCGAAACGCCCGGAAGGGAGTCTGTCCGCACGCGAGGAGGAGGTCGTCGCCCTTGTCGCCGCCGGCGCCTCCAACGCCGAGGTGGCCGCGCGGCTCTTCATCTCGGAGCGAACCGTCCAAGACCACATCGCGAATGCCCAGCGCCGCCTGGGGCTCAACGGGCGGGCCGCCCTGGCCGCCTGGGCCGCAAAGCAAGGATTGGTCTAAAAGAGCAAGTTTTGTGCCGTACTAGTCACTCTGAGTGGTTGAAGAGTACCCACCTCGGTCATGCATCTGCGCCATTGCGCGCCCGATTCATTGAGTGTTGCAAAAACCAGTAGGAGATCGAGAGACGATGATCGAGACAATCCTGACGGCGCTAGAGAAGAGCACCCCTGCGCTACGCCAGCGGTACCTCGACCGGATCCGCTCCGTTGGGACGGCGGAAGCGCGAGCGATCGAGCAGCGTCTGGTCGACTTGATCGAGCGCGACCGGGAAATGGCAACCGCCTGACCAGCATAAACGTAGCAACACCCTAAAGCCTCTCCCCCCGCGGATCGGCCGAATCCCCTAGGACTCGGCCGATCTGCCTTTTTTGGCTTGCCGGTATGCCCCATTAGGCCTACCCGGTATTTTCCCGGGTTTCCCACGGTTTTTAGACCGGCACCCCCGGACCTACTCTGCGCCTGTCTTAGCAGCTAGGGGGGTACATGGGACGCGAAGGGGCGCCAGGCCGTGAAGAGGCGGCTCTGCGTGTATCCAGGCGGGGTCCCCGGCACTCACATCCGAGTGTGCCGGCGTGGGACCAGGCCGGACCGGCGCTTCCCTGGTGGGAGAGCGTCCCTCACACTCCTCGTCGGATCGTTCTCGACGCCGGATCTGAAGACCTACAAATGACTTCCCACTCGCTTGAAGGCGAGACGGGCACGGGGGAGAGGGGGTGGACACCAATGAAGCGCATCCTCATTGCACTTGCTGGCCTCGCGGCCTTGTTCCTGGCCGCTGGTGCTCCGTCCCACCTGTAAAAACATCAAGGTCGGCCGCGGTAGAGCCGACAGTCAATTAGGGGAGAGCTCACGCCCTCGGGCTGAGCTCTTCTGACTGTTGGGGCCAGATGGAGACCGCGGAATGCTTGACCTTCCCAAGCGAGCGTGGGCGTACTTTGCGGTGGTTGCCGCAGTAACGTTCGCCGTCGTCTATCTCCAAGCGCGGAACACCACGATGGATCCCGTCGTCATCGCGTTCGGTGTCCTTTTGTTCGCGTTAGACATGGCGCCGATCACGATGCGCGATGTTACCTACACCGTCAGCCACATCATCGCGGTTGCGGCGTTGATCGCTCTCGGGCCTGCCGCGGCTGCGATCGCAGCTTCATTCGGCGGTCTGGTTCACGCGATGCGGAACCGGCCGCGTTATTGGCCCGGCCGGGTGATCTTCAACTCGGCGTTTTTCGCGCGCGAGGTCTCGGCTGGCGTGACTGGTGCGCCCGGATTCTGGTCGGCGCCGAGTCGCTGATTACGGCCTTTTCTTCAGTTTCAGAAAAACATTTTACCACGGGGGTCACGGAGATCACGGGGGACTGCGATCAACGCGCAACATGGACTCCCCTGTGTCCCCTGCGTCCCCCTGTGTCCCCTGTGGTTAATGCTTTTGAAGTTTGTTAACGGAATTCGGGACGCTTCGGCGTTATGCCGGCGAAGAACACCTTGAACACCGCTTCGTCCTGCTCGATTGACTCGGAAGGCGCGTGCGGTGTGCCGATCACTGCCGCGCGGCGCGCGAAGTCGAGTCCCACCGGGAGGATCGGCACGCCGGCGGCGCGG
>Ga0207684_10006475_pt1 | contig 10677 bp, 10 predicted proteins | sample KBSK5501metaG_FD_184342 | JGI IMG/M metagenome (GOLD analysis project Ga0207684, IMG submission 184342) | Corn, switchgrass and miscanthus rhizosphere microbial communities from Kellogg Biological Station, Michigan, USA - KBS K5-50-1 metaG... | ecosystem: Host-associated > Plants > Roots >... | reverse complement strand
GCGCTCTTGCGGTCGCGCTCTATCTCGCCTACTACAACGCCGAACGCCCCCACACCGCTCTCGGAGGTCTCAGTCCCGAGCGCTGGTTACAAGCTCGGCGATGTGACCGAGGTCTATGAGGACTTCAGCTAGGTCAGCGGCCCGTTTGATCCGCCGCGAGTATGGTTCAGCCGATGCCCGCGCGGCCAAAACGACCGAAGCCCCGCGCGACCGTCCGCCCCGATCCCGCGCTCCGGTCACGGGCACGGAAGATCCTTGCGCGACTGGCGAAGGCCAATCCCGACTGGGGACCCACGCTTGACTTCTCGTCACCGTTCGAGCTTCTTGTCGCGACGATCCTCGCAGCGCAAGCGCAGGACGCGCGGATCAATGAGGTCACCCGGATCCTCTTCACGAAGTACCGCACCCCGGCGGACTACGCCGAGGCCCCGAAGGGCGTCCTCGAGCGGGACATCAAGGCGACCGGCTTCTTCAACCTGAAGGCGAAAAGGCTTCGTGCGATGGCGCGCGGGCTCCTCGACGAGTTCCGTGGAGAGGTCCCGTCCGACATGGACGGGCTCACGCGGCTTGATGGAGTCGGTCGCAAGACGGCATCGATCGTCCTTGGAGCGGCGTTTGGGGTCCCCGCGGTGGCCGTCGACCGCCACGTCGAGCGCGTTGCCGAGAGGCTCCGGGTCCATCGCGCGGGTCCGGATATCGAGGCGAGTCTTCGGGCGATCTATCCGAAGAAGGACTGGATCAAGGTGACGTGGTGCTTCGTTCTGCACGGTCGCCGCATCTGCAGGCCGACTCCGCTCTGCCCGATCTGTCCGATCATCGACCTCTGCCCCTACCCGAAGAAGACGAAGATGTTGCCTGCGGCGCTGCGATCCAACCAGCAAGAGCTGCGAGGGTCAGCAGGAGGGCGTCGCCCGCGATGATCGAAAGTCCTTCGGCGAGGCCGGCGCCCCACGGCTCGAGTGGCGCCGGCGCGAGACCGATCGCCTCGATGAGAACGTAACCGACTCCCACGAGCGCGCCATGGAAAAGGCCCCCATTTTTGGCCACTTTTCCGGCGATGAACGCGCCAAGGGCGATACCACAAAGCGGCGCGGCGATACCAAAGATCGATGCGGTAGTCGAGGTCGCGAGACGGAGGCCGAACGCAACGGCCAACGCAATCAGGACTCCCGCGACCACCGCGGTCTGGTGGATAGGCGGAACAGCGCGTTGCCGTGCGATGACACCGAAGCGTACCCGGACAAAAAGAAACCGATCCGCGAGGCCTACGCGGATCGGCGGGTTCGCGAAAGGTGCCAGACGCGATAATCAAAAAAGCGACGACTGATGTCGTCGCTCAGGACACTCTTAGTGCTTCTTCTTCGAGGACTTCTTCGCCTTCTTCTTTGCTGGCATCAGTGGATCACCTCCTCCTGGCCACTCATTGAAGGTTATATAGACACACTCACGTCACACATGTCAACAGATGTGACCGGAAAGAGTTCAAGCGGTCGGCGGCGGGACGACACTCCGTAAGCGCTCCGCGACGCGTCTTCGGAGGTCCACGGGCGCTACGTCGGAGGTTCCACAGTCGCGGATCACCTGTAGGAAGCGCTCCTCGAACGCGAGATTGTCGCCGCAGTCGGTGCACCCCTCGAGGTGCTTGGCGACTTGAGTACGGTCGCTTGATTCGAGCTCCTGGTCGAGGAACGCGTACAGCTTCTGGAGACAGTCGTCGCAGTCCATCCCGCCCTCCCTAGTCCGGTCGTGGCCCGCTGGTCCGGAGCGCGGCGATCCCGCGCTCGCGGGCGAGGTCATAGAGCCTCTGCTGAAGGAACTTACGCCCTCGGTGAAGCCGCGACATGACCGTGCCGATCGGAACTCCGACCATCTCGGCGATCTCCTTATAGGAGAACCCCTCGACGTCGAGCAGCACCGTGGTCCGAAATTTCTCCGGAAGGGCGGCGAGGGCTTCTTTGACCTCGCTCGACACGATCCCGTCGAGAAACTCCTGTTCGGGGTCGGCGTTGTTCGATCCGGGAGTGTCCTGGGACATCTTCCGGTAGAGCGAGAACTCGTCCACGTCGTCCAGCTCGGCGGTCTGGGGCTGGCGGGCCCGCTTGCGGTAGGCGTTGATGAACGTATTGGTGAGGATGCGGAAGAGCCAGGCCTTGAGATTGGTCCCTGGGGTGAACTGCTCGCGAAAGCGGAGTGCACGGATATAGGTTTCTTGCACGAGATCCTCTGCGTCCGCCTCCGATCGCGTCATCCGGAGCGCCGTCCGGTACAGCGCGTCGATGTAGGAGAGAGCCTCGCTTTCGAACGCGTCCTCGGCCATCCGGTCACTTTATCCCAACGTTCCCGGTGCTCCGGCCATTCCCGATACGCTCCAATGAGTGGACCGGCGACGTCTCCGCGCCATCGCTCGTCGACTCGCTCGCGCCTACGGCATACCGCCACCGCCTCGACACCTCCCGCCTCTCGAGGAGCTCGTGCTGACGGTGCTGTCACAGCACACGAGCGACACGAATCGCGATCGCGCATACGCGGACCTGCGACGGCGGTTCGGGACCTGGGACGAGGTCGCCGATGCACCGCTGCCAGCGCTCGGCCGCGCGATCCGCCGTGGCGGTCTCGGACCCACGAAGGCCGTCCGCATCCGCGCGATGCTCCGCGGCATCCGCGACAGCGGCGTTCCGCTTGACCAGCACGCGTTCACGGCCATGCCCGATCAGGATCTCTGGGACACCCTTGTGGCCCTCCCCGGCGTCGGGCCGAAGACCGCGGCGTGCGTGCTGCTCTTCTCACTCGATCGTCCGTACTTTCCCGTCGACACGCACGTGCACCGCGTCGCGATACGGCTCGGCCTGGTGCCGCCGCGGTCCGACGCGGTCGCGACACAGGCCGCGTTCCAGGAGAGCGTTCCAGACGGAGAGATGTATGCGCTGCACATGAACCTCATCCGGCATGGGCGCGAGGTCTGCACGGCGCAGCGACCGCGGTGCTCGGAGTGCGTCTTAAGCGATCTCTGTCCGCGCGTCGGGGTGACGACCTCCCGCTGAGGCTCTCTCAAGCGGCTCGTCCCTATTCGACGAAGAGATCGTCCGGGTAGCAGTAGCGCCAGCGTTCGCCCGGTTCGAACGAGCGGATCACGGGGTGCGACGTCGCGCGGTAGTGCTTGGTGGCGTGCTTGTTCTTGGAGTCATCGCAGCAGCCGACGTGGCCGCACTCGAGACAGAGCCGGAGGTGGACCCACGAGTCACCGGTGGCGAGACATTCCTCGCAGCCGTCCGGAGTGTTCGGGCCGTGGTCCCGGGCTCGACGGAGGTGAACGCACAACGCTTGCGGCACAAGACAAGTCTGCGCTACGTCGTCGGATGCTGGTAGCGACGGACTGGCGAGAGCAGGAGATACAGGAAGGCAAGTGCCGCGATGACCGCGGCCGCAAAGAGCGTCGGCCGGAGTCCGATGACGTCACCGACGATGCCCGCGCCGAGCGCGGCGGGTGGGGCCACGGCGTATCCGACGAACCGCGTGGCGGAGTTCACGCGACCGAGCAGGTGCTCCGGCGTCAGCGCCTGGACCAGGCTGACCGAGCTCACGACCCAGAGCGGGACGGTGAGGCCGACCAGTGCTTGCGATAGTCCGAGCACCGCTGCCGCTTGCACCGGCGTTCCACCCGCGAACGGAAGGAGCAGGCGACTCAGCGTCTCGAGGAAGAGCGCGGCGATCATCACCGGCCCGAGTCCCCATCGCGCTGTCAGGGGTCCCGCGAGACCGGCGCCGAGGAGACTCAGCGGACCGATGACCGCGAGCGAGACGCCGAGGAGCGCCGGCGAGAGCCCGAGCTCGCGCGTCGCGTAGACCACGAGCACGCCTTGCACGGCGAACCACTCGATGTTCGCGAGCGCGATCGCGGTGATGCAGCGAAAGACGATCGGCTGCTGGCGGACCCACCGCAGCCCGGCGGTGACCTCGTGCCAGACGCTCCGCTCGGTCTCACGCGAGCGCGGTGCATCCGGTGCCCGGATGGTGGCGATGAAGAGAGCCGACACGATGAACCCCACCGCGTCGCACAGCATCGCGATCGGCGCGCTGAGCGTTTGCACGAGGATGCCGCCGAGCGACGGGCCCGCGACCTGCGCCACGGCGGTCGAGGCTTGCAGCCGGCTGTTCGCGGCGACGAGACGCGTCCGCCCGACGAGCGATGGGACCATCGCCGCGCGAGCCAAATCTGTCGAGACCGCGAACGCGCCTCCCAGGAATGACACGACGTAGAGCTGCGCGAGGCTGAGCGCGCCGAGCGCCGCGGCTAGCGGAACGCTCGCGATCACCATCGCGCTCCCGATGTCCGACCAGATGAGGATCGGTCTCCGCGGCAAGCGATCGACCCACACGCCGATGAAGAGACCGGCGACGATCGAGGGCAGCATCTGCGCGGCGACGAGGAGGCCCGTCTCGGTGGCGCCCGCGCCGAGCAGCAGGACGGCGGTGAGCGGCAGCGCGAGGACGGTGATCTGGCTGCCGACGCGCGCGATCGTGAAGCCCGTCCACAGCTTGATGAAGTCGGAGTTTCGTACCGCTAGCGCCTCGAGCCAACGAACTTCAGTGCTTCGCTCGCCAGGCCAAGCCATTTGTCTTGCCGCCCGGGTGCGAGGCTTACCCACTCCTTGAGTGGTCGACCCTTGCCGGCGTCGTACGTCTCGCCCTCTCCCGAATCGATCAGCTCGGAGACCCGCTCCGACGGCAGCTTGAGCACGAGCCGGCCCCGGCTGACCATGGCGAAGATTCGGCCGCGGACCCGAAGAGCCGACGATCCGAACTTCCCGACTGACGCGCCCGTCATGTCTGGCGCAGTCACTCCGGGTCTGTGGCCGAGTGCATCGACGATCGCCGCGAAGCCTTCCTCGACGGTGCGACGCTTCGCATTCACTGAGGGGAGTTCGTCACGGCTTCGACCATCGGATGTTCACGCTGGAGTTTCGGCGAGCAGCGCCGTTGCGTATGGAGTGTGTTTGAAACTCTCGGCGAGTCCGAGTGTCGACAGGCTCTCGGCGATCGCCTCGACGATCGCGCGCGCTCGGCGCCGCAGTTCCACGCCGTCACTCGCGCGTCCTTCGGCGTCGGCGAGCCGAGCCAGCGACCAGAGAATGAGCCAGAGCATCCGGCGAGACCCGAGTCTTTCCGCCTCCAGACGTGCGCGTTCAAGCGCGCTGGACGAGGCGGAGAGATCGCCAGCGCGCAGGAGCGCGTCGCCGTCGAGCCATTGAAGGTCGGTCCCGAAGATCTGAAGCCATCCGCGGCCGGCTCCCTCGAGCGCTTCGTGCGCGATCTGCGCCGCGGTCGTGTAGTCCCCGCTGGCGTGCGCGATTTCAGCCGACACCAGGGCCACGACTGAGGCGGCTTGGACGGGAACCGCGACCACGTCGACCTTCGTCCGCAGCCGCCGGGCCTCATCCAGGTCGCCGCGAAGGACAGCCGCATGGGCGAGCATGAGGATGACGAGCGGGGGAGCCGGGTCTCCAGCGTCGAGCGACGCTAACGCGGCCGCACCACCGAGCTGGGCAAGAGCGGTCTCTTGGTCGCCCGCGCCGAGGCGGGCCATCACGAGCCACATTTGCGTGCCCTCGACCCAGTTCGCCTTGGCCATGTTGCCCAAACGCACGGCCTCTTCCAGTGAGCGGATCGCCCCACCGTAATCACCGCGTTCCAACTGGACATACGCAGTCGTCGTTCGGCTCATTCCCTGGTCCCACGGGTTGTGGCCCTCTTCGCTCAGGCGGTAGACATCGGACGCCGCCACGAGGGCGCCGTCGTAGTCGCCGCTGGCGACCTTGAGACTCGCGATCATCACGCGCGTGTCGGCGACCATCGGCCCATTCCGAAGTCTTTCAAAGAGCTCGGCCGCCTCGCCGTAGTGCGCCGCTGCCGCCTCGAGCCGGCCCAGCTGGGTCTCCACTCGGGCAAGGATGTTCAGCGCGTAGGCGAGCTCTTCTCGTACGTCGAGGTCTCGAGCGATCGCCACGGCCTCTTCCGCCGATCGCATGGCGAGGTCTAGACGTCCCGTCCATACCGCGAGGTGGGCATGGCTCCACTTGAGTCGAGCCTCGATCCGTTTGTCTCCACGACGGCGAGCGATCTCGAGCGCGCGATCGATGAGCGGTTCACTCCGACTCCGATCGAGCTGTTGCGTTCCGACCGCATGAATCGTCGCCTGTCGCGACAGCGCGTCCAGCAGCATGGCCTCGTCACCGAGCTCGCCGGCCCGGCGCTCCATCTCCTCGTAGTTCGCCTGGGCTTTCACGAAGTCGTTCAGGAGCTCGAGCGCGCGGCCACGCCTGTCGTAGAGACTCGTTAGTAGCTCCGGCTCCAGCGACTCGGGCGAAACGATGGCGATCGCCCGCGCGTAAAGCTCCGCGGCCTTCTCGTTCGCATAGAGACCTGCTGCCCGATCGCCGGCGGCGCCCAGTCTCTCGACCGCGGACCTCGCACGCGCGCTTCGCTGCGCGCGTCGCTCGGGAAGCTCGCTGGTGAGCGCGTAGGCACGCTCGGCGTGATAGGCAAGGACCTCGCTGATCTCAGTGACGCGATCGCCGGCCGTCTCGGTGAATCGCACGGCGGCCCGCTCGTGGAGATCGGCACGTTCGGCCTTCGCGAGCGAGCTGTACGCCACATCGCGGATGAGGACGTGCTTGAACGCGAGGGTCTCTCCGTCCGGTGCCTCGACGAACATCCCCTTGCGCACGAGGGACTCCGGCGCCGAGGCGAGCTCCGCTGGCGTTCGAAGGCCGAAGAGGACCGAGAGGCTGAACTGCTCTCCGAGCACGCTTGCCGTCTGAAGCGCGAGTTTCTCTGTCGGCGGAAGACTGTCGAGGCGCGCGCCCAGCACAGCTTGGACGGTGTCGGGAATGCGTATCCCAGCTGTCGGCGCGGTCGATCGCCAGGTATCGCCCTGATGAACGATCGTGCCGTCATCGATGAGCATCCGAAGGAGCTCTTCGCAGAACAGTGGGTTACCCCCCGAGCCCTTTCCGATGAGCTCGCGCAGCGCGGGCGGCAGAGTATCGATGCTCAGTAGGCGCGCGATGAGCGTCGCGATATCCCGATCGGTCAGCGGTTCGAGCATCACCGTGGTCGCGTTCGCGCGCGATCCGGCCCAGCCGGGATACAACTCGATGAGCTCGGGCCGGGCCAAGCACACGAAGAGGATCCGCGCGGGTTCCGGGTGGTCGATCAGGTCTTCGAGTGCATCGAGGACGGGTCGCTCGCCCCACTGGAGGTCTTCGAGGACGAGGACGAGCGGAGTCTCCGATGTCGCGATGGCTTGTAGGTAGCGCCGAAGACCGCGAAGGAGCTCCGCGGCGATGCGCTCTTTCACGACATCGGACAAGGCGGTCTCGTGGTCCTCCAGGCCGATGAGCACGGCGAGTCGGGCGCGGACCATCGCGCGCTGCGAGAGGTCCGCCAAAAGCTCGCCGACTCTCGTTTCGAGCTTCGCGAGTGCGGAAGGCTTGTCGTCACCGAGGACGATGCCGGCGTCGGCCCGGATGACCTCGCCGAACGCCCAGTAGGCGCTGTCCGTGCCATACGGAAGGCAGCGGCCGCGCAGCACCCGGAGCGACTTCTCACCCGCGCGTCCAAGGGCTTCCTCGACGAGGCGTGACTTTCCCACGCCGGCTTGCCCAAGCACAGTCACCAGCTGTGGCCGCGCCTCCGCGGTGACCGCCCGAAGTGCGTTCAGGAGCACGCTCAGCTCCCTCTCGCGACCAACGAGCTCAGCGTGCAGCGGCGCGAGGCCTCGATGCTGTATCGGAACTGCCGTGCGTGCGCGGATGGCTGGGTGCGCGAGCACCGGCTCGGCCTTCCCTTTCGCGACAATGTGCCGCGCGGGTGCGTACTCGATCGCGCCGCTGGTGAGCGCCCGCGTGCGGTCGCCGACGAGGATCTCACCCGCCTCGGCGCCTTGCTCAAGACGCGCCCCGACGTTGATCGCGTCGCCCGTGACGAGGAACTGTGGGGTGTCGCCGGCGCCGGCCACGGCCTCCCCGGTGTTGACGCCCATGCGTATGGCTAGCCCGATCCGTAATTCCGCCTCGAGGTCCGCGGTCGCCGCGCGCATCGCGAGGGCGGCTCGCACGGCGCGCTCCGCATCATCCTCATGGAGCCGCGGTAGGCCGAAGACGACCATCACGGCGTCGCCGATGTATTTCTCGACTGTGCCACCGTGAGACTCCGCGATCGCCTTCATCCGCGCGAAGAATTGCCGCAAGACGTCGCGCACGAGTTCGGGATCGCGCTGTGATCCCATCGCGGTCGATCCGACGACATCGGCGAAGAGCGCGGTCACGATCTTGCGCTCGTCGGGCATCGCGCGAGTCTAGGCGGGGATCAAACGAGAAGCGGCAGGTTTCGCGACCTCACACTCCGCTTCACGAGGCGCGAGAATCGTGAGAAGCTCGCGCCAACTCAGCGCGCCCGGTAGAGGGCGGTCTCGTCGCTTCTTATCCTTGGTCATGGCGAACTCGCACGAATCCCGCGGTCAACGACCGACCACCGTCAGCTGAGGGGCTGGCTTTGCGAACACCGGCCGGACCTGCGGGCTGATCTCACAACGGAAGTAACGAGTAGCGCAGGTGGATGACGCCACCGGACTCGACTACGCTCGTGGTCGCGGCGCCCCCTCGACCGAGATGTCCTTTCTTGATGATCGGTTCGTGCGCCTTGTGGGTGACGACGAACACGGCATGGGGAATCTGGAGTTGTCGCATGGCTCGACGCCGAGGTCGAACATCCGCCGGCCCATGACCATCGCGCCCGTGTCCTCGAAGATCTTCTCCTCGAACGCCCTGTGCAATTCCTCCGAGACGTTCGGGCCAGGCGCTGGCTGAGGGAAGCGCTCGCTCTCTTCCCCCGAGGCATGACTGTGCCGTCCGACCTACGCTGGACGCACATCGAAAGCAAACGCAAAGGGGCAGGTATGAACCTGAACAGCATCTTGATTGGATCCGAGAATCCGCAGCGCCTCAAGGACTACTACACGAAGCTGTTTGGCGAACCCACGATGGACGATGGCGGCTACTTCGGCTGGCAACTCGGGAGTGGCTTCGTGACCGTCGGGCCGCACGACCAGGTGAAAGGCCAGAACCGTGAGCCCGGTCGGATCATCTGGAATATCGAGACGCCCGACGTGCAGAGCGAGTTCAAGAAGCTCAAGGCGGCCGGCGCAACTGTGGTCAAAGAGCCGTATGACCCGGCCGAGGGAAGCGCCGACAGGAGCGGAATGTTGATCTCAACGTTCTCCGATCCCGACAACAACTACTTCCAGCTCATGAGCCCAATGGACGCTGCGGCGTACGAGGCGGCTGAGCGAATGGGAGCCGCGAAGAGGTAGACGCGAAGGGATAGCGCCGAGCGCCTACGTCGGCCAGCTTTGCGAGGCGGAAACCTACGCTCAGGAACGAATCGAGGTATTCCTCCAGTGTTCGGTGGTAGCAGTGCGCCGGGGCTCCCCGGCTGGCCATCCCGCCGTAGACGCCGGTCGCCCCGACGCGAAGTAGTCCTTGATGCGGCCGCGCACGAGCGATGAGTACGGGTTGTTGAATGAGAGCACGGCACGGGCGCCCGGTTTGCTCAGCGCGTAGATCGTGCGCGCGAAACCCTGGTGGTCCACGAACGGCCTGCTCCTCGGGCTCGGTGCGGAGACGGCTGAAATTTTTTTCACGGTCGGTGGAAAAGGAGTTCAACAGAATCGGCCAATAGCGGACACTGGCGGCTACCACTCGGATCGAGGATCGTGGGAATCCGCATCAAATTCGGGCAGATGGCGCTCTGGCGTGATCGACCCGCGCCAAGTACGTAGCGAAGAACTCCGCCATCACTCCCTCAACCGTCGTCGTCTTGCCGTCGAGCAGTGGAATCGTGCTGGTCGCCGGATAAAAGTGGTCTACGGTCGGCACCACATGTGCGCCGTGCAGCAACCCCTTGGCGCGGAAATACGCTGCCGTTCCGGCAAACGACTTAGCGATGTAATCGAGGTCGTGTTCGCCCGAGAAGAGCAGCACAGGCGGCTGACCTTCTCCAGTAACGTGCCGTGTTAGATCGTCCGGCCCGATGAACCCCGAGAGGCTCACCACTGCGGACACCGGTACCCGCTCGCCGTATGCGACGTTGAGTGCGGTGCGCGCGCCGGCCGAAAAGCCACCGAGCGCAATGCAATGAGGGTCGACCCCGAAGCGCACCGCGTTCGTGCGCACGAAGGTGACGGCCGTGGCCATGTCGTCCGCCGCCGCCTCGATACCCGCCTTCAGCATCGTAAAGGTCGCTGGAGGTAAGCCGAGTTTCGCGCGCACCACGTCAATGCGGGAGCGCGGGATGCTTGCTTCGTTTGTTATCACTGGCGTGGAGCCAGGATCCGGGTCCTCCTGGACCAGACGGTAGTCGATCGAGAAAGAACTGAAGCCGCGCTGGGCGAACAGCCGGCAATATTCGGCGATGGTCGTATTCTTTTGACCTTCGGCATCGACGCGATCGCTCTCGCGGCTGCCGCGGTGGAACGAGCCGCCGAACGCAAGTACCAGCGCCGGGCTGCGCGTACCGGCGGCGAGGTCTTCGGGCTGGTAAACGTCGAGCAGGAGTTCGCGCTCGGCAGGCTTGGTTGAGACGTTTACGCGCGCAGTGGCATAGCGCACATCGCGCGTG
>Ga0207684_10006473_pt1 | contig 10677 bp, 9 predicted proteins | sample KBSK5501metaG_FD_184342 | JGI IMG/M metagenome (GOLD analysis project Ga0207684, IMG submission 184342) | Corn, switchgrass and miscanthus rhizosphere microbial communities from Kellogg Biological Station, Michigan, USA - KBS K5-50-1 metaG... | ecosystem: Host-associated > Plants > Roots >... | reverse complement strand
GAGCCGGCATGCCGCCCCGGCGGAACCCGGCCAGGGCCCGTGCCTGCCCGGCCGGTCCCTACCTCAGGCGCCGCGGTGCGCGCGGCAAGAAGCGCGACCGCCGCCTGCAGCCAGGCGGCCCTTCGCCCGTCAGCCGGCCGGCTGCGGGCCGGGCCGCCAGCGTCCGGTCCGGGAGTTCCGGCACGTCAGCTCGCGGCGACCTGAGGTTGGGGGAGCATGTCCGCATCCGGAACGCCGCCATCCCTCAGAGCGTTACACCTGCCTCAGCCACCGCCCGCGCCCGCCGCCGCAGCCCCGGTGGGCAGCCACCCGGACCGCACCCAGGTCCTGCCCCACCACCTCCGCCACAACGTCGCCACTCCGGGTGAAGAGCCGCTCTCATAACGGCCCGGCGCGCCGCGATCAGCGGGCCCCAGCGGGGCAGCGAGGCCGCGGACCTGAATCCGGACTCCGCAAGATCGCTCGCAGCCTAAATCTGGATCTCGCAACCTTCACCGGGACACGACAACCCCGGCAGCGACTCGCAACCTAAATCTGGACCTCGCAAGATCACTCGCGACCTAACTGTCCCGTGCCAATTCAGAGTGCTCGATCCGCTTCGCTGACCTGCGGTGAGGAATCTTTGCTGGCAGACCACTGCGGCCCGGATGTCTTGTTTGCCTGGTTCTGGCGGTGGCCGGGACCCTGCTTGTGCCAATGAAGATTGCTCAGGCCGGGCTGTTGTGGCCGGCTTGGCGGCTGGGCGGTCTCTCCTTTGGTCCCACCAGGGCGGGGGCTTGAACTGTGTCCCGTCTCAGCAGAAGTTGCCGGTCGTAACGGGCTGACCTGGCCGGGCTATTTCGAGTGAGAACGCCTGCCCGCCTGACCGCGGGATCGGGAGCGAGGTCCTGGGTGGGGCCGGCGAGGATCGTCTCGGTTGATCTTGCCCAGATGGCTCTGTTGACCGGGGGCGGCCAGCGGGCTCCCTTTCGAGCGTGTTTCAGGTTTTTCTGGTGAGCTGGTGGCGGGTTGGCGTGCCCAGAACAGCGCGTGGCCGCCGTCGCCCTCGGGAACGAACTGCTGGCCGGTGACCTCCAGTCCGGTTTGATGGATCCAGGCCCGGTAGGTGGCTGCGTCGGTGTGGCTCCACCACATGACGGTGTGTCCGCCCAGCCAGTTGTCCTCGGTGCCGGTCCAGGCGTCCTGTCCGGTGATGGCCAGGAGCCAGCCGCCGGGCCGCAGCCAGCGGGCTATGTCGTGCAGCAGGCGGGGCTGGCGGTCCAGCGGCATGTGAATCAGCGCGTAGAGGCAGACGACAGCGTCGAAGGAGCCAGACGGGAAGTTCATTTCGGTGGCATCAGCGCGGATGAAGGTGGCGCCCGGGACGAGCCGCCGGGCGCGTTCGATCTGGACGTCGCTGATGTCCACGCCGGTCACCTGGTGCCCGGCGGCGGTGAGGTCCCGGCTGACCGGGACGCCGCAACCGCATCCGATGTCCAGGATCTGGCCGCGCTCGGGGAGGCGGTCTCGCAGGCCGGCCAGCCAGCTGTCGTATTTGTGTGGGGTGTCGTCGTCACCGCGGTAGTGGCGGGACAGTGCGTTGTAGCCGGAGCGGACCAGATCGGCTGGATTGGCGCTCATGACGAGCAGGCTATGCCCGGGCGGCGGTGGTTGCTGACGTAGGTGCGAAGCGTTGGGTAAGCGACGGTGGTGCTGTGTTCGTCGATGAGGCGTTCCCAGACCGCTGCGATGGTGATCTGTGGGTTCGCTGCGATCATCGCATTGATGTGGCCGTGCAGCCCGTGCAGCGCGGCGGGTTCGCGGTGAATTTTCTTGCGCCCAGGCGGATCGCCGGAGGCGAGCGCTTTGACGATGGTGCGGCGGCCGGCGTGGTGCTTGCGCTCGATCGTGCGGGCGGACATGCCGTTGCCGGCGTCGCGGCGGATGGCGGCGTATTTGGCGCGCTTGGCGTCGCGGTTCTGCTGGATCTTTTCGTCTGTGTAGCGGCGTGCGGCTGGTCTGGGCGCTGCGGGAGCGAGCTCGGGCAGGGCGTGCAGGATCGCGCGCGGCTCGCGGCCGGTGAGCGCGGCGAGCTTGCCGGGGTCGACGGGGCCGTAGCTGCCTTCGGGCCTGCTCAGGTAGCGGCGGAGGTAGCTGAAGCGCAGGTGGTTGGCGGCCGCGAGACGCCGAAGGTAGGAGTCGGCGGTTTCGCCGCGGCGGGGACGGGGCCGGACCGGTAGCGCTGGCAGCTGGCCGGCGGTCATGCTTTCGTGAGCGCCGGCGCCTGACCGCAGGCGCGTGGCATAGTCGCGGACGCTGGCATAAGAGACGGCGGCGTCGTGGTCGTCGAGGAGCTGCTCCCAGATCTGCCGGATGGTCAGGGCGGGGCCGGGGGTGAGCATGGCGACGATGGGGTCGTGCAGCTGGTCGAGGGCCGAGGTTCTCCGCGGCGTTTTGCGGGGCAGCGGCACCGGGTCGGCGAGGGCCTGACCGATCGTGCGGCGATGCACCCGGTGCCGGGCGGCCAGAGCGCGGATGGACGGCCCGTCTTGCGCGTCCCGGCGGATCGCCGCGAACAAGCCCGGCTTGTCCGCGGCGCGGGTCACGCGGCGAGAGGGTGGCCAGGAGTATCGCGGGCCGGGCGGGTCAGGCCGGCGAGGGTGCGCTCCAGGACGGCGACGGTGCGGCCGGAAAGGGCAGCGAGGCGTTCCGGCTGGATGGCGCGCAGGTAATCCGGCGGCCCGGCGAGGTAGCCGTGCAGGTAGCTGGGCCGCAGGTGGTTGGCGATGGCTAGCCGCCGGATATAAGAGCTGACGGGTTCCCCGGGGGCCGGGCGCGGCCGGATGGGCAGCGGCGCGGGCCGGCTGGCGTCATGACCGGTCACGGCTGCGGGCGGTCCTGGGGCTGCCGGCCTGGGAGGCGATGTCGACCTGGAGGGTGTCCATGGCTTTCCTGGTGATCTGCTCGGTGCCGTCGATGACGGCCTGGATCGCGGCGCTGCGGATCAGCCAGAGCAGGCTGCCGATCATCCCGCCGGTGCGCTGGTGCAGATAACGGGCCAGCTCCGGAAGGCTGCCCGGCCGGTGCCGGTGCAGCCGCAGGCTGGCCTCGAGCGCGGCGATCAGCGTGGCCCACTGTTCGTCGCAGCCGAACGGGCCGGTGCGGACCATGGAGAACCGGCCGGCGATCTGCTCGCCGCGGGCGCCGGACAGCAGCCCGGCGCGCTCGACGTTGATCCCGGCGAACACGAAGGTGGCCGGGATGCGCTCAGAGAAGTACTTGAGCGTGTCGGAGGCTTCCGCGCCGGCGCGGGTGGCGATGTTGAGATTGTGGATCTCATCCACGCAGATGACGCTGGTCTTCGTGTCGGTGCAGACGCCGCAGACCGCTTCGATGATGTCGGTGATGTTGGCCCGGCGGGTCAGCGGCAGGCCCAGGAACCGGGCGAACTCGGCCGCGATCATCTTCGGGGTGGCCGCGGGCGGCACCGTGATGTAGACGACCGGGATGTCATCGCCGCAGCGCGGGTGCCGCCGCCGGTGGAACACCTCGATGGTCTTGCCGAGCTGGGTGATCGCGGTGGTCTTCCCGGTCCGTGCGGGACCGGAGACGATCAGGCCGCACCGGCCATAACGGGCGGACCGGTTCAGGTGGGCCAGCCGCCGCCCGGTGGTGACCACGTCGCGGACCGCCGGGGTCTGCACGATCAGCAGCCGGGAGTGATGGGCGATCCGGTCATCGTCATAGACGGCCCGCTTATCTGGGTCCAGGCCCTGCCATACCTTGCTGTCCAGCAGTTGCGGCACTGCGGGCATCTCGCTGGCGAACTGGCGCCAGCACGCCAGCGTGGTCAGCGCCTGGAGCTGGGGGTCGCCGTCAGGTTCTGCGGCAGTCACCACGGCTTGTCGGCCTCGGCGAAGGGGTCGAAGATCGGCATCGGGATCACCTGGGCGGGCTGGCCGCCGTCGTCGCGGTCCCCGCCCGCCCCGGGCGCACGCGGCTCAGTGCTGTCTTCTGCCGCCGGGCCGGCTGCCCGGGAGACGGGAAGCGGCTGCGCGGCCTTGGTGCGGGCTGCGACGCGGCGGCCGCGGCGGGCCGCCCGCTTTGGCGTGCTAGTTTCCCGGCTAGCATCGTCTGGTCCCTGGCTGGCCCGCCGGAGCAGGCTATCGACCGCGTCGGCGAGTTCTTCCTCGGTCCTGCCGGATTGCCGGCAGCGAACGTGATCCCAGGCCAGCTCGCCGAACGGTGCGGCGACCCGGTGCAGCTGGGTCCAGAACACGATGATCCAGCCGCCGTTCCAGTGATCGCGCACCCAGATCCGGGACACGTCGTAGGGGTCGCCTGTTAACTGAACTAAATCCAGAGTTTTCGCAGTTCAGAGGCCTATCGGGAGTTTTCCTGTTAGCGTCCCGCCTCGTGGCTGATCATAAGGACGCTGGCCGGGATCTGGCGCGCCTGGTCGTGCTCGGTGTCGGGCGGCTGGAGGAGACGGGTGATCCGTGGGAGCCGTACCAGCTGCTAGACGCGGACGGGTCGGTGGTGGTCCCGGCAGCGGAGTTCCTGGCCGAGTTGCAAGCGCGGGATAAGTCGGTCTCCACGCTGAGGTCGTACGGGAACGACCTGTTGCTGTGGTGGCGGTGGCTGGCCGCAGTCGGGATGCCCTGGGACAGGGTGACCACAGCGGAGGGCCGGGACTTCGCGCGGTGGATGCAGATCGCTGACAAGCCCGCCCGCCCGCACTGGCGGAAGCAAGACGGCTCACAGCCGGGTGCTTCACGAAGGCCAGCGAAAGCGGCGAAGCCTGCGGCGGGTGCGGTGAATCCGGTGACCGGCAAGGCCGCGCCTGGCCGGAAGTTCGCTGCGTCGACCCGGGCGCACATCGAGACGGTGCTGCGCCTCTTCTACGACTTCCATCTCGAGGCCGGCCGGGGGCCGATCATGAACCCGTTCCCGCTGGACAGGTCACGCCGGTCAGGCAGGGCTCACGCGCACCGCAACCCGCTGGCGCCGTTCAAGCGCGAGCGGACGGGCCGCTACCGGCCCAAGCAGCCCAAGCGGATCCCCAAGCGGATCCCCGACGAGCAGTTCAATCAGATCTTCGCCGGGCTGAAGTACCACCGCGACAGGGCCCTGCTGGCGTTCTACGTGTCCACCGGCGCCCGGGCCGAAGAGCTGCTGGACTCTCTCCAAGACGATGTGCATCCGGGCGACCAGCTCATCTCAGTGACCCGCAAGGGCTCGCGGGCGGTTCAGGAGCTGCCCGTCTCGCCGGACGCGTTCGTGTGGCTGCGGCTCTACCAGGAGGAAATCTGGCGCAAGGGCGCTCCCCGCGGCCGCCGCCATCCTCTGTGGCTCACCCTCCGGCGGCCGTTCCGGCCGCTCGCCTATCCTGCCGCCCGGGCCATGTTCACCCGTGCTCAGCAGCTGCCCGGCTCGAACTGGTCGATCCACGATCTCCGCCATACCGGAGCCTGGCGGATGGCCCAGGACCCGGAGATGCCGATCACCGATGTCCAGTGGATCTTGGCTCACGCGCACCTGAGTACCACCCAGCTCTACACGACGCCGGACCAGAACGAGGTCATCGCCAGCGCGCTGGCTCACCACGAGCGCCGGGCCCGTCGTGGGCCAGCGCTTTCGTCCGCGCCGCCGGCCGCCGGCTACAACCCCGACTCGCTCGGCGTCCTGTTCGGGCGGCCGTCGTGACGGCCTCGCGGGTTCACGCGCCCGACCGGCCGGCCCCCATCAGGCATTACGGCGCCTCGCTCAGCGGAGAGGCGTTCAAGGCGCTCCGCGTCCGCTTCCCCGGACGGGACGTCCCCGTTGCCTGGGCCGCCACCGCCGCGAGCCGCCCGCAGGTCCTCGCTCGTCTCGACCGTCCGCCCCTTCGCGCCGGCGGCCTGTCCACGCTTCAGGCCCGGCGCACCGGGACGGACAAGCTGCTGCAGTGGCTGGAGACCTTTCCGGGCGAGACCTGGCAGCAGCGCTGGCGCGCATGCCCCGCAGGTGATCGCCGGGCTGACTGGGTGGAGGGCCCGCTGGCGTGGCTGGCGGAGCGCGGCGATCGTGCCAGCTCCCGGAGAGGGGTCTTGCAAGGCGGCCTGGCGATCCTGCTCTGTGCTGACGTGCTGAGACCGGACCTGGAATGGCTGATCTCCCATGTCCGGGGGCGCCGCTGGCGCGAGCTGCTGGCCGCCCACCGGGATCCGGAGGGATTCGCCGCTCTTGAGCTGAAGATGGACCTGTCCCTCTGCGAGAAGGCGCGCCATCAGGCCCTTGCCCAGGTCGCAATGCTGCTCATCGCCAAGGGCGGCGGGGTCCGGGACATCTGCGTCGGCGACTGCCTGGAGTTGCGGGAGGTCGAGGCCCGGGTCCTGGCCAATGGGGGCATCGGGCGCACCCAGTTCTACACGCTCCTGAGGGAGCTGGGCATCTTCCCCGGGGACGCGCCGTCCAGCCTCGCCCGCATCGGACGGTTCACCGGCCAGTCCAGCGTCGAAGGCCTCGTGGACCGGTACGCGCTGCAGTGCGGCCCCGTCCGCGACTTGATCGTCGATTACCTGTCCGAACGCCAGCCGGCCCTGGACTACTCCTCCTTGGACAGCTTGTCGCGCACGCTGGGCCTGTACTTCTGGAAGAACCTTGAGACCCATCACCCCGATCCGGTCATCAGGGCGTACGTCAATCACCACGCCCGTCCCGCCGTCCAGCCGGGCAAAGAAATCCGGTGCATGCCGCCTGCTGCGGCGGCCATCGTGCCAGTGCAGCCAGAACGGCTGCGAGCTGACCGCCGTCACCGCCGGATCGAAGTCCAGCAGCATCAGGTGATCATGCTCAAGCCGGGGCTCGTAACCGACATGCCGCCCCGTCGTGGCCAGCCACCACCCTCCCGGGAAATGCTGCTGGCCCCGTGACCAGCGGAACGAGCGAACCGGCCCGGCGTCCTCGACCCGCACGCTGCCGCAGTCCCCCAGCCGAAGACGGCCAGCATCAACGAACTCCAGCTCAACGCCACAATCCTCAGCTCCAGCCGATGCCGCAGCTAATTCCACCAGTCCCGCCCCAAGGCCCGATGATCACGTGACGGGCAAACTCTAGTGAGACAAGAGGCCATAACGGGCAAGACTCGCTGAGATCGGGCACGATTCCGCGAGACAGGACAGTGGCTAGGGCGGTCTCTCCTTTGATCCCACCAGGGCGGGGGCTTGAACTGGCCCCACCGGTCGCCGGTTCGGGGCCGGCGTGACGGCTTGAAGTGGCCCCGCCTTGCCAGCGGTGAGGGGTTCCTCGCGCGCGAGGCCGTGGTCGTAATCTCGATTCTGGGGGTCCATGGCCAACGATGACTGGCCCGAGCGCAGGAGAGTGACCCGCGGGCGTGAAATGCCGCCGGAGACTGTGTTGAAGCCGGTGTCGCTGCCGGAGCTGCCGGACACAGAGATCCAGGCCCGGTGGCTCGTGCCTCACCCATGGCGCCTGCAGAGAGTCGAGGACGGCGGGCGGAGACTGATCGTCAGCGTGGTGGGCAAACTGGCGCCAGGAGCGGTGCGGGTTACCGAGACAGCCGGTGACGTGTCGGTCTTGCCCGCGAAACTCAGCACCGGGATGCCGTTGGCCTCGGCGAAGGAGAGCACGGCCCGGCGGAACGCCTGCCCCCGCCGTTCCAGCAGCGCGGGTGAGGGGATCGGGTTGTGCTCATGGGCGGTCAGGAAGTTGACCACCTGGCCGCCCACCACCAGGGTCGGCACCGACAAGGTCAGATAGACCCGGTCCACGCAGTCGATCTCCAGCAGCTTGTGCCCGTCCAGCACGTCGTTGACCGTGACCGCTTTCGCCCGCACCAGACGCGATGCCATGACCACTCCCGCAACCAGATCCTGATCGCGAGGATGAACCCGCTAGCACCGGCTCGCCTGCAGAACCGTCAACCTCGGCGGTCCGAGGCGGAGCCTCACTGGTACCGCAGCAGGCAACGTAGTAATAGGACGACGCGCTAGGGGCGGTTGTCCTGCGGAGATGCCGGTGTTACAGGAACGCCCTCCTGGTGCGATAGTTCGGGCTTGGTGTCCCAATCGCAGCAAGGAGGACGTTCTGTGGCCAAGGGTAGCGGCACGACGCGGGGAGACCGGCGGCGGAACGCGCGGCGGGAGCGGCTGCGCGGGCTGCTGCCGCGTGATGGCGTGGTGGTCGGGATCGACTTGGCCGAGGATAAGCAGGCGCTCGCGGTGGTTGATCATGATGTGCGGGTGCTGGCCCGCAAGACGGTGCGGGTGAAGGCGTTCCGGCTGGGTGAGGCGCTGGACTGGGCGGTGGCGCAGGCCCGGGTGAAGGGGTTCACGGCTGTGACGGTGGCGTGCGAGCCGACGGGGCCGCGGTGGCTGCAGGTGCAGCGGCTGTGTGCTGAGCGGGGCCTGCCGCTGGTGTGCATCCAGCCGCTGGTGTCGCATATCGCCCGGGAGCAGCAGGATTACACGACGCACAAGACCGATGAGTCCGACTGCGTGATGATCGCCCGGCTGGCTGTTGAGCTGCACTGCTATGTCCCGGAGGAGCTGGATGAGACGTGGGCGCAGTTGCGGCACCTGGGCCGGCGCCGGGCGCAGCTGATCACGGCGGCGACGGCGTCGGCGCAGCGGATCCGGGATTTTTTGTCGGTGGCCTGGCCGACGGTGACCGAGACGTGCGCCCGGCCGCTGGCGTCGGTGACCTGGCTGGCGGCGCTGCAGGTGGTGACGGACCGGTGCGGCGGGCAGCCGGGCCGACTGGCCGTGATGGGGGAGGAGGCGTTCACCACCCTGGTCCGGTCTGCCATGCCGGACTGGGGCGCGCGGCGCGCCTGCGGCAGGATCTGCGTGCATGTCTTCGCTGCGCTGACCGACGCCGAGGGCGTGGTCGCCTCCTGCCGCCGCGGCCTGCTGCGCCGGATCGCCGACGAGCTGGGCGACCTGCAGCGCACCCGGGCCCAGCTGCGGCAAGCCGAGGCGGACATGGTCGCGGTGCTGGGCGAGCTAGGCCTGTCCCGGCTGGGTGACATCCCCGGGCTGACCGCGGTCGGCGCGGCGGCGATCTTGGCCGAGACCGGTGATCCCCGCCGGTATGACAGCTCATCCTCCCTGGTCAAGCACGCCGGGCTGGCCCCGTCTGACAACGCCTCGGGCGCCTTTGCCGGCCAGGCGCACATCTCCCGCCGCGGCCGGCCCGGCCTGCGGCTGGCCGTATGGCGCGCGGTGTGGCCGATGCTGCGGTTCAATCCCGTGATGGCCGCCAAGTACGCCGCGCTGACCCAGGCTGCCGACACTGCCGCGCAGGACGCCGGCACGCCCGACGGCGCCAGGGCGCGGCCCGCCACCGCGGCGGCTGCCGCGGCCAGGGCACGGCGCGCCACGGCCCGGGTCGCGTGCGCCGCCTCCTTGCTGCGCTGGATTTACTCCATGGTGGCCCACGGCACCAGCTGGGATCCCGCGGTCGCGGCCGGCGCCCCTGCCAGCACGCTGCCGGTAACCAGCCGGAGGCAGCCTGACCAGCGCTTTCCCCGCACCCACCGAGGGTGCCCAGACCTTCCTCCCCCGAGGAGGGGGACAGCGAGCCCGCCGCAACGTTGAGGATCCACCTCGCGGCAAACCCTGGGCAGCTGTCCCCCGGCCGCCCGGAGCTTCTCACCAGCCCGGTTGAACGCTGTCGGGGCAGGCCTGCTCACCGCGGGCAGGCCGAGCCCGCTTGCACTACGTAGCGCGAGAAGACCCGGGTGACGGGCACCCGCAGCCGTGCCGCACACGACCCTCATCCGACGCGGGACCCCAGCATGCCCTCAGTCAGGTCCCAGGGACCGCGCACCCACGGCAGCCAGCGCGCACCAGCACCAGCCGTAGCAAGAACCCCCAGGTAGGAGCCCGCACCACAAACCAACGCGGGAACCGCCCGCCGCCGCTTGACACAACCCCTCTTACGCTGGTTTGCCCGGTCGATGATGGGCGGAGTCGTTCGTCGTGGGCGTGGCTGTTTCGCCTGCGGTTACACGTGCCAGGCGGTCAGCCCGCGGTAGGTGTTCGCGGTGAATAGCATGCCGTCCGCGAACACACTCTGGGCGAAGTTGTAGCCGCCGGTGGTCAGAGTCCTGAGGGTAGCTCCGGTGGACGCGTCGATGAGGTAGACAGCGTTGGGGGTGCCGGTGAAGTCGTAGGTGCCCACGGCGATGACCCCGCCGCCGTTCATGGTGGGGCTACCGAGGACCGAATTCGGCAGGCCGGTTTCCCACAGCGTGGCGCCAGTGCTGGGATCCAGCCGCCGGATCGAGCCGCGGTAGGCGACGCCGCCGATTGTCGTCGGGTCGCCCGCCATGTACAGGGAGGTGCCGTCATAGACCGGCGCCGCCGAGCACTGGGCCGGGCTCGAACTGCTTGACTTCGCCCCGATCTGTTTCTCCCAGGCCACCGTCATGGTGACCTGGTCCAGGGCGTAGAAGATGCCGTTCTTGTTGCAGGCGCCCACGTACGGGCCGAAGATCACCGGCGAGGCGCCGAAGTCGCCGTCGCCAAAAAGCTGGGAGTTGGGCACGGTGAACCAGGCCAGGGGCTGCAGCGTGTTCGGGTCAAGCTTGACGATCGACACCGAGTAGAACCGCTGGCTGGTGCCGGCTGGCTGGGTGCCGGTCGAGGCGTACACGTAGCCGCTGCTGTCCACGGCCGCGCTGGACCAGATCCC
>Ga0207684_10006471_pt1 | contig 10679 bp, 9 predicted proteins | sample KBSK5501metaG_FD_184342 | JGI IMG/M metagenome (GOLD analysis project Ga0207684, IMG submission 184342) | Corn, switchgrass and miscanthus rhizosphere microbial communities from Kellogg Biological Station, Michigan, USA - KBS K5-50-1 metaG... | ecosystem: Host-associated > Plants > Roots >... | reverse complement strand
TCGGTCCCGAATCAGATACCGGGGCCCCTCCTCCAGCGCGCACGCCTCGAGCAGTTGGCGCGCCGTCCATTCGGCAGTCGGATGCTCCGTGACATTAAAATGCACCAGCCGACGCCGGCTGTGGGTCGGCACAACGAGCACGAACAGTCGAAAGGTCGCGGTCGGTACCGTGAAGAAATCCAACGCGATGAGATCCGGAGCGTGGTTCTTCACGCTTTCCACACGGCGAGTTGCTGCCTCAGCGCGAGATTCTCCAGCGCCAACTCGCGGCGCGTGTGAACCGCGGAGCGGAATGTCCGAAGAGGGATCCAAAGCCATCTGACCATGACCGGCCAAATAGCCGATCACTTCGCACAACGCAAGATCGTTGCGACAGACGAGTTTTTGGAAGGGATAGGCGCCAAGCATCCTAGAACCAACGGGTCGGCTCAGCTTGATCAGCTTGACTCGTTCCAGTCTCTTGGCAATAATCCGCGTTGTGTCGGGCACCGGGTTCGTCGACGTTTTGACCCAACCCGCCGGTGCGCATTCCACCAGCGTTCCCGGACTGGGCACGTTCTACGCCTCGCCGGCGATTGGATCGGATGGGACGGTCTATCTCGGCACGCTCGAAGGCAAGGTCATCGCGCTGCACGCGGACGGCACCCCCTACTGGAATCGGGAACTGCCGCCAGCCTCACGCGAGCACATCCTCACGCCGATCGCCGTAGGCGCCGACCAGAGTGCGTATGTCGTCGGGGTGCACCGCGACGCCGCCGTTGCCGACCATCGAGCGGCGGCCGGATCGTCGCGCGTCGTCACATATCGCGCAACCCTCTACAAGTTTACGGCGGGCGGCGGCGCGCCCGTCGGCAACAGCACGTCGATTCCAGATCTTCAACCGGGCGTCGCTCCAGGGCAATTCGGTCCGTCGTTTGTCGGCGAACCCGCGGTCTGGCAGTTCGGCGCCGACCAAGCGGTCATCGTGCCCGTAGGCTACTCGACGCTCACCTCAGCGGAACTGCATGTGCTCGCATTCTCGCCAGACGGCGGAGTGATGGCGGATGTGACCGTCGGTCGGTGGAATGTGGGCGACGTGACCGGCCGCGGCGAGTTTTGGGAGGGACTGCGTGAGGATGTGGGCCTCGCCTTCGAGCCCGCACCGGTTTATTCGTACGATGAATCGGACCCCACATCGTCGCCGATCCCCGGGGTGAGCATCTTCACCAATCCGCGTGGTGGCACGCCGTTCATCACGGTCATCGATCCCCTGCAGCGCGACATCGTCAGCTATACCTTCTGCGTGGGAGCGGCGTGCTCGCCCGCTCCGGGGTTCACGGAGCGGGTTCGGACTGGGGTGCCGGGTAACCCTCTGCTGTCCGGTCCCGTAACCCTGCCCGACCTGCACTCAGCTGTCGGCACCGACGATGGAGTGGCGTTTGGTGGTCCTTCGCAGACGAGCGCGCCTGCAGTGACGGGCCTGGGCAGCGTCTTCGCGACGCCGACGCCGAGCGTCGGCGATCGTGTCGTGCTCGTCAATATCGATGGCACGGCCGCCGTGATGAAGGATCACGCGATCATCTCGCGCATCTCGCTCGGCAGCCCTTCGATCGCTCGCGCCGTGGCGTCGCGGACGCACGTGTTCGTTGCCACTAGGGATGGGTTTCACACGCTCGATGCGCTCGCCCAATCAGAGGTGCTCAACTTTCCGTGGACCGGCGGCGGCGTGCTGTCGCCGGCGATCGGTCCCGACGGCCGCGTCTATGCGATGGCGTTGAACACGCTGTTCATTTTCCCGCCGCCACCTCCGGGCCACGGGGTTTTCCATCCTCGACCGATTTCCTTTTCCTGATGCGCGGTAGTTGCGGTAACCTGTCCTTCGCCAAAATTCCTTCCGGCGCCAAGTGATTGATCTGGCGGGGCTGATCCAGAGAAACTTTCGGCTCGATGGTCACCCTTCTGCTCCGCCTGCTTCGACTGCTTCCCCTCCTCTGCGGCACTCACCGCCATGTCGCATTGGAGAACCTGGCGTTGCGCCACCAGCTCGCCGTCTACACGAAGACGGTGACTCGGCCGAAGATGCGCAGGAGCGACCGACTCTTCTGGGTCGCGCTGTCGAGGGTGTGGGCTGAGCAAGTCGGATGAGGTTTTGGCGAGGGACAGGATAGCGCGATGTGCTTGATCTTCGGCATCGATGCCCTCTTCGCGCCTCAGGCGCGTGACCGAATCCCGTGAGCTCATTCGCCGCGGCGAACAACGTCGGCGCGCCGGCTCATCGGGACCCCCGCAGATCCAGTAATCCCGCGGCCCGGCGCGCCGCCCTGACACTATTTCGTGGCGAAGCAGTAGAAGAGGCCGTTACCCCCGGTGCTCTTGAGATCGTTCTGACTGCAGCCGCCGTCCGGCCCGCGCGTGGGGTGCGACGAGTTCCAGGATTTCGACGCGTCGTCGTCGCGCAAGCCTTGTCGATCGTGATGGCCGACCATCGCCGCGCCCTGACCGCTCTTCGTCCAGTTGCCGCAGGTGCGGTCGTCGCCGGTCGCAAACGCGGTGCCGTCAGGCTGCGAGCCGGTCAGGATGTCGTGCATGTTGGGTGTGTCGCCACGGCCGTTGACCACCTCCCCTTTCTCGTTCAGCGCCGTCTGCTTGGTGATGTTGTTGCCGGCGCTGTGTAGCTCGGTGAGGTTCTTGGCGACGACGGTGCCCTTGGCGTTCTGCCAGGGGCCCGCCCCGATGCGGTCGCGCGCGTTGACGGCACCGGTGCCCTGCGTACTGAGATAGGCGTGCCACGTTTTGCCGCCCGCTCCGGCTGCCTGCGCGAGCACCTGGCAGTGCTTGTCCGCACCGGCAAGGCCGCCGAGGTCCCCACCCTGTCCGGAGCCGGCGCTGGCAATGAAGAACGTCATCTCGCTCTGCTGGGCATGCGTGATGGTGGCTCCACCGAGCCCCAACAGTGTGAGCGATCCCACGATTGACCAACTCCCTCTCTTCATGTGCATCCTCCCGTACGGTTGGCGTTGGTGCCTAATATCGCCTGCTAACTGGCGGCGGGGCCGTCGGGTTCCAAGCCGCCGATGGGACGGATCAAGCGCCGCGTCATGAGGGGTACGATGGCAGGAACAGGAGGGATTGGCTATGGCCGCCACCGTGCGTGGAGCGATCCGCGAGTTGCTCGAGCAGACCATGGTCACGATGGATGCGTTACTCGAGGCGGCCGATCGGGAGCTCGCGATGCCGTCATCTCATGGGTGCGCACAAGGAAAGGACGCGTGGACGCTGATCACGAATGACATCGACCACGAAAAGATCCACACCGGACAGGTGCTCGAAGCGCGCTACGAATCGCGGATCACGGCGTCGCCGATGGAGCGCCTCGTGGCGGAGTGGCTTGCAGAACGCGCCCGCTTCATCGGCTCGCTCATCAGCTTGACGGACGAGCAATTCAATAGCGAGACGGCGGCCGGTGAATGGACGTATCGCGTCGTGGCCAAGCACGTGCTCACGTTGGAACAAGATTCCCTGAAGACGATTGCCGCCGACCGAGCCGCCAGGGAGAGCGTCAAGTAACCGGTCGCTCGTCACGTCTCGCGCGGCGCTCGGCAACGATCGTCCAATCGACGACGAGCCGCGGCGATGTACGTCGTGGAGTATGTGCCGGTGACGGTGCCGACGGTGAGGACGAACGCAAATCCCTCGAACGCGGAGCCGCCGAAGATGAGGAGCGTCACCGAGGCCAAGAATGTCGTCAGTGATGTGAGGATTGTGCGCGACAGCGTTTGATTCACGGCATCGTTCATCTGGTCCGCAAACGACTTCGAGGCGGGAATTCGCTTCGCGCGGTTCTCGCGCAGCCGATCGTACGCGACGATGGTGTCGTTCACCGAGTAGCCCACGACCGTGAGCAGCGCGGCGAGCACCGGCAAGGAAATCTCGCGGTGAGTCAGCGACAACGCGCCCAGACAGACGATGACGTCGTGGATGACCGCCACGATGGCGGCAGCGCCGCCCTTCACGTCGAAGCGCCAGCCGATATAGGCGAGGATCCCGATCAGCGAGGCAATGACGGCGTACGTTGCCTGTCTCTGCAGATCGTGACCGACCTGGGGGCCCCACGGGCGGTGTGTCGATAGCGGTGAGTGTCCGAAGAGGCGTCACGACCGGTGAAGCAAGAGGTCCGGGTACGGGGACCATCGGCGGCTTCGCTGCGGGGACGTGGCCGCGCGCGTGAGTGGAGACCGCATCGACTGATTGGTCGACATCGAAATTCAGCACGCCCGGCAGGTTCGGATCAGCAAAATCGAGCGTGAGATACACGAGCACCGCGAAGCAGACGACCCGCCACACGCCAGAAATCATCGCGTAGGCTCGCGGAGTCCCGCGTCGTCGATGCGTTCGCCTCCGCCGTTGAGAGCCGAGCGCTCGCGTCGAGTCTTGCCGGTCAGCGCGTCCGGCCGGGTCAGGAGCCGCAGCCCCACCGGGACGACGACCAGCGAGGCGAGCACTCCGCACGCGGTACCGACCGTCAGCAGCAGACCCAGGCTGAAGATCCCGCGGTGGGAGGCGATCATCAAACTGCCGAAGCCGCCCATCATGATGAGTCCGTTGAGCGCGACTGCGCTTACCGTGCTTCGGGCGACCAGCGGTCCACCGTGGGCGCGGCCTTCCAGGTGGCGTAGTACGACGTTCAGCCCGAACTCGGCCGACGTGCCGATGATCAGCGGGAGCGCCCAGATGTTCGCCAGATTGAAGGTTATCCCGAAGAGATGCAGCAGCCCGATGGTCCACGAGAGTCCGAGCACCAGGGGCACCATGGCCAGCAGCGTCTCGCGCAGCCGGCCGAGCATCAGCGCGCTCAGCGTGGCGACGAGCGCGAACGCATAGATGGTGCCCTGCACGTACGCGCGCTCCATCAACAGCGTCGCCTCGTACGTGATGACGGACGCGCCTGTCACGTCGGGATCCACCGATCGCAGCTCGCCGACGAATCGGGCCGCGCCTTCCTTTTCCCAGGTGTCGCCGCGGGGGTGGATCTGCATCAAGAGCTGGCCGCTCCTGCCGACGAACTTGCGCCGCAATTCTTCCGGGATGTCCGCGGCCGTGACTTGAGTTGGCCGAAGGTTCCCCTGAAGGCTCCGGAGCATTTCATCAAAGTCACGATAGAGCTGCATTTGGAGCCCGCTGAGCGCACGCTCCGCTGTCCGGTGCTCGATCCGATCCAGCGCCGTCACGAGCCTGCCGACCTTTTCGAGGATCCGCACGACATCGCGCGGCGGCGACTCGCTCTCGGCGACGGCGACGCCGAGGCGCCGCGCGAGCCCGGTGAGCGCCGCCCTCAGCCGGGGCGGGTCCACGGCTCCGGGGGGCTGGATCCGCAGCCCGGCGACGAGCGGCGCGAAGCTGTCGACGATGGCGATCTTGCGGAGCTGATCGTCGGGTATCACGCGGAGCACGGAGTCCACCTCGGCGACCGATGGCAGCCGCTCGAAAGCCGCCCGCTTCCGGCGCAGCTCGGGCAGATCCTTCGCCGTGGAGAGCGCGCTGAAACCGGAGCGGCCGGTCGCCTGAAGCGCCCGCTTCTCCCACGTCACCGACTCGGTCCCACGAGCCTGGAGGTTGAGCACGTTGTAGTCGAACTCCACGTGGCACACACCCCAGGCGGAGAGCGCGGTCACCGCCGCGACCGGAATCAAGACGCGACCCGGACGACGGGCCAGACCATCCAGGATGGGCACCTCGAGCCGACGACGCTGATCGGGGGAGGCGGCGTCACCGAGACTTCGCGCGGCGCGGTGCCGGTCGACGAGCCTCAGCAGCGCCGGAAACGTGGTCATCATGCTGAGCCCCGCCAGAAGGATGGAGATGCCGGCGACGAAGCCGAGCTCCTGGATTCCGCGGAAATCGGTGAGCAGCAGGACGAGGAATGTGCCCCCGGCAGTGAAGGCGGCGATCAGGATGCCGGGCCCGCTCCGCTCCGCCGTGCGTTCGAGCGCTTCGTTCGCGTTCCGGCCGAGCAGCATCTCCTCCCGGTATCGGGCCAAGAAGTAGATGCCGTAGTCGATGCCAACGCCGATCACGATCGAGATGAACATGACGGAGAACAGCGTGAGATGTCCGACTGTCAGACTGACGATCCCCAGCGCCCAGGCCAGCGTCACGGCGAGCACCGCGAGGAGCAGGAGTGGCTGGACGACACGTCGGAACGCCAGAATCATGAGCGCAAGCGTCAGCGCGAAGGCGAGCGCGGCGGCCACCTCGCTGTCGTGAAACGCGGCGGACATCTCGTCGTTGGAGAGCGCCGGGGCCCCGGTCACGCCCGCTTCAACGCCAGGAAACACCGGCCGCAGACGCGCGATCGCGTCGCGAATCGCCTCGATAGCCTCCCGGTCTCCGCCAAAGCTGCCATTCACGGCGGCAGGGGGCTCGACGAGAACGAACAGCAGGCGCTTGTCGTCCGAAACGAAATAGCCGGCACTGTCGCGCTGGCTCGCGTCGCCGATGGACACGAGCGTCCGCCAGGGGGAGCGGTACGTTCGATCGCCGTCGAGATGGGCCATCAGCTGGTCGAGCAGCACGTCGATGAAGTGCGGATCGAAGCCTCCGCCGCGCTCCTGGAGTCCGAGGTCGAGGAAGTTCGCCACGAACGCCGCCGCCACTTGCCGATTCACGCCTTCGAGCAAGCTCGCCAGGCTCGGATCCGCGGCGAATCGCTCGATGAAGTCCTGATGGTCGAAGACTTTGTCGCGCACCTCCTCGAGCTTGGCGGTGGGCAGATAGAGCAAATGCCGCCCCTCGAAGGCCTTTGGATCCACGCGATACGCGATGCGTGGAAACGGAACCGGCGCCTTGCCGAGCTCGAGCGTCAGTCGATCGGCGTACGTCCGCGCCGCCTCGAACGAGCTCGCCTCCACGACCACGACGATGTCCTCCAGCTCGCCGAAGTCCTTCGCGTACTCGGAGTAGCGCAGCACGTAGCCGGCGCTCTGTGGAAGCAAGCCGCGCGTCGAGGTCTCGAAGCCAAGCCGACTCAGCGCGGCAGCGACGCCGAGAACGCCGAACAGCAGAGACAGCGCGATCGTCCACGCCGGCCGGCGACAGGACAGCCGGACAAGCGCACGGAGCAACAGGCCCGCGCGCGAGAAGGCAGACACTCGCGTGATCACGCTTCCGTCGACGACCCGTGCCGACGACACGAGCAAGCGGACAATCGCATGTGGCCTCCGTGACAACGACCGAGTTGGGTCGATTCAGTCCGGGCATTGACGCGTGACCGGCGCCGACCGAGACACAGGCGCTGATGAGGTCGACGTCACCGCCGGCGCGGCGGAACGACGCGGTCAGCTAATCGGGGAAGCGGTCAGTGATCTTCGGAAGCTCCGGGCTCGGGCTCGGCCCGGAACGTCTGGAGCGGGACGACATACCGAGACGGAGACGCGTCGACGCGCGCGATCCGATACGTTGGCGGATCCTGTTGCGCGAGGTAGTTGATCGACTGGAGCGGGCGGTGGCCACTGACGAATGGGACGCCCAACGCGAGCGCCGGCGATGCGCTCTGATGCGCGATCTCCACAGTCTTGTGCGGATCGAGTCGGAATGCTCCGGGAGACAGAGGCGTGGCGAAGTCGCACAGGACCAGCACGAACAAGAGAGACACGGCGCAACGCCGAAGCACGTCTACGATCGTACCAAATCCCTACCCGCGGCCTTTCAGGAATATGCGTAATCTGCGTAAAATGTGCGGGTCATGCTTCTGGGGCTGATATTTCTCGTGGCGCTCTATCTGACATTCGACGTCGCCGATCCGATGATGCCGGGAGCGCTGACATTCAGCGTCGAAGATTCCGTGGAGGCGCGCACAGCACCCCGCCTGCGCGCCGACGACGTTGCCACGCTCTCTGCGTCCGCTCCCGAATGGCTGCAGCTCATCGTCGAGCTGCCTGTCCGTTCGGACAGCAGGGGCGCCGGGCGAGGCGCGACCTTCATCGTGGCGCTGCCGCTGGTCGGAGGGAAGGTTGCCTACACCGGCTCGTGATGCTACATGAGCGCCATGACAAACGACCGACTCGTGTTGACGAACGCGAATGTCATCGACTGTGTTGCCGCGCGGCCGATCGTTGGCGGCAGCGTCGTGATCGAGCGAGGAAGGATCGGCGAGGTTCTCGATGGGAGCCGCTCGCCCGATACACGGAATGCGGACGTGATCGATCTGGAAGGTATGTATCTCTTGCCGGGGCTCTGGGACGTCCACATTCATCCCGACTATCTCGCCGCGACAGGCGCCAGCGCGGTCGACCAGACGATCGCGTTCGGCCATCGCTTGATGGAGGCGCTCACGGAGGCGGGGGTCGTGGCGGTGCGGTGTGCCGGCGCCGCGCACTTCATGGACGTGGCCTGGAAGCGCGCGTTCGACGCGGGTCACTACGTGGGTCCGCGTGTATTCGCAGCCGGCCACTTCCTGACCACCACCGGCGGCCATTTCCTGACATCGGGACATGCGCTCGAATGCGACGGCCCGTACGGCTTTGTCCGCGCGATCCGCGAGCAGATCAAGAACGGCGTCGATCACATCAAGCTCAATCTCACGGGCGGCATCATGGGCCCTTCCTGGGACCGCCACTGGCATTCATTCCTGCTCGACGAGGAGCTGGAGGCGGCGTTCGAGATTTGTCGCGCGCGCGATTTCCGGGTGATGGCGCACGCCACCAACCCCGCCGCGGTGAAGGCGGCCGTCCGGCTCGGCGCCCACAGCGTCGAGCACGGCTACATCATGGATGCGGAGTGCGTCGAGCAGCTCCGCGAAAGCAACACCTGGTATGTACCCACGCTGGCGATCAGCCATCTCACCCCCGATCAGGCCAGCGATCCTTGGGAGAAGCGATGGGTCGAGCAGCGCGATCTGTCAGCCGACCTGTGTGAGCGCGCGGACCAGGCTGCCGGTGAACACCGGGAATGGTTTCGGCGGGCACTCGGGGCCGGCGTGAGGATGGCGCTGGGCTCCGACATCCGGCCGCTCAAGGAGGCGGCGCTGCTCGAGCTGGGCCTGTGGGTGAAGGACGGAGCGACGCCGCGGCAGGCGCTTCTCGCCGCCACGCGCGATGCCGCTGAGCTCTGCGGCGTCGGCGCCACGCTCGGAACGATCGAGCCGGGCAAGCTCGCGGATCTCATCGTCGTCGCTGCCGATCCGCTGGAGGACATCACGAGCTTGCGCAAGTTGCGTCTCGTGTTCAAAGAGGGTCGCCTCGTCGCTGACCATCGCACGCGAGAGAAACAGGCGAGGAAGATGACAAGTCCGCACTAGCCATTCTCGAAGCGCCAGCGGGTCGCGCCTCGCGGGAAGCCCTCGAGGGTCCACGCAAAGGCCGTGGCGGGCCGGAGCGCCCAGAACGGTCGGAATGGCGTCTCATCTCCAGAAAAGTACTGGGGATACTTCTTCCTCGAAGCAGCCGCGGCCGTCGCGGCGAGCGGATGGGACGGCGGCTTCCTCGTCAGGAGTCGTCCTTCGCGGTCAGCATGAGCACGATCGTTACTCCGGAATCTCCGGCTCGACGAGTTGTGCAAGAAGCGTGAGTGATTCTTGCCAGCCGAGATAGCACGCCTCGGTTGGGATCGCATCGGGTATCCCTTCTTGCACGATGTTCACCTCGGTACCGCAGGACACCCTCTTCAGGGTGACCGTCGTTTGCATTTCGCCGGGGAGGTTCGGGTCGTCGAACTTGTCGGTGTGGCGAATGCATTCATGCGGCACCAGCTCGAGATATTTTCCGCCGAAGGAGTGGCTGTGGCCCGTGGTGAAGTTCGTGAAGGACATCTTGTAGGCGCCGCCGACCTTGGCGTCTATGTGGTGAACCTTGCCCGTAAAGCCGTTCGGCGGAAGCCATTTGGCCATTGCGTCGGCATCGAGGAATGCCCGATAGATCTTCTCGGGCGTCGCACGAAGCACCCGGTGAAGCCGGACGGTGTTTGTCGACACGGTCTTCTCCTTTCGATGCGTTGATCGGATTCAGGGCGCCACGTAGATCATCCAGGACACGGCGAAGCGGTCAGCGACCATGCCAAAGCGCGGAGAAAAGAACGTCTTCGTCAATGGCATCTGCACCTGGCCGCCGTTGCGCTGTGACCTCGGCACCGAGCGCCTTCCGATAGAAGTCGATCGCCTCCTCGCAGCGTCCGTCGAAGAACAGATAGGGCTGCAGTTGCATCGCTAGTGGCATTGTGGCCCTCCTTCCGCCTGTTTCGTCCACCGATAGCTCGCCGTCATCCCGCCGTCCCTCCTGCTTGTACAGGACGCCCGGGAGCAATCCGTAGAAGTCAGCGTGAAATCGCCTGACACCCGTGGGAAGGTTTCATTCGGCCTCACGCCGCCCGCCGCCGGTATTCGTGATGCAGTCCACCGACGCGCGGCACCTTCACCACTCTGCCCTCGCTCGGCAGCCGCACAGTCCGAGGCTTGGGTGCGTCTTTCGACAGCGATAAATGTGTCCGCGTCCCGTTGTAGTAGTCGACGTACTTCGACAGGATCTCTCAAAGATGCCGTTCGCCGATCACGACGACGTGGTCCAGGCATTCACGTCGAATCGACCCGATCACCACATCGTGATCGCCATATCGTCGAACTCGGATGACGGTCAATAGGCGCCGCCGGTTGCCAAACCATTTTCCTATAGACGTTGCGCGTACGTGGATCTACGATGGTGTCGACCTTG
>Ga0207684_10006467_pt1 | contig 10683 bp, 8 predicted proteins | sample KBSK5501metaG_FD_184342 | JGI IMG/M metagenome (GOLD analysis project Ga0207684, IMG submission 184342) | Corn, switchgrass and miscanthus rhizosphere microbial communities from Kellogg Biological Station, Michigan, USA - KBS K5-50-1 metaG... | ecosystem: Host-associated > Plants > Roots >... | reverse complement strand
TTCGACGGGCCGAAGGCGCGCGCCTGGCTGATGCGCTGGCTGCCCGCGCGGGCGTGGGAGAACGGCGTCTACATCGTCTTCTCGAACGCGGTCGGTCGCGACGACGACACGATCAAGCCCGGCCTGGCCATGGTCCTCGACCCCTTCGGTGAGGTGCAGGCCGAGAGCCGGGCCCTGGGCGACGACGTCGTCGTGACGGAGCTGAAGGCGGACAAGCTGGAGCGCGCCCCCGGCCGCCGCTACCTGCGCGCGCGACGGCCCGAGCTGTACGGCAAGCTCGTCGAGCCGCATCCCGCCGGCCAGCGGCCGGTCACGGAGCCGGGCTGGAAGGTGGACCCTGCGTAGCCGCCAATAGCAACTCGTTCTGGAATGAGTTCGGTCGGCGCTCGACGAGTGGTATAGTCTCCGGCTTCACCAGACACGAGCGAGGTTCGAAGATGCCTACCGCAACCATGAAGGCCCCGTTCTACGGCCACGTCCGGCAATACCACAGCATCAAGAAGGAGCTGGACGAGGCGATCCAGAAGGTGCTGGAGAGCAACCAGTACGTGATGGGCCCGGCCCTGAAGCAGTTCGAGCAGGACCTGGCGCGCTACTTCGGCATGAAGCACGCCGTCGGGCTGAACTCCGGCACCGACGCGCTCTGGCTCGTGTTCATGGCGCTCGGCATCCAGCCGGGCGACGAGATCATCACCAACGCCAACACGTTCTTCGCCACCGCCGAGGCGATCTGGATCGCCCGGGCGAAGGCGGTCTTCGTGGACTGCGACCCGAAGACGAGCAATATCGATCCCGCGAAGATCGAGGCCGCCATCACGCCGAAGACCAAGGCCATCGTGCCCGTCCATCTCTACGGGCTGTGCGCCGACATGAAGGCCATCAGCGAGATCGCCCGCAAGCGGAAGCTGTTCGTGGTGGAGGACAACGCCCAGGGCATCGACGGCCACGGGCCGGGCTGGAAGCAGGGGGAGCTGAGCGACGCCGTGTGCACCAGCTTCATCATCCAGAAGAACCTGGGCACGTTCGGAGACGGGGGAGCCGTCGTCACCAACCGCGACGACGTCGACGCCACCGTCCGCAGGCTCCGCAACCACGGCTCGACCGTGCGCTCGGTCCACAGCATGGGCTACAACAGCCGTCTCGACGACATTCACGCCGCCGTCCTGAGCGTCAAGCTGCGCCACATCACGGAGTGGACCGACCGCCGCCGCGCGATCGCCGCCCGTTACACGAAAGGCCTGCAGGGCACGAGCCTCAAGCTGCCCTACGAGCCCGCCGGCTACCGTCACGTGTATCACCTGTACGTGGTGGAGACGCCGAAGCGTGACGCGCTCGAGAAGTTCCTGCTCGACCAGGGCGTGGACGTGAAGCTGCACTATCCGATCGCGATCCACCAGCAGGAAGGCTACCCGTGGGGTCAGCTCGCCGACCTCCGGCCGAATGTGCCGAACTGCGAGCGCAACGCGGCGCAGTGCCTCTCGCTGCCGATGTTCCCCGAGCTGACGGACGAGGAGGTCGACTACACGATCGAGAAGTGCGTGGAGTGGGACCGGAAGAATCGGTGAGCCGGGTCTACAAGGTCGTCGTCGTCGGGCTGGGCAAGCGCGGCCGGCATCACGCGGCCGCCTTCCAGAACAGCCCGCGTTTCGACCTGGCGGGCATATCCACGCGCGACGCCGCCAAGCTCGAGAAGGCCGCCGCGGAGCTCGGCAATCCCCGGGCCTCGACCGACCCCCGCGCCCTGGCCCGGGAGATCAAGCCCGACATCTTCTGCTTCTGCACGCCGCCCACGGTGCGCCTGCCGCTGATCCAGGTCGGCATCGAGTCGCAGGCCCGGCTCATCGCCTACGAGAAGCCGATGGCCCTCTCGATGAACGAGGCGATCGAGATTCGGAAGGCGGTGCGGAAGGCCGACGTGAAGACGGTGGTCAGCCACCAGCACCGCTACGGCCAGCACTACCAGAAAGTCGCGGAGATCATCCAGAGCGGCGCCCTCGGCCGCATCCACACCGTCTACGGCCATTCGGTAGGGTGGATGCTCCATCTGTTCACGCACCTCGTCGACTACATGCGCTGGTACAACGGCAACGCGGAGGCCGAGTGGGTGATGGGGCAGGCGGCGGGCCGGGGCAAGCTCTCCGACAACCATCCCTCCCCTGACCACGTCGCCGGGATCGTCCACTTCGCCAACGGCGTGCGCGGCTACGTCGAGTCCGGCGCGGGCGCTCCCGACGTGCCCGAGGTGGATTATTGGTGGCGCAAGAACCGCATCGGCGCGCAGGGCACGGACGGCTTCGCGGAGGTGCTCACGGGTGCCGGCTGGCGCGCGGTCACGAAGGGCGGCGCGCAGTCGGGCGAGGGCTGCATGAACTACGACCTCGACATGCCTCCCTATGTCGAGGACATGGCGCGCTGGCTCGACGACGAGCGCCAGGTGCACCCGGGCAACGGGGAGAGCGCCTACAAGGGGTTCGAGATCACGATGGCGGTGCTGCGTTCGGTGGTGGAGCGCGGCCAGATCAAGCTGCCGCTGGGACCCGGAGAGCCCGAGGTCGACGCCATCAATGAGGTGCTGCCGGACCGGCCCGTTCTGCTCTCCACGGAAGCCAGCCGCAAGGAGTATCCTCGCTCTTTCAAGGGAGCCCTGCCATGACCCTCGACCGCCGCCAGGCCTTGCGCACGCTCGCCTTCGGGGGCATCGGCGCCGTGGCCGCGCCCGCCTGGGCGGAGACGCTCGCCGAGATCGCGCGCGCGCACGCCGATCATGCCCACACCGCCGTGGCCGCGGCCGCCGAGGCGGCGCCGTGGGCGCCCAAGGTGTTCAACGCGCACCAGAACGAGACGGTCGTCCTCCTCTCGGAGATGATCATTCCCCAGACCGACACGCCCGGTGCCAAGGCGGCGAAGGTGAACGAGTTCGTCGACCTCGTCCTCGACGACGCGAACGAGACCGAGCGCAAGCAGTTCCTGAACGGGCTGGCATGGATGGACGGCCGGAGCCAGGAGCTCTTCGGGACCGACTTCGTCTCCGCCGCCCCCGAGCAGCAGACCGCGCTGTTGACGATCGTCGCCTCCCCGAAGAACAAGGCGTTCGAGGACCAGGTCGGGATCGACTTCTTCAAGGCGATCAAGGCCCTGACCATCACCGGCTACTACACCTCCGAGATCGGGATGAAGCAGGAGCTGGGCGACGACGGCCAGCTCTTCTTCCTCGAGTACCCCGGCTGCACGCACCCGCAGCACAAGGCCTGAGGTGGCCCCCGAGGTCTTCGACGCGATCGTCGTCGGCTCCGGCGCCACCGGCGGCTGGGTCGCCAAGCACCTGACCGAGGCCGGCCTGCGGGTGGCGGTGCTCGAGGCGGGGCGCAAGCTGGACCCCGCGGTCGACTACACCGAGCACAAGCACCCGTACGACATGCCGCTGCGCGGCCGCGAGCGCGGCTTCCGCGCGCAGGTCGAAGAGCAGCCGATCCAGACGCGGTGCTACCAGTGCGACGAGTACACGAACCACCTCTTCATCAAGGACACCGAGCATCCGTACACGTTCCCCAAGGACAAGCCGTTCTACTGGATCCGCGGGCGCCACGTGGGCGGCAAGTCGATCATGTGGGCCCGCCAGACCTACCGGCTCAGCGACTACGACTTCAAGGCGGCCTCCCGCGACGGCTACGGTGACGACTGGCCGATCGGCTATGCCGACGTCGCGCCCTACTACGACCGGGTCGAGGAGTTCGTGGGCGTGAGCGGGCAGGCCGAGGGGCTGCCCCAGCTCCCCGACGGCAGGTTCCTGCCTCCCATGAACCTGACCTGCGGCGAGCAGCTCCTCCGCGGCAAGGTGAAGGAGAAGTTCGGACGCACGGTGACGATCGGCCGCTGCGCGATCCTGACGAAGGACCTGAACGGCCGGCCCAAGTGCCACTACTGCGGTCCGTGCTCGCGCGGCTGCACCACCGGCTCGTACTACAGCAGCCCCGCGAGCACGCTGCCCGCGGCCGACAAGACCGGCCGGCTCACGCTGATCCCCAACGCGGTCGTCAGCCACATCGAGGTGGACGGCGACGGCAAGTGCCGCAGCGTCCAGTACGTCGATCGCCTCACGCGCAACCACCGCGAGGCCTTCGGCAAGGTGGTGGTGCTCTGCGCCTCGACGCTGGAGTCGGCGCGCATCATGCTGAACTCACGCTCGGCCCGGTACGGCAACGGCATCGCCAACTCCAGCGGGGTCCTCGGCCACTACGTGATGGACCACGTCACCGGCGGGGGCGCCTCCGGCATCCTGCCCATGCTCAAGGGCGTCCCCGATTCCCGCGGCAACCGTCCCAACGGCATCTACATCCCGCGCTTCCGGAACATCACCGACAAGAGCCCGGGCTTCATCCGCGGCTACGGGTTCCAGGGCTCCTCCGAGCTGTCCAAGTGGGGCCATGCGAACTACCTGCCCGGGTTCGGGGCCTCCTTCAAGAAGTCGGTGCGCCAGGAGCAGCCGTGGTTCATCTACATCGGCGGGTTCGGCGAGTGCCTGCCCCGGTTCGAGAACTACGTGGAGATCGACAAGGAGAAGCGGGACGACTGGGGCATCCCCGTCCTCCACATCAGCGTCGCCTACGGGGACAACGAGAAGAAGCTGGTGGACGACATGGCCGACACGGCCGCGGAGATGCTGGAGGCGGTCGGGGCCCAGTACGTCCAACGGCAGGCCGAGATCTCGGCCCCCGGCCTGTCGATCCACGAGGTGGGCTCGGCGCGCATGGGCAACGACCCGAAGACCTCCGTGCTCAACAAGTGGCAGCAGGCCCACGACGTGAAAAACCTCTTCGTGATGGACGGCTCCTGCTACGTCTCCTCCGCCTGCCCGAACCCGACCATCACGTTCATGGCCCTCGCCGCCCGGGCCTGTGATTACCTGGTCGAGGAGTACCGGGCGGGCAGGGTCTAGCGACGGCCGTGCGGCCTCTGCGCTGGGGACTGCTGGGCGCGGCGCGGATCAACCGGTCGCTCATCCCCGCCATCCGGGAGTCGCGGCGGAGCGAGCTGGTGGCGGTGGCCAGCCGCGATCCCGACCGCGCCGCTGCCTACGCCCGCGAGTGGGGGATCCCGCGCAGCTTTGGCCGCTACGAGGAGATGCTCGCGGACGGCGGGATCGACGTCGTCTACAACCCGCTGCCCAACGGCCTCCACGCGGAGTGGACGATCCGGGCCGCCCGCGCCGGCAAGCACGTCCTGTGCGAGAAGCCTCTCGCGGTGACGGTGGGCGAGGTCGACGCGATCGCCGAGGCCGCCCGCGCGGCGGGAGTGGTGGTGGCCGAAGGCCTCATGTATCGCCACCAGACGCTGACCCGCGAGGTCAAGGCGATGGTGGAGCGCGGGGCGCTCGGCGACCTGCGCGTCGTCCGCGGCTGCTTCACGTTCCCGTTCACGCGCGAGGCCGACGTGCGGCTCGATCCCGCGCTCGGGGGCGGCTGCCTGTGGGACCTCGGCGTGTACCCGATCGGCTACGCGCGCCTGATGATCGGGGCCGAGCCGGTGGAGGCGTTCGGCTGGCAGACCCTGGGCCCCACCGGCGTCGACGTCGCCTTCGCGGGCCAGCTCCGCTTCCCCGCGGACGTCGTGGTGCAGTGCGACACCGGGTTCCGGGCCGCCTTCCGGCGGGACGTGGAGATCGTGGGCAGCGAGGCCAGCCTCTTCGTCCCGAACCCGTTCAAGCCGGGCCCGAGCGAGCCCGTCCATCTCGTCCGCGGCGACGAACGGCAGACGATCCAGGTCGCGGGCTCGGACGCGCACCTCTACCTGGGCGAGGTGGAGGATCTGGCGGATGCGGTGCTGCTCGGCCGGCCGACGGCGGTGAGCCTCGCCGACAGCCGCGGCACCGTGGCCGCGATCGTCGCGCTGCTCGCTTCCGCCCGCGAAGGCCGGCCGGTCAAGGTCGCGTGAGCCGCAGCCTCGACTGACCCGACGGCAGCGGTCGGCGCGCCCCCTGCCACACGATCTCGCCGTCGACCCCTTCCGGCAACCGTACGTCGGCCTCGAGCGCCTCGCCGTCGCGCTTCAGGCTCACGGCGACCTCTCCTTTCGGGTGCGGCACCGAGCCGGAGACGCGGGTGAGCCGCCCGAGGAAGGGACGGATCCGGACGCGCCGGAAGCCCGGCGCGGCGGAGTCGACGCCGAGCACCGTCCGCAGCAGCTCGAAGTTCGGGCTCGCCCCCCACGCGTGGCACTCCGACCGCGAGGGGTCTTCCTTCTCCGCCCACGTCGTGAGGCCGAGGGCGAGCATCCGGCGCCACGGCGCGAGCTGATCGAGGAGGCGGTCGCCCTCCCCGGTGCGGTTGAGGGCCGCGTGCACGTAGTGGCGGAAATAGATCGAGCAGGGCACCAGGCCGGGCTCGGTCAGGACGCGGCCGACGAGCGCCCGCGCCGCCTCGCCCTCGGCCACGCCGGCGAGGATGGCGAGGACGTTGGTGTGCTGGGAGAAGTTCTTCTTCGCGGGCGTGTCCGCGTACAACTGCCGGCTCGCGTCCCAATAGAGCCGCGGCACCTCGGCGCGGAGCCGGCCCGCCGCCTGGCGATACTCGGCGGCGAGCGTCTTCGAGCCGAGGTCGTCCTCCAGATCGGCGGCCGCGTCGTAGGCGAGGAGCAGTTGGAGGTCCATCGCGGCCGAGGCGCCCGAAGGGTCCTGGGGATCGATCCGGCCTGATGATGGCGACGCCCAGTCGCGGACGAAGTTCCATCCCGGCGGCGAGCCCGAAGGCCACGCGTCGGCCCAGTCGAGGAAGTTCCACCAGGGTAGCGCACCCAGCGACCCGCTCGAGCGCTGGCGCGCGGCGAAGAACGACAGCACCGTGCGCACGCCGGGAAGCCGGGCGCGGACGAACGCCGGGTCGTCGCGATACCACCAGTAATCGTGGACCATGCCGATCCACCACAGCGAGAAGGGCGGGATGTACTGCTGGAGGCGGGTGGGGAAACGGCTCATGGTCAGGCCCTCGGAGGTGCGCGAGTCGTCGATCTGCTCGATCGCGTTGCGCGCGAGCCGGTCGTCGCCGCTCGCGTAATACGACACCAGGGCCTGGATCCGCGTGTCGCCCACGTACTGGAGCTGCTCGTAGTAGGGGCAGTCCATGTACGTCTCGTGCGCGCACAGCCGGGCGGTGCGCCAGCCGACGTCGAGGATGCGGTCCAGCTCCGGCTCCCCGGCATCGAAGCGCGCCTTCCGCGTGAAGGGGTAGGCGGTGAACACGCCGCGCAGGTCCTCCACCGTGAGCGGCTCCTCGCGCGTGTCCACGCTCAGCTCGAGGTAGCGGTAGGTGCGCCACCACAGCGGCCGGAAGAGCCGGCGCGCGCCGCCGTCGGCGATGAACAGGTCGCGGAGGCCGCGCATCTCCTTGCCGTCGATCTCGTCGCGATGGCCCTTGTCGCCGGTCCCCGGCACCCACAGGTTTTCGGCGTAGCGCAGGCCGACCGCGGCGTCCTTGCCGCCGCTCACGACCAGCTCCGGGTACGCGGTGGTGAGGGATCCCTGGTCGAGGAGGAGCCGGGCCGCGGTCCGCGGCGGCACCGTGAACGGCGCGGGCGCGCGCGGGAAGGCCGCCGGCACCGTCACCCCGCTCGCGCGCCGCACGCGGTCGAGCCGCTCCGGGTGCTCGTCCATCGGCGGGACCGAGCGCGGGACGAGCATCCACCGGCTGGGCGCGTCGAAGGCGTCGCGCGAGCTGCCCGGCGGGCCCACCGCGGGCACCTTCCAGGACGCGTCGTCGAGCTCCGCCGTCTCCCAGCCCCACGGGTAGCGCGCGGCGGCGACCTTGTCGCCCGGACCGGCCACGTAGTACTGGTGGCGGATCTCCTCGCGATTCAGCGGCAGGATCTCGTAGGCCTCGTTGCGCAGGCACTTCCATCCGGCTCCGGTGTCCACGTCCTTCTCCGCGGGCCCGTCGCCCTGGAGCAGGAACCCCGTCTGGTTCGTGACCTGCGCCTCCGGCGTCTCCGGCCCGAAGTTCCAGACGACCGCGGCGAGGACGTTGTCCCCCGAGCGCAGGAAGGGCGCCAGGTCCACCGTCTCGTAGCGCCAATGGAAGAGGTCGCCGCGCGCGGGACCCGAGGCGACGCGGGCGCCGTTGGCGTAGAGTTGGTAGCGATTGTCGGCGGAGACGTGGACCACGAACGCCGCGGGCACCGGGTCGACGCGGAACCGTCGCCGGAAGTGGTAGACGCCGTAACCGGCGGGAGACGCGTCCGGCACCGAGATCCATCGCGCGGTCCACGGGCGCACGGTGGGGAGCACCGGCTCGGGAGCGCATGGAATCGCCCCCCCGGAGCCGGCCGCCAGCAAGACCCACACCGCGAGACGGCGCATCGCGACATAAGATATCAGGCCCCGGGAGGAGAGACATGAAAAAGACGACGGCCCTCGTCGCGGCGCTGCTGGCGGTTGGACTCGTCGCGGCTTCGCCCGAGAAGAAGGGCCTCGAGATCTACTGGATCGACGTGGAGGGCGGGGCGGCCACACTCGTCGTCACGCCGGCGGGGGAGTCGGTGCTGGTGGACACCGGCTGGCCGGGGGCGCGGGACGCGGACCGCATCCAGCAGGCGGCCCGGGAAGCCGGCGTGTCGCGCATCGATCACCTCGTCACCACGCATTGGCACGGGGACCATGTCGGCGGCGTCGCCGCGCTCGCCGAGCGCCTGCCCATCGGCCGCTTCTACGACCACGGCTTTCCCGAAGGCAATCCCTCCGACGTGGACGCCCTTCTCAGAGGGGCCTATCAGCAGGTCACCCAGGGGCGCTCGACCGTTCTCCATCCCGACGACGAGATCCGCCTCCGGCAGGCGCCCGGCGCGCCACCGGTCAGCCTCCGCGTCGTCACCTCCGACGGGATCGTGCCCGGCGAGCCTCCGGGCTCGGCGCAGACCCGGCCCTGCAAGGCGCCGCCCGCCCACGCCGCGATCCCCGACGACCCGTCCGACAACTTCCGCAGCCTGGGCCTGCGCCTGAGCTTCGGCCGCTTCGACTTCCTCGACCTGGGCGACCTGACCTGGAACGTCGAGCACAAGCTGGTGTGCCCGAAGAACCTCCTCGGGGTGATGGACGTGTACCAGGTGACGCACCACGGCAACGACGACAGCAACAACCCGGCCCTCGTCGCCGCGGTCGCGCCCACCGTCGCCGTGATCGACAACGGGGCGAAAAAGGGTGGGTCGCCGTCCGTCTACAAGCTGTTGCGCCAGACGCCGAGCGTGAAGGACATCTACCAGCTACACCGCAACGTGGCGACGAAGCAAGCCGACAACGCGCCCCCTGAGCTCACCGCCAACGACGAGGAGGCCTGCCAGGGCGAGTGGATCCGTCTCCGTGTCGATCCGCAGGCCACGAGCTACACGGTGGAGGTGCACGGCAAGAGCACGAAGCGGACCTATGCGGTGAAGTAGGGTGGTGGGTATGACGACGCGCGTCGCGCTCATCCCCGGGGGGGCGAAAGGCATCGGCCGCCGCATCGGGATCGATCTGGCCCAGCGGGGCTGGTCGGTGGCGGTCGCCTATCGCACCAGCCGCGACGCCGCCGAAGAGACGGTGGGGCAGATCGAGGCCGCGGGGGGGAAGGGGCTGGCCGTCGCCGCGGACGTGTCGGCGCCCGCCGAGTGCGAGCGGCTCGTGAAAGGCGTCGTCGACTGGCAGGGCCGGGTCGACGCCCTCGTCAACTGCGCGGGCCCCTTCCACCGCGTGGACCTCTTCTCCGAGACGCCCGAGGGCTGGCGGGAGATGTTCGCGAACAACCTCGATTGCCTCTTCTTCCTGTCGCGGCTCGTCGCGCCGGGCATGATCGAGCGGCGGTGGGGCCGGATCATCGCCTTCTCCATGTCCAACGCGGACCGCCTGGTCGCCCAGCCTCAGCTCACCGCCCACTACCTGGCGAAGGTGGGCGTGCTCGGCCTCGTCCGCACGCTGTCGAAGTCGCTGGCCCGGCACCGCATCACGGTCAACGCCATCTCGCCCGGCTTCATCGATTCGGGCTCGATGGGCGAGGAGGAGCTGAAGGCCATGTCCCGCAACATCCCCGCGGGCTACGTCGGATCGACGGCCGACACCTCTGGCCTCGCCCTCTACCTCCTCTCGGACGAGGCGGCCTACGTCACCGGCGCCAACATCCCGGTGAGCGGCGGCTGGGGCTGGTAGCGCCTTCGATCGCTTTCCTTGACACCCCGCCGAACGGCGTGTACAAGAAAATGAACACAGCTCCAATTGCGTTCGGCAGGCTCCTGTCTGCGCATTCGGACGGGACGGGACCCTCCGATTGTGGAGTAGCCGGCTACAGGGGGAGGCGTCCTTGACCCGATTCACGACGTCGCGACGGGCGTTCCTGGGCTCGGCGGCGGGCATGGCGGCGGCGTCGCTCCGGGCGCGGGAAGCGCCGGCGTCCCCGCGGCCGCGCCGGCTGAAGGTGGGCCTGGCGTCGTACTCGCTGCGCAAGTTCAGCCTCGACCAGGCGATCGAGATGTGCCGGGCGATGGACGTTCGCTACATCACGCTGAAGGACGTGCACCTGCCGATGACGGCGACGCCGGACGAGATCGGGGCCGCCCGCGCGAAGCTCGACGCCGCCGGCATCACGCTCATGGGCGGGGGCGTGATCTACATGAAGAACGACGAGGGCCAGGTGCGGAAGGCCTTCGAGTACGCGAAGACCGCCGGCT
>Ga0207684_10006465_pt1 | contig 10685 bp, 8 predicted proteins | sample KBSK5501metaG_FD_184342 | JGI IMG/M metagenome (GOLD analysis project Ga0207684, IMG submission 184342) | Corn, switchgrass and miscanthus rhizosphere microbial communities from Kellogg Biological Station, Michigan, USA - KBS K5-50-1 metaG... | ecosystem: Host-associated > Plants > Roots >... | reverse complement strand
TCTCGGAGGCGTTGTACTTGAGGGGGTCGTTCGTGGTGTGCTCCCGCGCGAAGTTCTCGGTCAGGCCGCCGGGGTTGCTGGCCACGAACCGGGCGGTGGCGTCCAGGCTCGGCAGCGGTCCGAGCGCGTACCTGCCGAAGTAGTAGTCCGGATCGCTGAACGAGTCGAGGGCCTTGTCGAGGGTCAGCTCCGGCGACCCCGTCGCGTTGAAGAACCGGTCCGAGTTGTTGCGCTTCTTGCTCTCGGAGCGGACCTTGGCCCCCAGCTTGAAGCTCCCGGAGCCGCTGCTCGTCCGGTAAGGCACGAGGAAGTTGAGCGCGCCGGCCACGTCGCGATCCGAGGTGCGATCGTTCCGGATCCGGTAGGAGTCCAGGACGTACGCCTTGGGATCGTTGATGTCGACGCCGTTGAGCACGCTGAAGAGCGGCCGGTACGGATCGCTCACGTCGATCCCCCAGGCGATGTTGCCGGGGCCGGCGAACGTGATGTCGGGTGCGTTCAGGGAGTTCTGGCGGGATCGGGAGTAGGAGAGGTTGTAATCGAGCCGCGGACCGCCCAGGTCGTGCTTGCCCCCGGCGGAGAGGCTGGCGATCTGCTCGTCGGGACGACGGCTCTGGACCTGCTTCTCCGTGGCACCGTTGTCGGCGGTCGTGGTCGGGGTGAGGTAGTCTCCGGCGGAGGGCGAGTTCAGCCATCGGTCGCCGTAGTTCTTGAAGTCCGACAGCAGCCCGCGCAGGTACAGCTCCGATCCGGGACCGAGCCGGTAGTCGAGCCCCCCCGCCGCGCCGTACCGGCTGCGCTGATAGCGGTACTCACGCACGTCCATGGCGGTGACGGTGGGAAACGACGTGTTCCCGAAGTCGACGAGACCAGGCGAGGGCTCGATGTCGTTGATGCCGCGACCGTCCCAGTCGTAGCTGCCGCCGATGATCAGCCCCAGCTTCTTGTCGGGGCCGAACCGCGAGGAGTATGTCGCGGCCCACTGTGTCATCTCCCGACCCCCGAGGAGGTTCACGTACCCTCCGTTGCCGGAGACGCTGAAGTAGGGGCTGTCGCCGGCGGTCTTGGTCACGAGGTTCACCGACCCGCCGATGGCGTCCCCGTCCTGGTCCGCCGACAGCGTCTTGCTCAGCTCGATCGCGCCGACCAGCTCCGAGCTGATCACGTCGAGCTTGATGTTGCGCACGCTCCCTTCCGGCGACGGGATGTGCGCGCCGTTGATCGTGACGTTGCTGAGGCGCGGGTCGGTGCCGCGGATCTGGACGTACTTGCCCTCGCCCTCGTCCCGCTCGAGGGAGACGCTGGGCAGCCGGCCGATGGCGTCCGCCACGTTGTTGTTGGGCAGGCTCTTGATGACCTCGGCGGGAAGGACGTTCAGGATGTTGTCGGCCGTCTTCTGCTGGTTGAGCGCCTTGACCTCACCGCTCGGCCGGGAGGCGGTGACCGTCACCTCGTCGAAGAGGCGCGGGCGCAGCTCCGTCACGATGTCGGCGCGGCCCCCGGGGCCGAGCTTGACGCTCTTCTTCTCCGGCTGGAAGCCGACGTACGTGATCTCCACGGTGTAATCCCCGGGGGCGACGTTCGAGACCGTGAAGGCCCCCTCCCGGTCCGTGACCACGGTCGTGGAGTGGGGCTCGATGTGGACGGTCGCCCCCGGCAGGGCGTTGTTGGCGATGTCGGAGACGCGACCGGTGATGACGCCCCTGGCCTCCTCGGCGTAGGCGCCGGCGCCGATGCCGAGCGCGAGGGTCAGAACGGCGCAGCTCAACAGTCTCATGAGACCTCTCGATAAAGAGACACGTTCAATGCTCCGATGACGCGCTGCGGCAGACCCGAAGTTGGCAGCGCGATGCGACGACGTCGCGACGAAAGCAAGACGACCCGGCGAAGACATGCCGCTCACTTCCGCGATAGCTTACACTCCGGTGTCAACATGGACCGGGGCGGGGGGCAAGGATCGGTGAGCGCGGTGAGCTACCGGTGCTGCGCGTCCGGGTCCTGCTCCAGGAGCTGCCGCCGGTGCTCGTCGGTCAGCGGCGTCGAGCGCCCGGCGGCGTAGTCGTAGTGGACGAGGACCTTGCGCGCCTCCGCGACCAGCCGCCGCGTGCGGCGCTCGGTGATGGCCTGCTCGACCACGAAAGACGAGCGGCCGATCGAAGCGCAGCGCACCCCGACGTCCAGGACCTCGGGGTAGGCGGCGGGAGAGCGGAAGTCGATCTCGGCCCGGGCCAGGATCATGTCCATCTGGCGCAGGTCGCGGAGCCGCGTGAGGTGGATCCACCAGGCCATCCGCGCCGATTCGAAGTAGGTCAGGTACACGGCGTTGTTGACGTGGCCGAGGGCATCGAGGTCGCGGAAGCGCACCTCCACGCCGAGGGTGAAGCGGAACGGCCGGTCGCTCAGCATCGCTCTCTCTCCGCGCGTGCGACGTCTTCCTCGACCTGGCTCGCCCACTGCGCGAGGACGGCGTCCGGCGTGCGCCGCAGCCCTTCTTCCGCCACCTCCAGCGCTTCGCGGTAGCGCCGCAGCTCCCGCAGGCACCACACCATCGTGAGATAGACCGAGCCCGCGTGGCGGAAGTTGTCGCCCTCCCCCAGCAGGGCCCGCGCCGCGCGCGCGTGCGCCAGCGCTTCCTCGTCGCGGCCCAGGGCGTGGAGGCAGCGCGCGCGGGCGTCGAGCGCCGGCACCGAGCGGGGCCACGCCGCCACCGCGCGATCGAGCACCGACAACGCCTCGGCGTCCTTGCGCGCTTCGAGCAGCAGCCGCCCCTTCAAGAGGAGGGCGCCGAGGTGGACCGGCTCGGCCGCGAGCAGCGCATCGAGGCAGCGGTGGGCCTCCTGCGTCTCGCCCTTCGAGACGAGCAGCTGCGCGTGGCTGAACGCCGCATCCATGGCTATCGGGGGACGCGCACGCGGGGAAAGAACCGGCGCAGGTAGTCCCGCAGGGCCGCCCGGGTGCTGGGAAACGCCAGCTCGTCCCAGGGCACGGCCTCGGGAGCGAACGTGCGCACCTCCTGGCATTCATCGCACGCCTTCAGCGTGCCCCCGAGCACGTCGGCGGCGTAGACGATCACGACGATGTCGCTGCCCGGGAACGAGTAGGCGTCGAGTATCCCGAGGAGGCTGACCTTCAGGTTCACCTCTTCCTGCGTCTCCCGCACCGCGGCCGCCGTCACCGCCTCGCCCCGATCCACGAAGCCGCCGGGAAAGACCCACTTCCCGATCTCCGGCTCGATGCCCCGCCGGGCGAGCACGATGCCGCCGTCCACCATGCAGATCGTGCAGGCGGCGACCTTGGGATCCAGGTAGAAGATGAAGCCGCAGGCGCCACACACCAGCCGGAGCGGCTCGCCCTCCTTCAGCACTCGCGGGACGAGCTTCCCGCCGCAGCGCGGGCAGAAGCGATAGTCGGGCGCGGAAGGCATCAGAGCGCGATTATATGCGGCGCCCGGGCGCGGGCGGCGCCGCTTCCGCGGGGTTTGACGTAAGCTATCGTCGCGCGGGCATCATGGCGATACGAAAGACCGGCTTCGCCGTCTCGTGGCAGTCGCTGTCCCCGATCCTGGGGATCTTCCGCGTGCAGCCGCCCGCGGGCAGCCGCTTCCCCGACTACGAGGCCGGGCAGTACATCGCGTTGCGCCGTGAGGACTGCGCGCTGACCCGACGCGTCACCGATGCCGAGGGGCGGGTGCGATACGTGCCCGACCTCGACGCCTCGGGCGTGCCGCGGCGGGGCCCGGTGAGCCACGCCTACTCCATCTCCTCCGCGCCCTACGAGACGCAGCAGGACGGCTTCCTCGAGTTCTACGTCGTGCGTGAGACGGACGACGAGGGCCGGCCCGGACGTCTCACCGAGTCGCTCTTCCGCATCGAGCCCGGGAAGGACGACGAGATCATCTATTTCGACCGCATCGCCGGGGACTTCACGCTGCCCAAGCGGGCCGCGGGCTTTCCCCACGTGCTCATGGTGGCGAGCGGAAGCGGGCTCGCCCCGTTCGTGTCGATGGTGAAGCAGCTCCGCTTCGAGGCCGGTCAGGGTCGTCGCGATGCCGTACGTTACACGCTGCTCCACGGCAACCGCACCGCCGAGGAGCTGGCCTACCACCGCGAGCTGCAGGCCGTCGCCGCGGAAGGCCCGATCGACTTCCGCTATCTGGCCACGGTGAGCCGGCCCGCGCCCTCCGGGCCCGATCCGTCCCTGGGCCGTGGCCGGGTGAGCAACGTGCTCCGCCTCCTCCTCGACCTGCCCCTGAAGGAAGAAGAGGACCTGGCGGCGGCGGAGGCCAAGGGCGACGGTGTCGAGAAGGCCCGGGCCGCCCTCGGCCGGGCGGTGCGGCCGGCGCTTCCCGTCGACGCGCCCCTGGCCGCGCTGCGAGAGCGGTTGGTCCCCGCGGATACGGTCCTGATGACCTGCGGCAACGCCTCGGCCATGTCGGACGTGCAGCACGCCGCGGCGACGCGCAGCATCCGCTTCGAGAAGGAGGACTGGAAGCCGACCCTCTATCCATGAACCTCATCGCCCGCTACCACGAGATCGCCCTGAAGGGGCGCAACCGACCCTTCTTCGTGGAGAAGCTGGCCGACAACCTGCGCCGCGCGCTTTCCGATCTCCCGGGCGTCACCGTGCAGCCCTTCTCCGCCCGCATCGGCGTCCACGTCCCCGACGAAGTGCCCTGGGAGGTCGTGCATGAGCGCGTGGGAAGGATCTTCGGCGTGGCCAACTTCTCCCGCGCCCGGGACGTGCCCCCCGACCTCGAAACGCTGAAGCGGGCGGCGGCGGACGAGCTGCGCGGCGCGAGCTTCGCGTCGTTTCGCGTCACCACCCGCCGCTCCGACAAGTCCTTTCCGCTGAACTCCGGCCAGATCGACCGCGAGGTCGGCGCCGCCGTCCAGGCCGCCACCGGCGTGCGCGTGGACCTCGAGGAGCCGGACCTGACGTTGTGGGTGGAGGTGCTGCGCGACCGCATCCTGTACTCCTTCGAGAAGCATCCGGGCCCGGGGGGCTTCCCCGTGGGCAGCTCCGGCCGCGTGCTCGCCCTCCTCTCGGGCGGGATCGACTCCCCCGTGGCCGCGTGGCGCATGATGAAGCGCGGCTGCCGCGTCGTCCTCGCGCACTTCCACGCGTTCCCGCTGCAGGACCGCAGCACGATCGACAAGACGCGGGAGCTGGCCCGCATCCTCACCCGGTGGCAGCTCCGCTCGCGGCTGCTCCTGATCCCTTTCGGTCCCGTGCAGCAGTCCGTCGTGGCCGCCTGTCCCGCGCCGCTGCGGGTGGTGCTCTACCGCCGCTTCATGATGAGGATCGCCGAGGTGCTGGCCCGCCGGCGTCGGGCGCGCGCGCTGGTCACGGGCGAGAGCCTCGGGCAGGTGGCGTCCCAGACCCTCGACAACATGGTGGTCATCGGCGAAGCCACGCGTGCGCCGGTGCTGCGGCCGCTGGTGGGGATGGACAAGGAGGAGATCACCGCGCAGGCGCGCCGCATCGGCACCTTCGCCGTGAGCACGCTGCCGGACCAGGATTGCTGCCAGCTCTTCGTGCCCCGCCATCCCGCCACCGCCGCGAGCCGCGAGGAGGTGGAGCGGGCGGAGGCGGCGCTCGACGTGCCCGCCCTCGTGGCGGCCGCCCTCGAGGGCGTCACCGAAGAGCGGTTTCAGTTCCCCGAAGAGCGCGCTACCCCGAGCGCAAGCGGCGCCGAGCCTAGCCCACGTTGACGTTGATGGAGCAGGTCCCCGTCGCGCCGCCCGTCTTGACGGTGGCGGTCGCGGTGAAGCCGCCGGCCGCGCCGTAGACGTGGAGCGGACGCTCGAGGCCGCCCACGCTCTGGCCGTCGCCGAAGTCCCAGAAGTACGTGCACCCTTCGTGGAAGCAGTAGTTGGGCACCACGTTGAACTTCACTCCGAAGGCGCCCTGCCGGGTCGCCTTGCACACCGGGGTGAGCGCGCCGAAGACGTGGATCTCGTCGGTGCAGCTGCCGCTGGCCGCGCCGCTCGTCGCCGTCAGCGTCGCCAGGTAGGTCCCGACGGAGGAGTAGGTGTGCTGGGTCGCGGCGTCGGCCGCGGTGGCCCCGTCGCCGAAGCGCCAGAGGTAGGTGAACTGGCCGTTGCCGCCGAGCGGTTCACCGCGGAAGCTGACGGTGTGCGGCACCGAGCCCTCTTCCGGCTCGATGAAACAGGCCAGGCGCACGTCGCCGTCCACCCGCACGCTCACGGCCGAGCTGACCACCGACTCGCCTCCCGAGACCACCTTCAGCGTGGTGTTGTAGACGCCTCCGTTGACGAAGCGGACGTGCGGGTTGGCCTCCGAGGAAGACGTCCCGTCGCCGAAGCTCCAGGAGTAGATGTAGCTGCCGGTGCCACCGGAGACGCTCGAGGTGAAGGTCACGTCCAGCGGCGTGCGCCCGGAGGTGGGGCTGGCCCCGATGGAGACGCTGAGCGAGCCCGAGGTCTGGGGCGCCGTGAGACCCTTGTTCTCGTTCTTGCACCGGATCAGGACCAGCGGCACCAGGATCAATATTGCGGCGGCGACGCCGTGAAGAGGCCGTGCCTGCGACATCATTGCCCTCCCGTTGCGAGCGGATGTGACACGTCGTTATAAGCCTGCGCCGGGCCCTTGTCCACACGGGCCGGGCCCCCGAGAGGCGGATGTATAATCCCTCACACTGGAGGGCGCGCGCGTGACGGAGTCCCGAACCAGCCTGCGTTTCCGCGAGATGGTGGCCCGGCCCGATGCCGACGTCGATCTGGCCGAGGCCTCTCTGCTGATCGCGGGCGAGGAATACCCCGACCTCGACCCGGGCCGGTACCTGGCCCGCCTGGACGGGATGGCCGCGGCGCTTCGACGCGGCGCGGGGCACGCGAGCGTCGAGGAGGCCGCCGCCGCCCTCAACCGGCTGCTCTTCGAGCAGGAAGGCTTCCACGGCAACACCGAGGATTACTACGATCCGCGCAACAGCTTCCTGAACGACGTGATCGACCGGCGCACGGGCATTCCCATCTCGCTCTGCACCGTGTACATGGAAGTGGGCCGCCGGGCCGGGCTGTCGGTGGAGGGCGTGGGCCTGCCCGGCCACTTCGTGGTGCGCCTGTCTTCGCCGGCGGCGCCCGTGCTCGTCGACCCGTTCCACGGGGGCACGATACTCACCCTGGAAGACTGCCAGCGCCGCCTCGACCGCATCTACTCCGGCCGCCTTCGCCTCGCTCCGGGCATGCTCGCCGCGTGCGGCCGCAAGGCGATCCTGTCCCGCATGCTGCGCAACCTGAAGGGCATCTACGTGAAGGCCGGGGACTACTCGCGGGCGCTGCGGGCGGTGGAGATGCTGCGGAGCCTCGATCCGGAGAGCGTGGACGAGCTGCGCGACCGGGGCATCCTGTACGCTGCCCTGGACTGCTACGGGGCGGCGGCCGCGGACCTGGAGGGCTATCTCGCCCTGAGGCCGCAGTGCGCCGAGGCCCCCCAGCTCGCGGCCAAGGCCGCCGAGCTGCGGGCCCGGGCCGCGCGCTTGAACTGAGACTGCGGAGGACGACATGAGCACCGCCAAGGCCATCGACACGAGCGCGGGCACGCGCGGCATCAAGGGCATCGAGGACCTGCTGGGGTCCGACGCGCGGGCGCTCCTCGAGCACCGCTGCGAGGGCATCCCGCGCGAGATGCTGCACCTGCCGGGACCCGACTTCGTGGACCGTGTCCACGCCGCGTCGGACCGCCCCGTCGCCGTCCTGCGCAGCCTGCAGCAGATCCTGTCCCACGGCCGCCTGGCGGGCACCGGCTACGTCTCGATCCTGCCCGTGGACCAGGGCATCGAGCACTCGGCGGGCGCGTCCTTCGCGAAGAACCCCGCGTGCTTCGATCCGGAGGCGATCGTGAGGCTCGCGATCGAGGGCGGCTGCAACGCGGTGGCCTCGACGCTGGGGGTGCTGGGCGCGATGGCCCGCCGCTACGCGCACAAGATCCCCTTCATCGTGAAGATCAACCACAACGAGTTCCTCACCTACCCCAACAAGTTCGACCAGATCATGTTCGCGCGCGTGAAGCAGGCGGTCGACATGGGGGCGGTGGCCGTCGGGGCCACGATCTACTTCGGCTCCGCGGAGTCGTCGCGCCAGATCCAGGAGGTCGGCGAGGCCTTCCAGCACGCCCACGAGTCGGGGCTCGCCACCGTGCTCTGGTGCTACCTGCGCAACAGCGCCTTCAAGACGAAGGAGGCCGACTACCACCTGTCGGCCGACCTCACGGGGCAGGCCAACCACCTCGGGGTCACCCTGGAGGCCGACATCATCAAGCAGAAGCTGCCCGAGAACAACGGCGGCTACCTGGCGCTCTCCAGCAAGGAGAACCCTTACGGCAAGACGGACAAGCGCGTCTACGAGAAGCTCGCCCCGAACCACCCGATCGACCTCACGCGCTACCAGGTCGCCAATTGCTTCATGGGCAGGGCCGGGCTCATCAATTCGGGCGGCGCATCGGGCGAGAACGACTTCGCGGAGGCGGTGCGCACGGCGGTGATCAACAAGCGCGCCGGGGGCATGGGCCTGATCTCCGGGCGCAAGGCGTTCCAGCGTCCGACGGCCGAGGGCGTTCAGCTCCTGAACGCCATCCAGGACGTCTACCTCTGCAAGGAGATCAGCGTCGCGTAGGGGCTAGCGCCGCTCCAGCTCGAAATTCCCGGTCACTTCCTGGCCGGCGGCGTCGGAGCTGATCTTGCCCGTGATCTTCTGGCCGTCCCACTTCCCGGCGTAGTAGCGCAGCCCGCGGCCGGCCTGGGCCTCGAAGCGCACGCTCCCATCCCGGCCCTGCTCGACGTTGGCGAGGGTGACGGTGATCGTCAGGGCGCGCTGATAGGTCAGCGCGCCGGCGGGGGGCGCGAAGTTCGCGGTCACGTACTTCCTCTCCCCCGACTCGGTCTCGCTCCCGGACCAGTCACCGGCGAGGCGCAGCGGCGGCACGCTCGACGTAGGCGCCGCCGCGGTGGTGGGCTCCCCGGCCGGAGCCGGCACCGAAGCCGGCAGGCGAAGACCGAGCGTGCGCAGGGCGACGCGCGCGGGGGCCTTGCCCTGGGCCAGCACGGACCGCGGCACGCCGGCGGCGGCGCTCTTCCGGGCCACCTCGAAGAGGTCCCCGAGCGGCTTGCCGTCGGGGGAGAGGGCGGCGGCGTAGTGTGGCTTCTCGCCGCGCGCGAGGAGCAGCACGAGGTCGCGCAGCACCGCGCTCCACCACGACGCGAGGCGGCCGGGTGTCGCCGGCCCCCCCTTGCCCTTCAGCTTCGTCCAGTCCTCGTTGTAGGCGGCCGCGTCCTCGGGCCGCGCCTCCACGAGCGGCTGGTTCTTGCCGGAAAGGAAGAGGCCGTACCCGCCGTCCGTGAGCCGCACCTCGATGTCGGCGTCGCGCGACGCCTTCAAGGCGCCGGCGGCTTCGTTCAGCCGGCGCTGCGTCTCGAACGCACGGTCGAGGGCGGAGTGCCCGCCCACCGCGCTCAGCACGAAGGCGGGCCCCACCGCCGTGGAGATCACCGCATGGAGGTGCCCGGCCTCGTCCTCGAAAGGCTCGGCCGAGAAGCGCAGGTCGACCGGATCGGCGGGGCCGGGCCAGGCCAGGCTCGACTGCCCCACGTTCTCGAGGCCCGCGATCCTCAGCTCGACCGGCAGCTCCCCCGCCGGGGCGTCGAGGAAGGGCACCACGAACTTCAGCTCCTCCTCGCTGCTCGTCCCCACGACCGCCCGCGTCCCCGCGACCCGCACCACGTCCCGCGCGGGATCGCGAGTGAAGCCCCGGCCCTGGATCGTCACCGTGTCGCCGGCGCCGGCGCTCCGCGGCTCGAGGGAGAGGATGAGGGGAAGGCGGCCCAGGATGAACGGGGCGGGGTTGGACGGGTCGGCGCCCATGGACACCACCACCGGCACCGAGGTTCCGGGCGGCCCAGCGATCTGGGGCACCCGCACCTTGATCGTCGTGCTCGTGACCTCCACGACGGGGACGTCCACGTTGCCGAAGCGCACGGACGCGCCCTGGCCCCACCCGCTGCCGGCGAGGACCACCTCCTCGCCGGGCATCGCCACGCTCGGCGACAGCCCGTGGATCCGCGGCGCCTGGTAGACCGCGATGAGAGACGAATCCGAAGTGCTCCCGCCGACCGTCACCGTCACCGGCACGCGGTTGGGCCGGCCGATGGCGGCCGGCACGTCGGGCACCTCGACCTGGAGCTGGGTCGGCGTGGCGCTGACGACGCGCCCCTCGCGGCTTCCCTCGAAGCGCACGAGGTTGCTCGAAAGCGTCTGTGAGAAGTTCTTGCCGGTCAGCGTCACGATCTCGCCGGCGCGCGCCCGGGAAGGCGCGATGGACTGGATGGACGGCGCGCCCATGCCCCGCATGAGGAAGAAACCCACGACGGCGAGGAGAACGAGGACGCCCGCGCCGATGGCGGCATAGCGGCCGATCGGCGACGCGGCCGCCGCGCGCCCCGGCCGCTCCGCTCGCGCCGGGCGCTCCGGGCGCACGCGAGCCGGCGGCGCCGTCGGCCTTTCCGCCGCCGGCAGCGGGCGGTCGGGACGCCGGGCCGGCGGAGTCGCATCGGCTTTGGCGGCGGGCGCCATCGGCTTCGCGGCCGCGGGCGGCGAGGCGGCCGCCGCTCGCGGGATCGGAGGCGGAGTCACCGGCAGGGGCGGGGGAACCGGCGGTGGCGCCACCGTCGG
>Ga0207684_10006460_pt1 | contig 10690 bp, 10 predicted proteins | sample KBSK5501metaG_FD_184342 | JGI IMG/M metagenome (GOLD analysis project Ga0207684, IMG submission 184342) | Corn, switchgrass and miscanthus rhizosphere microbial communities from Kellogg Biological Station, Michigan, USA - KBS K5-50-1 metaG... | ecosystem: Host-associated > Plants > Roots >... | reverse complement strand
GCTATCGTTTAAGGTCCGGGCTGGCGGGCTGAGGTAGGCGGGAAGGCATGAGTCGTCGCCGCACGTTCAGACGGGACCGGAGAAGGCGGCGGACCGTCATCACCGTGGTGGTCGTCGCCGTCCTCGTCCTCGCCGTGGCGGCGGGCGGAGTCGGGTACCTGCTGCTGCGCACGATCGGCAGCCCGCAGCAGACCGCGGCAAGCTACCTCGCCGACTGGCAGCGGGGCGACTACCCGGCCATGGACAAGATCAGCGTGAACGCCCCGCATTCCGGGCTGGCCGCCCCGCTGCGCCAGGTGGCCGCGGACGCCGGCGTCCGCCATTGGCACCTGGCGCTCGGCCGGGTCACCACAAACGGCGGGTCGGCGCAGGCGCGGTTCACCGCCACGGCAGACCTCGCCAGCAGCCACGTGTGGACCTACCAGGGCCAGCTTCAGCTGGTCAAGCGGAACCGGCACTGGTGGGTGAACTGGAGTCCGGCCGCGATCTACCCCGGGCTCAAGGCGGGCGAGCGGTTCGTGCTCAGCGCCGTGTGGCCGCCGCGGGGCCAGGTGCTCGCGGCCGACGGCACCGTGCTCAGCTCGCCCGCGGTGATCGCGGAATCCGGCTCCATCTCGCTGCTGACCGGCAACGTGGTGGCGGCTACCACCGCCCAGGCCAGGGCGCTGGGCGCCCCGTACAAGAAGGGCGACCTGATCGGCCAGGGCGGGATCGAGCAGGCCTACCAGATCCGGCTGGCCGGCCGCCCCTCCCTCACCATCCGGATCGAAGGCCCGGGCACGCACGTGGACAGCACCGCAGCGCGCTTCGCCGCCGTCAAGGGCGCGCCGGTGCAGACCAGCATCGACCTGCGGTACCAGCTGGCCGCGGCGCACGCCGTGCGGTCCGCGCCGACGTCCAAGCCGGTGGACATGGTGGTGCTCCAGCCGTCCACGGGCAAGGTCCTCGCCGTGGTCGAGCGCCCCGGCGGGTTCGACCGCGCGCTCCAGGGGATCTTCCCGCCCGGGTCAACGTTCAAGGTCGTGACCGCTTCCGCGCTCACCAAGACGGGGCTGCGGCCCTCCAGCACCGTGCAATGCCCGCCGACGGTGAACATCGGCGGCCGGACGTTCCACAACTTCGACAACGAGCACCTGGGCACCACCAGGCTGCTGGACGCGTTCGCGATCTCGTGCAACACCACGTTCGCGATGCTGGCCACGCAGCGCCTCCGGGGGTCCGAGCTCAAGTCCACGGCGGAGGAGTTCGGCTTCAACGCCAAGCCGGCGCTGGGCATCCCCGCGACGCTCGGGCGTTTCACCACCCCGCACCAGCCCATCGACCTGGCGGCCGACGCGTTTGGTCAGGGGACCGACCTGGTCAACCCGCTCAGCCAGGCGGCTGTGGTGGCGGCCATCGACAACGGCACCTGGCGGCCGCCACTGCTGGTGACCAACCCCGCGCCGCGGCAGTCCGCGCAGCCGCGCAAGCTCAGCGCGGGGATCCTCAGCGCGCTGCGCCCGATGATGCGGGCGGTGGTCACCATCGGGACCGCGGCCCGGGTCGGTTTCCAGCCGGGGGTCTACGGCAAGACCGGGACGGCCGAGTACGGGTCCGGCGCGAACCCACCGACCCACGCATGGTTCATCGGTTACCGCGGGGACCTCGCCTTCGCCGTGCTCGTCGAGGGCGGCGGCGTCGGGGCCGACGCGTCCGCGCCGATCGCCAACTCGTTCCTGCGCCGCGTGTGATCAGGGCACGGCCGGCGCGGCCTCCATGGCGGCGGCCGTCTGCGCCGGTTCGGGCGCCAGCGGCAGGAGCACCTCGAACATCGAGCCGTGACCGAGCGTGCTCTGCACCCGGACCGAGCCGCCGTGGGCCGCCGCGATCGCCTGCACGATCGCCAGGCCGAGGCCGAGGCCGCCGGTCTGCCGGCTCCGGTGTGGATCCGCCCGGGCGAACCGCTGGAAGATCCGCTCCAGGTCCGCACCGGCGATGCCGCTGCCCGTATCGGCGACCGCCAGCACCACGTGCGCTGCCTCGACGCGGGCGCCGACCTCGATCCTGTCATCCGCCTCTGTGTGCGCGACGGCGTTCTCAAGCAGCGTGTCGAGCGCGACCGCGAGGCGATCGCCGTCGCCGAGGACGGTCGCCTCGGCCACCGGGCCAAGCCGCCACCGGCGGGGGGTATGACTCCACCGGTCGAGCGCGTCCACCACCACCGACTCCACCGCAACCGGGGTCAGGTGCAGGAAGTCGGGACCCTCCGCGGAGGCGAGCAGCAGCATCCGGGTGGCCAGCCGGCGCAGCCGCATCAGCTCGTCGGTCACGACCCGCGCGTCCGCGGCGACCGTGGTGCTGGTGACCGCCTGCTCGATCAGTTCCGCGTGGCCGAGCGCGACCGTGATCGGCGTGCCAAGCTCGTGCGAGGCGTCCTGCAGGAACCGGCGCTGCTGTTTCAGCAGGCGCAGGTTCTCCTGCGACACCCGCTGTACCTCTTCCATCGCGACGAGGCGTTCCTGGGTCGCCGCAAGCCCCCTGCGGCCGTGCCAGACCATCACCAGGAACATGAGCGCGATCAGCGGGACTTCCGCGAGATAGTCGAGGTCCTGCCGTCCCTGGAGAACCTGAACGCCGATGATGCCACCGGTCGCGAGCGTCACCGCGGCCATGGTCAGGATGGTGGGCTGCAACCGCCACAGCCGGAAGCCGTAGATCACGGTCAGGCTCACCCAGATGGCGAGGAACGGGATCGTCTGCCAGGCGGGAAAGATCCGCATGGCGACCAGGTTGAGCGCGACGAACACGACCCAGACGATGTCCACCCAGGACGAGCGGCCCCACCGGAGCGCCTGCCAGGACCACTGCGAGGCGAGCTGCCGCGGGTTCGTATGGCGGTGTCCGTTCTGTGCCGCCCTGAGGCGTGGCGGCATCCACCGCAGAGAGCGCTGCGACGTCACAGTCCCTCCCAACGTGGTGCGGCAGCGTTCGCGTCGTTAAGCTGCCGGGTCTGGGCGCTACCGCCCGGGCACCCCCGCCGGGTCGCTGACAAGCCTGCCGCCGAGGGGCAACTGGCGTCAACTCCGGCAGGTACCGCGATCGGAGGTTCCCCGCAGTGCCCGACACGGACTGGCACGCCCCGCTGGCCGAGCTGCCAGAGGATGTGGCCGAGACGCTCCGGGCGCGGGGCGCCCGGCAGCTCAACCTCTACCGCGCGCTCTCCAGCTCGCCCGAGGTGGTCCGCGCGTGGCTGGGCTACATCTGGTCGCTGCGGGACGACTGCGTGGCGACCCCGCGGCCGCTCCGGGAGCTGGTGATCCTGCGCACCGCTGTCCGGCATGCGTCGCCCTACGAATGGCACCACCACCGGCTCATGGCTGCTGAGCTGGGCGAGGAGAAGATCGCCGGGGTCGCGCGCTGGCGTGACAGCGCGGCATTCGATGCGGGGGAGCGGGCGGCCCTGGAGCTCGCGGACGCGGTCTGCGACGGCCAGGTGCAGGGCGAAGTCGCACGCGCGGTGGCGGAGCGCTTCGGCGACCGCGGCCTGGTAGAGCTCGCGGTTACCGCCGCGGCCTACGTGATGGTGCCCCGCGTCCTGTCCGCGCTCGGCGTTCAGCTCGAGCCGGAAGCGAGCTGATCGCGAAGCTCCTCGACGTGCAGGCCCGGGACATCCAGGAACGCGATGATCCGGCACGGGCACGCCTCGCCGCCCTCGAACTTCCACGGGAACGCGCCAATGACGCAGCGGGTGTTGAGCACGCGGTCGATGTCCCCGCCCACGTTCTCGGCGTGGATGCAGCCGCCGGGGAAGGCGAGGTAGTGCATGGGGAACAGGTCCTCGGTGATCTCCCGGCCGCTCAGGTGGTGGGTGTACGAGTACTCGCCGAAGAACTCCCGCGCGCTCATCCCGACCTGGCGCTCGAACCGCTCGGTGATGTCCGGGCGCATGTGCCGGATCGTCGTGTTGATCGGGTGATCCCCGGAGCCCGCGTCAATGCCCCACCAGGCGATCTCCATCTCGAGCATCCAGTTGGCCAGTTCGACGCCGCCACCGGGGTGCATGCAGAAGTAGCGGACCAGGTCCTGCTCCGGCTGGCCCTGGTAGTAGCGGTGGAATCCGGTGTGGATGATCAGGATGTCGCCGCGGCGCACCTCCGCCTTGGCCAGGATGTGCTCGGGCTTGATCACATCCCAGTCGTGACACACGTCGGAGACGTCGACGATGACCCCCTGCCGGATCAGCTTCTCCAGCGGCAGTGAAGCGATGTCCTGGCCGCCGTCGGTGCCGTGCATGGGACCGTCGAGGTGCGTCCCGGTATGCAGTGACGTTTCGATCCGCTGGGACACGATCCGGTTCGTCTGCAGGGTCTGCGTGTAGTAGATGCGCGCTCCGGGGTAGCCGACCCAGCCGGGTGTGTGCAGGTTCCATGGGTGCGTCAGATCGACGAGACGCATGCTCTCTCCCTGAGGACGCCGTTGACCGGATAACAAGCTGTAAGATATATCATGTACCATGACAAACAGGGCTGATGAGGCCGGTGTGCAAGTGCTGCCCCTGCGCGGCGCCGGCCCGTCACTGCCCGTCCTCGCGGGCGACGGAACCGCGCGGGCGGTCATCTGGCCCGGCGCCGGCGCAACCCAGCGGTCGATCCACCTGATCCAGCTCGCCCCGTCATCGGGAACCCTCCGGCTGGAGCACCCGGCCGAGAGCGTCTATTACGTCCTGGATGGCTCGGGCGCGGTGGCCGGCGACCGCCCGGCGGCGGCCACTCCGCTGGTGCCCGGGTCGATGGTGCACGTGGCACCGGGCACCGGGTACCGGTTCAGCGCCGGCCTCGATGGGCTGGAGATCTTCGGCGGGCCGTGCCCGCCCGACCCGGCTCTCTACGCCGCCGGGGACGGCACGGATAGCAACACCGCGCCGCGGGCCGGCTCATTTGAGAGCACCGGCGCCGCCGCCGGGGACGGCACGGATAGCAACACCGCGCCGCGGGCCGGCTCATTTGAGAGCACCGGCGCCGCCGCCGGGGACGGCACAGGTGGCAGCACCGCGACGGCGACGGCTCATTTGAGAGCACCGGCGCCCGCGGGGGACGGCGCGGATGGTGCGCACCAGGCGGCGGCCGGCGAGGACGGCGGCACGGCCGAGCCGTCGATCACGGTGCTGCACCAGGACAAGCCCGCGCTGATGCTGCCGCTCATATCGGCCGACGCCAGGATGATCGCCTGGCCCGGCAACGGCGCCTGGACGGCGACCATGAACTACGTCCGGATGCGGCCCGGCGAGGAGAACACCCCGCACACCCACGCGGAGTCAGAAGATACGATCGTGATCCTCGAGGGCCGCGGCAGCATCGACGACCTGACCCACGGCGAAACACACGAGTTCGGGGCCGGGGACGTGATCCACGTGCCGGCCGGGTTGCGTCACGCCGTTCGCGCCAACCGCGGCGAGAACGTGGTGAGCGTCGGCGGCCCCTGCCCGGCAGACCTGCCCTTCTTGCGGGCGTGCGGTGCCGAGATCCCGGAACGGGACCAGCCCGCACCCGGCCAGCCACGGCGCCACGGCATGCCTTGACCCGGGCGGGCGACCGCCCAGAGCGGACAATGAGAGAAGGCGACCATGCGCAGTCACGCCAGACACGCCAGCACCCGGGCACCGGCCGCGGGCCTCCTGGCGGTGCTTCTCACCCTCGCCGCGTGCGGTTCGCACGGCTCCACGGGCGGGTCCGGCGGCACCGGGCCGCTCACCTTTGCCGTTTTCAACCCATTCAGCGGCAAGGACGCGAGCTTCGGGCCGGAGCAACTGGCCGGCTGCATCCCGGCCGCTGCCGCGATCAACGCCGCCGGCGGAATCCTGGGCCACACAAAGATTTCTTGCAAAACGTCAGACAGCCGGGGTGACCCGGCAGACGCCGTGCCAGCCGCCGAAGCGCTGATCGCGACGACGTCGTCGCTCGTGGGGGTTCTCGGGCCGAGCTCGGACGAGGCGAGCGCGACCGTGCCACTTTTCAACCGGGCGCACATCCCGATGTTCGGCGACACCGGCCAGGCCGTGTTCAACCAGAGCTCGTTCAAGTACTTCTACCGGATCACCCCGCCCGACGACGCGGTCGGCTACGCGATGGCTGTGTACGCGCACCAGAAGGGGTACGCCACCGCCGCCGCAGTCTTCGGCAACGACATCAGCTCGCAAGGGTCGCTGGGCACCGTCGTGGCCGGGTTCAAGAAGCTGGGCGGCAAGATCGTGCTGGTCCAGTCGATTCCGCTCGACCTGAGCTCCTACCGCACGGAGGTGTCGGCCCTGGCCGCCGCGCACCCCAGCGTGATCTTTACCGAGGCCGACCCGCAGACGAGCGCGACCTACTTCGCCGAGGTGAAGCAGCTTGGGCACCTGGGCCCGTTCATCGGCACCGACGGGACGACGCAGCCGCCGTGGCTTAAGGCGGTGGGGAACGCGGTCGGGACGGCCAACCTGAAGCGCTTCTACGTCGGCGCCCAGCCGTACGCGCCCACGACCGGAGCGACGTACCAGTTGTGGCTCGCGCAGATCAAGGCGGTCAGCCACCAGGTCACCCAGCCGGCCAGCCAGTGGTACGGCGACTCCTACAGCATGGCTGCGTGGGACAGCATCAACCTGATGGCACTGGCGATGGAGGCCGCCAAGAGCACGAACCCGGTGGTCTTCCGGCCATGGATCGTGAAGGTGGCGACCCCCTCCCCGGGCGCAGTCGTGGTGCACAACTTCGCCCAGGGGAAGACCGCGCTCTCCCACGGCAAGACGATCCAGTATGTCGGCGCCACCGGCCTGATCAGCTTTGACCGATGGCAGAACTCGCCCGGCGCGTTTTCGTTCGTGACCTCCGATGGCTCGACCAAGGTGGCGACCTACACCGCCGCGCAGATCAGCTCCGCGAAATAAATCGGGCATGCTCGTAGTGACCGCGCCAGCGGATGAAGCGGAGATGAGGGAGCCGCTGGGATGACGAGCAGCCTTTTCGTCCAGTCGATCGGGTTCGGCCTGGTCACGGCCTCGATCCTGGCGCTGGCCTCGGTGGGCTTCACGCTGCAGTTCGGCGTCTCGAACATCCTGAACCTGGCCTACGGCGACATCATGACCGCGTGCGCGTTCGCCGGGTACGCGGTCAACCAGGCGGGCGGCAGCATCCCGGAGTCGCTGGCGGCCGGGGCGGGCTGCGGGGCCCTGGCCTCCGTGCTGCTGAACCGCTACCTCTACCGGCCGTTCGTGCGGCACGGCACGAAGCTGTTCGGGATGGTCGTGGTGACCCTCGCGGTGGGCATCATCGTGCAGAACATCCTGCTCGGCGCCTACGGCGCGACGTTCTTCAGCTACAACTTCTCAACCGGGCGCCAGGTGCATTTCCTCGGCATGGTCTTCGACACGTCCCAGCTCATGATCATCGGCCTGTCGGTCGTGGCCATGATCTTGGTGCAGTTGCTGCTCACCCGGACCAGGCTGGGCAAGGCGATGCGCGCGACCGCGGCCAACCCCAGCCTCGCGCAGGCCTCGGGCATCGCGACCGACCAGGTCACCGACCTGGCCTGGCTACTTTCGGGCGCGCTGTGCGGGCTGGCCGGGGTGGTGCTCGTGCTGAATACCAGCGCCTTCCAGTCGACCACGGGCAACGACTTCCTGGTCATCATCATCGCCGCGGCGATGCTCGGCGGAGTGGGCCGGCCGGCCGGCGCCATGGCCGCCTCGGTCGTGCTCGGCGTGGTGACCGAGGTGGCGGCCGGGTTCATCACACCGAGCTTCAAGGAGGTCATCGCGTTCGGGGTGCTGGTCGTGGTGCTGCTGTTCCGGCCCACCGGCATCTTCGGCCAGGGCGCCACGGTGAAGGAAATACCGACGTGAACGCGGCGTTCTCCTTCTACGCCTCCACGCTGCTCGTCTACCTGGGGGTCGACATCCTGGCCGTGTGGAGCCTGAACCTGCAGTACGGGGTGACGGGCATCTACAACTTCGCCTGGATCATGTTCCAGGCCGTCGGGGCGTACACCGCCGGGGTGCTCACGCTCGGCCCTGACACCGGCAACGGCGGGTTCCAGCAGTACGTCCTCGGCCTGCGCCTGCCTGAGCCGCTGCCCGTGCTGCTGGCCGGCGCCGTCTCGGGCGCCCTGGCGCTGGTCGTCGGGATCGTGGCGCTGCGCCGGCTGCGCACCGACTACCAGGCCATGGTCATGCTAGTCATCTCGGTCATCGCGGTGCTCGTGGTCGAGAACGTCACCAAGCTTTTCAACGGCCCGGCCGGCCTGTCGCTGGTGCCGCAGCCGTTCGGCTCGCTGCCGCTGTCTGCGCTGGGATACCAGTGGTTCTACGTGGGCCTCACCGCAGCGGTGTGCCTGATCGTCTACCTGTTCGTGCACCGCGTCACGTCCTCGCCGCTGGGCCGGGCGCTGCGCGCGACCAGGGACAACGAGGACGCGGCGCAGGCCCTGGGCAAGAACGTCGTACGGCTGCGGCTGTTCGTGTTCGTGTTCGGCGGCGCGATCGCCGGGATCAGCGGGGCGGTCCTGATCGAGTTCATCGGGGCCTGGTCGCCCGGGTCGTGGGCGTACGTGGAAACGCTCGTCGTGCTCACCGCGATCATCGTCGGCGGCACCGGCAACAACGCCGGGGTCATGCTCGGCGCGCTGCTGGTGCCGGTCGCGTTCAACGAGGCGACCCGGTTCATCCCGCAGTTCGGCCGGCCCGGCCTTGTCGACGCGCTGCAGTGGATCGTGATCGGGGGGCTTGCGCTGGTCTTTCTGTGGTTCTGGCCACGCGGCATCATCCCGGAGCGGCGGCGCCGGTTCCCCGGCGGTCCCGCCGCGGTACCGGCGGTCCCGGCACCCCGCCCCGGTGAGCCGGCGTGAGCGTCCCTGATGGCCAGAGCTTTCTGGTCGCCGACGGCCTGCGCCGCGAGTTCGGCGGCGTCTGGGCGTGCGACGGCGCCACGTTCGGGCTCCGCCGGGGCGCGATCACGAGCCTGATCGGCCCCAACGGCGCGGGCAAGTCGACCGTCGTCGGGATCATCGGCGGCGCGATCGCGCCGAGCGGCGGGCGGGTCATCTTCGACGGGACCGACATCACGCCGATGCCGCCACACCAGCGGGCCCGGATCGGCCTGGTCCGCACCTACCAGCTGTCCAGCGAGTTCGGCAGGCTGACGGTGCTGGAGAACCTGCTCGTGGCCGCGCCCGGCCAGCGCGGCGAGCGGATCCGGACGCTCCTGTACGGCAAGCGGTCGTGGCGGACGCAAGAAGGAGAACTTCTGGACCAGGCAAGGACCCTGCTCGGCAGGTTCGCCATGAGCCACATGGCGGACGAGTACGCGGGCAACCTGAGCGGCGGGCAGAAGCGGCTGCTCGAGATCATGCGCGCGCTCATGTGCCGGCCCAAGATGCTGCTGCTTGACGAGCCGATGGCCGGGGTGAACCCGACCCTCGCCACCGCGATCGAGGGTTACCTGGCTGGCCTCGCCGCGGAGGGGCTGACCATGCTGCTGGTGGAGCACGAACTCGGGCTGGTCGAGCGGCTGTCTGAGACAGTGATCGTGATGGCGCAGGGCAGAGTGATAGCCACTGGCACCATGCCAGAGCTGAGGGCGCGCCCGGAGGTGCTGCATGCCTACCTCGCCGGCTGACCGCGCCGCCACGCCGCCAGCTCGCCCCCCGGCCACGCTGTCGGTGACGGACGTGGTGAGCGGCTACGGCGGGGCGCCGATCGTGCGCGGGGTGACCGTCCAGGTCGGCGCCGGCGAGATCGTGACGATCGTCGGGCCCAACGGCGCGGGCAAGAGCACGCTGCTGAAGACCATCGCCGGGCTGCTCCGGGCTGAGTCCGGTGACGTGGTCCTCGGCGGCACCACCATCACCAACCAGCGCACCAGCCGGCTCGCCCGGCTCGGCCTCGGCTACGTGCCGCAGAGCAACGACGTGTTCGACCCGCTCACCGTGCGGGAGAACCTGGAGATCGGCGGCTACCGCGTGCCCCGGCAGCAGGTCGGCGGGCGGATCGATGAGGTCGTCGGCCTCCTCCCGGCGCTGGGCGGGCTCATGGGCCGCCGGGCGGCCAAGCTCTCCGGCGGTGAGCGGAAGATGGTCGCGGTCGGCCGGGCGCTGATGGCCAAGCCCGGGGTGCTGCTCCTCGACGAGCCCACGTCCGGGCTGTCGGCCGAGCGGTCGGCTCAGCTGCTGACCAGGGACATCCGTGCGCTCGCCGAGTCCGGGGCGTCGGTCCTGCTGGTCGAGCAGAAGGCGCTGGCGTCGCTGGAGATCTCGCACTGGGGGTACGTGCTCGCGCTCGGCCGCGTGGTCTTCTCCGCCCCGGCGCCCGACTTGCTCGCGCGCCCCGACCTGGGCGAGGTCTTCCTCGGCCGTGTTGCCGGCTCGGAGACTGCCACCAGGGTGAAGCCGTGAGCAGGGTCCTGACGATCGCCCTGTGCCAGCTGCGCTGGTCGCCGGACCCGGCGCGGAACCTGGACCAAGGGCTGGCCATGGCCGCCGACGGATTCGCGGCAGGCGCGGACATCGTGGTCCTCCCCGAGCTCGCGGTGCCCGGGTACACGACCGACCCCGTTGTGCTCGCCCGGGCCGCGGAGACGCTGGACGGCCCGACCGTGCGGGCCTGGCAGAGCGCCGCGGCGGCGGGGGGCGGGTACGTCGCCGGCGGCCTCTGCGAACGCGATGGCGACCGGCTGTTCGACTC
>Ga0207684_10006454_pt1 | contig 10691 bp, 8 predicted proteins | sample KBSK5501metaG_FD_184342 | JGI IMG/M metagenome (GOLD analysis project Ga0207684, IMG submission 184342) | Corn, switchgrass and miscanthus rhizosphere microbial communities from Kellogg Biological Station, Michigan, USA - KBS K5-50-1 metaG... | ecosystem: Host-associated > Plants > Roots >... | reverse complement strand
CGTCGGCCGTCTGCTCGTCGAACGCGATGACGCGGACGCCGGCTCCGCGCCGCTGCATGCCCGTCCGGAGCCTCGCGTTCACTTGCGCGATCGCGAACGGCGTCGCGTTGCGACGGAGCGGCACGGTCGCGACATAGATCTCGAAGCACGGCAGCGCGGCGTGCGCTCGGTCGTACAGCCAGAGCAGCTGCTCCGCCACGATGTCGCCACGTATGTCCGTGATGTCGTTCGTCCCGAGCGCGATCACGAGCTGCGGCGCCGCACCGAGCGCGGCGAGCGTGCACGCGCCTCGGTTCCACGAGGCATACCGTTCTACGATCCGCTCGAGCCGCCACGCTCCGAACCCCGGCAGGCCGTCGGCGAGCGTCCCGCCGACGCACTTCCTTCCCCGTCCACACTGCGCATCGACGTCGCACCGCTGGAAGACGTTGTCCGAGCACGCGTGCTTGTTGGTGGCGGTCATGCCGGGCGCGGAGACGTTGTCCACGTGCCACCCTGCCGGCAGGGCACGCCGGCCCGGCCACGCGAAATGGTCGTCCGCACAGCCCGTCGCCCACCTGCAGGAGTTCGAGTCGCCGAGCACGACGAGTACGCCTCCCTCGCCGCTGATCGTTCGTAGCGCCGTCGCGACGATCGCGCGCCACCCCCGACGGATCCCCGGCGACCCGGTCACGACGCCGGTGCCGAAGAGCAGCGCGCAGCCCCCGAGCACGGCGAGCGACAACACGAGCGGAGCAGCAGCGCGGCGCCTGCGCATCTACGGCGACGCCGTATCTACGAGGAAGCCCGCACCCGCGACACGAGCTCCGGCAGCACCTCCCCGGCCGGGCCGCGCAGCGCATGACGGCAGAGCGCGGTGACCTCCGACTCGTACGGGTTCACCTCGATCAGGTCGCCGCCGCGCTGGTGCACGGCGATGGGGAACTGCGCCGCCGGATACACCGTCGCCGACGTGCCGGCGACGAGCATGCAATCGGCGGATTCCGCCTGCTCGAAGCACGCCTCGAGGACGTCGGGCGGGATGGGCTCCCCGAACGAGACCGTGTCTCCCACAGCTTCGCCCGCAAAACAAACCGCACGACCCGTCCCGTTCCACGGAATGATCTCGGCGGTCGATCAGAAGGCAAAGACATTCACAATTGCGGGCAAAGAGAAATCGCGCGTCTTTAAAGTCACGGACAAGACCACGGTGACCAAGGGTGGAAATGCCGCGACGATGAAAGACATCGCGGAAAACGAAGAGGTCAGCGGTTCATATTGGAAGAACGCTGACGGCACACTGGAAGCGAAGACCGTGAAGCTCGGACCAATGGAAAAAGCAAAGACATCGACAGCTTCACCCACCGCTTCTCCAAAAGCTTCGGCTTCACCAAAGCCGTAATTCGAGCGTAGCTCGGCAACTGCAAATCGGCGGCGAGCCTGTCTCGCCGCCGATTTTTATGCTTCGCTGGCCGCTTTCAAAGCGACGCGAAGATCGACAATGAAACGCGCATACTCGCGGTCGCGCGATATTTCATCCGGCTGACGAAGCAATGAGGACGGATGAACCGTCGGCACCACCTTTCGCGCAAACTTCGAAGATAAAACCTTGCCTCGCTCGCGGGTAACGCGAAACGATGTACCGAAAAGCGCCTGCCCCGCTGTCGATCCAAGGCAAACGACCAGTTTCGGTTTCACGAGACGCATTTCTGCTTCCATCCATGGGCGGCACGCTGCGATTTCGCGCGAATTTGGTTTCTGATGAATCCGCCGTTTTCCGCGCGGCTCCCATTTGAAATGCTTGACCGCATTCGTGACGTAAATCTCTTCGCGACTGATTCCTGCCTCCGCCAGCGCACGATCGAGGATTTTTCCCGCCGGCCCGACAAACGGTTTTCCGGCGACGTCTTCGTAATCGCCCGGTTGTTCGCCGACCAGCATGATCGGCGCATGTTTTGGTCCTTCGCCGAAAACGGTTTGCGTCGCGCGTTTGTAAAGCTGACACGCTGTGCAATCGCGCGCGGCGTCGCGGAGCTCTGTTAAACTCGATGTCTCAGGCACCGGCGCGAGTCGCCAGGTTTCGTCCGTTTTCGCTTGCATACGTCGATAATGAATCGAAACTCGCGCGCGGTTCGTCTTCAAAAAGCGCCAACAATTTCGCGCGTTCTGATGCCGATTCTGGAAACACGCCACTTAATTCTGAGACCGTTCTGCGAGCAAGATGTCGATCTTCTTGCCAAGCTGATGGGGAACCCGGATTTCATGCGGTTTTCGCTCGGCGTCCATACTCGCGAGCAAACGGCGGCGTTTTTCGAAAAGATCCTTGCCTGGGAACGGGCCGGATTGCCATCGCAATTTGCCGTGATTTTTCGCGAGAATGGCGAGCTGATCGGTTATTGCGGCTTCTTTCACCAAGATGTCGATGGAACGAACGAGATCGAAATCGGGTATCGGCTTCATCCAAATTATTGGAACCGCGGATTGGCGACGGAAACGGCGCAAGCGGTGCGCAACCACGCCTTTCGCGATTTGAAACTCGACCGCGTCATCTCACTGATTCATCCGGACAACGCAGCTTCTCGCCGCGTCGCGGAAAAAATCGGGATGCTGTTCGAGCGAAAAACAGTTTTCAAAGGATTCCCAACGCTGGTTTTTGCGCTCAGCCGCGAGCAGCTAATAAATAGTGCCGTTTCATGAATTCCTGCGCCAGCGCGCGATAAGCGCGGGCACCGGCTCCACCCGGATCGTATTCGAGAATTGATTTGCCGAAACCCGGCGCCTCACTGAGTCGAACGGTACGCGGGATAACGGTCTGATATACGCGTTCGCCAAAATGCTGGCGAACCTCCGCCACGACTTGCGCGCTCAAGTTGGTGCGCCTGTCAAACATCGTCATCAGAATGCCGGCAATCTCGACCTGATCATTCGCGCCGGAGTCGCGCACCTGCTGGACGACGCGCACAATTTTCACAAGTCCTTCCAGCGCGAAATACTCGGATTGGATCGGAGTGAGAATTTCATCCGCGGCAGCGAGGGCGTTCGTCATGAGAATGCCTAACGAAGGCGGACAATCTAGCAAAATGAAATCGAACGTTTGATCCGAGCGTAAAACCGACAATGTGTTTGCCAGGCGGATGAGATGATCAGTCATGCGCGCGATCTCCACTTCGGCGCCGGCGAGATCGAGATCCGCGGGCACGAGAAAGAGCCGGTCGATTCGCGTGGGCAACACTTTTTCGGCGATCGAAGCGCCGCCCAAGAGCGAATCGTAAATACTGTCGGCCTCAACTTCCTGCATCCCGAGCGCGCTTGTCGCATTTGCCTGCGGATCAAGATCGACAAGCAAAATCCGAATGCCGCGCTCCGCGAGTGCGCAGCCGAGGTTCACAGCGGTCGTCGTCTTGCCCACGCCGCCTTTCTGGTTCGCAATCGCGACAATTTTCATGAGCGCGGAACGATGAGCGTGCGCAACTCGAACGTGCGGCGCCCGTCTGATTCGCGCCAAAGCAAGTGAGCGGGATCCGGCAGCATTTCCGTCACTTCCAGCTCGCCCGATTTCGTCAGCCAGCGATGGAAGATTTCGAGAAAAAGGTAACTCTCAAGATCGACAAAGACCGGTTTGGTATCTTTGTCGCGCCCTTCTGCGCCACTGCGGCGAAGCGCCTGCTCGGTAGGCCGAATGTAAACAAAGCGCGGCAAGTCTCTGTGCGCGCGCAGACGTTCAACCGCGAGAACCAAGTCGCGCGAGATGCCGGTGTAATCGCCGGGCGGGAGCTCATCATGCGTCACGACCCACGCACGCCGTTGCACAATCACCTTCCCGCAGCGCAACCGCGGCATTTGCGGGGCCATCCCGAATTGGAATGGATGAAAGCCGAGCGGGATGATCCAGGCACGCGCAAAGGAGCCGAGATATTCGTCAGTTCCCGCTTTGCGCAAACAAACATCGCCGCTCGTTGGATCGATATAAACCTCGGCATCGGCCGGCGCGACTGTGCGCCAGTTTGGATTTCCCCGTTGCGGAGAAACAAAGTTCGTCAACTCCGGCAGCGCACCGAACAAATGCACGGTGGTAGTCGCGGTGAAATCAGCTGCGAAAAAACCGAAATGAAAGTTCGGCTGCCCGAACAAACTTGTCGTTAGCGCCTGAGAAAGTGCCGCCTTGTCCGGGCAAGACCAGTAAAATCCGTGATGAAGGAGCGCCGCCTGCGGGTGAAGCTCCGCGAGAATCCATTGATATTCGCCGCGAGCCACGGCCTCGATTGAGTTTGCCGCGAGCTGTACATCCGCCGAGGGGTAAGTATATTCGTCGAATTTTTCATATTGAAATTTGTCGCGCACGAAATGGCAATCATTCTCGGTCAATTCGTAATCGGCTCTTTCCACATGCGGATGCATCTGTTCGCGAAACGCGGCTTTGATTTCCTGAAATGCCACATGTGCCAGCCCGACCAGGCCAGGACCGGTGAGTGGCAGTTTCGCCAGCTCACACGCGTGCAAAAATGCCGGGAGCGGCAGCGCGCCATTCTTCGCCGACGCTTTTTCAAAAACCGCACGCAAACCCGCCGCCACTCGCGTTGCGGCGAAAGCATAACAATCGCGCCAGAGATCAATCCACGGCGTGGCTTCAATCGCGACTTCGTTGATCAGATTTTCGCTGATCGTGAAACCGCAGTCGCGCAAACATTCTTCGCCGACGGGATTGGTCGCGGAATAAAGAAACCGACCTGAAATCTTGCGTGTGGCGCCGAGTTGCTCGAGCCGCTCACGCGCTTCACCCATGATTTCGATGCGGGAAACCGTCTCTGTTGTTTGAGTGAACTTCGCGGGCAAGACGGCAATTGGCTGAAGTAACTCAAGCCATCGCTTACGATTGGGCCCATCCCGCCATTGCGAAACATCTGAGATCAGGACATCAAACGCATATGGCTCGAGCGCGGGAACTTCCATTTCCCAGCGGATGATGTTCTGTTGGGCGAGCTGTTCGAGCAATTCGATGTCGACGCCTAACGAGTGGGCCGGCGTTCTACCGTCACAGCGGCGCAGGATCTCGAGTGTCTTCGGGTCGAACGCGCGGATCTCACCGGTGTCGGCAAAGACAAATTCATCGCCATCAAGTCGACCGTTTGGATGGAGCCGTGGAGAGAGTTCGACGCGAGCATCCCGCTCCGCATTTAGTGCAGCCGCGGCGCCATGCGCAGTCCAGCGCTCGAGAAAAGATTCGCGTTTAACGATCCCTGGCTCAGGTTTCAGCTTTAAACCGGTGATTTCCCGCTCGATGGTTCCCCAGCCGCCGGGCCCGAATGCGCTTAATGAATCATTCTTCGCACAAACACGCTGCAAATACAAAAGCATCGTCCGCTCGTGAGCGCGCGCGTGTTTGTTGCGCGGTGGCAGCGCACCGGCGACGGAAGAAGACTGCCTGGCTAGACGTTCGCGCAAGCCTTCTGCGGCAAAGATAAGGTAAGCGGGCAAGATCGTTCGGGCGGAATCGAGAAGAGCCTCGCGCGCAATCTCGAGCTCGCGCTGAAGTGATTGGTCAACATACCTTTCAGCGCTCGCCAGCTTCGACGCGCAATCCCAGCAAATCGCGAATGGACGGGAGGGCGGATCAGCTATTGGCGGCACCGTGCCGGACCGAATCGCTTTATGCCAGGCACGAAATACCTCTTTGGAAAGACCTTGGCGCCGCGACCGAAGAATTCGTTCGATCTCTGACTTTGCTTTCTCAAATTCTTCCTGCCTAACGAGTAATTCGCGCGCGGCTGTGGACGTCGCCGGCGTGGACAGTCGCTCAATCAGCTCGAACGGCACGCCGGCCATGCGAATCAAAAAAAGCGGAGCGACTTGATAAGCGGATGGCACGCGCTCAGCAAAAGCAAATGAGCGTACACTGACAAGAGAAAGTTCGTTTAGGCGCTTGGCACAAGCGCCACTACAGTGCCGCCGAGACGACGGCGACTACAACAACCCGTTCAGTTATTCTGCAATGGCAACCGGATGGTAAAAGAGGTGCCGACCTCGGGCGTGCTCTCAACTTTGATCGAGCCATTGTGGTCCTCGACAACTTTTTTGGTGATGTAGAGGCCCAGGCCCATGCCGTTTTTTGCCTGCTTGGTCGTGAAATAGGGATCGAAAATCTTGCTCATCTGCGCGGGAGTAATGCCGGCACCGGTGTCTTCGATTCTAAGATCGACATAGAAATCTTTCTGCGCGCAGGTGATGTTGACCGGGCCCTTCTTCTCAGCGGAAGCTTGCACCGCGTTGATAATCACATTCTGAATCGCGCGCTTGATTTGCAAGGCATCGCCGAGAAGCACGCATGGCTCCTCACAGATTGTGGCGTTTAGCTCTACACCGTGCTGCGTTGCCATGGCGGTCATGCCTTTAATGACTTCACGGAGAATTGCCGAAATAGAGATCGGTTGGGGCGGCGAAGCTTCGACACTGCCGTAACTTTGCCACATGGTGAGCAGCTCGCGGCAAAGGCGCACGTTCTGCTCGATGATGTTGAGCTCTTTGACGGAAGTGGCGTTTTCGGCGGCGCCGCCGTTTTCCGATTTTTCGAGTCGCTTGGCCAGCAGCTGCACGTATCCCCAAACAATCGTCAGCGGATTGCCGAGATCGTGCACGAATTCGGCGGAGGCTTGGCCGAGGGAAGCGAGCCGCTCCTTTTGCGCAAGCTGCTGGAGCAAGCGGTTGTTTAACTCCTTGATCTCGGCGGCCGCGTGCTCGCTCGTTCGCTGCACGCGTGTCCGTTCGACGTTACGGCCGATGACCTCCTGCATTTCACGTGCATCGAATGGCTTGCTAATGTAGTCATTGGCCCCGAGTCGCACAGCCTCCTTTGCGGTTTCAAGTGCTCCAAAACCGGTGAGCATGATGACGGAAAGATGCGGGTCGATCTCGCGAATTTGCCGCAGGCCATCGATGCCGGTCATGCCGGGCATGCGAATGTCCATCACAATGGTATCAGGCTGTTTTTCTTTGAGGAGTTTGATGCCCGCCTCCACGCAATCGGCCGTATGCACCTGATAATTTGGTTTCAAGAGCATGCGCAAGCTTTCGCGCGGGCCAATTTCATCATCAATGACGAGTACTTGGGGCAAATCAGGCGAAGCGGTCATAGCACGTCGAAACGGTTAGAAGCTAGGTGCATGCCGCAGGCAGGCGCCCACGCAAAAAATTGTGCCAAAAAAGTCATGCGAATCGGCGCGGGAAGCTTGAAACAGAATTTGCTGGCATGCAAGGTGCGACTTGTGAATAAGTTTCGGAATCGGTGAATAAGTCAGGGGATTTTGGCCAGAAAAATATAATGACTGGATTTAATGTAGCATTTAGAATCCGCCGTGATCTACTTGTGGTCGCAAACATCGACAAGTACTCCAAATCTTTAACACGTCGCATGATTGTCCAGCGGCGAGAATCAAATTCGCGGAATTGTCTTCGCGAAGAATTCGTGGCGTTGGAAAGGGAATAGGATGATCAAACGAAATCGCGTCGTCGTTACCGGAATAGGGATTGTGGCCCCAAACGGGATTGGAATCGAAGCGTTTTGGGAATCGCTTCTGGCTGGCCGTAGCGGAATCGGACCGATCACGTTATTTGACGCCTCGGAGTTTAAGAGCCGAATCGCCGGCGAAGTGAAGAACTTCAACCCCCTGGATTACATCGAGCCGGAGCTAAAACCTAAGAGAATGGCGCGTCATACTCAATTTGCCTATGCCGCCACGATGATGGCACTGAGAGATGCCGGGCTCGATATCAATGACTTGGAGTTACCCAGCCCAACCCCGGTCATCATTGGCGTAAGCATGAATTCGATGGATATACTTGAACGTGCTCTGGAGGCCGTGCGCGATAAGGGGCCCAACCGTGTGGCGCCAACAACATGCGCGACTTCACTACCTCAAGGGCCCGCTAATGCGATTGCTGATCGGATTGGTGCATGCGGGCATGCTACAACAGTTTCATCAGCCTGCCCCTCTGGATTGGACGCGATATCCGATGCGGTCGAAATGATTCGATCCGGCGAAGCCGAAATTGCAATTGCCGGAGGCACTGACACCCCGATTACACCGTTAGCGATGGCGAGCTTTATTGCCAGTGATCTCAGCTCGTGTCGAAACGGTGAACCTGAGAAGGCGAGCAGGCCATTCGATTTAGCACGGGATTCCGGCGTGATATCGGAAGGAGCGGCCGTGTTTATTATTGAAAATCTGGAGCGCGCTGAAGCTCGTGGGGTACGCCCCTACCTCCAGATCAGTGGCTACAGCAAACAACGTGATCTCGATCCTGCGATCCCCGCCTCGGGACTGGAGTATTCAATTAAAATGGCTTTGGCAAATGCTCAATGCACAGTCGATGACATCGATTACATTTCCGCGTACGGTCCTGGCCATCCGGTATTGGACGTGGCGGAGGTCGAGATGATTAAACGCGTCTTTCGCGATCGCGCTTATTCAATTCCAGTTAGCTCAATCAAAGCCGTAACCGGAAATGCATTAGCGGCTGGCGGTCCGTTTCAATTAGCTGCCTGCGCGCTAAGCATTCGCAACCAGATCCTTGCACCAACCGCTAACTACGAAGTGCCCGACCCACACTGCGATCTCGACTTCGTTCCGAACCGGCCTCGAAAAGCTAAGGTGGACTGCGCTCTCATCAACGTGCGAGGCCTTGGGGGAAGCGCAAGCACGATGGTTGTGAATCGTGTCGTATTTAATGAATAGTTCAACGACCCCGAGCCTCGCGGCAATCATCATCCAGTTGGGTCTAGGATTGGTGGTATTTCAAGCCAATCCAAGGCGCAAGTCGAACCAATGTTTTCTTCTACTCTCCCTAGTAATTGCAGCTTGGCTACTGAGCTTGTATTTAGCCTTTTCAGCGAGGAGTGCTCACCTAGCCGAGTTCTCTATCCGCCAAGCCTCGGCTGTCGGCGTGCTGTATCTCGCGGCGTTGAATCTTCTGCGCCTTTCGATTCGGCAGCAGCAACTGGATTGGCACGGCCTCCTTCGTCATTCCCGGATTTGGCTGGTTCTCACCATCGGCATCGTCGTTCTTTGCCAGACAAAGGTGTTTTTGCAAGGCGCACAAATGCCGCGCCAAATTGGAGAGGCACCAAGCCCGGTGTATGGTAAGGCGGTCTACCTTTATGCGATCTATTTTGTGGCTGCGTTCGTCGCGCTGATCATCCTCTATTGGCGGGATCTCAAAAAGACCAGTGGTGGTGAGCGAGCAGAGCTCGCCTTCATTCTAATCGGCGGGGTTGCAGCGATGGCCATCGCGCTGCTACTTACTTTCATCCTCTATCCTCTGATTGGCGAATCCAAGTCGCTCTGGTTCGCGCCATTTCGGATAATCATCTTCAGTCTTGTAGTCGCTTACGGCATCGCGACACGGAAGATTATGGACGTCGGAGTATTGATTCGAGGCGGGCTGTCTTACGTTCTTCTGGCGACCTATCTTCTCTCACTCTACGCGTTAGTCTGGTGGCTGGTCGCGACAGCGCTACGCTCGTCAGTTAGCAATGCGCACTCGGTCGCGCACGTAACAGCCGCGATCGCCATCGCGTTCGCGATGGCTCCGGCGCGTGGCATTTCACAACGGTTGGCCGAACGCCTTTTCATCAGTAGCCATCGCCTGGACTTCCGCGCGACCATGAATCAAGCAGCGGCAATTCTGAAGTCCGTCACAACCTTGAATGCTTTGCTGGAGCGATTTGCCCAAACAATCGCCCAGGCCGTCGGAACGGAACGGATCTTCATTCTGCTCTCGCAAAAAGATCTTTATTCGCAGCACTACCCGGCGCCGACCCGACAAAGCAAGATCGATCTCCCGAAAGACCATCCTCTTCTGACTTACTTGAAAACTTCGGGGCAGTCGATCGTGCTGGATGAATTGAATCGCATTCGACCGACGCCGGAGGTGCACCGTGTCATTGCCCAGATGCGGCATCTCAATCTCGCGGTCGTGATGGGAATTTTTGCGCGCGATCAACTCGAGGGCATCATGCTTCTCGGCCCGAGAAGATCGGGAAGCATTTATGGCAGTGTCGAACAAAATGCGCTGCAGCTTTTGTGCGGCCAGCTCGCGGTGGCGATCGAAAATGCCGAGCTGTTCACGGAAGTGCAGAACGCAAAGATTTACAACGAGACGCTGCTGGAAAATTTAACCACGGGCGTAATTGCGGCCGGCGCGGACAAGCGAATCACTGTTTTCAACAACGAAGCTGAACAGATTACCGGAGTGAACTCGCACGGGATCCTCGACCACTCGCTAGACGAACTTCCGGAACCGCTCGGAAATGCACTGCGTGAGACGCTGAAGACCGGCAACGGCCAGGAAAACAGCGAGCTTATTCTGCACTCAGGCGATCAGGGGGTGATCGTGCGGGCCAGTACGTCGATCTTTCATGGCGAAGATCGACAAATGCTGGGGGCATTGATGGTGCTGACGGACATCACCGCGCTCAAGCGGCTCGAGTCACAAATTCGCCGCAGCGACCGGCTGGCAAGTCTCGGCACGCTCTCGGCCGGAATGGCGCACGAGATCAAGAATCCATTGGTGTCGATCAAGACGTTCGCACAACTGTTGCCGGAACGTTATCAGGACTCCGATTTTCGGGAAACGTTCTCGAGCCTGATCGGCCACGAAATCGACCGGATCGATTCACTCGTCAACCAGCTGCTTCGTTTCGCGCGCCCGGCCAAACC